>FWWM01002761.1_pt1 | contig 45924 bp, 42 predicted proteins | sample 2228351 | NCBI WGS metagenome assembly FWWM01 (sample SAMEA103939774, study PRJEB20133) | metagenome
CTGTTAAGGTGCCCATCTCCAGCCAAACCCTATTATACCCACCACCAACACCCTGCGCAAGGTCACATCTCCCTGCGACCCTCCAGAGCCCGGGTCAGGGTGATCTCGTCGGCATACTCCAGGTCCGATCCCACCGGCAGGCCGCGGGCCAACCTCGTCACCCTGACCCCTACAGGGCCTAGGAGCCTCGCTATGTACATGGCAGTGGCCTCTCCCTCCAGGTTGGGATTGGTCGCCAAGATCACCTCCTCCACCTCTTCCAGCTGCGCCCTGGCAACCAACTCCTTTATGCGGAGTTTGTCAGGCCCTATCCCCTCCATGGGAGATATGGTGCCATGAAGTACGTGGTACAGCCCCTTGTAACTGCCCGTGCGCTCCAGGGCGATCACGTCGAGGGGATCTTCCACGACGCATATGCGGCCCCTATCCCTCTGCGGGTCGGTGCAGAGGGCGCAGGGATCGCGCTCGGTAATGTTGAAGCAGATGCTACATAGCTGGATTCTGTCTTTGACCTCGAGGAGAGCCTGGGAGAGTGCATCCACCTGTTCCCTCGGCGCCTTCAAAACGTAGAAGGCCAGCCGAGAGGCAGTCCTGGGCCCAATGCCCGGCAGCTTGCTCAGTTCATCGATCAGACGGTTGACGGGTTCCGGCGTGTATCCCATACGGCTTCACACGTCGAAGATGACCCTCGCGTGCCACGTTCCGTCGGCCGTGAGCTCCACCCTTGCTTCATGGTAGGTGACAGCCTTGATCTCAAGGCCGGCATGGTGCCGATGTGGATCGTAGGGTTCTCCCTTGGCCTGGGCTTGCATGCGGATTCCAGTCTGGTCCACGCGCAGCTGGTAGCGGCTGAACAGCATCCTCTCGACCTCGAAAAGGTAAAGGAGCTCCGCGAGCCACCGGACTAACAGGTCCGCCAGGTCTGTCCCTTCGAGCTCGATGTCTATGGACGTCCGCGGCCGAACGGCCGAAGGGTTCGTTATCAGCACTTTAGTGAACCCCTGGGCGGCCGCAACGAAGAGCTCGTCCAGGGTAGGGGCTCTCACTTCTATGCCTACATCGGCAGTGTGCGGTATCAGCTCAACGACGGCCGTTCGCGACTTAGGCACCTATCTCCACCGTCTCCTTCGGCACCTCCCTGCGGCGCGGTTTTCTGCTGGAGGCCCGTTCGTATGGCTCGACCAACGTGTCCGAGAGGGCCGCAGCCAGCGCCTCGTCCACAGTGTCCACCAGGATAAAGTCCATCTCCTTGCGGAGTTCCTCGGGAAGCTCCTCCAAATCGAGCTGGTTCCGCGCCGGCAAAATGACCGTCCTGATGCCCGCCCGGTGGGCTGCCAACACCTTCTCCTTGATGCCGCCGACGGGCAGTACCCTGCCCCTCAAGGTGATCTCGCCGGTCATGGCCAAGTCGTCCCTCACTGGCCTGCCCGTGAGCAGCGACGCCAGGGCCGCCGCGATGGTGACACCTGCGCTGGGCCCGTCTTTCGGGATGGCCCCAGCAGGCACGTGGATGTGGATGTCGTGTCTTTCGAAGAAATCTGGATCTATGCCCAGCTCTTTGGCCTTCGATCTAACGTAGGACAGGGCTGCCTGAGCGCTCTCCTTCATGACGTCGCCCAGCTGGCCCGTCACCAGGAGGGTGCGCTTACCCGGCATCTTCGTGGCCTCGATGAAGGCGATCTCGCCGCCCACGGCGGTCCACATGAGCCCGATGGCCACCCCGGGCCTGTGGCCCTTCTCGGCGGCTTCGGACAGGAACTTCGGCTTGCCCAGATACTTGTGCACGGCGTCCACGTCGATGAGGAAGGGCCCTCGGACCCCCTCGGCTACCTGCTTGGCGATCTTTCGGCACAGGGTGGCGAGCTCCCGTTCCAGGTTGCGGACTCCGGCCTCGCGGGTGTAGTGGCGTATCAATTCCCGGATGGCGTCGTCGGTGAAAGCCACGTCTTCTTTTCCAAGGGCATGGGCGGCCAGCTGCTTAGGAATCAGGAAGCGCCGCGCGATGTTGAGCTTCTCCTCCTCCGTGTAGCCTGGGAGCACCAGCACCTCCATTCGGTCCCTGAGGGCAGGTGGTATCGTGTCGAGAATGTTGGCGGTGCAGATGAACATCACCCTCGACAGGTCGAAAGGAACGTCCAGGTAGTGGTCCCTGAAGTCCCTGTTCTGCTCGGGGTCCAGCACCTCCAGGAGTGCCGAACTCGGGTCGCCTCTCCAGTCCATGCCAATCTTGTCCACCTCGTCCAACATGAAGACGGGGTCGCTGGCTCCTGCCCTGCGGATGCCCTGGATGATCCTACCCGGCAGGGCTCCCACGTAGGTCCGCCTGTGGCCGCGGATCTCGGCTTCATCGCGGATGCCTCCGAGGCTCATTCGGACGAACTTCCGGTTCAATGCCCTGGCTATGGACTGGCCCAGGGACGTCTTGCCCACCCCTGGCGGGCCTACGAAGCACAGGATGGGCTCTTTGAGGTGGGTCTGTTCCTCGATGCCCCTCTCGGCGCGAAGCTTCTTGACGGCCAGATACTCCAGTATGCGCTCCTTTACCTTGTCGAGGTCGTAGTGGTCTTCATCGAGGATCTGTTTAGCGCGCTCTACATCTATGTCGGTGCCCGTGGTGACGTTCCAAGGCAGGTTGACGAGCCAGTCCAGGTATGTCCTTATCACCGAATATTCGGCCGCCTGGGGCGGGAGTTTGGACAGCCTGTCGAGCTCGCGGAGGGCCTCCTTTCTGGCCTCCTCGGGCATGTGCGCCTGTTCGATCCGCTCCCTCAAGGCGTTGATCTCTGCAGTGTGCTCGTCGACCTCGCCCAGTTCGCGCTGGATGGCCTTGAGCTGCTCCCTCAGGAAGTATTCGCGCTGTGTGCGGCTCATCTCCTCTTGAACTTCCGACTGTATCTTTCTGCCCAGCTCGAGGACCTCGACCTCCTGGGACAGATAAGCGGTAAGCTTCTCCAGTTTCTCCTTCACTGAAGGGAGCTCGAGGATCAGCTGCCTGTCGGCCAGGCTCATCCTGAGGGATGTAGCCACCAGGTATGCCAGCTGGCGCGGATCGTCGATGTTGATTACGGTCATCACCAGCTCTTCCGGCATGTGGGGCACCAGTGAGACCAGGCGCTGGAAGAGATTCACCACATTGCGCATGAGGGCCTCGACCTCGACGGTACGCTCGGCCTGGTCCGGCAACAGCTGGATGCGGGCCTTCAGGTACGGCTTGGTCTGGGTCCACTCCACGAGGCGGAACCGCTCTATGCCCTGGACGGCCAGCCTGATGGTGCCGTCGGGAACCTTGAGGAGCTTGTGGATGATGGCCACCGTGCCGATCTCGAAGGTGTCGCCGGGCCCCGCCTGCTCGATCTCGGCACTCTTCTGGGCGACAAGGCCCAGGAGCCTGTCCCCCTGCATGACATCGTCCACAAGCCTAAGGGAGCGTTCCTGGCCGACGGCCAGTGGGAACACGGTGAGAGGATAGACCACCGTATCCTTGAGCGGCAGTATGGGCAGCTCTTCGGGTATGCGCTGCTGCTCGTCGTTGTCGGAAGTTGGCACTATGCTCGGCATGTTGGTCCCTCGTTCAGGAGCTGACGCTGACCTGGATCCGTCGGGTCTGGGCAACCTCGGGGCTGCGCTTGGGCAGCGTGACCGTGAGAAAGCCTTTTTCATAGGTGGCCATGGCCCCGTCGGGGTCTATGACGACGGGGAGGTGCAGACGCACCAGGAAATGGCCGTAGTTGATGCCGGTCTGGTAGTAGATCTTGTGGCCCGGTGCCCGCATCTCGCGTCGGCGGCCCCAGATGACAAGGCTGTCGCCCTCCACAGCTACGTTGATGTCCTCGGGCGCGAGCCCGGCTGCCTCCATCTGGACCACCAGCGAGGCATCGGTCTCGTAGACATCGGTGGGTGGTTCCCAGGGCTTGCCATAGCCGGGCATGGGCCTCGCTGGGCTCACCCAGAACATGCTAAGGGCCCACGCTTTAGCTTCGATGCTTGCCTGCCTGCGCGAACCAGGTCCGCGATCGGAATCCATGGCATTCTCCAAGGATGTAGCTTAGATCTTCACCTCTCATTCTACACGAAGCGACGGTGCCGGGCCGCACAGCGGCCGCATTAGTGCCCGCGAGCGCGCAAGGGCCCGCTCGGTGCGCGTGGGGGCACTGGGCTTCTCCTTACCTGTAACTGGGCATTTGCGTGCTCCGCTTTACTCGCATCGGAGGTACCGCTCTACGTGATCTGCCGGCTCACCTGCAGAACCTCCGCTGCATGGGCGTCGGAAGCACCGGCGTTCCACACGTGCTAGTCCACCCGCCCTTGGGCAATCGGCTCCACGCCCGTAGGGGGCACTGGGTCGGGACCTGGCACCTGAGGCGAAGGGCGTGCATATGCTCCATACGCGTCGGAGCAATGGGCTGCAACCTCGATTTCAGTCTGAGACCGAACACTCCACCCCATGGCCTTGAAGGCATGGGGCTTCGTTGGCGGCTTCCATGGCCCACGCTTGTTCACCTTGCGCGTGTAGGGGCCCTTGTCCCTGGTCGCCAGTGCCCCTCTTGCCCTTCGTGGGTCCGCCTCGCGCGTGTAGGGACCCTCGTCACGTCTTCTAGGGTTCAGTCGTTTCAAAAGCACCCGCTCACCTGAAGTCGACGGAACGCAAAGGGGCGCCAAGGCATAGAGCAGGCCAGCACGCCGCAGGGCGTGCCAGTAACCCTGGCAAAGGTCGCCCGCTCCCTGCCCACTATCGCGAGCATTCCCACAAGCGAGGAACGGTAGGCCGGCGACGGGCTGCGGCCCACGGGGTTATCCAACGATCCCCACGAGGGAGGACCCGTCTTGGCACGCTTCCCGGGCTGCTGCCACCTCTCCAACCGTCCCCTGTTACCGGTGCGCAGCGGAAGGATGGCCGGGCTCGACGGACCTAGCGACAGTTCATCCCAATGCCCCACGCCCATTGAGCGTATACAGGATAGTGGCACCCAGTGGCAACGGCGACTCCAAGTGCTCCCACGTACACGAAGCGGGAGCGCTAGCCCCCTCGAGGGCAGCGTCCTGGCCCCATTGCCCCCATGCGCACGAAGCAGGTGCCAGGAGTCGCCTGCACCTGATGCTGCTGTCGGGAAGGGCCCCAGGCACACGGAGGGAGAGCACTGTGGTGGAAAAAACTGTCGCCCGGCCCAGGGTTCACTGGATGTGAAGATCCCTGGGCTGGTCTGAAGGTATTCGAGCGCTGGGCGGCCCCGCAAGGGCGACGGAGACCGATGCGTTCCCTCCTGCCTTTTTACCTTCGGTGATAGGTAGCAGGGTACCTTGCGTTAACTGAGGCGAGCTCGGGTGGAATAGCAACGGGGCAGCCGGGGTGTCACAGGGCTGCGCTCGGCGTGGCTTGCCTCAGTCAAGCGACTTCACCTCCAGTTTCAGGTTTGTTGGTTGTCCTTTGTGAGTGGGCTACAGGTGGACACAAGGTTGCACGCGACCGTGCAGGAGGAAGAATCGCGCAGCGCAACGCGGCTAAGCAAGGACCAGGCCCTATGACCCCGCATTTCAACGGTTTGATGGACCGGGCAAGCCGGCTTGCAGGGGATCGAGGACGGACCGCCAAGGGGCCCTTAATGGGCTCACGCTGACGAGTCGGGAGGGCGTCCAGCGGCTCATTTGGGCAGTCGGTTTGCTCGCGTCTTGGTGACCTCTAGCCTGACCCAAAAAAGCTTTTTGGGGTTTCCCTTCCAAGCTCCGGCCCTCTCGAGCTGGCTGTTGTTGGCAAGGTGGCCGAGGCCATTGCCCTCGCTTTTGCCAGATATCCCCCAGCCTGGCTTCCACCCCGTCCAAAAAGCTTTCTCGAAGAAGCTGAAGTTTTCACAGAAGTATGAGGCTCGAGCTTCAACCGGCGGACCGAGAAGTCGTCGCGGGCGTGCCGGCCTTCCGGCCGGGGCTTTGCTCGGAAGGCCCCACACGAGGACGTCCACGAAACCACCGCCAGCCATCTTCGCTTATTCTCACCCAGAGAGGACAGCCGCGCCGGCTGTGGAAAGCCGGGGCCGCTGGTGCTGACAGTTCCGGGATGCTGCGCGGGCCGTATAATGTAGAGTTGGGAGCCGAAGTGGCGGAACCGGCAGACGCGGCAGACTTAAAATCTGCTGGCCCGGGAGGGCCGTGTGGGTTCGATTCCCACCTTCGGCACCGAGCTTCCCGTCCCCCAAGGCAAAACGTGATGCCTCGGAGACTCACTACAGGTCCAGATCGCCTGAAGTTCACAGCGCAAGCGTTGTGAGATCGAGGCGTCAAAACTTTGCAGGTCAACGGATGTGGGTGCAAGCAGTTTGGGCGAGTGCTTCGGGACGTCCAGGTCGCAACGGTGGAGGCAGACTCTCTGGGCTTAGACCCTTTCCCTCTTGGCGCCGCTCATACGGCCTATTTGCAACTATACTCCCTGGGGCACCGACTAGGTTGCCGACAGATTGGCCGAGCTCGGCTACGGCTGCTTGATTCGCAGCGACAGGGCAAATCGTAAGTCCTGCGTCATCGAGTACCTGCCAGTCCCATCGGTTACGTGGCCCTTCATAAAGCCCATCCAAACAGCAGGCAGGAGCTGGCACTGGGAGAGGATCTCTCTGCGGGACCTGCCGCGGCTTATCCTTGTTAGTGAAGATTGCGCAAGCTTACATGCCTGCGGCGCTCAATCCCCGATACGCTTCCAGACACCGCAGTCCTCGCTCTTGAAGCCTCGGTCCGTTGGGAAGATGCGCACGATCTGGATAGAGTGACTGTACTCGTTGGCGATGATGTCGTTGAACCGCCCTCCGAAGTCTCTGAGGCGCACCCAGTAGCAGCCCTCCGACGAGTCGTTGTTGCGGTAGAGGCCAGGCGCGATGTCGATGCCCACGCGGTACACGCCGTCGCCAAAAACGGTAGCAGGCTGAGGGATGGGTGTTGGTGATGGCGTGGGAGTGGGAGCCGGTGTAGCCGTAGGGGTCGGCGGCACAGTTGGCGTAGCTGTCGGGGCTGGCGGTATGGTGGCTGTAGGTGCGGGCGACGTCCCGGCCGCCACTGACTCCTGGGGTACGGGAGTGAAACCTCTGCTCACCGCCGTGGGGGTCGGACGCGGCCCCTGGCTTGTGCTTTGAAGGTAAGGCGCCGCTAGGAAGGCCAACGAGAGGAATCCGAGCCACGGGACCAGCACCACGAGCAAAGTCGCAAAGCCGACGCGGGCCCTGGACCTTAGGCCTGGGATCAGGGCCTGTATTCGCCGATAGGCCGGCGCAGCCAGAGCCATAGCAGCCGCGGCGATGATAGCGACCAATGGCGCCAGGAATATCCACAGCCAAAGAAGAAGCGGAATGCTGATAAAAAGCAACAGTACGATACTCGCATAGATGGCAACACGCCGTAGCGACATCGTTTTGCTCCACATACAATGATGTTTGATGTATTATATAAGCATTCGCTGCGTGTTGAGTCCGAAGTTTACGCATGATCCATAACGGGTGTTCCTTTCGCCAGATGGTCTTGGGTCGGCCTCGGCCAGTGCTTGCAGTTGCTGGGACTGCCCGTGCCTACGGTTACCGCCGTGGGTTATCCAAGGTTGTTAGATAGGGACGGAAGGCTGGATAGCCGTCGGGGGCTGGACAGCGCCTTAGCGTTATAGGCGCAGGCAGCGGCGAGAGCGGTTTTCCTGGGGCTCTCTGACCTCCGGAGCTTGGCGGCGTCCTGTCGTACGGTCGGCGTCAGCTCTCGCAGCCTATACCGTCGTGGTCGCCGTCGAACCCGTGGGGATCGGGCGGCAGTACTCGGAAGCGCCGATAAGGTATGTCGGTACAATCGAGGTCCGGCGGCGGAGGGGGGATGCAGACGTCAGGGTATGAGGGATCGCAGACCTGCCCCGGCTGCTGGTCGCCGGGCGGAGCAGGTGCACCGCCGCAGGCGCTCCATAGGCCGGCTCCCTCCTCCCGGGCCGCACGCTCTGCCTCGAGGAACCGATGTTGGTATCTCACGTCAGGCGGGTATGTGGCGACGTTTCCATATCCCTGTCTGACTAGCACTTCGTTGAAAAGCAGTGGACCCACCCACACGTAGCGCAGGAGGCGGCCGAAGCCGTCCGTCTCGCTCACATCCTTCTCCAGGCCTACCTGCTTGCCCAACAGACGGGCGCGGGTGAATTCGGCGGCTGCCTGGCCGTAGCACTCAGTGCGCCTGTGAATTTCGGGCGTGTTCATGCCTATGAGCCTGACCCGCGCGGTGCGCCCGCCGAGGTCCACATCGATGGTGTCGCCGTCCACCACTCTGGTGACAGTGGCGATCTGGTAAACGTTGGCAGCCACGACGGGTTGGCCAAGCTGCCCATAGCGCCAACGGTAGTAGTGCAGCCCAACGTTGCCCGCCTCCACCTTCCAGCCTTCCGGGTTGGTCGGCGTGTAGGTAAGCACCCTGCGCTCGAAAACTTGCACCAGCACCCACTGTGGGACCCCGCCAACCCTTACCCGTGCCCAGTATGCCTCGGTCAGGGGGAACCCAGTGGCGTAGAAGGGGTTCGGGAATAGGGCGTCATCTCGGTAGCGCCAGTCGACGTAGACCAGCCCGCGGCTGTTCATGAAGTCCCAAAATACCGAAGCGACCGTGTGGTTCGTCTCGGCCACGTACCGGGCCGCCGTGATGCCGTACTGGGCCAGGCTTGGATCGTCGTGGACCGAACCCGCCCGGTCGACGACCCGCGTTATAGTAGAGCCCGGTGGGATAGGCTGCTGGTCCAGGAGCCCGCTGAAGCTCGCATAGGTGGGGGCCTCGGGGTCGTCGAGATCGCCGGCGACGTTCACCTGGGCAGGTGCATAAGACTGGAAAGCGGCATCCCCAAGCTGGAGCTTTCCGGTGACCAGTTCCTTCGCGAGCAGCCCATTGGTGACGTACCACGGAGACGAGCGGTCTCCTGCGGGGTTGGTGATCTCCATGCGGGTCTTGTCGAAGTACTGGACGAGGCGGACACCGCCAGGGGCTTCCCCATACGGTTCCCTAAGGGGCTGGCTCAGCGGCTCGGGACCCCACATCCAGGTGCGGGAAGCACGTCCTTCGGCTACAGGTTGGTCACTGCGGGCCCACGTGTCCTGAAAGGCATCGTGGCCAAGGGGAGCCGCCGAGCCCGAGACCGGGAGAGCTACGCCCGATATCGCTAGAAGTAGCACCACAAGCAGACGTCGTGCCTTCATGATGCTCCGTGGTGGCAGCATTCATGAGCAGGTATTTGACGCGAAGTGGTGCTGCTATAGCTTTAGTATACGCTGCTGATTTCTCTCTCGTCAATACCCTGGCCGAGAGTACCTATGCACTTAAGCCAAGTGGCACTAGCGTGTGTCAGAATTCTTATTAACTGGGTTCGCTGTGGCGCTACTTGTGTGACTTTCTGGGTCGGCGAACGGAGGTCGCAATGGGCAAAAGGAGCCGTAGCCAAGGTATCAGGGGCGAGGTCCTCGTTATAGCCCTAGCAGCTTCGAGGGGACCGAACTGGACGTTCAAGCGCACCACGTGGGAGATATCCGGTCTGGGCGCATCCTGCTGCGCGTCAGGCTACAGGGTTGAAACCGGGGCCGGGGCAACTCCCATGGAGGTCAAATTTGCCGGTTTGAAGGATGCGGAGGTTTAGGGCCTGGGGAGGCCCAACACCCCGACGAAGCCGAGATTTCGGGCCGGTCTGCCAGCGAGAGGCATACCCGCTGTTCTGGGAGCCGCGCTGGAGCCTTGCCAGGCCCTTGCCATGTATGGTCGGGCTGTGCGGCCAGCTCGGGTCGGCTGATGTCTTGCTTTAGGCCGGCTGGCAAGGCCGAAGGCATATCCGGGGCCGGCTTCTTTGCCCAAAGAGCTCTCAGGGCCTCATCCGGCCTCCTGCACGCGACACCGCCCGGGTCGTTCGAAGGATCTGCGAACGGCTGTCCATCTGCCCACTGCCGCCTACTGCGGGGCGAAATGCTGACGCGGTAAGCCTTGGAGGCCAGGAGCGTTTCGTTGGCTGTGCGGGTGGCATAGTGAAGCCATATCCCTGGGTGCCCTACCTCTGTGACCAAAGCTAAAGCATCGACCCCTCCATGCCGAAAGTGGTATGTGGCTCGCCAAGAGGGATATCTCGGGCGGTCTACAGCTTATGTCTTCGGCCCAGCCTTGGAAGGCTGGGCCGCGAGGCCGTCCGGAACCGAATGTCCCAAAGGATTTCCACTAGCGGGCACCTCGAACGCGGATGGCCGGCTCCGGCATGCGAGGCATGCGTCTGGCTCGGCAGTCCGTTGGCCAGGTAGCCGTGGCTCTGATCAAGCCTCTAATTTCGTTCAGGCAAGCCGTAACTCTTGCCACGGCCTGCGTGCTCTGTGCGCTGTTTGCCATGGCCGGCATTCTGGTGGTCCTCCTGACCGGCCACAGCGCGCAGATGGGCTCCTCCGTCGCCAGGGACATGCCCATGGGCCGGGCGTCCTACGAGGCAGCGAAGGCCATGTTCCTGGATCTCCAGCTCCACTATTTAGAGGTGGGCCATGAGAGGTTGACCACCTGGGCTTGGCACCTTGCCGAACGGGAGATCGAACTGGCGGCCAGGGAGCTCCAGGAGACACAGGAAGGCCAGGCCAGGGAGATAGCTGGCCGCAAGGCGGCGTTGACGGAGCTGCACGGCAGCGTGGCAAGGGTAGAGGGGTCCGTTGCTCGCATCGTCGGGTTAAAGCAGGATGAGGCGCGTCACGTCGAGTTGCTGAGAAGGTACATCGGCGTAAGGAGCGCCTTGGCGGCCGGAGGGGAGCCGGGCCTTGAAACCGTCGACCTGGACCTTCGGGACCTGTCGGCCATCGATGTGGAGCTGTCGGAGGTCGAGGGTACGCTGCAGGACCGGATTGGCAAGCTGGAAGGTATGGCGGCATCCATCGAGGTATGGAAGCGGGGCATTAGAAGTTTGGGAAGCGTCGCGCGCCATGCGCCGCACGGGTTACCTGTTCAGGGCCCCGTAACGTCTGGGTTTGGACCGCGCTTAGATCCCATCACGGGGGATCCGGCCTTCCACACGGGCATAGACATCGCGGCATCGGTCTACACGCCGGTGCGCGCAACCGAGAGCGGATTGGTGGCCATGGCTGGGAACTTTGGAAATTACGGTTTGGCCGTGCTCGTGGCCCACGGATCTGGCTGGAACACTCTCTATGGCCACTGCAGCTGCCTGCTGGTGGAGGTCGGCGATACGGTACAGCGTGGACGAGCAGTGTGTCCAGCCTGAAATACCGGGCACTCCTCCGGCCCCCATGTCCACTACGAAGTGATGCAGCGCGCCAGTCCGGTGGATCCCGCGCCCTTCATATCGACCGACGGCCGGTAAGAATTCCGCTGCTGCCGAAGGTCTTGGCCGAAGGATGCGGCAGCAACACCGCTCAAGGCGCCGTGTCCGCTAGATCTCGGTATGCCACAACTACTGCGGCCAGGGACAAGGTGATCAAGATGGCCGATACGACGCACCAGGGACATATGGCCTGGAGGACGAAGATCTCTATGTATGTCAGGTACGCGGAGTAAAGGGTTCCTGAGGCGGTCAGCACCAGAAGGAGGAGCCAGACCGCAGATCGCAGGTCCGGCCGCCTGAGGCGCGCTACGGCCAGGGTTCCCATGGACAGGTACATGCCGAGGCCAAGCAGCGAAATAGGCACGCCCGCTATCTCGGAGTAGGCCGAGAAGTTGACCTTCTCGCAGTCTCCCACTCCCCTGCAGAGGAGGTCGCTGCCTCCCCAATGGAGCCACGTGAGGTAACCTGCGACCAGAGATCCTGCTGCCGCGAAGCCCAGGAGGAGATAATAGGGCAGATGGGCCCTGGAGGTTTCCTGTCCAGGGTCGTGGCTTACTCCTCGGGCATTCCGAATAGGCTTTTGCCTCCGCACACGTACAGCGTCTGTCCCGTTATGTACCAGGCGTCGTCGCTGGCGAGGAACCGCACCGCCCAGGCCACGTCTTCGGGTTTCCCGAACTCCCCTGTCGGCTGGGCCCGCCGCAGCTGCTCGATCACCTCCGGCGGGTTGCCCTCCATGGACATAGGGGTCTGTATCACTCCAGGTGCTATCACGTTGACTGTGATATTGTACCTGGCAAATTCCAGGGCCATGGTACGCGACAGGCCGATGATGCCTGCCTTGGAGGCCGCATAATTGCCCCATGCGTACCATCCCAGCCATGAACGCGACGCGATGTTGATGATGCGACCCCACCCTCGTTCCATCATGGGAGGGGCGGCGGCCTGGGAGCACAGGAACACGGAGTAGAGGTTTACCCTAAGCACTGCGTCCCAGTCGGCGTCCGAAAGTTTCACTATGCCCCTGTTCCGGGCTATGCCCGCGTTGTTGACCAGTATATCCAGGGAGCCGAAGTTATCGAGGGCGGCACGAACCATGGCCTCGACGGAGTCCCGGTCGGCCACGCTGCCGGGGTGTGCAATGGCCCTCAGGCCGGCCTCTCTGATGGCGGCTGCAACGGTTTCTGCCCGGTCCTCCAACAGGTCGTTCACGACCACGAAGGCGCCAGCTTTAGCCAACTCCCAGGCCGTAGCCTGCCCTATCCCGCTGCCTGCACCTGTGACCACAGCTGTCCTGCCCTGTAGATCCACGCGTGCCCTCCTAGGCTGTCAGACTGCTGTAGATGCAGCGTCCACCGTCGAAGTACAGGACCTGACCGGATATGAAGTCGGAGCGGGGGTCGGCCAGAAAGGCCACGGCCTTGGCCGCGTCGGGCGGCGTGGCTATCCGGCGTATGGGCTGGGTCGCCAGCCACCTCTCCACGGGCTTGCCGTGGAACTCGGCCTCGCCGGGCCGGCAGACGACGCCCAGGGCTACGGCGTTGACCGTGATCCGCTCCTTGGCGAGCTCCCACGCCAGGGTCCGGGTCAAAGACACCAGCGCTCCGTTCACGGAGCTGTAGGCTGCCACCTGGCTCCAACCCAGCCAGTCCCTGTGGATAACGTTGACGATCCGGCCGTGTCCCGTGCTGGCCAGGAAGGGAACCAATGCCCTGATCGCCTCGAGGCGGGGGAAGAACATCTGGCGCATGAGGGTATCGGTTGAGCTCCAGGTCGTGTCCGTTGCCCGGGCAGACAGGTAGGCCTCGTCGCAGAGCACGAGTACGCGGGGAGGCCCTACCCTCGCGACGAGGCCTTCGAGGGCTGTGGCCACTTCGTCCGAGCCGGCAGCCGAGGCGCCGGCCGTGCCCGTACCTGCCTCCAGCCCTGCCACCTGATCCTCCGAGCCCAGCACCAGGAAGCCCACTCGGTAGCCGTGGCCGGCCATGTGTTCCACCACAGCCCGACCGACTGGCGAAGAGGCGCCGGTTACAAAACAAACGTCGGCCATTGGGTCCCCCTAGACGAGATGCTGTATGAGGCGGTGGAAGTTCAGGCCCAAGAGCTTCTCCTTGACCCCGGGCTTCCAAGTCTCCTCCCTGTTGCAGAGCGGGCAGTGCCAGGAGTTGAAATCCCGGTACATCTGCAGCAGGTCTCCCGACTTTATGAAGGGGTAGTCGCTGCCGAACACGAACCTGTTGGAAAGGTCGCCTATTTGGGCATAGTGCCAAATGTGCTGAGGCACGTGGCGGGGCAGGTGGCCGGACACGTCCAGATACACGTTCGGGTTCCTCCAGGCCACGGCAATGGCCTCATCTACCCAGGGCCATCCGAAGTGGGCCATGATGAAGTTTACCTCTGGGAAGTCTACGGCTGCTTCGTCCACGTATTCCGGACGGCTGTACTTGATCTTGGTGCCGGCCAGAAGGGTGGAGCCGGTGTGGAGGAGCACCGGGACCCTGAACTCGGCACACACCTCGTAAAGGGGATACATGAGGCTGCGGTCGTTGGGGAAGGCCTCTTGATAGCAGGGGTGCACCTTGAGTCCGATCATGCCGAGGTTTGCCAGGGCATCCCTAAGCTCCGCAACAGCCTCCCTTCTACGGCGCGGATCCACTCCTGCGAAGGCGCGGATGCGGGTCTTGAAGGGCTCTACGGCCCTTGCCAGCCTCTCGTTGGGCAGGCTGTTGGGTGTGAGGGGCGATCCCCCCAGGTTAACTATGATCCCCAGGTCGATGCCGCTTTCCTCCAGATGTCGGACGGTGGTTGCCAGCTCGATGGGCCGCCGTGGTTCTCCCTCGAAGTGGGAGACACGCACGCCCTTGTAGATGTCAGCGCACTTGAGATAGGGCTCTCCGTACGCCTCCAGGGCTTCTTGGTTGTGGGCGTGCATGTGACAGTCGATGATCATCCTCAGCCCTCCTTGAGGAGCGATCTGGCGATTATGATCCGCTGGATGTGGGCGGTGCCCTCGTAGATCTGGAGGCCCTTGGCGTCCCTCAAATAGCGTTCCACTGGATAGTCGTTGTTGTAGCCGTAGCCGCCATGGATGAGCACCGCCCTATCGGCCGCGCGCACGGCCACCTCGCAGGCGTAAAACTTGGCCATGGAAGTCTCGAGGGTGGCGCGCTCGCCCCTGTCCCTGAGCGCGGCCGCCCTGTAGGTGAGCATTCGGGCGGCTTCGGTCTCGACAGCCATCTCTGCGATGGCGGCCTGTATCATCTGGAACTGGCCGATGGGCTGTCCGAACTGGACGCGTTCTTTGGCAAATTTTACCGAGGCCTCCAGGCTGGCTGTGGCGATGCCCACGGCTCCGGCGGCCACCGTGAGCCTGCCGTTGTCCAGGGCACTCATGGCGACCTTGAAGCCCTGGCCTTCCTCGCCCAGTCGGTTCTCTACGGGCACCCTGCAGTCCTCGAAATAGATACGGGCATGGTCGGCGGCCCTGTGGCCGAGCTGTTTGGCTGTCATGCGCTCCCGGCGCACGCCCGGAGCGTCCAGGGGGACGATGAAGGCGGTGATGCCCTTGTGCCTGAGGGATGGGTCGCTGGTGGCGAACACTATGGCCTGATCGGCCAGCATGGAGTTGGAAATCCAGTGCTTCATCCCATTGAGGACGTAGTGATCGCCATCGCGCCTGTAGGTCGTCTGCAGGTTGGCCGCATCGGAACCTGCCTGGGGTTCGGTGAGGGCATAACAGCCGATCACCTCGCCCTTGGCCAGCCGCGGCAGGTAGCGCCGCTTCTGCTCCTCAGTGCCCCACTCGAGTATGCACATGGAGTGAAGGCCCAGGTGGACCGACAGGAAGCCTCGGGTCGATGAGCAGGCCCTGCCCAACTGCTCGAAGATCAACACGGCCGACAGGAAGGATAGGCCGGAGCCGCCGTACTCGGCCGGTATGGTGGCACCTAAGAAGCCGAGCTCGGCCATGCGTTGGATCAGCCGCAGATCGAAACGCTCCTCCTCATCCATGGTCCTGGCCACGGGTGCGACCTCCTCGTCGACAAACCTGCGTGCCAGTTCACGGACTGCCAGGTCCTTCTCGCTTAGCAGAACCTCCATCTGTCGCTTTCTCCACGATCGTGGTTTCTGCTTTAAATATTTGCATGGGTGCGTTAAGATAGTGTCAGGAACTGATCGAAACGACTGGGACATGGCGAGAGGAGCTAGGGGCCTGTTCGTCGGCAGCAGCCTGGCCCTCCTGGAGGCCTACAGGCTGGCCTTGGACCGAGGGGTGGAGGCGGTCCTCTTGCCTACGGCGGGCGAGGCCGCGGCTGTGATCTCTATGCTGAACCCCCGGTTCCTGGTGGCCGACTACATGCTGCCGGACGGCGATGGCCTCGACCTGTACAACCGGGTGCGTCTTACGGCTTCGGTGCCTATGCTAGTGATAGCTCCGTCGCAGGGCTCGTGGATCGAGAGCGTTGGCCACCATGAAGAGGGCCTGAGCGTCGTGGGCGAAGCTTCTGCCCGGGCCGCCGTAGAGAGGTTTATGACGCATATCGGGGCCGTGGGTGCCGAAGAAGCGCTGGAGGTCGGAGGTCTGGAGTTGGATCTGGGTCGGCGGCTACTGAAGTGGAAAGGGACGTGCTCGCGGCTTACGCCGAAGCAGGCGGCTGTCATGGGCGGCCTTATGAGGCAGTGGGGCCAGGTGGTCCTTAGGCGCGATCTGACCTACGCGCTGGATGTGGCCGGCAGGCGGATGGAGCGGTCGGTGGATTACCATATCGCGCGGCTAAGGCGGCAGCTGGAGAGCATGGGCTGTTCCGAATGGACGATCGAGTCTGTATATGGGCTGGGATACAGGCTGCGGCTTGGCAGCGGGGAGGTTGGGCATGGGGCGTGAAACGCCGCGGGATGTTCTGGGCACTGTGGTGCTGTGGGTGGGGGAGCCCACGCTGGAATCTGGGCTCAGGGACGAGCTGGCCCGCGCGGGGTTCGAGGTTCTGTGCGCCAGGGACGAGGCGGAGCTGGGCGAGATCTGTCAGCGGCCTCAGACCAGGGTCGCCATTGTGGATGCCTCCACGGCCGGCGCCGGCCTCGTCAGCCTCTGTCGGAGGCTCGCCTATGTCCTCGAGGTAGCGGTCATGACCATAGTGCCGTCGGTGGATACGGCGCTCCGGCTGAGAGCCTTCGGAGCGGGCAGCTGCGACTGTTTCGATCCTAAGATGCCTCCGGTCGAGATGGCGGCGCGGGTGCGGGCTGTCGTCGGCCGGCGGGGAGCCGATACGTCCAAGGGCATCCTCGCCTGGGGCCCCCTTGCCTTGGACCTGGCCAGGCTTGAGGCCTACGTCGACGGCATTCCCCTCGATCTGACCCCGGCCGAATTTCGGGTGCTCCGGGCCCTCGTGGAGAACCGCGGTCGGGTGGTCAGCCGTGACCATCTGCTGTCCAGGATCCATGCCGATGGCGAGAGCGACTCAGGCAGCCGGACAGTGGACACCCACGTCTACTGCCTCCGAAAGAAACTGGGTCCCTACGGGAAGAGCATACGCACTGTACGTGGGGCAGGTTACTGTTTGGACACGTCAACGGAGGCCAGGGGACGGCTGCCCTACGGCTTGGCGGCGCAGCTGCTTTATCGGCTCGCATCCCCTCTGCTGGTGATCGACAGCGACATGCGCGTGATCTTTGCTAACGAAGCTGCGGCCTCCCTGCTCGGGCTCGAGAGGGAGAAAGTGCTCGAGGGTGTAACCTGCCGCGAGCTTCTGGGGTGCACTGTCGACGGCCGTACGCCTGTGCCGGAGTGCGAGTGCTTTGGTCTGAAGACGCTGGCCTTGGCCAGCTCCGATCCATCCGCTAGGTACTACGTCCGAACCAACGGCAAGCCCGTGGAGGTCGAGGCGGTCTACACCTACCTACAGCCCTCCGACACGGGAAGGTATGTAGCTATCTTATTACGACCGTCAAAAACACGCTAGATTCGTCGGCTTCTTGACCTCTTCTTGACATAGCTTCTGTAACATCGGCCCAGAGATGCTAGTTGGGCGTCTCTGGGCCGAAATGCTTTGGCCGAACCCTCTGGGGGGCCCAGGCCTGGGGATGTCGAGGGGAGGTTAGATATGCAGACTGTGGCAGGCCTCGAGGAGACCCTGCAGTGGTGCAGGGAGGTGATCGACGATAAGACCTTCGGGCAGGTCCGGGCCTGGAAGGAGGCGCATCCCGGCAGGAAGGCCGTGGGCATATTTCCCGTTTACAGTCCGGCTGAGCTGCCCCATGCCTTCGGCATGCTGCCGGTGGCCCTGTTGGGCGGCGGCAACCGCATCGAGATCTCCCATGCTGACTCTCGCTTCCAGTCTTTCGTGTGCTCCGTTGTGAAGAGCACCCTGGAACTGGGGCTTGTCGGCAACCTCGACTGCTTCGACGTGCTGATGTTCAGCTCCATCTGCGACTCGGCCCGAAACCTCTCCAGCGTCATGGCGCGCAACTTCCCCCATCAGAAGGTAATCTACCTGCACTTTCCCCAGAACCCCGCGTCGCCCAGCGCTGTGGAGTACCTGTATCAGGAGTACAGGAAGGTGGTCGGGATCCTCGAAGAAGTCTCGGGCCGTCGCTACTCACCACGGGCCTTGGCGCGTTCCGTCGAGCTTTACAACCAAGTCAGAGAGGCTGTGGCCGCCCTCTACAGGATCCGCCGGGAGAGGCCTCAGGCGCTGTCCGCCGCCGAATCTTACCAGCTGGTGCGGGCTGCTACCTTCATGGAGCCAGAGGAGTACCTGCAGCTGATATCCAGGCTCTTGCCGGAGATCGAAGCTCGCAACCCCAAGCCCAAGGACCGCATCCGGGTGGTGTTGGAGGGCGCGTTCTGTGAGCAGCCGCCCATCGAGTTCATAGAGAGTCTGGAAGAGGCAGGTTGCTACATTCTCAACGATGACCTCCTCCTGGGCTGGCGGTGGTTCCAGAACCCTGTCGAGATCGAGGGCGACCCGCTCCGGAACCTCGCCGAGGCCTACGTCCACGGGTCGGTGTACTCCAGTGTGAAGCACGACCCGAGGCAGCCCAGGGCGAAGCACTTGTTGGAGGAGATAAAGGCCGCCGGCGCCCAGGCAGCGGTGCTGGTTTCCGCCAAGTTCTGCGAGCCGGCGCTTTTTGACTACGTGCTGTACAAGCGGGCTCTTGAGGAGCATGAGATCCCCCACGTGTTCCTGGAGTTCGAGGAGAAGGCCTGGGTGTTCGACAAGGCGCGCACGGAGATCGAGACCTTCGTAGAGTCGATGCTCTTCGACTAGAGGAGGAGAGGGATGGAAGGCACCAAGTACCAGGGGCGGATGCACCTACTGCAGAAACAGTTGATGGCCAAGTACTACGCTCAGCTCACCGAGGCGGCGGTGACGGGGAGCCCGGCGGCGGCCCACATCCTGATAAGCGGAAACCCGGTGGAGCTGATCAGGGCCTTCGGGATGGTTCCCGTGTATCCCGAGGTGAACGCCCTCCAGCTAGCGGTGAAGAAGCTGGCCCTGCCCTATCTCCAGCGGGCTGAGGAGATCGGGTACTCCGTGGACAACTGTGCTTACGTGAAGGCTGACGTCGGGCTTTATTTCGAGGGCATGGAGACCCCCTTCGCAAAGATACCCAAGCCCGATCTCCTCCTGTGCAACTACGTGGGATGCAACGTCTACCTGCACTGGTTCGAGCACCTAGCGGAGCTCACGGGAGCACCCCTCTACTTTCTCGACATACCCTTCACCGACAGCCCAGACGGCTCCACCACGTCGGAGCGCGTGGCCTACGTGGTACGCCAGCTGGAGGAGGTGATCGAGCTTACGGAGCGCATTTTGGGCCGCGATCTCGATTACAAGGCCTTGGAACGCAGCGTTGAGCTCTCAGCCCGTGTCGGCGAGCTTTGGGCCCAGATAAAGCAGCTTGCTAAGCACCGTCCTGTGCCCTTCGACGTCTACTTCGATGCTGTGACCATGATGGCGCCCCTGTACTGCCTCCGTGGCACCGAGGACGCCGTAATCTTCTTCGAGGCGGCCCTTCAGGAGGTGCAGGAGCGGGTGGAGAAGGGGTTGAGCCCCGTGGGCGAGGAGAGGTTCAGGATAGTAATCGAGGGCCCTCCTCCGTGGCCGTACCTCAGGGTGTTCCGAGACATGTTCGCCAAGTGGGGTGCCGTGGCCGTGGCCTCAACCTATTCGACAGTGGGCGGCATCTGGGAGTTCGGCTTCCGACACAATCCGGGCAAGCCCTTGGAGAGCATAGCTGAACACATGCTTACTCAAAACCTTACCAACAGGTCGCTCCTGCTCCGCTATGAGCAGATCAAGCGCTATATCGACGAATGGGACGCCGACGCGCTCGTGATCCATTCCATAAAGAGTTGCCGCCTCTTCTCGGCAGGTCAGGGCGACATGAGAGAGTACTTCACGAAGACCCTGGGCATCCCCACCTTGCTCATCGAATCTGACATGGAGGATCCCCGGTACTTCGCGCCGGCCCAGATCATGAACCGCATCGACGCCTTCTTCGAGTCCTTGCAACATAAGCGCCTGGTGAAAGTCTAAAGGGGAGGGTTCTGCCGTGATCTATGCTGCTGGAGTAGACGTCGGTTCCACACAGACAAAGGCGGTGCTAATGGGGAGCAACTTCGAGATCGTGGCCACCAGCCTGGTGGACACGGGGGCCAACGTCATAAAGGCCGCCGAGCGAGCCTTTGAAGCGGCCCTCGAGAGCGCCCGGCTCGGCAGGGACGACGTGGCCTACGTAGTGGGCACCGGTTACGGCCGCTACAAGGTGACCTTCGGCCACGCCCAGATCACCGAGATTAGCTGCCACGCCAAGGGCGCCTTCCTGCTGTTCCCCAAGACCCGCACGGTCATAGACATCGGCGGTCAGGATGCCAAAGGCATCAGGGTTGGCGAAGACGGTGAGGTGAAGGACTTCGTGATGAACGACAAGTGCGCGGCGGGCACAGGCAGGTTCTTGGCCAACTCCGCCGACGTGCTAAACCTGTCGTTGGACGAGATCGGGCCCCTGTCGCTTCGGGCGAAGACCCCTGTTCGCCTCAGCACCGTTTGCACCGTCTTCGTAGAGTCCGACATCATGTCCTACCTGGCACAGGGCAAGAAGGTGGAGGACATCTTGGCCGGAGTGCACCGGGCCATTGCGGCCAGGGTGGTGGCGTTGGTGCGGAGGGTTGGCATAGAGCCCGAAGTGACCATGACGGGTGGCGTTTCGCGGAACATCGGCATGGTGCGGGCGTTGGAGGACGTGCTGGGCATACCGGTCAACGTTAGCCCCATGTCCCACTTCATGGGGGCCATCGGAGCAGCGGCCTTCGCCGTGGAGCGTGGCCAGGCAGCCGAGGCCTCCAAGAGACTTCAGGGCGTAGTTTGACTCCACGGTGGAGGTGCGACGTGCTAGTTGCAGGTATAGACCTGGGTGCCCGGTCGACGAAGGCCGTGGTTATCGATGAGAACCATCGCGTGTTGGGCTGGGCGGTGGTGCGCACGCGGCCCGACTTCGAGGCTGTGGCAAGGTTGGCGCTGAACGAGGCCATCAAACCCCTGGGCATCGACATGGAGGAGCTGGACTACGTGGCCACCACCGGCTTCGGCCGCTACAACGTCCCCTTCCGCGACGTCCAGATCACCGACATGACCAGCGCTGCTCGGGGGTCGGTGGTCCTCTTTCCGGGGACGCGCTGTGTCCTGGACATAGGTGCCCAGAGCACGAGGGCCATAAGGGTGGATGAGCGCGGACGTGTCAGGGATTTCAAGACCAACGACAAATGTGCAGCCGGAGCGGGCGGCTTCATCGAGCGATCGGCGAAGTACTTGGAGGTCCCCCTGGAGCAAGTCGGCACGCTCTCGCTGAAGGCCGATGACCCGCAGCCCATAAGCAGCATCTGTGCAGTGCTGGCGGAATCGGAGATAGTGAACCATGTGAGCCAAGGCAGGACCGTTGAGAACATCCTGCGGGGTATCCACCAGTCGCTGGCGAGCCGTGCGCTCGCCCTTCTCAAGAGGGTGGGCGTCGAGCCCGAGATCACCTTCGTCGGGGGCGTGGCCCGCCAGGCGGGCATGGTTGCCGCCCTTGAGGGTACCCTGGGCATGAAGGTGAACGTGCCCGAGCACCCGGACCTGGTCAATGCTCTGGGGGCGGCTGTCTTGGGCCTCCGAAGGTGGCAGAAGCTCCAAGGTGGGGAGGTACCCTTGGAAACCTCAAAGAGGGCAGGGTGAACCATGGCAGAGAGAGATGAAATAGAGCGCAACTGGCGAGCCTCGGTGGCAATCTCCCACGGCTTCTACTATGCATGGCTGCAGACCATCCGCGAACTGTATCCGCAGGTGGACCCCGTGGAGATTACGGTACAGTTCTACCAGCGGGTGGCCGAGCAGACGGCACGCCTCTACCGAGAGAAGGCTGGCCTCAGGAGCGACGACGCCCTGGCCTTGGCCAGGGCCTTTGCTCGAAGCAGCGAGGTAATGCTCGAGCGCGTGGAAGTGGAAGGGTCGCCCGAGGTGGCCACCATCACCCATTTGGAGTGCCCTTGGTGGCCAGAGCATAGCAAGCTGACGGGCGGCTACAGCTGTCAGCCAGGCTGTGATGCCTGGTTCAGGACAACGGCCGCCCTCGTTTCGAAGGACCTTAGGGTCGAGACCTTGGCCTCAAAGCCCGCCGGCGATGACGTGTGCAGGCGGCGCATATCGCTCTCTCAGCCCAAACGCCAAGAGGAAGCCTGAGCAAGAGAGTCCAAAACCGCTTGGAGGTGGGTATGGCCCAGTTTGTCGGCAGGGATCCTGAGAGTTTCGGCTTTAAGGAGATCATCTATACAAAGAGAGACTGGATCGCCACAGTCACCATCAACCGGCCGCATGCCTACAATGCCTACACCACTCAGACCCTCCTGGAGATGACGCAGGCCTTCCAGGACGCCGCCTGGGACGATAGGGTGGCCGTGCTGGTGCTTACGGGCGCGGGCAGGGATGCCTTCTGCACCGGCGGAGATGTGAAAGAGTACGCCTCTGAATACACCAGGCGCCCCCACGACTACTGGAAGTGGATGGGCGTGTTCATCGCCTGCCATGATGCCCTGCGGAACATCGGGAAGCCTACCATCGCCAGGCTTAACGGCATGGTGGTGGGCGGCGGCAACGAGTTCAACATGGCCTGCGACCTCGCCATAGCGGCCGACCACGTGCGGATCCGGCAGGTAGGCGTACAGGTCGGGAGCGTAGCGGCCGGCGGGGCCACGCAGTGGCTTCCCATCATAGTGGGCGACCGCAGGGCCAGGGAGATCCTCTACCTGTGCGAGTGGATAGACGCTCAGAAAGCGCTCGAGTGGGGCCTGGTGAACCAGGTGGTCCCCTACGAACAGCTGGACCAAGCTGTGGAGGAGATGGCCAGGAAGCTGATAGACAAGTTTCCGGAGTGCATCAGGTACACCAAGCAGCAGGTCAACTTCTGGAAGGATCTGGCCTGGCACACCACGGTGGGACACGCCCGCGACTGGCTTTCCCTCCACTTCGCTGCGGCTGAACCTTGGGAGGGGATGAAGGCCTTCGTGGAGAAGCGGCCGCCCGACCGCATTGGGATCCGCAAGAGGGCGGTGGAAGGTGGCTCAACGGCCTTCTTATGGGGGCCGTACAGCCAGAACTGCCCGTCCTGCGGGGCCAAGGGCATACCCGAAGAGTTCGCCTTCTGCGGCGTCTGCGGTTCGAAGCTGCGCTGACGTCAGAAGGCGGTGATGTGGTAGCCGGCGTCGACGTAGATGGTCTCGCCCGTGATGCCACGGGCCATATCGCTGAAGAGAAAGACAGCGGCGTCGCCCACCTCCGCGGCCTCCGTGTTGCGGCGAAGGGGTGAGCGTTCGCGCACATAGTCGTACATCTTCACGAAGCCCGGTATGCTCCGGGCGGCGAGAGTCCTTATGGGCCCTGCAGACAGCGCATTGACGCGGATTTGTTGGGGCCCTAGTTCGTTGGCAAGGTATCGCACCGAGGCCTCCAGGGCCGCCTTTGCCACGCCCATGACGTTGTAGTTTGGCACGGCCCGCTCACTGCCGAGGTAGGTCAGGGTGACGATGCTGGCGTTGGGCCGCAAGAGGCTTTCGGCCCCTTTGACCGCCGCAACGAAGGTGTAGACGCTGGCCTCCATGGCCGTGCGGAATCCCTCGAGACTGGTGTCGAGGTAGCGGCCGGATAGGTCCTCGGCCTTTGCGAAGGCCACGCAGTGGGCCAGGAAGTCGATACCGCCGAAGGCCTCCCTGGCCCTGGCGTAGAGCGCCTCGATCTCCTCGGGATGGAGAAGGTCGCACTGGAAGGCCACTGCAGCGGGCAGGGTCGCTGTCAGCTCTTCCACGTCCTCCCGGAGGCGTTCGTTCTGATAGGCGATGAGGAGCCTGGCACCTTCCCGGGATGCAGCTTGAGCTATAGCCCAGGCTATGCTCCGCTTGTTGGCCACGCCGAAGATCACGCCGTCCTTGCCTGAAAGCAACCCCACAGGGTCTACCTCCCTTGCTTCATGTGATGGGTTACGGAAGCGGCAGGGGACAGCCCGTCCCCTGCCGCGACGGCGATTCCGCTTAGAACTCCATGGGTGGGGTAGCAGGAGTTGTTTCCTTCTCCGGTATCTCGCAGACCAGGGCCTCGGTGGTGAGGATCATGGCGGCGATGGAGGCGGCGTTCTCCAGGGCGCTGCGGGTGACCTTGGCAGGGTCTATGATCCCCCTCTGGTAAAGGTCCACGTACTCGTTGGCCAAAACGTCGTAGCCGATGTGGGGGTTGTTCTGCTCCTTCTGGAGCCTTCGGACCTCCTGAAGGACCACGGACCCGTCCAGGCCAGCGTTGGCCACTATCTGCCTCAGGGGCTCCTCCAGGGCCCTGCGCATGATGTTGATGCCGGTCAGCTCGTCGCCGCTGGCTTCCAGCCCGTCCAGGGCAGGGATGGCGTTCACCAGGGCCACCCCGCCACCGGGCACTATCCCCTCCTCCACGGCCGCCCTGGTGGCCGAGAGGGCGTCCTCAACCCTGTGCTTCTTCTCCTTCAGCTCCACCTCCGTGGCAGCACCCACCTTGATCACGGCCACTCCGCCAGCCAGCTTGGCCAGCCTCTCCTGCAGCTTCTCCCTGTCGTAGTCGGAGGTGGTGGTCTCTATCTGGGCCCTTATCTGCTCCATCCTCCCCTTGATGGCCTTCTCGTCACCCCTGCCCTCGATGATGGTGGTCTTGTCCTTGGTGGCCACCACCTTCCGTGCCCTCCCCAGGTCCGACACCTGGGCGTTCTCCAGCTTCCTGCCCAGCTCCTCGCTGATGACCTGGCCGCCCGTCAGGATCGCTATGTCCCTGAGCATCTCCTTCCGCCTGTCCCCAAAGCCAGGGGCCTTCACCGCCAGGGCGTTGATGGTACCCCTCAGCTTGTTCACCACCAGGGTGGCCAGGGCCTCCCCCTCCACGTCCTCGGCTATCACCACAAAGTTCTTGGTCACCTGCAAAAGCCTCTCCAGCAGGGGGAGGATGTCGGAGATGGCGCTGATCTTCTTGTCGGTGATCAGGATGTACGGCTCCTCTATCACCGCCTCCATCCGCTCGGGGTTGGTCACGAAGTAGGGGGAGATGTAGCCCCGATCGAACTCCATCCCCTCCGTGTACTCCGTCTCGAACCTCAGCCCCTTGCCCTCCTCCACGGTGATGACGCCGTCCTTGCCTACCCTATCCATCACCTCGGCTATCAGGTTCCCTATCTCCCTGTCGGCAGCGGAGATGGTGGCCACGTTGGCTATCTGCTCCTTCTCCGTCACAGGGGTGGCCATCTCCTTGATCCTGGCCACCAGGGCCTCCGTGGCCCTCTCGATCCCACGCTTCAAAAGCATGGGGTTGGCACCAGCCGCCACGTTCTTGAGCCCCTCGGTCACGATGGCCTGGGCCAGCACCGTGGCCGTGGTGGTCCCATCCCCTGCCACATCGTTGGTCTTGGTGGCCGCCTCCTTCAAAAGCTGGGCCCCCATGTTCTCGAAGGGATCCTTCAGCTCTATCTCCTTGGCCACCGTAACCCCATCGTGGGTCACCGAAGGAGCCCCAAACTTCTTCTCCAGGGCCACGTTACGCCCCTTCGGCCCCAAGGTCGTCCTCACAGCCTCGGCCAGCACGTCCATGCCAGCCTTCAGCTTCCTCCTAGCTTCCTCGTCAAAGACCACCTGCTTTGCCATTGTGTATCGCTTCCTCCTGTAAGGGGTTTGATGGACAGTCTACTGTTCCAGTATGCCGAGGATATCTCTCTCGCTGAGTATGAGGTATTCCTCGCCGTCGAGCTTTACTTCTGTGCCAGCATACTTGGCGAAGAGAACCCGTTGCCCAGGCTTGAGCTCCATGGGAACGCGCTCGCCGGAGTCGAGGATCCTTCCGCTCCCAACGGCGATAACTTCACCCTGCTGGGGCTTCTCCTTGGCGGTGTCCGGCAAAACTATGCCGCTGCGGGTGACCTCTTCCCAAGGTATCGGTTTGACGACCACCCGGTCCCCTAGGGGCTTCAACTTGTACATAGAGCCAGTCCTCCTGAAAACTGTAGTGTTATCCAACCTATCCGGTGCTTAGCACTCAGCCAATGAAAGTGACAACATGTGATGATACACGCATGGCAGGCAAACGGCAAGCTGGGGCCAAGCTCTTTTGACCGTCACAGGCGGGGACGCTATCATAGGACCATGGGTGTCCGCGCGGTAGCCTCGAGCGCAAAGCTGCTTCGGCACATCGTGCTGGCGATGCGCCCTAAGCAGTGGACCAAAAATTTCATTCTCTTCGCCGGGCTGGTATTCACGAGGAACCTCTTCGACCTTGATAAGCTGGCCACTGTGACCCTTGCCTTCGCCGTCTTCTGCGCCGTTTCCAGCGCGAACTACCTGGTCAACGACCTCTTGGATATCGAACGGGACAGGCTCCACCCCATCAAGAGACATCGTCCCATTGCAGCGGGCCTCGTGACAGAGGTGCAGGCCCTGGTGGCGGCGATAGCTCTAGCGGTCCCTGCCCTGGTCGTATCCGCCATGCTTGGGTGGCGTTTTGCCGCGCTCACGGTGGCGTACCTTGCCCTCATGGTCGTCTATTCCAAGTGGCTGAAGGAAACGGTGATCCTGGACATGCTCACGGTGGCGATCGGATTCGTGATCAGGGCCATGGCCGGCGCCGTGGCCATAGATGTTGCCATATCGCCCTGGCTGTACCTGTGCACGATCCTGCTCGCCCTCTTCCTGGTGCTGGGCAAGCGCCGCCACGAGCTGGTCCTGCTGACTGACAACGCGTACAACCACAGGCAGATACTCAGGGAGTACTCGCCTCCGCTGTTGGAGGCCATGATGGCCGTTGTCACGTCGTCCACTATCGTGGCCTACTCCATGTATACTTTCTTTGCGGAGTCCCTGCCCCCCAACCACTACATGATGGCCACCATACCCTTCGTGCTGTACGGCATATTTCGATACCTCTACTTGGTATATCAGAAGGACGAGGGCGGAAGCCCTGAGGAGTTGGTCTTGAAGGACATTCCCCTGATGACGGCCATCGGCCTCTGGGCCGTATCTGTGCTACTTATCATGTACGTGATACGTTAACGGCTAGTTGTGGTCGAGGCTCTCCCCATCACAAGCGTCAGGGTTTTGGTCAAGGGTGCCGGCGACTTAGCGTCCGGGGCTATTTATCGCCTGTGGAAGGCAGGCTTCGTTGTGGTTGCAACCGAGGTGGCTCGGCCTACAGCGGTGCGTCTCACGGTCTCCTTCGCAAATGCGGTTTACGAGGGGACGTGGTCCGTTCAGGGCGTGACTGCTAAGAAGGCTAGCAGTCTGGAGGAAGCGTTGGCTTTTCAGGAGCAGGGCTTCGTGCCCGTCCTTGTGGACCCTTCGGCTTCCGTGAGGCTTGGGTTCCGGCCCCATGTGGTCGTGGACGCCATTATGGCCAAGAGGAACACGGGCACGCGCATCGACGATGCGCCCGTGGTGGTGGCCCTGGGCCCGGGGTTCACGGCAGGTGTCGACTGCCATGCTGTAGTGGAGACCCAGCGGGGGCACAACCTGGGGAGGGTGCTGTACCGAGGATCTGCTGAGCGGAACACCGGGGTGCCCGGCGAGGTGGGCGGCCGTACCTGGGAGCGAGTGCTCAGGGCACCGACGGACGGCACCTTCAAGGCGCTCGGGACCATCGGCAAAGTGGTCGAGGCAGGGGAGGTGGTGGGCTTCGTGGACGGCCAGCCAGTGGTGTCTGCCATACGGGGGGTCCTCCGGGGCCTGCTCCATGAGGGCCTCGAGGTGGTGAGGGGCCAGAAGGTCGGCGATGTGGATCCTAGGGCCGAGGTTTCGCACTGCTTCTCGATCTCCGACAAGGCCCTGAGCGTCAGCGGAGGCGTGTTGGAGGCCGTACTGCACCTACTGTATGGACGAGGGCGCTAGGGGCAACCCACCGCCTCCGGCGTCTCCCCTGTCCCGGGGGTCAGGTCCCGTCCCCACAGTATTCTGGGGGGAACTGCGGCAACACTCCGAGCTCATCGGCGTGTTCCTTCAAGTAGCGGCACGCCAACGACACCGCGGCCCTTTTATCGTCCTGCGCCAGTTCTCCCGCGATTACTAAGTCCAGAAGGTAATCTTTCACCGCTCGGATCCACGGGCCGGGCGGCAGGTGGAACATGGCCATCAGTTCGTGGCCGTCAAGGGGGCTCCTGAGTTTCTTGAGGTCTTCTTCCTCGAGGATCTTGGCTATGCGAGCTTTAAGCTCCTCTACCCGCTGGGCCGCGGCCCGGACCTTGGAGGGCCGGTAGCTGGTCACGTCTGCCTTCGAGAGCTCCAGCAGCAAATAGATGTCGTCGCCTGCCTCACGCAGGAGCCTGCGGACCGCCGAGTCCGTCCACTGGGGCTGGTAGGAGTTGGCCTGGGTGTGGAGCAGTACCAGCCTGCTGACCCGATCGGCTGTGGCTTGGCTTAGCCTGAACCTGCGGAGGATCTGTCGGGCCATCTCGGCCCCTACCCGTTCGTGGCCGAAGAAGGTAACCTCCCCTCTTTGGAAGGCCATGGTGCGCGGCTTGCCGATGTCGTGCAGGAGGGCTGCCCAGCGGAGGGGAAGGATGGCAGGGGTCCGGTCCAACACTTTGAGGGTGTGCTCGAAGACGTCCTTGTACTTGTTCCGGTCCTCCTCGGCGTGCTTCAGGGCCAGGAGCTCGGGCAATAGTACGTCGATGGCGCCCATCTCGTCCAAGAGCCTTATGCCTAAGGAGGCTTTCGGCGCGGTCAGGATCCTGCTGAGCTCCTCTCCCAGGCGCTCGGCTGCAACCTGCTGAAGCCGGCCAGCGAGCTCTCTGCCGGCAGCGATGACTTCGGCGTCCACGGTGAAGTCAAGCTCGCAGGCGAATCTGGCCGCCCTAAGGATGCGAATGGGATCTTCAGCGAGCCGGTCTCGGGCCTTTCCGACCGCCCTTACCACCCTGTACTTTAGATCCGCCATGCCATGGTGGGGATCTATGAGCTGGCCGGAGAGGGGGTCCCAGGCCATGGCATTTATGGTGAAATCCCGTAGGGCGAGGTCCTGCTCGAGCGTGCCTCCCGGGACAACGACGCCTGTGGTCGGGTCACGGCGGCGAAAGGTAGTTACCTCCACCTTAACAGAGTCGAACATGGCGGCCACGGTGCCGAACTTCTCTCCGAGAGGATATAGAGCCGTTGGCCGCATCTCGGCCAAGATGGCCTTGCTCTCCGCTGGCTGTGCATCCGTGGCAAAGTCCAGGTCAAGGCCTTCTTTGCCCATCAGCCTGTCGCGCACGGTGCCGCCCACTACGTAGATCCTGTGGCCAGCGGCGGAGAAGGCTTCTACTAAGCGGCCTTCCAGATCCCTTGCGAGTCTAGCTATATCAGTGCCCGAGTGCGCCATGTACGGTCAGTCGCCTGAGGACACCAGATATGGTTCGGAGGGGGCGCAGGAGGATCTGCGCAAGCAGCACGGCCCGCACGCGTCGCCAGTAGGCTATCAAGGTCTGAGCTGAGGTTCGAGGGCGGAGCGATCCGTAGACTTCCGTGGAGTAGGCCTCAGCCAAAGCCAACAGGTGGCCGGAGGCGTGGGGGGCTACCCTCGCCATGTAGGCGGCCCGCTCTAGGGGAGTGCTGCCCTCGGGCCAGACGGCTCCAGCCATGCGGGCTAGGGTCATGGCCTTGTGGTACGCTGCCGCCGCGGTGGTCAACCCACGGAAGAGCCTGTTCCACAACAGCCACGCGCCGAGAGTGATCACAGCTATTGCCGCCGTGAGCAGTGTCACGGCGAAAGGCTGTCCGCCGGCCAGGCCCAGCGGCGCGATCGTGTTCGGCGAGAAATCCGTGTCGTTGACCCCTTCGTCGGGTATAAGACGTCGGCCCGACGAAGCGGCTGTGCCAGAGGATGGCCCTGTATCTCCTTCTCCGGTGCTGAGGGTCTCGGCATCTCCCAGCTGAATGGGCGGCCTGGACGATGTTGGCTCGAAGGGAACCCATCCGTAGCCAGGGAAGTAGACTTCCGGCCATGCATGGGCGTTGGAGTCCAGGACCACGTAGCCATTCTGAGCCTCGTCGTAGGTGCCGGTGGTGAAGCCGGTCACCATGCGGGCAGGGATACCTACTGACCTCAGCATAACAACCATGGCCGAGGCGTAGGAGGTGCAATAACCCTGCTTTATATCGAATAGGAAGTAGTCTACCGCATCGCGGTTCCGTGGCACGAAGGGAACGTTCTCGTTGTACGTGTACTGCCGGAGGAACTGCTCCACCGCCTTGGCCTTATCGTATTGATTGCTGGCGCCCTGTGTCACTTGCAGGGCAAGGTCCCTTACCCTCTGCGGGAGCTCGGAGGGCAGCTGCAGATACTTATCCTTCACCCAGTCAGGATAGTCGGCCGCCACCGATCTTAGCTTGTCCGGGCTCGCGATGGGGATGGAGGATACAACGGTGTACGTGTATCCGCTTGAGATGGAGCCCGATGCGGGTGCAGCCGCCCTCACGTCGTAGAGCACGGGGAAGCGGCCAGATGCCACGAGCCGTTGCGGTACCCCGCCCTCCATGGTTACTTCGATGTCGACGCCTCTCTGAGCCATGGACTGCCATGCGGCCCTGATGCTGCCAGCGATGGTCCTCAGGGTCGGTCTGCTCCATGGCAGTGAGGCGAGGATTGTATCGGGGTCCCTTATCGTGCCGTCCTTGACCAGAGCCCTGTCCCTGACCCTCTCATCGCTCCTGGCGCGCAGGGACCACTGCTGTAGAACGATGGCCAGGGGCTTAAGCTCGGGCTGAGACAGCTCTTGGCCGGGCGTTCCGAGCTCAAGGGTGTAGGTGGTGGTTATCCAGGGGACCTGCAACAGCACATCGCGATCGAAGCCCATGGGCACTGTAGCCAAGGGAAGGTATCCGGACCTGGGCTCCAGGATGGTAATGGACTGAGTCACGGTGGCCCTATCCTGAAGCTCCGACGGAAGGAGCTGGTTTCCGCTCAACAGCAGGGGTTGTTCGCCGGGGATGCCCTCCACATCGTTGGGAAGCACAGACGATCGCCAGCCCTGGCCAGTATATTGGTCGTAAACTGCAACGGCCCAGTAGCTGGGCTTGTCGCTGTGAACAACCATAACGGGCCGATCGCTGAGTCTAACGGGACCGCCTATATCGAAGTTCGGACCAAAGCTGGAGTACTCGGATCGTCCTCCTCTGACAGCGCTCGTTAGGATGCGCCCGACCCTATCTTGGATCTGGTTCCAAGGGCTTGTGAGCGCCTGCCAGATGGAGCCCGGATCCAACTCGAGGGTTCCGGAAGGCAGGCTCCAGGTGACGGCCAGGAGCGACACGGAGAGGACCAAAGCCCAGAGCACGATCCTCCTGGTCACACTGTCGGAATAGCGCGCACCCATGAGGTGCCAACGGGAGCCGAGGTTCTGGACGTGGGATACCGCTAGCAGGACGAGGCCGAGGAGTAGGTAGAGAGCTAGGAAGGACCTTAAGTCCTTTGCAGAATAGATCATGTTTATGAGGATGACAGTGGCGCCCGGGACTATCGACGGCCACACCCACCGTGCCCTGACAAGCGTCCAGGTCCCCACGTAAGCAATGAGCCACAGGCTGAGCGAAAGGAAGGCTATGAACAGGAGGGGATCTTCTACTGTGCCACCCGCCGCTAGGGCCTCGATCCATCGCCTTGCCCTGTGGAACATCTCCACATACCGATCGGCGTCAGGCCGCCTCAGGATGATCAGGCTGGCCAGGTGGTAGTAGATCCATGCCAGGCTGGCCAACCACGCGGCGGGTTGGCTTATCCAAGAGGGTACCGAGACAAGTCTGGCAGTGGCCCACCCCAACGCAACCCCTGCCAGGGCAGCTCGTCCTACCAACCAAAGGCCTGGCACCCAATCCGCTGTCTCCAGGGCACCCGCGGTGAGCAACATCAGGCCCACCACTATGCCCACAGGCATAGGGTCGTCTCGAAGCGGCCTGGACCTGCTAGGGATGGCTGCTGCGCCCTGCTTTGAAGACATGTCCGCTTCCTGGGTTCCAGTTGACGCTCAACGCAAGCCCCAGGGGTATCCCCCATTTTACAACGCAGTACCGAACCCCCACGGAGGCGAGGGTTGCCTCCGCACCCCCTTCCGTGGGTGGTGCCCCGAAGGACCGACGATCGATCAGCACTGCGGAGACCCGTTGCGGGGATAGGCTCGAAGCCAGAAGGTCGGCCCACGGCCGCGCGGGGTCTGGAGTGATCACCATGGTGAGGTGGCCCGTGCCAAGGACAGGATAGTAGGCCAGCAACAGGGCGTCGAGAGGTATATCTCCCACAGCCCTTATGCTGCTGAGAATTTCCAGAATCCTCTGGAGCTGGGGTATGCCCCGTTGTGGCGGGAGCACCTCCGGGCGTTGGCCGCAAGCAATGAGTCCCACTGCCCGGCCGTCGAGGAGGGCCCTGCGGGCCAACGAAGCTGCGGCTGTGACAGCTGCCTCCTCGGTAGATTCCGCAACGATGGGGATCTGTTCAATAGCCCTGGCAGCCTCCAGCTTGGGCCAGTGGGCCTCTCTGCAGAGGTCCAGCACCAGCCACAGGTCGCCGGAAGGGTCGGGTTCGAATTCCTTGGCCATGAGGCGGCCCACCCGGGCTGTCGCCTTCCAGCTGATCTTGCTCAAACTGTCTCCAGGCTGGTAGTCCCGCACTGACACGACCGACTGACTTGTAGCGGTGCGGTACGGCCTCTCCGCCCTTCTCCCGACCAACGGCCCCCGGGTGAAGGGGTTCACAGGGACGTCCTCCATCCTCGGATAGACCAGCACCCGGTAGCTGTCAGGAAGGGGCCGACCAGCGTGGAAGATGCCGAACGGGTCGCCAGAGCCGATCTCCAGTGGACCAATCCTGTGCTGGCCTCTGACGGTTGTCACCGTCCTCAGGAGCCATTGGCGCCTCTGGCGCGGAGCTAAGGGGACAACCACGTTGAAGCGATGCCCGGGAAGGGTACTGTGGTCATGGAAGGTTACCCACAGTTTGGGCAAGAGGGAAAGGTTCTCGACCGTAATGGTTTCTTGAAACTCGTCTCCGGCAGGGAGCCTAGTGTACTTGGGCTGTCGCGTGACCTTCACTCCCCTTATTCCGGTTCGGGCGATGGCCAGCGACACGGCCAGCAGTCCGAAGATGAGGTAGGAGATGTTGTAGAGCACCTGCTGACCTGATTGCCTAGCGGCCAAGAAGGAGGCAACGGCGAGGAGGACAAGGAAGAGGGCAGTCATGGCCTAGTGGCGCAACACTGCGGCGCCAGGCACGGGTACGGAATCGAGTATCTCCCTGAGAATAGCTTCGGAGGTCTGTCCTCGCACCCTGGCCTCCGGCGTCAGGATTATGCGGTGGCTCAGGGCCAGAGGGACCATAACCTTCACGTCGTCCGGGAGAACGTAGTCTCGACCGTGCATGACCGCCCAGGCCTGGCCCAGCCTGAAAAGGGCCAGGGAGCCCCGGGGGCTTGCGCCCAGGTAGACATTGGGGTGCCTTCGAGTGGCCGACACCAGATCCACAATGTACTGCCTTATGAGGGGGTGGACGAACACATCGCGAATGGTTCTCTGGGCTTCCACGAGCTCGGAAGCTTCGGCCACCTGTGCTACCTTTTCAATGGGGTGCTGGTGCTGCTGGCTCTCCATGATGGCGATCTCGTGGGAAGGATCAGGATATCCCAGCCGCAGGCGTATCAAAAACCTGTCGAGCTCCGCTTCCGGTAGTGGGAAGGTACCCTCGTATTCGATGGGGTTCTGGGTTGCCAACACCATGAACGGCTCAGGTAGACGGTAGGTCGTGCCGTCTACCGTTATCTGCCTTTCTTCCATAGCTTCCAGAAGGCTCGACTGCGTCTTTGGCGTTGCCCGGTTAATTTCGTCGGCGAGGACAATCTGTGAAAGGATCGGCCCCGGGCGAAACTGGAACTCCCCGGTCTTCTGGTTGTATACGGAGACTCCCGTGACATCCGTGGGAAGCAGGTCCGGGGTGAACTGGATCCGGCTGAAGGAGCAACCGATGGACCGGGCTATCGCCCTGGCAAGGGTGGTCTTTCCCACTCCGGGAACGTCCTCGATCAGTATGTGCCCCTGGCAGAGGAGAGCGGCGACTGTATACTGTATCTCGATGTCCTTGCCAATGATCACGCCGCTCACGCTGCGCAGAACCCTCTCGCTCAGATCATAGACTTGTTTGAAATCCACGGTTACGCACCCCCTCGGTTAGTATACCTTCCTGGACCCGAAAGGTTACAGTCCTATGTTCCAAGATGTTGTGGTATCCATGTGATGGCCCTCTGCGGGCTGCATTGCACGCATCATGAAGGCGGTTCATTCTCAGTAAACTATTGGCAGGGGTCCGTGGGAGTGCTATAATGGTTGTGTCCTTAGGAGGAGGCTGAGCGCGAATGTCGGATGTCGGACCTTCGAGCCTCAGGCTGCGGCTCGAGACCAGGCCCCTGTACCTTCAGGCTCAGGACCGCATCCTGGCCCTCCTGCGCAGTGGCGTATATGCCCCTGGTGCCCAGTTGCCGCCCGAACCCGAGCTTGCCCGCGACCTCGGCATAAGCCGTTCTACGCTCAGGGAGGCCCTGCGTGGTCTGGAGCAGATGGGCCTGGTGCTGCGGCGGCACGGCGTGGGCAACTTCGTGGCCTCGAGCGCCGTGCGGCTCGAAAGCGGTCTCGAGGAACTGACGAGCCTAGACCGTCTGGCGGCCCGGCACGGATATACCACGGAAGTGGTCGAGGCGAAGGTACGAAAGGTAAGGGCCTCAGCCGAGGTGGCCTCTCATCTGGGCATAGATGTCGGGAGCACCGTCTGCCTAGCCGAGAGCGTTCGAGCCATCGAAGGGAAGCGCATAGCCTATTACAGGCACTACTATCGAGTTGGCGCCTATGACGACAGAGAGCTTGTCTCCAAGTTCGGCGGGTCCCTTCTTGACCTGCTGGTGGCATCGGGTTCGCCGACGATCCATGGCGCCATGACCGTGGTGAGGGCAGTATCTGCGGCCGGCCGCATCAAAAGCAAGCTGGCCGTTAGGGCTGGGTTCCCTCTGCTGCTGCTGGAGCAGCTCCTCTACGACCCACAGGGGACGGTGCTCTCCTTTGCTGAACTTTACTACGTGACCGACGGCAAGCTTTCGTTCCACATCCTGCGGCGGCCTCCGCTGTCTGCTCGTTGATACCTGTCGGCCATGGGAGGTGTCGGTTGGCGGATACCGATGTAATAGTGAGGCTTGAGGGTATTACCAAGGTCTTTCCTGGCGTTGTTGCCAACGACAACGTAACCTTTGAGGTTAAGCGTGGAGAGATCCACGCTCTCCTCGGCGAGAATGGGGCGGGCAAGACCACCGTCATGAACATACTCTACGGCCTGTACCAAGCCGACTCCGGGCGCATCGTTCTGAACGGCAAGCCTGTGGAGATAAGGTCCACCCGCGACGCCATACGGCACGGCATAGGTATGATCCACCAGCACTTCATGTTGGTCCCGACGCTTACGGTGGCCGAGAACATTGTCTTAGGGCTCCGCAGCTCCAGGGAGCCCCTTCTGGATCTGGCCAGCGTGAGGCGGAAGATCCGGGACATCTCGCGCGAGTACGGGCTCGAGGTCGATCCGGATGCCGAAGTATGGCAGCTCTCGGTCGGGATGCAGCAGCGGGTCGAGATCATCAAGGCCCTCTACAGGGGGTCCGACCTGCTGATCATGGATGAGCCTACATCGGTGCTTACGCCTGGAGAGGTTCGCGATCTTTTCCGAGTGCTCCGGCAGCTGGTTTCCCAGGGTCATTCGGTGATATTTATCACCCACAAGCTTGAGGAAGTAATGGAGATAGCGGACCGCGTCACGGTCCTCCGGGGCGGCAAGGTGGTGGCCACGGTGCCGAAGGGCCAGACGGACAAAGCGGCCCTGGCCAGGATGATGGTAGGGCGCGAAGTGCTGTTCCGCCTCGACAAGGAGGTCGTGGCGCCGGGCAAGGTAGTGCTGGAGGTCGAGGACCTAATGGTGTACAACGACCGCGGCCTCCTGGGACTGAAGGGCGTAAGCTTCCAGGTGCGGGAGGGCGAGATCCTGGGAGTGGCGGGGGTCGACGGAAATGGGCAGCTGGAGCTGGCCGAGGCTGTGGCTGGGCTTCGCCCAGTGGCGTCGGGGAGGGTGCGGATAAAGGGCGTAGACGTGACAAACCTTCCTCCCAGGGCCATCCACGAGATGAACGTGGCCCATATCCCCGAGGACCGGCATAAGATGGGCCTTATCCTGGACTTTACGGTCAAGGAGAACCTGGTGCTGAAGGACTTCTACCGGCCGCCGCTGTCAGTGCGGGGCATCCTTCAACATGGAGTGATACAGAGCCGGGCCCTCGAGCTTATTAGATCCTTCGACATCCGGTGTCCAGGTCCCGAGGCACGGGTCCGGCAACTATCGGGCGGCAACCAACAGAAGGTAGTCGTGGCCAGGGAGCTGAGCCGCGGCCCTGACCTGATTGTCTCCATGCAGGCGACCCGCGGCCTTGACGTGGGGGCCACCGAGTACGTGGAGCGCAAGATACTCGAACAGCGCGCCGCGGGGGCGGCGGTGCTGTACATCTCTACCGAGCTGGAGGAGATCTTCTCACTGAGCGACCGCGTTGCCGTGCTCCACGGCGGAGAGCTCATGGGCATTGTGGACATCGACAAGGCGGATGTGGAGGAGATCGGGCTGATGATGGCCGGAGCAAAGCGTCTTTACCCGGCAGCCGTTGCGCCGGACGCGGCTGGAGGACGCCATGTCTGAGACCGGAGAGCTGGGCCGCGCCCAGGCGGCCGTTCGGCAAAAGCGCTTCGATCTCCTTAGCCTGCTGCTAGATCTCACGCCGCTGTGGGCGGTGGTGGTCTCGCTAATGGCAGGGGCTGGCTTCATACTTGCTATCGGCCTCAATCCGGCGCAGGCCTTCCTGGGCTTGTGGGACGGCGCCTTCGGCACTGTAAATAGCATAGGCGTTACCGTCAACCAGGCGACGCCGCTGATACTGACGGGCTTGGGGGTGCTGTTCGCCTTCCGCTGTGGGGTGTGGAACATCGGTGCCGAGGGCCAGCTATACATGGGGGCGGCCGCGGCCACGGCCGTTGCCCTGCATGTAAAGGGCATGCCGGCCGCTGTGCATGTGCCGCTTTGCCTGGCCGCGGGCGCGGCCGCCGGCGCTCTATGGGGCGCCATCCCTGGGTGGCTGAGGGCGGTGCGCGGGGTAAATGAGGTCATAAGCACGTTGATGATGAACTACATCGCCATCAACTTCGTATCCTGGTTGGTACGAGGTCCTCTTCAGGAAACCACCCGGTACTACCCGCAGTCGGATCTGCTGCCGGAAAGCGCGCTTCTCCCCGTGATCCTTCCGGGCAGTCCTCTCCATGCAGGGATAATCGTGGCCCTGGCCGCAGCGGCCGCATCTCAGTTCGTGCTGTGGAACACCACGTTGGGCTTCAGGCTCAGGGCGGTGGGGGCAAACCCCTTTGCGGCCCGCTATGCTGGCCTCGATGTGGGCAAGAACGTGGTGCTGGCCATGGTGATATCTGGGGGCCTGGCTGGGCTGGCTGGTGCTGGCGAAATCCTGGGCGTGCAGGGCCGACTAAGGGATACTTTCTCCCCCGGGTTTGGTTACGACGGCATAGTTGTGGCTCTTCTTGGCCAGCTTCATCCTCTTGGCGTGCTGCTGGCGTCGTTGTTCTTTGGCAGCCTGCGCAGCGGCGCATCGATGATGCAACGCACGGCCCAGGTGCCGGTCACTCTAGTTTACGTTATCCAGGGACTCACCGTACTGCTGGTGGTGGGAAGCTACGGCGTGCGGGCGTGGGCCTACTGGAGGAGAAAGAAGCGGGAGGAGGTCAAGCAGGTTGTTGCCCTTTCTGAGCGTTAACTTCCTCGTCGAGTACCTTGTGGCCACACTGCGGATGTCCACGCCTCTCATGTTCGCGGCATCGGGCGAGCTGGTTTCCGAGAGGGCCGGGGTGCTGAACCTGGGCTTGGAAGGCATGATGCTGGTTGGATCCTTCGTGGGAGCTGTGGTGGCGCTGTACACGGGCAGTCCCGTAGTGGGCCTGCTTGGGGCCATGGTCGCTGGAGGGGTCGTAGGCCTCATCCAGGCCGTGCTGGCAGTATCTATTCGCGCAGACCAGGTGGTGACCGGGTTCGCCCTGAACCTGTTTGCCCTGGGTGTCACCGGTTTCTTCTTCCGCGCCACCTTCGGCATCACGACTATTCAGGCTACGATACCGACCTTCAAAGGCCTAGATATACCGATCCTGAGCGACCTTCCCATCGTGGGGCCGGTGGTCTTCGGTCAGACAGTGCTGACCTATCTGGCCTTCTTGGTCGTTTTGGTGCTGTCCTACGTTTTGTTCAAGACCACCATCGGTCTCGCCATAACCGCTGTAGGGGAGCATCCCAGGGCTGCCGATACCGTCGGGATCAACGTGTACCTGGTACGGTATCTGGCCACGATCTTCGCTGGAGCCATGGCTGGAGCGGGTGGGGCTTTCCTCAGCGTAGGGCAGTTGGGCACCTTTGTGGAGAACATAACGGCTGGGCGGGGCTTCATTGCGCTGGCCGCCGTCATATTCGGGAACTGGCGGCCGCTCAGAATGATGGGAGCATGTCTCCTCTTCGGTGCTGCCGACGCTCTCCAGATCCGCATCCAGGCCATGGGCCTGCCGATACCCTATCAGTTCTTCGTTGCCCTCCCCTACCTGGTCACGTTGGTCGCCATAGCTGGGTTCGTCGGCCGCGTGCGGTCGCCGGCCGGCTTGGCAATACCCTACACCAAGGACTGACCGACCATGACAAAGCTGGGCGTATGGATCTTTCCTGACATGGGGTTGTCGGACATCTCCAGGACGGCCCGAGACCTGGAGGCCTTGGGCTACGACACCGTCTGGCTAGGGGACGAGGGCTTCGCGCGGGACGTATATGTGGCTCTGGCTGCCTGTGCCCAGGCCACCTCAAGGCTCGGGCTGGGCGTGGCGATCACAAACCCATACCTGCGCCATCCCTTGGTTTCCGCCATTGCCCTCGCGAGCATCGACGAGCTGAGCGGTGGCAGGGCCATATATGGGCTAGGGGCTGGTGGGTCCCTAACCCTTGGGCCCGTAGGCCTTAGCCCTCAGAAGCCGGTTGAGGCGGTCTCCGAGGCAATCGCCATAGCCAGACAGGTGTTCTCTGGCCAAAGGGTCAATTTCCGCGGAGAGCTGTTCTCCGTCGACGGCGGGCCCTACGCGTATTCTCGCGCCACTATCCGCATCATGGTGGCGGGAAGGGGTCCCAAGATGCTCGATATGGCGGCCCGCGAGGCTGACATGATATTTCTTTCGGGCATTGCTAAGCCCTACTTGCACCAGGTAGTTCGGGGGATTAGGTCCACTGCGGCGCTGGCGGCGAGAAGGGTCGAAATCATATATGCGACCTATGCGGCCTACTCCGACGAGTCCAGGGAGGCGATCAGGCGGAACGTGGCCTACTTCGCCCTGGACTGCCCACCTGAGGTCAAGGCATTGATCGGGCTCGATGCGGCGCTGGAGGGCGAGATGCGGAGACGAATGCAGGTGGGCGGTCTGGCATTGGCCTCGGAGTTGGTTACCGATGCCATGCTTCGCACCTTCGTGCTAGCGGGGTCGTTGGACGAATGCCGAGACGAGGCAAGGCGGCTCGTGGATGCCCTGGGCTTCGACGAGTTTGTCATCGAGGTGCCCCACGGCCTGGATGCCTCGGCTGTGGCGCGCGACTTTTCGGGACTGTTCTGAAATCCTTGCCAAATAGGGGGGTGACGGCATGAACAGGCAAGAAGTAGAGGTGCTGGGGCTGGGTAGGGAGGATTTGCTTAAGCTTTACAGGGACATGTGGTACATCCGCAGCTTCGAGGACCACCTCGAGTATCACTTCAAGCGGGGCGAGGTGCCGGGCTTCTTCCACTCCGGCGTGGGCCAGGAGGCAGTGCAGGTTGCCGTCCGCCATGCGATAACTAAGCGTGACTACTTCTTCCCCGATCACCGCTGCCACGGCATCATCGCGCTGTCGTCGGAAGAGCCGGAGAGGGTGATGGCCGAGATCTTCGGAAAGGCTACGGGGCTGGGTCGCGGCAAGGGTGGCAGCCTCCACATAGCTGAGTTCCGCGTCGGAAACATGGGCAACAATCCCATCGAGGGCTCCACCACCGTCACCGTGCTCGGCACCGCCTTTGCTTCGAAGTACCGCGGGACCGACCAGGTCTCCGTAGTCTTCATCGGAGACGGGACCATGGGGCGGGGCGAGGTCCACGAGAGCCTCAACCTGGCGTCGACCTGGAAACTCCCCGTGATTTACGCCTGCGTAAACAACCTGTACGCCATCTCCACCCGGGTCGACAGGGCCCATCCGACCGAGCACATGTGGGAGATGGCCCTGGGGTACAAGATACCCACCCAGGCCGTCGACGGGAACGATGTCCTGGCGAGCCTTCGGCTGATGCGGGAGGCCGTCCTCCATGCCAGGAGTGGGGCGGGGCCGTACTACGTGGAGTTCAAGACCTATCGCTGGCAGGGGCACTTCTCGGGCGATCCAGCCAGCTACCGTCCCCAGGAGGAGGTCGAGTACTGGAAGGCCAGGGATCCCATCCGTCGCATGGGCGACTGGCTTCTGTCGGAAGGGCTCGCCACCCAGGAGGAGCTCGATGCCATCAAGGCGAAGGTGGATCAGGAGATCGAGGGACTGATCAAATTTGCACAGGAGAGCCCGCTGCCTAATCCCGAAGAGGCGATCGAGGGCGTGTTCGTGGGAAGGAGGGTGAAGAGCCGATGAGGACGATTACCTTTGGCCAGGCCATCAACGAGGCACTGAGGCAGGAGATGGAGCGTGACCCCAACGTCTTCATCCTTGGCGAGGACGTGGCGCGCATGGGGGGTGACTTCGGCATAACCAGGGGCCTGTGGCAACGCTTCGGCGACATGCGCGTCCTCGACACTCCGCTTTCGGAAGCGGCCATCGTGGGGCTCGCGAACGGTGCGGCCTTCGCTGGACTGAGGCCGGTGGCGGAGATAATGTTCGCCGACTTCATAACTGAGTGCTACGACCAGATCGTGAACAACGCGTCCAAGGCCTACTACATGTACGGCGGCCAGTTCAAGTGTCCCGTGGTGATCAGGACGGCCACGGGCGGCGGCTTCTACGCTGGGCCCAACCACTCCCAGAGCGTGGAAGGATGGCTGATGAATGTACCGGGCCTTATCGTCGTTGCACCCTCCACGCCCTACGATGCCAAGGGCCTTCTGATCTCGGCGATCCGGGAGGACAACCCGGTGGTTTTCCTGGAGCACAAGATGCTCTACGCCAAAAAGGGAGAGGTCCCCGAGGAGCCCTACACTATACCCCTGTGTAAGGCGGACATAAAGCGCCAGGGCAGCGACGTGACCGTCATTGCCAGCATGCGGCAGGTTCACGATGCCCTAGCTGTCGCCGACGAACTGGCGGCGGAGGGCATCGATGTAGAGGTGCTCGACCTGCGAACCCTGGTGCCCTACGATGAGGAGGCCATTCTCGCGTCGGTCAGGAAGACGGGCAGAGTAGTGATAGCCCACGAGTCGCCCAAGACAGGGGGACCGGGGGCTGAGATAGCAGCCTTCATAGCCGAGGAAGCCTTCAACTACCTGAAAGCACCCATACGGCGGGTCGCGGCCCTGGACGCGCCCATAGCCTTTGCTCCGGTTCTGGAGAACTACATCCTGCCGAGCAAGAAAGACATAGCCCAAGCCGTGCGCCAAGTGGTGGGGAAGGCCGAGCCGGCCGTGGCTGGAGGTGCTTAGTCGTGAGCGAAACCATCGTCATGCCCAAGCTCGGCCTGACCATGACGGAAGGCACTGTGGTGAAGTGGCTCAAGGGAGTGGGCGACCCGGTGCGTGCCGGGGAGGCTGTGGCGGAGGTCGAGACCGAGAAGATCACCAATGAGGTTACGTCGCCCAAGGACGGCAGGATAGCCAAGATACTGGTGCCCGAAGGGGCCACAGTGGAGGTGGGAGTCCCTATAGCCATCGTGGCCGAGACCGAGGAAGAGTACGGCCGGCTCGCGGGATCGTGATGTGGAGCCTCAATCGCGGGGGGCTCGAGGCTGTGGCACCCCTGGTGGCCGAGCCCGAAAGGTTTGGGTGCTGCGTCCACAAAGTGCTCGGTGCCACCGTAGTCGACTGCGGTGTAGAGTGCCCGGGTAGCTGGGAAGCCGGCAGGCTCTTTGTGCTGGGCGGGCTCGGTGGGCTGGCCAAAGTGTCCTTCAGGCCGCGACCCTTCGGTGATCACTATTTCCCCACTATAGCCACCGAGGTAGATCAGCCGGCCCTGAGCGCTGTCCTCAGCCACGCTGGAGCCTGGCCCTTAGGTCGTGGACCGCTGGCACCCATAGGGTCGGGTCCCGTTCGAGCAAAGGCTCGGGCCGACCGTTGGTCGGAGCTTGTAGAGTACTCAGACCCACATCCTGGAGCCCTGCTGCTTCTGCAGTCGCCCAGCCTGCCCGATGAGGGGCTCGTGGCCTCGGTGGCCAAGGCCTCCCAAGTGCTTCCGGACCAGCTAGTGGTTTTGGTCGCCAAGACGGGAAGCCTGGTTGGCTCCATCCAGGTGGCAGGAAGGACCGTAGAACAGGTGCTGATAAAGATGGCTTACCACGGCTTCGATGTCGCCCGCGTTGCGTGGGCAAGAGGTGAGGCACCCATTGCTCCGCCCGTAGAGGACGAGGGGTTAGCCATGGGGCGGGTGAACGATGCCCTGCTCTACGGGGCCAGCAACCATGTGGTGGTAGAGGCCGACGACTCGGAGCTCTTCGAGCTGGTGCCCAAGCTCGTGTTTTGCAACCACGCAGGACCCCTATACGGGAAGCCCTTTGCGGAGATATTTCGATCCTTCGGCAGCAACTGGTTCAGCGTTCCACCGGAGTTAGACTCGCCCGCCAGAGTGACCGTCCACAACCTTCGTACAGGCCGCTCCTTCGTCGCCGGCAGGGTCGATCCGGACGTGCTCGCAACCTCCTTCGGGAGATAGCCGATGCCTGCGCACTGTGATCTCCTGATAACCGATGCCCACGTCATAACCATGGATGACCGCGGCCGCGAGTTCGAACGGGGCGCCGTGGCGGTGAAGGGGCCGCGCATCGCCGCCGTGGGATCCTCCGATGACCTGGCCAAGGCCTATACTGCTGACCGCCTGCTAGACGCCGCCGGCAAAGTGCTTCTACCAGGGTTTGTCAACACCCACACCCACCTCTTTCAGACGCTTTTGAAGGGATTGGGGGAGGGCCTGGACCTGCTGACCTGGATCCACAGGGTAACGACGCCGGCGGCCATCCTGATGTCCCAAGAGGATGCCTACTTAGGTGCGCTGGCGGCCTGCATGGAGAACCTGCTGTCCGGGTGCACGACCGTGGTGGAGTTCATGTACGGTCACCCGGATCACAGTATCTACGACCCAATACTCCAGGGCATGTTGGACAGCGGGGTGAGGGGAGTTTTGGGCAGGGGTCTGGCCGAAACGGGCGTCGATCTGGGAATCCGGCGGGAGCTGATAGAACCTGCTGAACGGGGGCTAGCGAACCTCGAGCGGTTGTACGACCGCTACCATGGCAGGGAAGGCAGGGTGACGGTGTCGGTGGCTGTGGGCGTGGTTTGGGCGATGACGCGCGAGGGCCTGCTTTCGGCCAGGGAGTTCGCTACAGTGTACAGGGTTCCGATCCAGATACATCTCAACGAGTATCCGGTAGACGACCAAAACTGTGTGGAACGATTCGGACTGCCAACCTTTCCGTTCCTCGAGCGGCTGGGCTTCCTTGGACCGGATGTGTTGGCGGCCCACTGTGTGTGCGTGTCGAAGGACGACATCGGCATCATGGCGCGGACGGGCGTTAAAGTGAGCCACAACCCCGTGAGCAACATGTACTTGGGGGCCGGCATTATGCCGCTGACAGAGATGCTCGAGGCAGGAGTGCAGGTGGCCCTCGGCACCGACGGCGCAGCTAGCAACAATTCGCAGAACATGCTGGAGACGATGAAGATGGCGGTCCTGCTTCAGAGGGTGCGCCACAGGGACACCGCGGTTATGGACGCCCGGCGGGCCCTCTGGATGGCGACGCGGGGAGGAGCCCGCGCTTTGGGTATGGACGACTCCTTGGGAAGCATCGAGGTGGGAAAGCTTGCCGACCTGGTGCTCGTCGATCTCCACCAGCCCAGCACGGTCGCCCACCACGATCCCGTCGCCTCGCTGGTCTACTCGGCGCACCCCAGTAACGTCAACACTGTCGTCGTGAACGGTCGGGTGTTGGTGGAGAACGGCAGGTTCTCGTTGCGCGATCAAGAAGAAGTGCTCGACCGTGCCCAGGCGGCAGGAAGAAGGCTCAGGGAGGGAATCCTTCGGATGGGAGGGTAGCCATGATAAGCGTGAATGACCTGGCTCTTCAGCTGCTGAGGCAAATCGAAGGGGATCCCGACCGTTTCGGGGCGAAGGTGGTCCGCCTCGCCAACGGCGCTACCGTGGTGGACGTGGGCCTGGAAGCGCCCGGAGGCTGGTTGGCCGGGAAATATTACGCCGAAATAACTATGGGCACTCTCGGACAGGTTTCCTTCGGAAGCTTCGACCTCATGGGCGTGGAACTTCCCTCGGTTGTTGTGACGGTCGACAACCCCCTCATCGCCTGTTTGGCGTGTCAGATGAGTGGATGGCCCTTAGAGTCCGGCGAGTTCGCGCCCGTTATATCGGGCCCAGGGCGCACCCTTGCTGTAAGGGCAGACAGGTATATACACCTTCATAGCTACCGGGACACCTGCGAACATGCCGTGGTGGGCCTCCAAATGGACCGGCAGGTCACCGAAGCTATGGTGGAGCGCATTGCGGCCGACTGCTCGGTAAGAGCTGAGAACGTGCACGCTATGGTTGCACCCAGCGGAAGCCTAGTGGGCTCCATCCAGGTAGCAGCTCGGTCCGTGGAGCAGGGAATGCACAAGCTCTGGATGGAGGGGTTCGATATCAACTGCATAGCATCGGCCTGGGGTTGTGCCCCTGTAGCACCTCCCGTCAGGGACGAACTGAAGGCCTTCGGGCGCATTAACGACTGCCTGGTCTACGGAGGCCTAGCAGTATACTTTGTTAAGACCGAGGACAGCTCCATCGAGGCCGTGATCGAGAAGAGCGTGTCGAAGGCCTCCCCGGCCTACGGACGGACCTTTCAAGAGATCTACGAAGATGCGGGCAGGGACTTCTGGAAGATCGATCCCGGCCTCCACAGCCCGGCAGTAGTTCAGATCCACAATCTGACTACAGGGAAGGCTTTCCGGTCCGGCGAGATCAATTACGAGGTGCTGCGACGATCGCTTCTGGCGTGAACTCGCCAAGCCAGATAGAAACATGGTGGCTGGGGCGAACCGGATACACCGAGGCCTACCAGCTCCAGGAGGACCTAGTGGCCCAGGTGGCCGGGGGCAGGAGGCCCGGAGTGTTGGTGCTTCTGGAACATGACCACGTCATAACTTTGGGTAGATCCACTAAGGCGTATCATCTTCTGGCCGACCGGACGAGGCTTGCTGTTCTGGGGGTGGAACTGCACGAGGCCAACAGAGGTGGAAGCGCTACCTATCACGGTCCGGGCCAGTTGGTGGGCTACCCGATACTGCCCGTGCAGGCCTTTGGAGGAGATCTGCACAGGTATCTTAGAATGCTGGAGGAGGTGCTGATCCGCACGGTCGGCGCCTTTGGGCTGCAGGCAACCAGGGTGCCGGGCCTCACGGGCGTCTGGGTTGGAGATCGGAAGTTGGCCGCCATTGGGGTCGGGGTCAGGCACTGGGTGACCATGCACGGCTTTGCGCTGAACGTCTGCCCAGATCTCAGCTATTTCGACCTAATAGTTCCCTGCGGCATCTCCGACCGCACGGTGACGTCGATGGCGCTGGAACTGGGCACCCAGCTTGACCTCGTGAGCGTGATCCCCGCGCTGGTCCGGAACTTTTCAGAGGTCTTTGGGGTGGAGGCGGTGCTGGCATCAGTGCCTGAAACGGAGGTGTCCCGTGTCCGGTGAGCGGCCCTTGAAGGTACTGGCTACAGTGGTCGAGATAAAGGGCGACGGTGTGTGCCCTGCAGGCTACAAAGTGGGCGACCGCATTCTCTTCAGCGGCCTCAGGG
>FWWM01002762.1_pt1 | contig 45921 bp, 32 predicted proteins | sample 2228351 | NCBI WGS metagenome assembly FWWM01 (sample SAMEA103939774, study PRJEB20133) | metagenome
CAGTTGCCCGCCAAGTCGCACGCCGTCCCGCTTACCACCTGGCTGCCCTGGTTCGGGTTCAGCGTGAAATTGAACGTGCTTTGCCCGCGGATTCCAGAGCCATTGTCAGTGCATGTCACCGTCACGTTGGTGTTGCCACTCACCCATGTGCCAGGATTAGGAGCAGGACTAGCCGTACAGGTCGGCGAGGCCTGATCGAAGCTGCTAACAGACGCAGAGACCGCCCACGCACCTAACTGCCCCGCAGCCGTTTCAATACCCACCACCTGTAGAGCGACGGTGCCCAAGGAGGTTGGAAAAGCTTCTACCGAATACTCCCCCGTCGGGAAGCTATCGTCAGGGAGGAAAACTGCCACCCGTCGGAATGCATCTAGCGTATAGGTCTGGTCAAGCCCAACCACACCATTAGCGTTCCGCACAATCACCCTTACACCCACACCGTTGTGGTTTGAGGTATTCATGACCACGATTGCAGCCCCTTCACCTGTGGGTGTCTGCCTGCGGAAAGTGGCACGCGCCCGCGTTGCAAATGCGCGAGGACCACTCGGCGCAGAGGTCATGTCAAAAAACCTCACGGATCCTGGTTCCCAGCTATTTGAACCTAGTGCAGCATCAACTCGGTAATTGATCACGCTACCAACCAGTTGGGCATTGGACTGACTGGCTTCCGCGACTATACTCATAGCACCAAAGTTGCCTGCTAACCAGTCTTGTGGAATTCGAATGCGAGTTCCTGTATCCGCACCCAACGTGATCGGTCCGTAAGTGGCTGTTGCCGAACTAGCAGCATCGTAAGCGACAAGTGTCACTGTCGCTGCTGCACTGCCGACGTTTACCAGACTGAGCACCGCGCCGTGGCGAAAGCCATCAGAAGTCCCATCTCGTCTGAACACACGCGGAAAGACTACGGTGCGTCCTGCGTGTGAATTGGGTATAGCAGACATTGACCCTCGACCACCACCTGTGTTGAACGCCATATTCCCCCTCAGCACAAACAGACCGAATTCCGCACCACCTCTTGCGAAACCTTCTCCAGACGGGAAGCTCCATGCATAAGTGGAAAATGTGCCTGTAGAGGTACCTGGAAAGTTGTATGTAGTACCCCCAACAGCGCCAAGACCAGCTATATACCCGCCGCTGCCGCCGCCGCCTGGAGGATTGCCCCACAGGTAAGGAATTGTTGCCGATTGGTCAGTAGATGGAACCAACTCGTCCACTGCCAGTGAATCTTGGGTGGCAGTTGTAGAACGACAGCGAATTGATCCTGTCAACAGTGCAGCAGGGCTGCTCGATACCACTACATAAGTTTCTGCAGTGGAGCTTGGCAGAATTGAAGAGAGCCAAATCCGACTATTTCCCGCTGGAACAAGTTGCGTTGAACCAGAATATCCGTTTGGTGTCACTGTGACGTTAGTGTCAAAGTTACTCCAGTTTGTCACTGTAACAGAGCAAAGTGTATTGAACAGCCCATTGCGGAAGACACCACCATATAGTGTGCTTCCCTCCGACCAGGTTCCTCTTGGAGCCGCTGTGCCTAGGTCGGGCAATGCGATCAATGTTAATATCGCCAGACTCAGCATCAGCGCTCCGCGCGCCATGCGCCCTCGGCGCTGCAACGTCTGCGGTCGTCCCGTCGTCGTCTCGTGTGCCCCCGTGTGGGGCTGGTGATGGATATGTCCCTGCAACATGTCTTGTCTCCTTTTTTGAGTGCAAGCCTTCGTCACTCTCAAGTCTTGCGAGAAACTATAGGCATCCACCACCTGCTCGTCAAGGGGTTTTTGATCACGTTTTGATCACGTTTTGATCACTCGCACCTCTCACCTCCTCTCTCCTCCTCCCGCATCCCCCAGCCCCTCAATCCCCACTTGCCGCCCCACGCAATGCACCCGCGCAGCGCTAACACAGCTTCAGCACGCAGCTTCACACCAGCGAGCGCCCGCCGTCCACAAAGTACACGCTGCCCGTGGCGAAGTCCTCCTCGATCAAGTAGCGCACCGTGCGCGCGACATCCTCCGGCGAGCCAATCCGCTTGAGCGCCGAGCGCTCCACCGCCCAGCGCCGTTTCGCCTCGTCGGCGTCGTCGGGCAACAGCACTGTGCCTGGCGCAATCGCGTTCACGCGAATGGCAGGCGCCGTCGCGCGCGAACTTCTGGCTGCTGCAGGCAAACCCATCATCGCGGCATCGCATCTCACTCGACGTCACCAGACGACGAGGGCTGGGTCGTGCCGAGCGCTGCCTCTGGACGGTGGGAGGACGAATCGCCCCTCACCCCTCACCCCTAACCCCTAACCCCTCTCCCACATGGGAGAGGGGCAGGGGAGAGGGGTTAGGGGTGAGGGCGAGGGGATTAAGGCTCCACGCGCACCTGCGTCGGGTGGCGCACACGGATGGCGGGATCGCCCTGATACCACCCGACGACGCCCACAATCGCCACCTGTTGCCCCACGCGATACATGTGCTCGGGCGGCGCGGGGAAGTTCGCCCAATGCTCACGGGCGATGATCGCTTTGAAGCTGCCCCGATGCGGGTTGGAGAAGCCCAGCAGCACCTGCTTGCCGTTGTTGAACACGTAGCGCAGCGTGCCGGTCACGGTCACCGCGCGCCCTGCCCAGGCGCGCGCGGCTGCGTGGTCAATCTGCGCGACGGGGCTGGTGTGCGCAGCGCTGAAGCGCGGCTGTGGCTGTGGAGTGCTGAAGCCTTGCTGTGGCTGTGTGCTGAAGCCTTGCTTCAGCACTCCAAAGGAGGAGGGGTCGCCGCTGGTCAGCGCCACCAGCGCGCCATCGGCGCTGCGGAAATACAGGTTGTCGTTGCTCACCGCCCACGTGGCGTATTCGCTCCAGTACGGGTCGTACACCGCGCCCTGGTTGTAGTAGATGTAAAAGCCAAAGTCGTAGGAGCGCGTGTTGTACAGCCCGCTGGCGCAGTAGTGCGTGGTCGCGTTGAAGGCGCACCCGCCCGCGTCGTGCGAGGTAGCCACCGTCGAGAGCCGCTGCGAGGTGATCTTGTTGGTGAAGCTGCCGCGCGCGTCGGAGCGGTCGAGGATGCGCAGGGCAAAGCCGGCCTCCCAGTGCGCGCCGAACAGAAAGTCGCCAGCCATCGTCACGTTTGGCTGCTCGTCGGTGAGCAGGTAGGGGTCTGTCGCGCCTGGCGGCCAATCAAAAGCAATGAAGCGTACGTCGCCTGCCTGTAAGCCGCTCACTGTGCTGCCGTCCAGCACCAGCTCGCCAAAGTGCGAGTCCCAGCGCGCATCGTAGGCGTGCCGCGCGCGGATGATGATGTACACCACCTCTTTGCCGTTGGGCAGCCGCCGCACCACCGGCTGCGGACCCATCGGCAGGTAGTCGTTGTCGCCGTAGCCGCCGTGCCCCACGTTGGCGATGAACGGCACACTGCCATCGTCCAGGTCGAGCGCAAACAGCGCCTGGTCGCCAGGGTACGTGGTGAGCAGCGTGCGCATAGCGTTGTTGGTCTGCGGCCAGTCGCGCCAGAGTGTGCTCCACGGCAGACGCACCTTGACCAGTGCGTAGCCGGCGCCGTCGGCGATCACCGGCCAGCCGTAGCGATACTCGGTTGGATCAGTAAAGGCGCGGCTGGCGTGCACCGGACGCGTTGCCCACTGCTGCGCGCCGTCGCTGTTGCGAATGGCGCGCACGAACAGGTCTGGCTCGGTCGCCACGATCACCAAGTCGCGCGAGGGCGAATACGCCGGCGGCACAGCCACCGTCAACGTGCTGGCGACGGTGTGCGTCCAGATGCCACTCATGGTCACCTTGTTCACGGCGTGCACGCGCCTGCCCATCGAGAACAGCACGCGGTCGCCGATCACCGACGGCGGCAGGGGCAGCGCGCTGGTCTGATCAGTGATGAACTGATCCAGGATCGCGCCGTCGGACGCGCGCAGCTTGTACAGCCTGCCATTGCTCGACACCACAAACACCGCCTGCGTGTCGTGGTCGTATGCCACCGTTGAGCGCACGTCGCCGATGCCATCGCGCTGCCAGACCTGTTGGCCGGTGGCCTCATTCAGCGCGAACACGCCGTCGCTGCCGGCGGCGACATACACCCGCCCGCCGCCCGTGACGGGCTGCACGTTGCGCGGCAGCGAGCCGCCAGTGGTCACTTTGCCCACGCCGCCGCTGGCGTTCGGACCGTTCCACGCCCAGCGCCAGCGCCAGGGATAGGCTGGCGCGTAGGGGACATAGCTGGTGCGCTGGGCGTTGAAGCCGTGCTGGCTCCACTCCACGGGCGCGCTGTCGCTTCCGCCGCGCGCGATGGGCAACCACGCGCGGGGCGTCACGCCCGACCCTTGCGCCGAGACCTGCCAGGCTGCGCCTGCCAGCAAGCTCGCCACCGCCAGCGCCGCCAGGGCAATTCGGATATGGCTGGTGTGCATCACCTCCGCCTCCTTGTCGTCTTTCGCTCGTCTAAAACCGTTTGGTCACCGCGTCATACACTGGACCGTTGTTTGGTCCGCCCACGCGCCGCTCGGCGTGGCTGGGTCCGCTGGGCGCGCCAGAGCTATCCAGCACCACCGTGCCGCTGCCCTCGTCAAAGTGATACAAGCCCACGGTGTTCGCGTCGGGCGTGAACGGCGCGCCGGGCGGCGTAAAGTTCGCCGTGTAGCGCGCCACGTTGGAGATGCGCACCTCGTCTATCCAGCCGCTGAACGAGGGATAGGCGTTGGGGTCGTAGTCGTGCTTCTCCGCGCCGATCACCAGATACGGCTCGTTCGGCCAGGGGGCGCTGCGCCCGACGCGATAGGACACGTTCCCCGCCGGACCGCTGTAGCTGCGCGACAACGCGCCGTTGATGAAGATGCGCATCTCGCCGTTCGTGCGGCGCGTCACCGCCACGTGATGCCACTGGTTGGCAGCCAGCGTGGTGTTGCTGCAAATGCTGTAGCCACTGCTGCCGTTGTGCACGCCGAAGGCGATGCGCCCGCCATACAACGAGATGCCGAAGTCGCCGTAGTCCGGCGCGCCGAAGATGTCGCGGTCGAAGATGATGTTGCCGTTGATCCAGGCATCCTCGCCCTCTGCGCAGGCGCCGCTGGTGTTCTCGCCTGGTGCAAAGTGCAGCCAGAACTCGATGGTGAAGTCGGTCGCGCCGATGTTGACTGGCAGCGAGATGCCCAGCGTGTTGCTCATCGGAATCTTGACCCGGTCAATATCGCCCGTGCCGGTGCCATAAAAGCGCAGGGCGTAGGTGGCGCTGCTCGGCGTGTTGGTGGGCGTTGGCGTCGGCGTGTTGGTCGGGGTCGGCGTCGGCGTGTTGGTCGGGGTTGGCGTCGGTGTGTTGGTAGGCGTTGGCGTCGGCGTGTTGGTCGGGGTCGGCGTCGGTGTGTTGGTGGGCGTTGGCGTCGGTGTGTTGGTGGGCGTTGGCGTGTTGGTCGGGGTCGGCGTCGGTGTGGGGGTTAACGTGGGTGGTCCGCTTTCACCTTTATGCACGATGGGCAGCCAGGCGTGTGGAGTGAGCGTGACATCGGCAATCCGCGTGGCGACGCGCGCGTTTCCTGGCGCCGTGTGCTGGATCAGCCACCCGACAACCAGCCCTCCTAGCAGCCCCCAGGCGAGCAATTGCCGCGTCCACCCCATCGGCGATCTTTGTTTCGACATCTCTCTCCTTTCGCAGCATGTGTGCAAAGGCTAAAAACACTTCAACATCTTTCATCAGAGTGCTCGCGGCGTGCCTCGAATACAGACAATTCTGATGTATAGGCATATGGTAGCATAAGTTTGGTAGCCACACTTCTTCAGCACACAACACCCGCACTGACGCATCCGCACAGTTCAGGAGCAGCACGCAATCCTCTCACAAGGAGGGGAGCAATGTTTCAAAAGAAAGCGCAACATTCGGACAGGAATCCGCCCTCATCGCACACATCACTGTTGCGAGACTCGCAGCAGGAGAACCGCCACCAGTTGCGCCGGCTGCTGCGGGCGTGGCACGACCCGACCGCCTTTCAAGCACATGAATGGACGACCAGCGCGCTGGTGCAGCAGGCAGGATACGCGCAAGGCGCACCCGCCGAGTCTGTGCTGCGCCGTTTGCTCCAGGCTTGCATCGCACGGCTGCGCCCCAGCACAGGTAGTCCCGATCGGCAGGACCCTCGCTGGCGCCCTTACCTGGCGCTCGTCGGACACTACATCGAGGGTCGCAGCATCGAAGCCCTAAGCCGCGAGATGCACATCAGCGCGCCAAGCTGTCGCAGAGCCATTGAACGCGCCCTGGATGCGCTGCTGGGCTATTTGCAAGAAGCGGAGCAGCGAACGCTCCATCAGATCTCGCTGACAGCCTCACCCACGCTGCCCACTCGCCCGCCGATCAACACAGCACCGCTGCACCACGAACCGCTCATCGGGCGCGACGCGCTCATCGAACGTCTGGAGGCTTTGGTGGCGTTTGGCTGTCGGCGCATCGCGCTGTACGGATTGCCAGGTGTGGGCAAAACTGCGCTGCTCACCCATCTGGCGCACAGTGGCGTGGTGCAAAACCAGTATCCAGAGGGCGTCTTGTGGGCTACAGTTGGGATGAAGCCGAAGCCACTGTCCATCCTAAATGAGTGGGGGCTGGCGTTAGGGGTGAGCAGTGGCGAGCTGGCGCAAGCCAACACGCCTGAAGTGCGCGCGCGCTTGCTGCGCGGGCTGCTCCGGCATCGCCGCATGTTGTTCGTGCTCAATGACGTGTGGCGAGCAGAGGACCTCCGACATCTGTTGCTGGGCGGCGCGTCATGCGGGTATGTGTTTTCCACACGCAGCCAGCAACTGGCAGTGCATCTGGCTGACCCGCAGGGGTGCTTCAAAGTGCCCGAGCTGAGCCTTGATGACAGCGCGAAGCTGCTGCAATTTCTAGCGCCGCGCTTCGCCGAGCGTTACCCCGAACACATCGCTCAATTGGCAAGCGCATCGGGAGGGCTGCCGCTTACTCTCTCCTTGATTGGGCACGCCCTGCGCGAGGCGTCCCACGCCGACCAGGATCGCCGCATGCAAGCTGCGTTCGCGCGGCTGAGCGACGCACACACGCGCCTGCATCTGCGTCGCGCAACTTCAGAGGCTGACGCAACACAGGGAGGCGCGCCCTCGCTGAGCGAGAACCTCGCGCTGAGCGTGTCGCTGCTCACGCCCGCGCAGCAGCGCGCCTTGTTTGCGCTCTCCGCGCTGCCGCCCAAGCCTGCCACCTTCGATGAGCAGACGGCTGAAGCAGTGCTCGCGGTGGTCACCAGCGAAAAGCGCGCCAGGCTGAACCTGCTGGACGCGCTGGTGGATGCGGGGCTGATTGATCACGAAAGTGGGCGCTACGGTGTGCATCCCTCCATCGTGGATTGGTGCGAGGCGCAGCGCGGCGCGCGCGCCCGATGGCGTCGGGTTGCCCGTCGCGCGCTGGCGCAGCACGTCGGCGCACATTTTCAACTGCCGCTCGACGCCGCGCAGCGCGCCATTGCTCAAGCTGCCGTCCAAGCCGCGCTCGATCTGGGCTTGGCGCCCATCGCTGCGACACTGGCGGAGAAGTTCTTTGAAGAGATGGAGCGCTGTGGGATGACGTCGTTCATCGAGGCGCTGATTCAACTGGCAGAAGGGCAATTGGCGGACGACCCGATGCGGCTGGCAGTGCTGAGGGGGCGGCTGTTGCTGCAGCGCGGCGACGTGCCAGCCGCCATCGCGCATCTGGAGCAAAGCATCGCGCGTGCGCGCCAGACCGCGCCTGGTCTGATGCCCGCAGCGCTAGCGTATTTGGCGCAGGCATATCTGCGCGATGGGCAACCCTTGTCCACCATCAGCGCCTGCGACGAGGCAGCCCAGTGCGCCTCACCGCACGACAGCATCCTGCCTGAGGTGCTCATCACACGCGCGCTGGCATGTTCGCAGGTGGCAGATTTCAGCAGCGCGAAGGCATCGCTGCAACGCGCGCTCGCGCTGGCTCGAGAGCAGCACAGGGTGGAGATGGAGATCGCAGCCATGATCTACCTCGCCATGCTGCATTACCAAACAGGTCGCTACGCCGAAGCTGAGCCGCTGCTCAGCACAAGCCTATCGCTGGCGCAGCCGCTTCACCTGCATGAGCATGTCGCCGAGGCACTGCTCACGCTGGGCTTGCTGCGCGTCGAACAGGGGCGCCGAGCAGAGGCAGTACAGCTCTGCGCGCAGGCGCTGCCGCTGGTCAAGCGCATCAACCGACCAGTTCAACGCGCACTGGCGGAGTATCTGCTCGGTTTGTTGCACTTGCGGCGCGAGGAGTGGGCATCCGCGGAAGCTCATTTTGCGGAGGTGCTGCGCACCGCAGAGGCGCATCACCTGAGCTGGGTGGCGGCAGCGATCCACGCGCAGCTCGGAGAGTGCCACCTCGCTGAGGGACGGCTGACCGACGCGGAGCAACGCTTCACGCACAGCCTGGCGTGTGCCACGCACTGGCAGTATGCCGCGCTACAAGCAGTCTGCGAGTTTGGGTTGGCGCGCCTGCGCGCGGCACAGGGCGCTTTCCACGCCGCGCGAGAGATGGGCACACACGCCTTGCGACGCCTGCGCGATATGCAGCACTACCGCGCCGATGAGGTGGCGCGCTGGCTTGCCCAACTGCCTGACGTGACCTCTTAGCAGCGCACGCCGCTCGTTCGCGCCAGCGCTGCATTGCGCAGACCGCTCACCCCGTTCATAATGGACGGAACATGCTCACTATCACGCGCGTTCGCTGCATCCTCACCGCGCCCGCGGGCATCGGGCTGGCGGTTGTCAAAGTGGAGACCTCCGACGCGGGGCTGTATGGGTTGGGCTGCGCCACCTTCACTCAGCGCTTGACCGCTGTCAAAGCTGCTGTCGAGGATTACCTGGACCCGCTGCTGCGCGGCAGAGACCCTAGTCACATCGAGGACATCTGGCAGTTGTGCTACCAGAACAGTTACTGGCGCAACAGCCCCGTGCTGAACAACGCGATCAGCGGCGTGGACCAGGCGCTGTGGGACATTTTGGGCAAGCGCGCTGGTTTGCCGGTCTACCAGCTGCTCGGCGGCAAGAGCCGACCCGCCGCCGCGGTGTACCGCCACGCCGACGGGCGCGACCCACAAGAAGTGCTCGACAATGTGCTGCGGCTGCGCGAGGCAGGCATCCGCTACGTGCGCTGCCAGTTGGGTGGCTATGGCGGATTGGCTCAGCCGTCCACCGACGCTGCGCCGTACAACAACGTGGGGGTGTATGGTGGCGTCAAGGGCAACATGCGCAGTCCAGCCGGCGCGCTGCCTGGCGAATACTATGACCCCGATGTGTATGTGCTCTCGGTTGTGCGCATGTTTGAATATCTGCGCGCGCAGTTGGGTATGGACGTGCCTCTGCTGCACGACGTGCACGAGCGGCTTGCGCCTATCGAGGCGGCGCGATTTGTCAAGCAGCTAGAGCCTTTTCGGCTGTTCTTCCTGGAGGACCCGCTGCCACCTGAGCACATCGAGTGGTTCGCACGCATCCGCCAGCACGCCGCCGTCCCGCTGGCGATGGGCGAGTTGTTCACCCACCCGCTCGAATGGAAGCCGCTGATCACACAGCAGCTCATTGACTTCATCCGCGTTCATATCAGCACCATCGGCGGCATTACGCCCGCGCGCAAACTGGCGGCGCTGTGCGAGGCGTTTGGCGTGCGCACCGCCTGGCACGGACCAGGTGACATCTCACCTGTCGGTCACGCCGCCAACCTTCATCTGGACCTGCATGTGCCCAACTTCGGCATTCAGGAGTTCAGTGGGTTTCCCGACCCGCTGCCAGAGGTCTTCCCTGGCTGCCCAGAGCTGCGCGACGGCTATCTGTATGTGAACGAGGCACCAGGGCTGGGGGTGGACATCCACGAAGCGCTTGCAGCGCGCTATCCGATTCACGGCGACATGGCGCAGTTCAGCGGCGGCGTGGTGCGTTGGACACAAAGCCGCCTGCCCGACGGCACGTTGTGGCGACCGTAGGGCAAGCCTTGACACATCTGGCTTTCCTGCTGCCTGTTCCCGCTGCCTTCGACAAGTTCAGGCAGCGGGAAGTAGGCTCAGGATGCCCTCTGGCAGGCTCAGGGTGCGTTCTTGCGCACCAGCATGAAGTACACCCGATACGGATAGTCGTAGGTCGCCAGGCTGTGATACGTCGGGCGCCAGGCGTGCCTCACCTCAAACGGCGACGCTAGCGCCCCGCGCGGCAAACCGAAGCTGGCGCGCGCTCGGAACACGACCACCACCTCCGCGCCCTGCGGCAGATCGCCCTGCCACGTCAGGCGCTTGCCCGTCTCGTCCCACACCACGCTGCCACTGCTCACCGACAACACCTCCAGGAACTGGAACAGCGCATCCGCTGGCAGCGTCACCACCGCTTGCGCGCCCAGCGCATCCGCGTCTCCCGTGTTACGCAGCCGCCACGTGTAGGTCAGCACATCGTGCACGAAGTCCTGCCGCCCTTCCACAAACAGCGCGCTGCCGCGCAGGTCTGGCGCGTTCACCTTCACGTAAGCCGTCTCCGTCTGCCACACCTCGCCGTTCAGCAACAATTCCAGGGTCACCGTCACGCGCTCTGCCCCGTAGGGCAGCGGCACAAGCGGCTGCACGGCGTAGCTCAGCGCGTTCTCCCCTGGCTGCGCTGGGCTGAGCGCGATCATCTGTGTCACCGAACCGCCCTCCGCCGACACCCCGTTCAACGTCCACGCGCCCTGCGGCACGCTGACCCGCACCGCCAGGTTGTTCATCGGCTGGCTGCTGAGGTTGGTCACGCTGATCGGCAGCGTCGCCGCCTGACCTGGATACGTCTCCCCACCAGCCACCGCCATCATCGCCGCCATGCGGTATTCCACCGTCGCCGTCGCCACCACTGGCGCGACGCCCGCCGGCGTGCTCGCCACCGCCGTGATCACGTAGCGCCCCGGCCGCGGCAACCACACGTCCGCCCGCTGCGTGGTCTCGAAGCGCGGCAACAAACCCAGTGCGCCTCCAGTCAGGTGCACCGCCGCACCGTGCTCGCCCTGCACGATCACCTGCACTGGCACGGCGTCCGCTGTGCCGGCGTTGCTCAGCTTCAGCCAGGCGCGCGCGTCGGCGCGATCAATCAGTTGATACGTCGGCGTGATCGCCAGTTGAAGCTCGGGCCGCCCTCGCACCGTCAGCCAGCCGTAATCCACACCGCGCACGCGCGTGTCGCTCACAGACACCGCCTGCACCGGCACTGCGTGCGTGCCAGCGGGGATGTCATTCGTGGCTTGCCCGGTCAACAGGAAGCGCGCGCGCTGACCTGGCGCAAGCTGCACCTGCCGCGCGGCGATCACCGCGCCGCCCGTGTCCAGCGCAAAGCCAGCCTGCTGCCCCAACAGACCCGTCGGCGACACCACGAAGCGATCTGCGACCACGCCCGTGTTCGTCACCAGCACCGCGTATTCAAAGGTGTCGCCGTGCGCCACAGTCTGGCTGGGCGGCTGCACCGACACCACCACGCCGCGCTGGAGCACCGTCACCCGCCCAGTCGCCTGCGCTGTCACCTGCGGATACGCGCTCATCACCGCCGTCATCTGCACGTCGTAGATGCCTGGCGGCGTGCCGACTGGCACAGCCAAGATGACATCGCCGTGCCCCTCCATCTGTCCTGCCGGCAGATGCGTCGGCGCTTGCAACACCTGCCAGCCCGCCGGCGGCTGCACGCTCACCAGCGCGCCCGGCAGAAGCGGCATAACACCAGGAGAATCTTGCATCACCACACTGCTCAGCACCGCCAAGGCGCCCGGCATCGCCACCGCGTCGCCCAGCCGCACGCGCAGCGCCGGCAGCACCACATCCAGGTTGGCGAACGCCTGCGGCGTAGTCTGCCCGCCGCGCGCCTCCGCCCGCAGGCGATAGCTCCCCGCCTGCGCCGGCGCGTTGAACGTCCAGGTCACCACACGGCTGCCGCCCGCCGGCACTGCCACGCCACCGCTCAGCGCCGCCATCGGCGCGTCGCCCAGCGCCACATGCACATCCACCACGCTGCCCACCCCAGACAGGTCGCTCACCACCACACTGTATGTCACCGTCTCCCCAGCCAGCGCCGTCTGCTGAACAGGCGCCAGCCTGATCGCCACATCGCGCACCACCCGCAACAGCGCGTGATCTTCGTCCTGCCCGCCGTTCAGCGTCGCGCGCACGGCGTGTTCGCGCGCGCTCGCCCAGACTGGCACGTCAAACTCCATCACCCGCTCGACCTGACCGTCGCCAGGCACGGTCACACTGAAGCTGCCTTCCGCGCCGTAGTCCTCCAGACCTGTCACCATCACCTCGTATGTCGCCGCGCTGTCCAGCGGGTTGCTCAGCGTCACGGTGAAGCGCGCAGTCTGCCCTGCGCCCACCGTCAGCACGGGCGGCGTCAAGCGAATCAGCTTCACCGCCTGGACATAGCTGCCCGGCAGGATGATGCGGTTGCTGCCGCTCTCGATGGTGTAAGTCACCAGCGTGCCCAGCGTCAGCGCGCGCACCTCGCCGGGGCGCAGCCCAGTCAGCACACTGGTGTAGCTGATCACCTGGTAGCGCATCGAGTCGGGCTGGTTGTAGAACCAGCTGCGCCGCTCGCCATCGGGCAACGTAAACACAGACTGTGGCGGCAGATTGAAGGTCTGCGTCAGCACCTGGGCGTGCGCCGGCGTGTCGTGCAGCACGTCCAAGCTATAGCTGCCGATCGTCTCGTAAATGAGGGGGAAGGCGAAATCTATCCACGTGGTCGGAGCTACGAAGTTCGCACCATGAAACGTATGCCATCTGCCGACGAGCCACTCGGTGCTGGTGAAATTGCGATGATGCCAGTCCTGCGTGGATAGCAAGAACTCTGTTGCACGCACCAGGTTGACATCGGTTGAGCGCACGCCCTGCCGCGCCAGCGCGTACAGCGCGAGCGCTGTGACGAGAGCATCAGAAGGGTGAACCCAGTACTCACTTCCACTCTGAATATCATCGCGCCAGCCACCATCATTAGCGGTAATTCCAGGTGTGATCTGCTGGGTCATGCGCAGATCGGCTTCAAAAGTGGCTAATGCCTGTCGCACTGCCTGCGCCTTCGCTGTGTCTGTGATTACACCTACAGCTTCTTGTAGCGCGAGCATGACCTGCGCAACCTGTGAGGGCGGCCGGCGTCTACGCTCGTTGAAGGGAGGGTACTGATGCGACGACGACGAGGAAGAATAGTTCCCACAGGTCTCGCGCCACTTGACTCGTGCAACCAGGTCTGAGGCAGCATCTGTAAGTAACGCAAGATAGCTTTCATCTCCAGTGACTTCATACGCCACCCGCAGACCCGCCATGACAAAATAGGTGGTTGATGGAGAGAAGTCACTAGTGTCGCCGCTGCAGGCGAGTCTCACCCTGCGCCAAACCCAAGGATAGTAAACATTGCTTCCTATCCAGACGTTGACGGCGCCGTCGTTACCCCACAGATTGCCATTCCGAAGAGCTGCAGTGGCAGTCGAGACCGTAAGATACGTGAGCGCAGAAGTGAGCGCTCTGACGACATCCAGATTAGGCGATCTGCCAAGCGCTATTTCTGCGCGCAACTGCTCTGCCCAAGCCCAAGCTGCTACTGAGGTGCGCAGGAGAGGATAAGAGCTGCTGCCGTCCACTCGTCCGTGATTAACGCCACCGTCAATTTGCCATCTGCGCAGGCGCAGGCTCAGCCATTCCATCATGCGCTCGTCCACCGGGCTGGGCTTCAGCTTGGTGTTCATCGCCGCCAGACCAGCGAAGCCTTGAGCCTGAATGTGACAGCCGTTGCAATCCTGGTTGTTTGTGGGATTTAAGAAGGCGTCGGTCGAGCCTTCGACTATGTCTCCCCACCGATTGCGTTGCCCCCAAATATCCCATTGCACTGCGTCCAAGGCATGGCGCGGCGCAGCGTGGTGCATGGCCGTCTCCATGCGCCGCCGCAGCGTGTTGTCCGGGTTGTCCACCTGCACCACGCGCGCCATGATCTGCCCGATGTTGGCGCTTGCGCCAGTCAAATCCGTGTCATAGAGGTAGAACGCCAGCGTGGTTGTGTCGGTCACGCGGATGCGGATGAAGCGCCCGGCGTGATACGCGCTGGCTGCCTCCATTGTGCTCAGCGAGCCCACATCTGGATGCCCACCACCCAGCGCGGTGTTTAGCGCATGACCCAGCAAGTAATACTTGCGATTGCCCAGGTCTACCACATCCAACTGACCGTACCACTGACCACCATCGCGCCAGCGCACTGCGCCCGTGATGTAGATGATGTCGTAGATGCCCGCCGGCACGCTGATCAGCACGCCAGTCGTAGGAGTCGTTCCAGAGTGCAGCGCCGCGTCCACCGTCACCGTCAGGTCCACCCCGCCCGAGATCGGTTGCCCGACCTGCAGCGTGGACCCGCTGCCGTACACCGTCCGCTCGGTCGTGATCCACGTCGTCGCCGTCACATTGCCTGGCGGCACCACCAGCGGGCGCGAGCTGGTCTCCAATCGGATGCCTGCGCCAGCGCTCACACCGCCCAGCGCCACGCGATCCTCCTCCACCAGCACTGCGCGCAACTCATACACCCCTGGCTGCGCGTTCACGAACGTTGCCGTCCCCATCGGCACGTTGGTCACACCTGGCATCAACGTGCGCGTCACCTGTGCTGTGTAATGCACGCCACCACCTGGCGCGGTCATCGTCAGCGCAATTGTCACTGGCTGCGGCAGCGGCGTGTGGTTCACCACGTCCACGCTCAGCGCCGACGCGCTCGAACCCGTCTCCACAAAGTCCGGCGCGCCGCGCACTGCCAAAATGTCCGTCAGCCGCTCGTACGCCAGCACCCGCGCCAGCGCGCGCGGCGCCACCTGCGGCGACGGCGTCTCCGCAGCCGCGCGAATGACGTACTCGCCCGCCGCCGTCGGCGTGAACACCACCGTGCGCGTGAAGCGCTCGCTCGGCGCCAGGAAGGGTGTGAACGTCTGCACTATGCCGTCGGCGTCGGTGATCACCAGCGTGTATGTCCCGCTCACCCGCCCCGTGTGCGCCAGCGTCACCGGCAAGGTCACCGGCTGATTCACCCGCACCGCCGACAGCGCCGGCTGCGCGCGCAGCTCCGCTTGATAGTTCAGCATCCGCTCGACCTCTTCCGTCAGCCCGTCCAGCGCCTCCACCAGCGGCTGCGTCGCCGTCGGCACCAGCGTCAGGGAGGTGCTTACAGCGACCGTGCCAGTAAAACTGCCCTGCTGATCGAAGCATGGCAGCGCGTTGCGCAGGCGCGCGCGGGCCGCCTCCACCTCGGTCATGTCCACCTTGCCCAGCCGGTAGAACGACAGCGTCTGCGCCAGCCGATAGGTGGCGTACGCCAATTGCGCCTTGCAGCCCGGACCGCGCAGGTCATACGCCTGCTCATACAGCGGGATGTCTTCTGGCGGCACCAGCGCAAACCGGATGTGCGTCATCTTTGTGGCAGAGACAAGCACTGTCCCGGACAACACTGCGCTCGCAATGGCAGCAACCACTACTGACTCTCCTGCCTCCCCGTTGAAGGTGACCACAGGGGACACAACCTCCGACCCTCTTGGGGCTACAGTGACAGCACTTGGCGCAGAGACGACCGCTGACGAAGCCGCAGAGGTTACGCTGAGCTTGAACGTATCAGTAATCGCGCCTCCGTTGAACACAAACAGGCTCGCTGTGATCGCTTCGGTCGGCGCAACTTCCGTACGCAGGTTCGGGTCAAACAGCAGATTTGGAAGACCTGTCTCGGGGGCGTGCCACACGGACGTGCCGCTCGCCGAAAACCCTCCGCCGCGCTGGTTCACCGTAACAGTGAAAGGGATGCTTGTACCTGGAGGGGGTAGGCTCTCGAAAGACGGCGAGATGACTAAGCCGATGCCGAGGTGCTGACCCCTCCTTAAGGTCACAGACTCCTGGCTTAGCTGTGCCCATCCACTGGGAAGACCGAACACCTGTAGATCGAATTCAGCAGGCACCTGCGCTGTATATGTGATGTTCACGTGATACAGCATCCCGGCGACGTTGTAACGTGGGAAATCACCCCATGCGTGTCTGAACAGCGTGTCAGGCTCAACGCTCACTTCCAAGCCTGAAGCACGAGGCTGGGCAAGGTGTTGGGAGTCAAGCGACAGCGCAACACCCCGCGCATCGCGCAGTGTCAGTCGAGCGTACAGCGTGTCCTCGCCTAAGCGGTCCGGTTTCTGTGTGACGACCAGGGTGCCATTGTCGTCAAGGTCGTAGCCAGCAGTTTGGTCCATTTGCGCGATGAGCGTGTAGGTTTTGACTTTGTTAGCACGCACATTCGTCTGCAGCTCGTGTCTGCCATTGCCGCCCGACCAGACAGGCTGCGCGGTGAGCAGCTCATCTGCGGAGCCAGCCATCGTCACCGCGATTCGGCTTGCCGAGGCAGTTGCACCCATGCGACCAGCCCAACTGCGCACTGTCACTGCCGGGGCATCGTTGATGCCAGTCAGAGCGCCGCTCACATTGCCGAGCTGAACTTGTTGAGTGTCTCCAGACCAGCTCACGGACTCCGCATCAAGCCAACTCAACCGTTCACCATCATGCCAATCTGCTGCGTTGAAGACAATCGTCACGGGCTGTGAGTAAACAGACGCATTCACGACAGCGCCGCTGCTTACAGCAAGTGTCAAGCTACCCACACCCTGCAGGCGGACGAGCTGCGAGCCCGCAATCGCAGCCTGCCCATTTAGCGAGCCTCCTGCGTTCCACAGCGAGACGCTTCGCACATCACTGCCGTGCAGCACCGCACCGCTGCCTGTCAAACGAGCGCCCTGAGAAGGAAGGACAATCGAGATGTCGCCAGCCATCAGTGGCTCGCCTGAAGCGCTGAGCAGGCGCGCGTCGCGCGCATACAAGTCTCCACCCAATAGCACAGCATTCGACGGGCGCGTCAAGGTGAAGTGACTTGACCGCATCACTCTCAGATGCGACACTTCAAGTGCATCGTTCAGCGTTGAATCTAGCGAGACGGATGAAGTGATCAGCTGATTAACCGCCGCCTGAGGGATCGTCGAGAGAGCGCCGTTGTAACTCATCTCAACCGGAGCGTCTGGGTCTTTGGCCATAGCCTTCCACATCAACGCACCGGCGAATGATGCCCCATGGTCGAACCCCAACACGCGAAACTTAACGCCCGAGAAGTCGTAGCTGACCATGCCAGGGAAGAGAGGGTCCAGACCCAGACCTATCAAGTAGGATATGAAAGATTCAAGGCTGTGTTCTCCTAACTCCCATGGTGTAGTAAACGAGCTGGACAGGAACTCCTTAATAGGATTTACGACATAAGCCTTGGCAGGATCTGCTGTCTCACCCTTGTGTGCTCTACCAATCACGTCAAACGTTCCGAATACATACGTTCCCAGCACCTTCCCAAGGTATTCGGCACAGCCTTGAAACCATTTGAAGCCAACATACACGAAACCTGACCAATAGAGATCGGCTTCATCATCCGTATATGTTTTGCCGTCTCTCGGAAGTAATAAAAGGTGCTTCCCTTTGCAGTCATACCCTATTCCTTCACGAATGATGCGCAGATAGAGATAGAACGATAACCAGGCCATCAGATCGAACACATACATCGCATTCTTCAGTATTCGTTGTCGCCTCAAGCTAACCTCTTTGTCATAGGTGCCCTGAAGGTACTCCCATGCCTCGACAGCCAAGAGAGGAATTGCCATTACCGCTACTTGCAGGTAACTTGCGCCCATAAACATAAATCGAGTTACAAATCCCGCTATGAAACCGAGGATGGCAAACCGCGCATCCCCTTCTTTGCATTTGCCATGCTGATCGCACTTCTTAGCCCTCCAGCTCTCCTCATAGAACCCACGCTCGATTATGACCGCCCTTCCACCATACTCGTCTTGATCCTCCACAAGCCCTGTATTCGGATCAAATTCAATCCACGCTGTGTATTCTTCAGGCATTGTCACAGCGCGAGCAGGCGCAATAACCACCCGCCCTCGATCAAGTGCTTCCAGGATACGTGCTTTTGCGTCGTTAGATATCGCCATCTGTGTCACCGCCGTGCGATTCTCCGAAGTGAGGACCACACTGCCGATTTGTCGTTCGCTGGCGACCAGCATTGTCATCAGAGCCGACTTTACGGTCGTGCCTTGTGGCGCCATCATCAAGCCTGTAAAGTGCTCGCTGCTCATCGCGCGGATGCCGTGAGCCATGCGCACGCCGTATGCTGCTTCTGGATTTTGACCAGGGTATGGCACAAGCGTGACATCACGCTGCATCAAGTTCATCCTCATCTTGACGGTGCTGGTTATGTCCGCAAGGTCGTCAGGCAGCGAATAGTTCAACGCTGATGCCAGCAAGCGCGGAGCAACGTAATACGCGCGCACTCGACCAGTCTCGGCGTATTGCCGCGTGCCCTGATCTGCGAGCAGCATGGCGATCAAGCCTTTGAAGGCAGAAAACTCTACGGTCACTAGAGCAGTCTCACCATCCAGCTCGCCCAACAGCGCATCTTGATCCTCACCGGCTTCTGACGCCCGTCGCACTTTCGCCTCCACCTCCTGTGCCCGCGCCAACTGGCGCTGCACGCGCCCCGCCGCCCGCGCCACCGCCGTCTCTGGCACCCACGTCGGCGCCACAAACAGGCTCACCGCGTGCTTGTCTTGCACAATCGGCTCGGTGCTCGACAGCCCCGAAGCGGCAAAGTCAATCGTCCCGCCTTGCCGCCGCGCCAGCTTGCCGATGCGATCCACGATCTCATCCCGATAGCTCTGCGCTGGCACGTCCGGGCCGGAGATCGTCACCTCATACCACGCCGCCGTCACCCGCTGGCTCGCCAGCGGAAAGTTGGTGATCTGCTCGAAGTACTCCTCCCCGCGATAGATCGCCGCCTCCGGGCGTATCCCGCCCACCGCGATGAACGGTGTGTAGTAATGTCGAATGTTGTAAAACACCGCCCCGCTATCAAACGTCGAGCGCACAAAGTGCCCCACCACCGTCGGCAGCCCTGCGATCTGCGCCGTCGGCAGCCGCAACGCAAACGACTCGAACGTCTCCAGCTTGCCCGCCGGCCCGGTCAGCGCCGGCAACTGCTCCACCATCAGCTTGAAGTCCGTCCAGTGCCGATCCGCATCCCCAAGCGCCGTCACCACCACGCCGCCTGCGCCATACAACGCGCCGATGGTGGCGTCCTCAAAGTTTGCGTCCAGCGCCTGCCAGCCGCTTCCCAGATCCGCCTCCACCCACCAGTGCTCGTTGGCAATCCCTAACAGCCGCGCGTCGCTATACGGGTCGTAGCGGTTCTCCTCCGACACCAGCCCCATCTGCGACACGTCATCGCCATACATCTGCGCGATCAGCGCCCGCTGCCGCATCGGCGGCAACGTCCCGCGCACGTAGCGGCTCGGCACGCCGATCGTCCGCAGCACCCCCAACAGCAGCGACGATCGATCCAGCGCGTTGCCCGCCTTGCTCCACCACGTCCCGCGTGCGCCGCGCAGGCTACCCCGATACGCCTCCCAGCGCGTGGCGTCCCGCACCAGCGCGAACGCCTGCGCCGCGTCCTGCTGCGCCAACCCAGCCACCTCCAGCAGGTCAATATCGTTGAACATGAACTCTGGCTGCTGCCCCAGAAACGGCGCGTAGCCGTCACCCACCAGCCGCGCCGGCGCCGTCTGCGCCGTCAGCCGCTGGTTGGCGAACGTCGCCGTCGCCCGCGCGCCTTCGTCCACCTGGCCGACCGCGCCCGACGTCTGCACCACGATGGATACCGACGCCCCATCCATCGGACCGACCTCCCCCACGGCAAACGCCAGGCTGCCATCCGCCAGCGTCAGATGCGCTGGCCCAGACACCAACGTCACCCCCGGCGCCAGACGCACCACCACCTCCGCCTCGCCCAGTTCATCCAGCGGCAGGCGATTGACGACGGTGTAGGTGATCGTCATACGACCGTCCACCAGCCCCGATGGCGTATACGCCGATTGCACACGGGCGATCACCAGCGGGCGCTCCAGCGTGCTCTGCGGCGCAGAGGAAGTCTGCAACCCTGCGAGTGGCAGTGCGCTCAATGCAGCCACACTCGGTTCGCCGCGCAGACCAGCTCGCAGCAGTTGTTGCAGCGCACCCGCCTCGCGTGCCGCCGGTGCACCACGTGTCGCTGCATACACCGTCGTCTCTGGCGGACGAACCAGCGATAGCGTCAATGAGCACACCAGCAAGCCGATCACCACTGCTCTGCGTGTCAGCCGATTGTTGTCATTTGCACGAAAACCCTTGAAGTCCCCAACAGTGTTCGACATACCGAGCAGCGACTATAGGTGGACAGTGTTAAGTGAGGGTGCAGGAATGGTTAAGCGCCTCTCACAACACCTTATGCAAGTCTTAACTGAAGTGCTTCAGCGACCCCACCAAATCCGGCTGCGCTCGTGTCTGCACCAGGTCTCTTGCCTGTAACGCCCACGAAGAAGATGGCACATCGTGCGTTGTCTGGTCGTGGTTGTAGCGAACCCGCTCTTTATAATCACGCACACCGATAGCTCATCCCAACCTCATGCCAGCCATATTCCACATTGCCTTCCCTGTGCGCTACTACGAGTGCGATGCCTACGGTCACGTCAACAACGCCAACTACCTGCGCTACATGCAGGAGGCTGCTTTCGCAGCGTCCGCAGCGGTGGGCTACGACGCCGCGCGTTACGCTGCGATGGGTCGCATCTGGAACATTTACGCGACCGACATCGAATACTTGCGCCCGCTGACCTACGGCGAGACCGCGCAGGTAACCACGTGGGTGGAGGACTTCCGCCGCGTCAGTTCGCGGCGGCGCTACGAAATCCGCTCTGTGCAGCGAGGCGATGTGGTGGCGCGCGCGCTTTCCGACTGGGTGTTCCTGGAGTGGCACTCTGGCAAGCCAGCGGTGATTCCCATCGAGGTGCGCGATGCCTTCTTCCCCGAAGGCGCCCCCTCCGACTTTCCGACGCGCGCACCATTCCCAAAAGCGCCGTCGCCACCAGCGGGCGCGTTTGTCGTGCAGCGCCGCGTGCAATGGCGCGAGATTGACACCGCGCAACACGCAAACAACGCTGTGTATGCCGAATGGGCGGAGGAGTGCGGCATGGCGTGCATCGCGCATTTTGGCTGGGGCGCGGAACGCCTGGCGCGCGAAGGGCTGGGCATTTTTTATCGGCGCATGTGGATTGAGTATCTGCAACCCGCAAAGCTAAATGACACGCTGGAGATCGTCGCCTGGCTGAGCGAGGTGCGGCGCGCCACCGCCCGCCGCCACTTCCTCATCCGCCGCGCTGCCGACGGCGCGACGCTGGCGCGCGTCAACATCCTGGCTGCCTGCGTCCGCATTCAAGATGGACAGATCACGCGCTGGCCCGAGCGGATGTTGAAAGACATGCAGCCCAACATCGCCGACGTGGCTGCGTGAGCCGAGCGCTCACTTCACGCGCAGCGGAACGCCCGCCACCGTCAGCCACACAGCATCGGCGCGCGCCGCCCACCACTGATTCGCCCGCCCCAGCGCATCGCGAAAGGCGCGACCTGCTGGATGCGACGGCACCAGACCCATGCCCACCTCGTTGCTCACCACCACCCACGGCGCATCACACAAACAGCGCGCTCGAAACAACGAGGCGCACGCAGCCTCCGCAGCGCCCTCAGGGTCATCGGGGGTCGCATCCTGCATGAACAAAGCACCACTGATATACAGCGAGAGACAATCCAGCAGCACCGCGCGTGGCGGGCGCTCCGCGAGCGCAGCGCGCCAGCGCGCCTCGAAGTGCTCGTCCACCACCAGCGTGCGCCAGGTCGCTGGTCGCGCGGCGCGATGCCGGGCAATGCGCTGTTGCGCCTCTGGATCAGCCAGCGTCTCAGGGGTCTCGCGCCAGGTGGCGAGGAAGATCACGTCGTCGCCGCCGAGCGCATGTGCGATTTGCTGCGCAAAGGCGCTTTTGCCGCTGCGCGCCCCGCCCAACACCAGAATGAGCCGCGGCGATGTGTCGCTCACGTCGTCGAGCACAGTGGGGAGCGTCACCCGCCCAGCGCCTCCAGGAATCGCGCGGTGTTGTCGCCGAGCTGCTGGACAGCATAGCCGCCCTCCATGATCACAACGGTGGGCAGGCGGAGCTGCGCCACGCGCGCGCCGATGCGCGAGAAGGCATCTGCGCTGAGCGCGAAATCGCCGAGCGGGTCTCCACCGAAGATGTCTGCGCCAAACGAGACGACCAGCACATCTGGCGCGTAGCGCGTGATGGCGTCCGCAGCCACATCCAGCGCCTGCAAGTAGGCGGCGTCGTCCACGCCAGCAGGCAGCGGCAGATTCAAGTTGAAGCCCTCCCCCTCGCCAGCCCCGCGTTCGTCTGCGCCGCCGAGAAAGTAGGGATACTCTCGTCGCGGGTCCGCGTGCAGCGAGACGAAGAAAACGTCACGGCGCACATAGAAGATCGCCTGCGTGCCGTTGCCGTGGTGGTAATCCACGTCCAAAATAGCCACCCGCGCGCCGCGCTGCGTCAACCAGTGCGCGGCAATCGCGGCGTTGTTGAGAAAGCAGTAGCCGCCGCCCATCTCTGCATGGGCATGGTGACCTGGCGGGCGACACAGCCCAAACGCGCAGCGCGCGCCTTCTGCCACAAGCTGAGCTGCGCTCAAGGCGCACTGTGCCGACCAGTAGGCAGCCGACCACGTGTGCTCAGTGATGGCGATGCTCATGTCGAAGAAATACGCGCCAGCTAAGCCCGCTACATTTTGGTCGGGGTAGCGCAAAAATTGCGGCTTGAAGAACGTGTCGGCGCGCACTTCCTCACCTGGGCGACCCTCAGCCACCCAGCGCGCGTGTGCCGTCCGTAAGAAGTCCAAATAGTCCTGCCGATGTACCTGAGCGATGGGCGCCGTGCCCCAATCGCGCGGCGTTTGTGGTGCAGGGAAGTGGCGGTCCTGCAGCGCCTGCAGGATCATCTCAGCCCGCGACGGCGTTTCAAAGTAGGGTACCCAGCGACCGTTGACGAACTCCTGCGCAGGATGATGCGCGAGTTGTGATGGATGGAAGAAGGTCTGCACAGTCTCCCTTTCAGCGCGTTATAAGTCGTTGATGACGGACTCCCACTCATCCTCGTGCGCGTCGCGCGGCTCGTAGATCGGGCTGACGATGTCCACGCCGCGCAGGGCGAGCGTGAGACCTGGACCCGCCAGGCTATCGGCGATCTCGTGCGCCTCGCGCAGGCTAGAGGCGGGCGTTGCGCCCAGCGCCCGCGCGCGCGGCTCGTCTTCCGATGGGCATACCAGGATCAACGGGTGTTGCGTTCTCACGCGCGACCACGCCCAGGCGCGCACCTCGCCCTCATCGCGCAACGACCTCCGCGCGAATAGTTGCAACAACGTGTCGGGCGCAGGCTCTATCGCCAGCAGGTCGTAGAACGTCTCACGCGCGCCGTCTGGCGCCGGGACCTGCGCCTCCAGGATGATCGGCGCGCCTTTTGACAACATCGCATCGCGGTGAAGCGTCAGGTGCGCGATCAACGGCACTGCGTCAAACACGTCCGATGCTGCCGCGCGAACGACCAGCCGGTCGTACTGCGGGTGGCTCACACGCAGCGCGCGTCGCACCATCACTTCACCAGCAGCCGCCTGGTCAGCAAGTTCGGGGAAGCCTGCGAAGACTGCTGGCGCATCTCCTTCCACTATCTCGACGGAGAAGGCTACGCCCAATCGGCGCGCAACCTCACGGGGCAGGCGATAGGCGAGCGCCTCTGGGCGAGCAAACACCAGCTCTTCAAGGCGGTCAGGGGTTTGTAACTCGGCTGCCGTCGCTGCGCCGACCAGACCAGGGCACAGCGCTGCCAGCGCTCCCTGCGGATGCCAGGGCGGCGCTCCAGGATGACGCGCGCCCACCGCGATCAGCACATCCGCCTCCAGCGCCCGCGCGTTCACCTCGAGCGCCACACCTTCCAGATAGCCGAGGTGCCCTAGCGCGCCCGCTTCGTCGGGGTGATGATGCACGATAGAGATGCCAGGCAGGTGAATGCGGCGGGTTGCTTGTGACATTGCTGCCATCAGCACGGTGATATTTTCGCCAGGCACTCCCGCGCGGCGCACCAGATCAACCAGCGCAGCCACCGCGACGTGAGACACCTCGCCACATGCTACAACCACTTGGTCGTGCGGCTTGCACAGCTCCGTTAAGGATAAGGCATGCAGGGAGGCGTTCGCTGCTGCTTGTACGGCTTGGTACAGCCGCTTCTCGCGCCCTCTGCCCGCGCGAAGCTGCGTGCTAGAAGCAGGTGTCGCTGCTGACAAGGCGAAGGTGATTATAGTGACTCCTGAGAGGGAGCGCGCGGCTCATGCAACGCCTTCCCGCATCGCCACACTACAATACGCCGCATGAGCATCTCTGCGCGATGTCTGGTTGTAGCGCTGCTGTTTGGCTTGTGCGCCTGTGCGCCTGAACCCGTCACCCCGACACCTGCTCCTCACCCAACCCCAGCGCCAACAGCCACCGTCGCTCCACTCTCACCGCCAACACCAACGCCAAGAGTGAGCCTCACCGCAGAATCCGACGCAACGCCCAAAAGCACAGACAGCGGGGCATTCGAGGGGTTCACTCCCACGGGGCGCACCGTCTGGAACACGGTGATCGGCACCAGCCGCAGCACGGGAACCTGCACGCAAGGCTCGGTGTTGCCCGTCTATGGGTTGGTGCAGGTCACTGCGCTCGATGATGGCGGCATTGAGTGGAAGAGCCAGGAGCCGAAGCCCTATCGGATGGAGCGCATCGCTGCCTCCACGTATCGCTACAGCGGTCCGGACTCTATCGGCAGCGGTCAGGTGACGATGACGGTGCGATTCGTGGACGATCAGAACTTGCAGGTCACGCGCGAGTTTGTTCCAGATAACGATCCGCGCTGCACACACATCCATGAGTATGGCGGCGTGTTTCAGTGGTCACGCTAGCCACACGCGCGTGTGGTATCAAAAAGCGCCCCGGCAAGTGGCTGCCGAGGCGCTTTTGGTCTTCTAAGACAGTGGTCGTCCAGATCAGCCTGCCAACTGCTGGCGCAGGGCGTTGACCTTGCTCGAGACGCTGTCGTCAATCACTTTGTCGCCCACGCGGACGATCAACCCGCCCAGGATGCTCGGCTCCACCTCGAACTGGATGGAGCTGATCTCGCCGATCTGCTGCGAAAGCTCCGCCTTGATGCGGCTCTGCTCTTCTGGGGTGAGAGGCAGCGCGCTGGTCACCACCACAGGCGCGCCGCTCACCGCCACGCCGGCGATCTGGGCTGCGGGGACGCGGGCGAAGAAGTCGTTGATGAGCGCCTTCTGGCGGTTGGCGTCCAGCGCATCGCCGACCAGCTTGTTCGTTGCCGCCATCACCAGCGCCACGATCTGGCTGCGCGATTCTGCCAGAATCTGGTTACGCTCAGCCAGGGCGTCAATGCGCGCCTGCTGGCGGATGCGATCGGCTTCTGCCTGGGCTTCTGCGCGAATGCGCTGCGCCTCTTGCTGCACGCTGGCGAGCGCATCGGCGCGCATCTTCTGCGCCTCTGCCGCAGCTTCAGCCAGCTTTGCCTGGTAATCCTTCTCGACGTTGGCGAGGCGCTCGTCTGCTTTGCGCGCGTTCTCCAGGCTTTCTTCGATGCGCTTGCGCCGCGCCTCCAGGTTGCGCAGCACGGGACGAATCACCATGCCGTTCAGGAAGTACATGATGAGCAGAAAGTTGACCACCTGGGCGAGGAACTGGACCAGGTTGATGCCCAGCCCAGCGAACGGGTCCCCAGCGCCGCCTTCTGCCATCACGCGCGTCAGTGCTACGAAGGACAACACGTCTTTTTCAACCTCCGTGGCTCAGCCCTGAAACGCGAACAAGAGCAAGAACGCGATCACCAGCGCGAAGATCGCCAGCGCCTCTGCGAAGGCGATGACGAGAATCATGTACGTCTGGAGGGTGGAGGTCACTTCGGGGTTGCGCCCGATAGAGATGAGCGCGCCAAGACCTGCCAGCCCGATGCCGATGCCAGGGCCGATCATGCCGGCGCCGCCTGCGATACCAGCGCCGATCGCTTTGCCCAGAACGAGTGCTGCTTCCTGTTCCATTACTTTGCTCTCCTTAAACTTGCGTATCTGTGATGTGTTACGGTCAGGTGTCAATCAGTGCTCTCCGTGCGCCACTGCCAGCGAGGTGAACACTGTCACCAGCATCATGAAGACGAACGCCTGGATCACCGCGATGGCGAACTCCAAGGCGAAGAAGACCGTCGGCAACAACGTTGGCAGGATGGACGTGGCGACGAACACCAGCACCGTGCCCGCGAACATTGCGCCGAAGAGTCGGAATGAGAACGACACGATGCGGATGAACTCGGAGATCAGCTCCAGCGGACCGACCAGACCTGCCTGAATGTAGCCGATCAAGCCCTGCATCATGCCCTGGCGGGCGCGCCGCCAAGCGCCCACCTGGATGAAGCGCTCGAAGTAGTGAATGCCGTTCGCGCGGATGCCCTGAATCTCGATGAAGAGGAAGGCGATCACCGCCAGCGCAAGCGTGGTGCTGAGCGACGAGGTGGGGCGGCGAATCGCGGGGATCAGCGCCGCGCCTTTGTTCGGGTCGTCGCCCGCCAGAGCTGGCGCCGCTTGCACGTCGCTCACCAGCGCAGCGGTGAGCGCGGCTTCACCATTTGCTTGCTTGCCCTTCGCCTGCTCCAGGCTGTAGCCGCAAGAAGCCTCAAAGCCCTTCGTGGGGTCCACTTCTTGCCCCGTGATCAGCCAGATGCCGCCGACGTTCACCGCGCAGAAGCCGCGCAGCCCGCTGGGGACGGTCTCCATCTTGCCGATGGACTCATGACCGGGCAGCAGCTCGAAGAAGCCGGCGATCATGATAAACGTGAAGGCAGTGATACCAATCGGCGCCACCACCTTTGCGCGCGCGCCAAGCGTGGGCACCATGTAGTTGTTGTAGAGAAACTCCACAAAGGTCTCCCACGCGCGGGCAAACCAGTTTGTGCCAGTCAGCGTGTTGCGCAAACCGCGCGCGCCTAGCAGCGCCAGCACGATGATCACTGCGTCCACGATAACTGTGGTGAGCAGCGTGTTGTGCAGCCAATCGGGACCTAGCGGCTCCGACGGCACAACAATGTTCGGGATGAACGCCTTGAAGGGCACGTCAATGCCGTTGATGTTCAACGTGAAGCTGCTCAGCAGGAGACCCACCAGCAGCGAGCCGATCAGCAAGACCAGAAATTTCAAGCCTTTCATAACACGGGTTACTCTGCGCTTTGATGGATATGGACAACAGGGCGCGGGTGCGAAGCGTCATCGTAGGGGGCTTCGGCGAGCGACTGCTTCCAGCCGAGATAAGCCTGACGGGAACGCTGGGAGGTGATCAGCGCCAGCCGCCACGCCACAACCAGCGACAACACCGCCGCCACGAGCGGAAGCGCAATCGTCAGCAAGGGGCGCGTGGACAGAAGCTGGTCGAGATACATGCCCAACACGACCGAGCCGATCATCAAAACGCCGTTGACCAGAGCGATCTGCACCACCATCGCGCCGATGATGCGCGGCGGAAACGCCTTGATGAAGATGACGATGGGAGATTCTTTTCGCACCGTGTCAGGCATGACGCGCACCTGATTCTAACATGCTCGTTATCACACGCACACAACTGGTCATCACGCCTGTCCTCAACTGCTGAAGAAGGCGCGAGCTGCCTCCAGCGCCAATCCCCAAAACGGCTCAGAAGCGAACGTCAGGACCACCAATCCCACCGCTGCGATCATCACCACGCTGCCGAGCGTTGAGGGGATGAACAGCGGCGCCTCCTCCTCCGTGCGTTCGACGTACATGGCGCGCACCACGTTCAGGTAGTACGCCACCGAGATCAGCACATTGACGATGCCGATCACGACCAGCGGCACCAAATCTACGCCGATCGCTTCGCGGAAGATGATGACCTTAGCCGCAAAGCCGACCATCGGCGGCGCGCCCAGCAGGCTGAGCATCGCCGCGGTCATGCCCAGCGCCAGGTAAGGCGCACGGCGCGCCAGTCCGTTGAAGTGCTGGAAGTCGCTGCCGCCCACGCGCAGCTCCACCACACCCAACACCGCGAAAGCGACGATGTTGGTGAGCATGTAGGTCGCCAGGTAGAAGATCACCGCCGCCAGCGCCTCAGCGCGGTTGACCGTGCCCAGCGCCATCGCCGTCACGCCGACGAAGACATAGCCCGCCTGCGCAACGCTGGAATACGCCAACATGCGCTTGACGTTGCTCTGCACCACCGCCAGCAGACTGCCGACCGTCATGGTGAGGATGGCGATTGGCTGCATCAGCCACACCCATGAGAGCGATGCCTCAGAAGCGCCTGGCGGCAGCGCGTTGAAGAGGAATCGCAACAGAATGGCAAAGCCCGCCGCCTTTGAAGCAGTGCTGATGAAGCCAGCCACTGGCGAGGGCGCGCCTTGATACACATCGGGCGCCCAGAACTGGAACGGCACAGCGGAGGTCTTAAACGCGAAGCCCACCAGCACCAGCAACACGGCGAACGTGATCGGCAGGCGCAGCTCGGGCGCGCGCACCGCTGCTGCAATGCCGCCGTAGCTGAGCTGCCCGCCGCTCAAGCCAAAAAACAGGCTCAGCCCAAATAACATGGTGGTGGAGGTCACCGCCCCGAAGACGAAGTACTTGACGCCCGCCTCCGCGCTCAGGCGATTGCCGCGTTGAATGCCCGCCAGCAAGTACAGGGTGAAGCTGGCGGACTCGGTCGCCAGGTAGAGCATCAGGATGTTGTCTGCGCCGACCATCAGCGACATAGCCGCGGCAGCGAACATCACCAGGACGTTGTATTCGCTGCCTGCGCGCACCGGGCGAAAGTCCGCAGAGACCAGACAGGTGAGCGCCGCGCCCACGAGGAAGATCAAGCGAAAGACGGTCAGGAAAAGGTCGTTGCGGATCATCCCGCCCAGGATGACCTGCGGCTCCGCTGGGCGCATCAGCACGGCGATCAACGCGATCACTAACAAGCCGCCTGCAGAGAGCAAACTCATCGTGCGGCGATGGACGCCGCCAGGGACGAACAAATCCAGCGCCAGCAGCACCGTCGCCCACAGCAGCACGAGAATCTCCGGCAGGATTCCCAGAAACTCCGCGATGTTGACTTCAGTAAAACCACCCATAGAGACACTCTGTGTGATTCAGGTTCGCTTCGTGTCTGTGACTCAGCTCGGAATGCCCAAGCCGCGCACAATTGCCTGCACGCCCACCTGCACGACGGACATCACCGTGTTTGGCAGCACGCCCACCACGATCAACGTGCCGCACATGAGGGCGATAGCCGTCTTCTCCAGCGCGCTGAGCCCGGGCAGCTTCTGCAGGCTTTCATCCTTCGGCTCGCTGAAGTACACGCGCTGAGCGACGCGCAAGGTCCAAGCTGCGTTAATCACCACGCACAGGATGCCGCCCACTGCGATGGCAGCGTACCACCAGTTGGTGATCTCCGTGCCAAAGACCTCGCGCGCGAAGACACTCGGCGTCGCGGAGGCGCTCCACAGCCCCATGAAGATTTGAATCTCTGCGGGGAAGCCCGGCAAGCCGGGCATACCCATCAACGTCAGCGCGCCGATCACGAACGCCACAGACGCCAACGGCATCACGCGCGCCAAGCCGTTCAACTGGTTCATGTCGCGGATGTGCGCGCGCTCGTAAATCATGCCCACCAGCGCAAACATCAAACCCGTCATCACGCCGCCGGCAAACAGCTCCAGACCGGCGCCGTTCAATCCCAGCTCATTTAACGCAGCGATGCCCAACAGCACCAAACCCAGGTGGCTGACCGACGAGAACCCGATGATGTACTTCAGGTCGGTCTGCGCAAAGGCAATCAGCGCCGCGTAGATCAAACCGCCCAGGGTCAGAAACACCACCACGGGCATCCAGAACTGCGCGCCCTCTGGCATAAGCTGGACGCCGAAGCGCAGCGCGCAGTAAGCGCCGGTCGCCTTCAGCACGCCGCCGTGCAACATCGAGACAGCCGTCGGCGCTGCAGCGTAACCATCGGGCGACCAGTTGTGCAGCGGCCACAGCGAAGCCAACACGCCGAAGCCCACGAACACGGGCAGAAACCAGGCGCGCTGCAAGTCTGCGGTGTTGCTCAAGCCGAGGATGCCCTCGCGCAGATCGAAGAAGTTAAACGTGTTGCCTGCCTGGAAGTACAGCGCCAGGATGCCGATGATCGCCACCAGCGACCCGACGAAGAGATAAATCGTCAGCTTCATGGCGGCATACTCGCGGCGCTTGCTGCCCCACCCCGCGATCAACACATACACGGGGAAGAGCACCAGCTCGTAGAAGATCAACATCAAGAACAGGTCGAGCGCCATGAAGCTGCCGAACACGCCCGCCACCAGCAGCAGCAAGAAAGCGAAGTATTCGCGTGGGCGATCAGACGTCTGCCACGAGACCAGCACCGCCGCAAACATGACGATGCCGGTCAACAGCAACTGTGGTGCGGAGAAACCGTCCACGCCCAGGTGATAGGTGATGCCCAGCTCAGGCAGCCAGTTCACCTTCTCCTGGAACTGGAAGCCGCCGCGCACGGTGTCGTAGCCCAGAAAGACCACCAGCGACAGCAGCATCGAGACAAACGCAGCCGCCGCTGCCACCGTCTTGATGGCGTCTTCTCGGTCTTTCGGTAACATCAGGATGATGACCGCGCCGATGACCGGCACGAGCATGATCAAAGTGAGGATGGGGAAGTTCACCGTCATGATTCACCTCAGCAAGCCCTGCACGCCCACGTTGATCAGGTTCAGCGCCAGTGGCGGATAGACGCCCAGCACCAGCATGGCGCCCATCAACGGCGCGATGGCGAGAATTTCGGAGAAGCTGATGTCGGAGAGCTTATGATGATGCCACTCCTCGCCGAGCGGTCCGTGCAGCACTTTCTGAATCGCCTTCAGGATGTAAATGCCCGTCACCAGCAAGCCCGCCATCGCCAGCACGGTGTAGAGCGTGAACACGGGCCACACGCCGCGCACCACCATGAACTCACTCACGAACCCCGCCAAGCCAGGCAAGCCGAGCGATCCCATCGCTGAGAAGATCAGCATCGCGCCATAGGCGGGCATCATCACCCACAAGCCGCCGTAGCGGTTGAGATCGCGGGTGTGGGCGCGCTCGTAAATGACGCCAACCAGGGCGAACATCGCGGCGCTGCTCAAACCATGCGTCACCATTTGCAGGACGGCGCCGTTGCCAGCGATCACGGCGTCAATCTCGCGCACGCCGCTGTTCGGCGCAAGCGCCAACCCTGTCGCGGCGATGCCCATCGCCACAAAGCCCATGTGATTCACCGACGAGTAAGCAACCAGCTTCTTGAAGTCGTTTTGCCCCCACGCGGCGAACGCGCCCAGCACGATGCTCAGCAGCGCCAGGATCGCCAACAGCGCGGCGAAGGTCAGCCCCAGCCCGGGCAACACTTCCTGACCGAACACGTCGGGGAACAGTGGCATAACCAGGCGGAAGAAGCCGTAGCCGCCGAGCTTCAGCAAAACGCCCGCCAGGATCATCGAGCCGCCCGTCGGCGCCTCGGTGTGGGCGTCGGGCAGCCACGTGTGCAGCGGCCAGATCGGAATCTTCAGCGCAAACGCCAGCGTGAAGGCGACAAACGCCACCGCCTTCCACACGGTCGGCTCCCAGCCAAAGAAGTTCACCTGGTTATCCCCAGTGAACGGGCGCCCCAAATTAGAGGTGAGGTAGGTGATGTCGTAGCTCTTCGACGCCAAACCGATCACCTGAATCGCCAGCAACATGCCCAGGCTGGCGAACATCGTGTAGAGGATGAACTTGAAGGAAGCGTAGCGGCGGTTCGCCCCACCCCACTGGTTGATCAAGAAGAACATCGGCACCAGCCCGATCTCGTAGAACACGAAGAACACGATCAGGTCGAGCGCGACGAACACGCCGAAGACCGAAGTCTGCAACAGGAAGAAGAGGGCATAAAACGCCTTCGGGTTCTTCTCGACGCTGGTGCTGATGATCATCGCCAGCGGCGTGAGGAAGGCGTTCAGCACCACCAGCGGTAGGCTGATGCCATCCACGCCAACTTTATAGACCGAGTTGATCTGCGGGAACCACAGGGCGCTCTCCACAAATTGATAGCCGCCGCGGGTCTGGTCATAGCTAAAGAAGAGATACAGCGACAAGCCCAGCGTGAGCAAGCTGAAAGCCACAGCCCCCCAGCGGATGGTGTTGACCGCGCTGGATGGCGTCAGCAGCACCAGCACCATGCCCACCAGCGGCAGGAACGTGATGATTGAAAGGATGTTCGCGTTCAGGAGTTCCATCACAAACCTCTACGTCATTGGAAGAAGAACAGCGACACGATCAAAATGACCATCACCATGACCAGCCCAGAGAGCAGGTAGTTCTGCACCTGTCCGCTTTGCAGCTCGCGCGACCAGGCGCCCAGATTGCGGAAGAAACTCCCCACGGCATCTGAGAAGCCTGTGATAACGACACGGTCGAACTCGGCGAAGGCACGTGTGACGCGCGCGCCAGCCGCAAAACCGCCTTCCAGGATGCGGTCAATCACCTGCTTGTCCACCACGCGGCTGTAGTTGTCGGCGATCGCTTGCATCGGCTTGATGAAGATGACCTGATACAGCTCATCCCAGTACCAGCGGTTGTTGAGGAACTTGAAGACAGGCAGCTTCTCCACAGGGTCGGTCTGCCCAGCTTGCAGCGGCTTTGCGGCATACACCAGCCAGCCGAGCGCCAACCCACCCAGCGCGACGCCCAGCGAGAACAACACAGGCACGACGTTGAACGGCGGCGCTTCGGGCTTCTCCAGCAACATGCTGGCGAGGTAGTTCTTCAGCCAGAAGGCGCTCTCGCCGAACAATGCGCCAAAGACTGGGAAGTCCTTTGGCACGTTGATGAAGCCGATGAACAGCGCGAAGGTCGCCAGCACGATCAGCGGGATGGTCATGGAGGGCGTGCTCTCTTCAGCGTGCGCGGCAGCTTCCGTGCGCGGCGCGCCGAGGAAGGTCATCGCGATCTGGCGCATGGTGTAGAACGCCGTCATCAGCGCGCTCACCACCAGCAGCGCGAACACCACCAGGCTGAGCGTGTCTCCCTTCACCACGCCGTGATAGTAGGCGTCGGCGAAGATTTCATCTTTGCTCCAGAAACCTGCGGTGATGAACGGGAAGCCCGCCAGCGCCAACCCACCAGCCAGGAAGGTGAGGAAGGTGACCGGCATCCGTTTTGCCAAGCCGCCCATGTTGCGCATGTCTTGCGGGTCGAAGCTGTGCGCGCCGTGCGGCTGATCGTGGCTGTGGTCGTGGTCGTCGTGCGACCCGTGATCGTGGCTGTGACCGTTGCCATGATGAGCGTGAGCGAGATGATGATGACCATGCTCCACACCGTGAATCACTGAACCCGAGGCTAGGAACAACAGCGCTTTGAAGAAGGCGTGCGTGAGCAGATGGAACGCTGCAGCCACATACGCGCCGATGCCCACCGCGGCAACCATGAAGCCCAATTGCGAGATGGTGGAGAAGGCGAGCACGCGCTTGATGTCGTACTGCGCCACAGCGATAGTTGCGCCCATAAAGGCAGTGAAGGCGCCGATCACAGCGACGATGGTGAAGGCGATGTTGTGCTCGCCAGCTGCCTCCAACAAGGGGAAGAAGCGCAACAGCATGAACACGCCCGCGCTGACCATAGTGGCGGCGTGAATCATGGCGGAGACGGGCGTCGGACCTTCCATCGCGTCAGGCAACCAGACGTGCAGCGGCCACTGCGCGCTCTTGCCGACGGTGCCGCCAAAGATGAGGATGGCGATCAAGCCCGCCGCGGAGATGCCCAGCCCCAACACCGCTGGCGTTGCTGCCAGCCTCTCCAGCACTGCCTCATTGTGCAAGATTTCGTGGAAGCTCAGCGTGCCGGTCTCGGCGTAGAGATATGCCATGCCGAGCAACAGCAGCATGTCGCCCACGCGGGTGGTCATAAACGCTTTGACCGCCGCGCGATACGCCGATGGCTTCTGGAAGAAGAAGCCGATCAACGAGTAGGAGCAGAAGCCCATCAGCTCCCAGAAGATGAAGAGGGTGAGCAGGTTGTCGCTGACCACCAGCCCCATCATCGAGCCGCCGAACAGGCTCAAATAGGCGAAGAAGCGGGTGTAGCGCGGGTCGTTCGCCATGTAGCCAGTGGAGTAGATGAAGATCAGCGACGCAGCGAGCGGCACCATGAACAAGAACGTCGCGCCCAGTGGGTCCACGCCGACGCCGATGTTCAGCACGGTGTCGCCTGTAGCCAGCCAGGGGAATGTGCTGCGGATCGGCGCCTTGCCCAGGTCCTTGATCTGCCAGACGTTGAAGAAGACGATGAAGGACAACACCGCCGAGGTGATCATCGAGATGACGGCGATGGTCGAGCTGGTCTGGCGATAGCGATTAAAAAACAGCGCGATCAAGCCAAACGCCAGGATCGGTGGCAAGGGCGCCAGCCAGAGCAGCGTGGGGAGATAGTCGGGAGCGTTTACGACAGCTTCGGCAAACATGATCTCTCACTCACAGCTTCAGTTGGTCCAGCTTTTCGGGGTCAATGCTGCGCGTGGTGCGATACACCGAGATGATCAGCGCCAAGCCGACCGCCGCCTCAGCCGCGGCGACGATGAACACAAACGCAGCAAACGCCAAGCCCGCCGCCGAGCTGGGGTTGATGTAGCGCCAAAAAGCCAGCAGGTTCAGGTTGACCGCGTTGAGCATCAGCTCAACGCCCATCAACATGGCGATGGCGTTCTTGCGCGCCAGCACACCGTATAAACCGAGCACAAACAGACCGGCGGCGACGAACAAGTACCACCAGAGGGGGATGCCGTTGATGATGTTTTGAGCAGGCATGTTTGTTCTATCTCTTCTCTCCGAAGTCAGGCGTGGCAGGCTCAATGATCGGTGGTGCTCGCAGCAGCCGTCGAGGGCACGGTTGGGGCGCCCTGCGCGGCGCGCATCGCGGCTTCCTCGGCAGCTTCCTCGGCGGCGATCTCCCGTTGCTCGGCGATGATCTCCGCGGGCTTGCGCTGCCGCGCGATCAAGATCGCACCAGCCAGCACCACGTCCACCAGGAAGGCGACCAGCAAGAACGGCAGCAGGAACTGGTTCATGTCCACCAGCGCGCGCCCAAAGTCAGCGATGTAGGTCTCGGGGACGGGCTGAGGCATATAGCGCCACGGCACGTCGCCCACCACGCGCGGCGTCTCCGTCCGAAAGAGCGCGGAGAGCACTGGCACGCCAGTCAAGTCCAGCGTGAAGCGCAGCGGACCGAACAGCAGCGCGAACAACACGAAGAGCAGCGCCGACAGCGCTGCCACGCCGCCCGCTTGCGCGTTGCGCGGCGTCATCGCCTGCATCCCGCGCGTGAGCATCACAGCAAAGATGATCAGAATCGAGATCGCGCCGATGTAGATCATCACCTGCGCCACAGCGAACAAGCCCAGGTCCAGCAGCACATAGAAGCCCGCCACGCCCAAAAAGGACAGGATCAGCATCAACGCGCCGCGAAACAGGTTGCGCGTGGTGACCACGAACAGCGCGGAGCCCAGCACAACAACCGCCAGCAGGACGAAGACCACTTGTTGAACGGTGATTTCCATGTCGCAGTTCTCCAGGACTTCACTCAGGCGCCCACAACTGCCATATTCTCAGCGCGACGCTGTGCGAGAAGCGCCTCTTCTTGTGCGCGCATACGGCGCGCCGCCTGCCCTGCCAGCGACAGGGACACGATCAGCACCGTCAAGTTGATCACCATCAGGATGACCGCCTGCGCGCCAGGGCTGACCAGAATGCCTCCGCCCGCCATTTGCGCGGCGGGGGTGGTGGGGAAGAGCTTCAGCGCCAGCATCACGAGGACCAGGTTCACGATGCTCATCGGCACAAGGAACTTCCAGTTGAGGTTGTGCATCTGGTCAATGCGGACGCGGGGCAATGTGCCGCGCAACCACATCAACACGAAGAACACCAACGCCGCCTTCAACAACAGCCAGATGTATGGCGGCAGAATCGGTCCGGCGTAGCCACCGAGGAAGAGCGTGGCGAAGACAAAGGAGACGGCTAGCGCATTTACATACTCACCTAAGAAGAAGAGGGCGAACTTCATGCCGCTGTATTCCGTGTGGAAGCCCGCCACGATCTCCGACTCCGCCTCGAGCAGGTCAAACGGCGAGCGCGCTGTCTCCGCCACGCCGCTGATCAAAAACACCAGCGCCGAGAGCGGCAAATACACGATGTGCGGGATGCCCGGGTTGCCGTCGAGCGTGGTCTGGTGATTGACGATGTCAATCAGGCTCATCGAGCCGGTCAGCATGACGACGGGCAGCACGTTCAGCAACATGGGCACTTCATACCCGACCAACTGCGCCACAGTGCGAAACGCGCCCAGCAGCGCATACTTGTTGTTGCTGCCCCAACCCGCCATGATGATCGCCACGATGCTGCCAGAGCCGACCGCCAGCACGAAGAACACGCCCACGTTCAGGTTCGTGCCGACCACTCCTGGCGCAAACGGCAACACAGCATAGGTGGTCAGCGCGAACACCGCGATCACCAGCGGCGCCAGGTTATACACCCAGCGATCTGCTGCGGCGGGGGTGGTGTCCTCTTTGGTGAACATCTTGATGCCGTCGGCGATTGGCTGCAACAATCCGAAAGGTCCCGCCTGATTAGGACCGATGCGATCCTGGATGCGCGCCACCACCTTGCGCTCCACGTATGTCAGCCCCATGAACGACAAGGCAGCAAAGGTTGCCAGCACGACGGCAGCCAGCCCCATCGTGACCAGGTCTGCCAGGAGAGGGCTAAACGCGAAGATGTTGCCGATCAACTCAGCGACAAAGTCGCCGACAATCTTGAGCAAATTGTTGATGACATCCATAAGAAGCAAAAAAACTGACAGAGGCTCACTCTGTCAGGATTGCACGTTCACTCCCAGTCCAACGCACCTTTCCGCCACGCATAAATCAACGCCACGAGAAGGACGATCACAAACAGGACGACGTTTGCGACGGCGAAGAAAGTGAGTGAATTGAAGGCGACCGCGATGGGGAAGAGCAGCAGGGCTTCGATGTCGAACAACACGAAGACCAATGCCAAAATGTAATACTGCACGCGGAACTGCACCCACGTGTCGCCCACCGTTGTCATGCCGCACTCGTATGTCTCAAGCTTGGCGGGATTAGGCTTCTTCGGACGCAGCAGCGACGCCGCGATCAGGGTGACACCCATCAACAGCGCCGCTGTGACCATCATGACGCCAACAAAGGCAAAATCGGTTCTCATCGTGGTCGTCCTCGTTACACAAATCAGCCACAGCGTCGCAGGTCTGTTACGGCAGGCGCCGCTGTGGCTATTTACCTTCAGTCAGGCACGCAGATTATAGCCGCGCCTTTGTGTCCGTCAAGCGTGGCTTAATTCGCGGCGCGGCTGCCTCTCAGATAACACGCGCCAGCTTGAGCGCCGTCTCCACCAACAACCCTGCCAGGAAGAGCAAGCCGAACGCTCGGTTGTGGGCGAAGGCAAACGCAGCCAGCCAGGTCGGCCAGGCATCGGCGGGAAACCAGTCGGGCTTTTGTGCGGGTTTGGGCAGCTGGAACATCTGCCACGTCAGCGCAAACGTGCGCAGCGCCAACAACACCACCAGCAGGATCGGTGTGAAAAAGCCCGCCACCACCAGTCCTACTACCAACACATATTGCAACACCATGCAGCCCAGCGCCACCGCGCGCGCCAGGCGATCACCCAAAATGACGGGCAGGGTGTAGATGCGCCGCGCCTTATCCGCCTCGCGCTTGTCAATGTGCTTGCCGAAGATCACCATCGTCGTGCCGAGCGCGTAGGGCAAGCCACCCAACACGACGTTCCAATCCCACTCACCTGTGATGACGTAGTAGCCGCCGCCGATCATCAGCGGTCCCCAGACCAGAATCACCGCCACTTCGCCTAAGCCGATGTACTTCAGCGGCCAAGTGTATGCCAGGACGAAGAAAGCACCCGCCAGCAGCAACGGCAGGGTCAAGCCGCCGCGCAGGAGCACAAGCAGTACCCCGCAAGCCAGCGCAACTGCGCCAGTGAAGATGGCATAGCGCCAGGCATCTTTCATCGTCCAGAAGCCTGCCTCTAGCGGCTGCACGCCGTATTGGGCGCGATAGTAGTTGCCGCGGTCTACACCTTTGGCGTAGTCGGTCATGTCGTTGAGCAGGTTGTTGGTGGCGTGCGCCATGATTAACCCCACCGTGACCAGCACCCACGAGAGCGGGTCAAACTTGCCTGCCCGCGCCGCGAAGATGCCCGCCAGCGCTGCGGAGATGAACGTCATGATCAGCACCGCCGCGCGCGTGGCGATCATCCAGCGGGCGAGCGGGTCGAGCTGTCGCCATTCGTTATGTTGCAAGCGCGGCACGCCGCCCAGCGCCCGTCGCCACACCGCAAAGTTCAACGAGGACATGTCAGCCTATGCCTTCAACCTCCAGAGGATGTGAACGCTGAGATTTTAATTGCCCAGTCGCGGTCAAATGAGAGCGACCTCAAGACGAGCATCCCGCGCGCATCCGCCTCCACTTCTTGCGAGCCAACTGGCAGCCCGCTGCGGGTGTTAAACCACTGCACGCGATAACGCCCTGGCGGCAAGCCGCGCAACACGACGCGCACGCCGCGCAGCGTGGGGAGGACAAACCGATAGGGCGCACCGGTGGATTGGCTCAAGATGTGGGCAAAGACTACCTCCTGCTGCTCGTAGCGCGAGTGGCGCACCCACACCAGCGCGCGCCCCTGCCCCAACAGACCCATGCCCACCGCATCAGCAGACACTTCAACCGTGACGGGGCGCATGGCGGCGAGGTCCTCGCCCTGGAGAAAGCGCGACAAGCCCAACAGGTGCTTCCACAGGTCACCAGCTTCTATGTAGTCGTCCCACCACCAATACATTGCCGCCCCAGCGAAGCCGCTGAAGGTGCTCGCCCACAAGCCGTTGTGCAGATGGATGCCCTCTCGTGTAGCTTCGTTGAGCGGCTCGCCGATGGAGGAATAGCCGAACTCGCTCAGCAGCAGAGGCTTCTCAGGCCAGTCGGTGGTGGGGCGAAAGCCACCTGGCAGCGATCTGAACCAGGTGGGGGAGATGTGGTACTCGTGTCGCTGCGTCAGCCCGATTTCCTCCATGCGCCATACGCGCGGGTCGCCGTTGCCGATGTAGCTCAGGGTGATCAATCGCTGGTTGGGGTCGTGCGTCCGCAACACCGCGCTCATCTCTTGAAGCCAGGGGATCAGCGACTCGGTGTCAATCGGTGTGGCGTCCACCTCGTTCCAAAACTCCCAGGCGGCGATGGCAGTGGAGTAGCCCCAGCGCGCCGCGATGTAGCGCAGCCGCTGCGCGAACAGGCGCCGTGCGGCAGGGTGCGTGACAAACTCGCCTGGCTGCGCGATCACACCACCAAGCCGCGCGTTGTAGGGATTTTCCATCCACAGCCCTGCGCTGTCCGCGCGAAACTCCAGGTCGGCGATCAAGGTGAGCATCACGGTGATGCCGCGCTGTTCCGCCATCTCCAGCACGCGATCTAGCCAATGCGCGCGCAGTTGGCGATTGTCGTAGTTGCCCAAACCAGTGTCCCGCCACTCAATGCCGAACGACCAGGGCGCCATCCAGATGCGCGTGGCGTTGCCGCCGTTGCGGTGCAGTGCGTCGAGCCGTCGCTCGTATTCGCCTATCGGGTCGTCGCGCCACCACCCCAGGTTCACACCAATGGGGAAGAAGGGATCGCCGTTGTCGAAGGCGAGGTAGCGCGGATTGCGGGGATGCACGCGCACAAAGCCTTTCGCCCGGCGGGGCGCCACGTGAAGCGTGATGGCGGGGCTGCGGGTTTCGCCTCTGAATGTGCGAACTATCGCCTGGGCGCGCCACACGCCAGCCGCAGGCGGCGTGAAGCGCACGCGCCAACCGCTCCGGCGCGCGTCCGTGGGGTGCGCATACCAAAACGCCGGCACGGTGATCGCGCGCCCGCTGGGCGACTCGAATCGCACGCGCGCGTCCAGCTCGGCGGGGTCATACGGGTTGCGGACGACTTGCGGCAACGTCAGCGCCAGCTCTAATTTGCACCATTGCGAGGGCAGCGGTGTGAGGCGCGCCAACGTGGGCAGCCCAACTGCCCCGCCGTGAGGCGAAGGCACAACAGTTGTTGAGCAGGGTTGATCTGTGGCGGGCGTCGCAGCGAGGGGCTGTGCAGTCGCCGCCACAAAAGCGACGATCAAGACCTTAAGCCAGGCGTTCATCACACGACGCTCGCACAGCGCAGCGCGCACAGCGCGCGCTTTCGGCGTGGTTGCGATGCGCTTCACTGCCACGAAGCGCTGCTCGCATTTCCTGCATCACCGCCAGCAGTTCAGCTTTCAGTTGCGGGGTGTAAGGCACGCGAAACTCCTCGTCTGCATAACGGATGATGCCGTAGGGCGGCGGACTGCCCAGCGCCTCCTCCACCAGCAGGCAGTAGGCTGCAAGCTGAAGCACGTGACCGCGATAGGGCTGTGCGGGCGCAGGTGTGGATTTCAGCTCAACGGGGATGATCGCGCCGCCCACGCGCAGGAGGTAATCGGGTTTGCCAGAGAGGCGATAGCGCGGCGCGTATAAGGCGCGCGTGTCGCGCCGCAGCGCACCGCTATCGTCGAAGATCACCCGCCCTTCGCCAATCGCGCCGACACGTCGGCGCAGGTGCCAGCTTAACGCCAACATCACCAGCGCGAGGCATAGCGCGACCCAGACGAAGACCATGCGCGTTTAAGACATCGCGGTCCACTCTCTGCCCACGTCAATGCTCCAGCCGCCGTCAATGGTGATCACCTGACCGCGAATCATGCGGGCGCTGGGGCTGCACAGGAAAGCGATCACCTCTGCCACGTCTTGCGGCTCAACCAACCGCCCTGCAGGCGTGCGCTGCAACGCCAGCTTTAACATGAGGTCGCTGTTTTTGAAGAACTGCAAGGCGTCGGTGCGAATGATGCCCGGCGAGACGCAGTTGACCACGATGTTCATCGGCGAGAACTCCACCGCGCAGTAGCGCGTCACCGCTTCCAGCGCGCCTTTCGACGCGCCGATCACCACATAATCTGGCAAGGTGCGCAAATTGCCGATGCTGCTGACGTTCACAATCGCGCCGCCCCCGCGACGCTGCATGAGCGGCGCAGCCCGCTGCGAGGCAAACAGCGCCGCGCGCGCGTTGATGTTCATCGTCCAGTCCCACCCTTTCACTTTCTGCTCCATGATCGGGCGGATGTAGCCCGATGCTGCGTTGTTGATCAGAAAGTCCAGACCGCCGAAGTGCGACTCCACGGTGTCGAAGAGGCGGTTGAGGTCTTCTGGATCACCAACGTCGGCTTTGACGACCAGCACGCGGCGACCCAGCGCTGCGATCTCGTGCGCGGTCTCTTCGGCGGTGCTTTGTTTGCGCAGGTAGTTGATCACGATGTCGGCGCCCAGCCTGGCGAAGTGCAGCGCAGTGGCTTTGCCGATGCCGCGCCCACTGCCGGTGATGAGTGCGATCTTGTTGGAGAAGTCAAACATGGGCAGGTCGCAATTACGGATGTTGTGTTGAGGAGGCGCCTGGCTCGACCAGGCGGATGGGCTTCAAGAGCGCTGGATCAAACTCAGCGATGCGCTCGGGACCGAGCTGCTCCAGTGTGGCGAACGCTGCCTGCGCATCGGCTCGCAACGCGGCGATGTCCACGCCCTGGCACACGTCGGGCAGCACGTTCAAATACTGCCACGCGCGCTGGAAGAGCCTGCGCGCGCCGACGTAGTTGCGCCGTTGAATTTGATAGTACGCCACACCCACCTGGAGGATGCCTTGATACATCTGGCGCACAGGTCCGCTCTCCTGGCGCCAGAGGTGCTCGAAGGTCTCGTGCTGTTCCCAGAATTCGCCTCGGTTGAACTGCTCGATGGCACGGCGCGCCAGCGCTGGCAGCGGCTGCTGCGCTTGTTGCGACAAGGCATCGCTCTGGTCGGGACGGGCGTGGCGCTGGATCATGCCGGGCACATCCGCCATGAAGGCGCCGTTGCTCACAACCGCATCACAGCCGAAGCGGCGCGCGCGCTCCAACGTTGCGGCGTCCTTGTGCGAGCCGAAGGCGAGAATGGGCATTTTGCGTGTGGCGGGGCTGGTTTTTGCCGCGAGCACCCAGGCGTGCCAATCCAGCGAGCGAACCGAAAGATCCACCAGGATCAGCTCAGGCTGGCGCTCCACAAGCCAGGCGACCACATCATCCACTGGCTGCGCCAGCGCAAGCTGATAGCCGAGTTGCCTCGCGGCAATCTCAACAGGCGACTGGAAGAGCAAGTCATCGCTGAGCAGCGCCAGCGTTTTGAGCCTCATCGCGGCGGATTATAAAGAGCGGCTGTGGGAGCGTCGGCGTCTCGTCACCGCGCAGAGGCTCAGCGGTGATACAAGCCCGCCTGGGCGACGTACGCTTCCACTGGCTTCGGCACGAGGTAACGCAACGAGGCGCCGCCCTGCACCATACGGCGCAGCTCGCTGGAGGACACGTCGAGCAGCGGCGTGCGTATCCAACGCACGCGGGCGCGAATGGTTGGCAGCGCCGCCTCCACCACGCTCAGGTCAAGCATCACATCCGGTCGCAGCGCCACCGCCACGTCTGCCACATCCAGGATGTAGCGCGGCTCCTGCCAGTTCGGCAGGTCCATCAGCGCGTCGGCACCCATGATGAAAGTCCAGTGATGATCGGGGAAGGCTTGTCGCAGCGCGCGCAGCAGTCCGCTGGTGTAGTGAGGGGGAGGGCGATCTACGTCCAGCGTCGAGAGGCGAAAGCGCTCGTGATCGGAGATCGCCAGGCGCGTCATGTGCACGCGATGATGCGCGGGCGTGAGGTCGCCGTTGTGCTTGTGGGGCGGCTGCCCCACCGGACAAAACCAGATTTCATCGAGGTCAAGCTGATGCAGTGCCTGATCGGCAACGATGAGATGACCAATGTGCGGCGGGTCGAATGTGCCGCCAAAGATGCCAACATTCATATCGTGGCGTGTGACTCAGAGGTTCAGGGAAACAAGGAGGGCGACGAGCGTGGCTGCGCCAGCGAGGAACAGCCACAGCCAGTTGTCTTTCAACGCATCGGTCTGTTCGCGCGCGCGCAGCAATTGCGTGCGGGTCGTGTCTGACGCAGGATCGAGGAGCATTCGCCGAAACTCTACCACCGAAGCAGGACGATCACAGGGATGCAGCGCCATCGCCGCCATCACCGCCGCCTCCACGTGAGGGCTGACGGCTGAGTTGATGCGGCGAATGGGGATGAGCGCGTCGGCGTCGAGAAAGCGCCGTCGGGCGTCCGCTGGTGGCGTGTTGGTCAGCAAATGGTATAGCGTGGCGCCGAGCGCGTAAATATCGGAACGTGTGTCGGTGTGTGCGTTGTCGTCGCCATACTGCTCCAGGGGGATGTAGGCGGCGGTGCCATGCCCACGCAACACCGTGACGGTTTGCATGTCGTCCTGTTGCATCAGCTTCACCAGACCGAAGTCAACCAGCTTGACGATGCCGCTGGGGGTGAAGCGAATGTTGCTGGGCTTGATGTCTCGATGCAGCACGGGCGGGTCCTGGCTGTGCATATATTCCAGCGCGTCGCATAGCTGCTGCGCCCATGAGAGCACCTCAGACTCCGCCAGGAAGCGCTGTTCGCGGCGCGCCTCGTCCACGATCTCCTTGAGGTTTTTGCCTGCCACATAATCCATCACCAGGCAATGCATGTCCCCATCCAAGAAGTAATCGGATACCTTCGGCAGGTTGACATGGTCGAGACACGCCAGGATGCTGGCTTCGCGGGCGAACTGTCGCTGCACTTCACCCAGCAGCGACGCGCCCAGCGACAGGTCCACCCGCATCACCTTGACTGCACATCGTCGCCCTTCCAGGCGCAGATCCTCTGCCAGGTACACTGACCCCATCCCTCCCTGTCCGATAGGAGACATGATGCGATAGCGCTCGCGCAGCACTGTGCCCGGTTTGAGCATGAGTTGTCAAATTGTATCGGCGGACAACACCTCGTGCCATCTCAGCGCTCGCACTACAATAGGTCGCAGAACGCGATGTCTCTCTGCGCAGAGTTGAACATGATGCACTGCTCACGTCGCAGCTTGCTGCGGTACGCAGTTGGGTTAGCCGCCGCGACATGGGCAATGGGCGCAAGCGCCCACGTCGCACGAGCGGGCACGCAGACGTTACGCTTTCGCGTGCTGCACGCCGTGCCAGATGCGGGGGAATTGGACATCTACGTATCGCGCACCCGCGTGGCTTCTGACTTGAGCTACACCCGATTCAGCCGCACCTGGACATACCCAGCGCCCAGCTTGCCAGTGCGTGTGTTCTTCGCGGGAGACGACCCAGCAACCACCGCACCTCTGCTCGCCACCAACGTGCCAGCAGAGCTAGGGCGCAGCTATCTCATCGCAATTGCCAACCGCCTCAGCAATTTGCAGGCGCTGGCATTCCCCGACCCACCTCACCCGCCGCGCGGACAATTCGCGCTGCGCTTTATGCACCTGGCGCCGAGCGCGGGGATGCTGGACCTGCTGCGCGCAGACACACCGACGGCGCTGAGCACGCTTGCGTTTGGCGAAGCACAGTCCATTTTGCTCCCAGCAGGCACCTACGCCTTTCAAGTGCGCGACGCCAGCACAGGTGTAGTGTATCTTTCGCTACCCGCGCGGCGATTTGCTGCTGGCGCGCGTCGGACGCTCTATGTGTTCGAGCAGGCGCGCACAGGCGCACGCGCGCTGGCTCAAGCCGATGGCTTGGACTTCTCCCTCCTACCAGACCCATAAATCGGAAGCAATCTTACGCGCATCATTTTGGTTAATCACCCCCGCTGCGACTGCTCTCCGCAAGCCATTGATGCACTCGTACTCCCAGAGCACTGGAGCTGCTAAACCTGAGCGCTTGCATCGGACAGAGCGGGAGAGCCTGTGCACGGAGCAGATACCACGACGTGGCGAGGATGTTGCAAGCAGACCTGAGCGATGGCTGGTGCATTACAACCACGGAGCGACTAATCGGAAGGGCGCTCTGAGCTTACTGAAAGGCGAAGCCCTGAGATTGTCGAAGGACGAAGCGAGCGACTTTGACGCAACGACTTTCCCGCGGTTTCTTGCCATACCTATCCAGTGTTTGCAACAGAGCAAGTCGTGTCTCAAAAGCACAAACAGAGAAGCTTAACATTACACAGTGTGAAGCCAAATATCGCTAGCAGCAAGGTGCGTTCCCTACAACAGAAAGCCGCCCCTCTCGGCTTCCAACCTACCCCACGTTTGAAGGAGCTGTTTCCCAGGACGCGTGTTGGGCTACGTCCCAGCTTACCAACGCATGGTCTTCAGATTCTCGATTCCTTCGAAGTGCTCGTCGCGTGTCACCAACGTTAGCGCGTGCTGAATTGCCAACGCTGCAATCCAGATGTCGTTTTCTGGAATGGGTCGTCCCCTTAGCCGAAGTTTGTTCTTGACATCCCCGTAATGTCGAGCAGTGTTTGTATCGCATCCGAGTACAACGTTGCTGGCAACAAATTGGTCGATACGCTGTAGATTGTGGGATGTTTTCCCCGATTTCCTCGCCCCGTAGTAGAGCTCACCTATGGCTATGCTTGACAGGAATACCTGTTCTGCTTGTGCCAGACTCTCTTTGGCTTGCGGCTCATCGGCAAACAAGGCGATGATGATATTCGTATCCAGCAGATATCTACCATTCATTCGCCTCTACCTGCTCGCATCCTTGCTCGATTGCTTCACGCATCAACTGAGCATCATCGGGCGAAATTACCCCAGCAAAGCTCAGGAGTTGCTGGCCAGGAACGCCTTGAGGGGTGGAGACCGCCAAAGCACGCGTGAATTCCAGGACACGCCACTGCAATTCCTGTGGCAAGTCCCTTAGTTGCTCAATTACCTT
>FWWM01002764.1_pt1 | contig 45893 bp, 41 predicted proteins | sample 2228351 | NCBI WGS metagenome assembly FWWM01 (sample SAMEA103939774, study PRJEB20133) | metagenome
TCAACCAGAGGGTTTTAATCTCTAAGGATCGTGTTTGGCTGATGGATAAGAAGAGCTATGCATCTATTGAGGATGCAGAAGCCTTTGGAGAGAAATTCTTTTTGGATTGTGTAAAACAAGGAGTGCTGAATGCCAAGAAGATTTTCTTCATTGGTGATGGTGCAAGATGGATTCATAATTTAAAAGATAGCTATTTTCCTGAGGCTATAGGGGTACTTGATATCTGGCATTTAGAGAGGGAGTTAAAGAAGGCCTTAGGGGAGGAGAAAAAGGCTTCAGTAGAAGACCTAAAGGGATTAGCATTAAAAGGAAACGGAAGAGAGATTATCAGGGCACTCATGGAGGAAGGTTCACGGTTAAGAGACCCTGAGAAGATCAAGAAGATAGTAGATGCTATGGATTATGTGAAGAATAATTTGAAGTGGATTGAGAATATTCCAAAGGCAGGAGGCTATGGTTCTGGGCCTGTAGAAAAGACAGTAGATATTACAGTAGCCCGTAGATTTAAGAAGCGTGGTATGAGTTGGTACAAAAAGGGTGCTAATCCTCTTTTAAGATTGAGACTTTTAAAGCTTAATGGAGAATGGGATACTTACTGGCAAGAGCGTCGAAAAGAGCTCGTTAGATATGCTGCATGACTTATCACGGAAAAAGTGATGCTTACTTACCTTTCCGGATTCTTCTTTGACGTAAATACGTTTTGGTGTGTTAAAATATTGTGCTTGTTTTTTGAGTAGTATTTGTATGTGCTCGAAAATGGAAGGGCCCCCTTAGCTCAGTAGGATAGAGCACAGGTTTCCTAAACCTGGTGTCGCAGGTTCGATTCCTGCAGGGGGTACCATAATTTTCAACAAGTTTTATACAAAAATTTAACATGAAAGATGCAATCAATTAGAATAATGCATATCAATAAAATTATTCTTCAATTCCTTAATGTATCAAATATTCGTTATCCCGAAAAATGTAGTTGAAATTAATTAGCCACTAAAAAATTCTCCTTTCATATTAAAATCAATAAGTTGTAACTAAATCCATTCTAAGCGAAAGGAGATCAAAAATATGCATACAAAAAAGAGCACAAAAAGCAAGATTAATAAAGTAGAGGTTGAGTTTACGGAGAAAGAAGATAACAGCATATGGGGAGATTTAGTCTACTTTCTGCTTTTTCCATTTTCCCTGTTTCAGTCTGTCAATTTAATTTCGAGGATACTGACATACTGAAAATAACCACCAAGCTTGTTGACAGGGAAAAAATTATTGCAATCGTCAATGCTTACAAACAACTTACCACAAATAAATACCACTTTCTTTATTTTTCAAGAACGACGTTTAAAAATTTATAAAGTCGGGGTTAGAGAAGGTTAAATAAAGTGTGGTATAAATCCGTATTTTTTATATATTTCCTGAGCTTCTCGACTTTTAATGAAATGAAGGAATTTGTTGGCATTTTCTGGATTGCGAGACCCTTTTAATTTAGCTATAAAATAGTTTACTTTACTGCGTTGGTCTATTTCTTCTCCTGGCTCTACAGCTTCCACTCCTAAACCCTCTCTTTGAGCATTTATTAGTTCAGTTGCCCACACAGGGCCAACGTCAACCGTTCGTTTCTTTATTCTTAAGGGTGTTTCTCTATGATGCACAATAGTCAAAATAGTAGTTCCATCCGCTCTTTTTTCTTCCAAGATTTTCTTTACAAGTTCATCACCGCCTGCGCTTCTATACATATCAATAATATATTTTGATATGTCTTCCATCTCTCCTGGTTGTGAAATCCTCACATTATCTTGTCCCAAGTCGCTAACGCTCTTTATTTTTGCTGGATTATCTGATGGTACCATAAGTACTAGGCGATTATGTAAATAGATAAAAAATTCATCAACTAATCCCCTCTGTGAGAGGATTTTCATTGCTTCCTCAGTAACTGAGGTATAAATATCAGGCATAATACTGATTATTCTGTCACCAAATTTAGCACCACCCGCCAAAATCTGCTTCAACTCTAAACCTGGAGGAAGGGTTTCATAAAAGATACGTTTTATTTCGGGATGTTTTTGTTGAAATAGCCCTAAAAGCTCATCCATAACCATGAATTGGTTTCCAGCCATAAAAAGGACAAGATCAGCACTATCCACATATTCGAGATTATGCAAGTCATCACTTCTGCTTATAGGAATTTCTGGTAAGGTCATTTTCACTTTAAGTCGATATAAGCTCAAAGGCTTTGTTTACAGCGTCAACAGCGTTTGTAGCATTAATAACACCTTTTATATCCCATGTTTTGATACCTACGACTGATTTTCCCATTTGGAGAGCATAGGCAATTTCTGAGAGAGTTCCATATTCTCCTCCAATGGCTATAAGAACATCTGAGGCACGAGCTATAATAAAGTTTCTTGCGATTCCTAATCCTGTGGCTATAGGAACATCTATATATGGATTGGCTTCTTTTGTATCGTTATGAGGTAAAATACCTACGGTTAATCCCCCTTCGTTTTTCGCTCCTTTTGAAACGGCTTCCATAACACCCGTTAACCCCCCGCAAATAAGGATGGCGCCTTTTTTAGCTATTAAACTTCCCACTTCTTCTGCCTGTTTTAGAAGAGCTTTTTCAGTCCTTCTTCCGCCGATGACACCTATTATTTTTTTCATTAGCTTTCTGGACTTAACAATTCATCTTTGCATTAGATATATTCTCGTTAATTGTTGCCTTTTTCCCCTGATAGGTATCTTTATTTTCGAGTCTTTTTTCGATATCTCTCAGGATTTCCTGCCTGTTTTTCCCCCATTGCGGTGCAATTAAAATATTATCAGGTGCTGTAGCAAAAAGCCTTTGTAACACGATCCGAGATGAAAGTCTCTCAATAAAATCTGTCACAAATTCGAGATATTCTTCGTAACCAAATACATGAAAAGGATTGTTTTTGTACATAATCTCAAGAGGTGTATTTTTTATTATCTGAAGTTGATGTATTTTAAGAAAGTCGATGGGCAATTGGGAAATCTCATCGGCCATTGAAAGCATTTCTTCTCTCGTCTCTGTAGGGAATCCAACTATAACATGAGCACCGATATAAATACCTCTATTTTTGGTAAGATCAAGGGCCTTTAAAAAGGTATTATAATCGTGTCCTCGATTGATGAAATCAAGTGATTTATCAAAGATTGATTGCATTCCATACTCAATAAGTATAAAAAATTTATCCGCAAGTGATTCGAGAAGTGCTATTTTATCTTCGTCTACGCAATCAGGTCTGGTCCCTATAGCAATACCAATAACTGAAGGTTCAGAAAGTGCTTCCTTATAAATTCGCTCTAATTCCTCAACTGGTGCATAAGTGTTTGTATATGGCTGAAAATATACAATAAATTTTTCTGCCTTATATCTTTTTTTGATATACTTTATCCCATTCTGTATTTGCTCGATCAAAGAAAAAGTTGGTTTACAGGAGCTTGGTCTGAAACTGTCGTTATTACAATAAATACAACCTGATGTTCCAATTGTACCATCCCTGTTAGGGCAGGTAAACCCTGCGTCCACATTTACTTTATAAACAGTTGTCCCAAATATTCTTTTAATATAAGACCCAAAGGAATTATAACGTCTCATAATTCTTATTATTTCTTCTTAACTGCCACCGTGTCAATTGATGTGCAATATTTCAATCTTCTTTTTTATCTCATTCCAATCTTTTACTAACTCTGCGCCTTCAACTTCATCGAAACTTATCAATTTTTCTATGTTATAGTTTTTTGCTGAGTTTATAACAGAAGCACTTCCTATTAAAGCTTTTATTTTTAAACCATTTTCGATTATTTCATCAAATATTAGACCTCTTTTCCACCTTACAACTGGCAATTCAACAAAACTATTTTCTTTAAGCCATTTTTTAGCATTTTTAATACCCAAAAAACTTGTCTGAAGAAATACAACAGGAAATCTTTTTGATAACTTCTTTATAGTTTCTCGACTTTCTTTCCTTGGTTTTTGTGAAAATACTCCTTCCCATAAACTACCTTCTATATCCACAAATATTAATCCTTCATTCCTTTTTAGAGATAGCAGTAACCCATTGTCTTCTTCTTTTTCGGACTTAACCCTAATATGATAGAGGCCACTCTTGATAGGTTTAAATTGCATATATGCAATACCATCTCCCCCCGAAAGCGTTTTCCCAATGGATTGTCCATCAACGAAAAATTCAACGAGTTTACCACCTTTTTTGAAAAAGTGATCCTTTGTTTCTGCTCTGAGCATTACGATTTTATTTTTGGGTATTATTGTATCGTATACGATTATTTCGGAGTGAACAGTAAAGGGTAGAGAAAACAATATGAACAATATGATAATAAAAGAATATAGAAACGCTTTTTGAATTTTAAACATCATATAAATTTTCGGAAAGCGTAAAATAAATATTTATTTTAACTTCTTACATACCTACATATTTATATCGTGTCTGTAATAATCCTTAAGTCTTTTAGCATATTCCCTGAGACGTTTGTCAACCATATAGTTTACTGTCCCTTCAGGATAACTGCCATCGGCAAGTTTTTCACCTGCAGGGACACCCGTTAATATTTCGATTCCTTCATCGATGGTATTTATAGAGTAAATGTGGAAATTACCATCAAGCACTTCTTTTATTATATCTTCTCTCAACATCAGATTTTTTATATTTCGGTGTGGTATAACTACACCTTGCTCACCTGTTAATCCCTTTGCTTTACAGACATCAAAGAAACCTTCAATCTTTTGGTTTACTCCACCAATAGGCTGTATTTCGCCTTTTTGATTTACGGAGCCTGTAACTGCTATTGATTGCTTTATAGGGATTTCTGAAAGGCTTGAAAGGATAGCAAAAAGCTCAGCTGAAGAAGCACTGTCTCCCTCTACACCTGTGTAAGATTGCTCAAAGCAGATGCTTGCTGAAAGTGATAACGGTTTATCCTGAGCATATTTCCAGCCCAGATATCCCGATAATATAAGAACTCCTTTATCGTGGATACGACCACTTAATTGTGATTCCCTTTCAATATTTATAATGCCACGTCTACCTAAGAATGTTTTTGCTGTAATGCGATTTGGTTTCCCAAAACTGAAGATTCCAAGGTCATAAACTGATAAACCATTCACCTGTCCTACAACAGCCCCCTCCACATCAATCATTATTGTGCCTTCTTTTATCATCCGTCTTATATGTTCTGCTATTAGGTCTAATCTATTAACCTTTTTATTAACAGCTTTTTCGACATGTTCTCTGGTGATCATTTTGCTTTTTGACGCCCTTGCCCAATAATCGGCCTCAACGATTAAATCTTTCATTTGGCCAAATCTCGCTGATAGTTTATCCTGATCCCCTGCAGTGCGAGCTGAGTACTCAAGAACGGCGGCAACCCCTGAGCGATCGAAGGGTAATAATTTTTCATCATCACAGCAACTGCGAATGAAGCATGCGTAGGCTTTTATGTTTTGCTCTGTGCGTTCCATTTGAAAATCAAAATCTGCTTTTACTTTAAACATCTCCCAAAAATCCTCGTCATGTAGATTAAGTAGTTGATAAATTGAATCTTCACCCATCACGATTATTTTAAACTCTACGGGTATAGGCTGGGGTCTCATACCTTGTGGTGCAAAGATTCCCAATTGTTCCCACGGGTCTTCAACTCGAACCTCTTTTGTCTTTATAACCCTTTTCAGTCCCTCCCATACGCCTGAATTCATTAGTACATCTCGTATATTTAAAATTAAATATCCTCCATTTGCCCGTTGGACAGCACCTGCTTTTATCATCGTGTGGTCACTGATATATGTTCCCATCATAGCTCGTCTTTCGATTTTACCAAACATATTGAACCAATTAGGGTTAGGCTCAAATATTATAGGGGGTCCTTTAGAAAGGCTGTTATCAACAAAAACATTTACTTTAAAGGCAAGAAAGGGATCAACATATTGCAAAGTGATACCGGGCGGAGGTTGTTGGGGAAGAGACGGCTGTAAAAATAGATCTAATAATTTAGTAAGGGTATATTCTCTTAGTTCTTGTAAAAATTTTATGACATCAGGATATTCACTGTAAATTCTAAACATTTCATCGAAAGGATGTGTTATAGCAAATTCTCCAAACTTCAAATCAATATTTTTCATTTTCTCACTAATCTCTTTCTCTAATTCATGTAGCTTCGAGTATGTTTCTTCGACTTTCCGCATCATTTCTAATCGTAAAGACTCGATGGCTTGTCTTTCTTTTTCTGGTAGAGAAATAAAATCTTCTCTCGACATTGGATTGCCGTTTTTTAATGGAACAACCGCAGCACCCATCGGAGACAGTTGCACCATTAAATTTTTCGAGCTTGCTTCTTTATCAAGCGAATCAAGGGCTTCCTGATATCTTCGCTGATGTTCTTCCATAATTTCCTGCTTTCTTTTTTTATAATCCTCGCTTCCAAATGTTTTCGGTATCTCTTCTTTTAAGGTTTTGAATAAAAACTCCATATTACTGCTGAAAGATTTGCCCATCCCTTGAGGGAGTTTTAAGATTTTTGGCTGGTCAGGCTCTGAAAAATTATATACATAACACCAGTCGTTTGGTTCATATTTTAAGCCTTTGTCTTCCCTGTCTTTAATAAACTTCTTTAAACGTGCTTTAATGGTTGTTGCTTTTCCAGTTCCCGTGAGTCCAGTTAAAAAAAGGTTATACCCGGCACGCTCTACCTCCAAGCCGAAATTTATGGAATCCATAGCCCTATCCTGTCCAATAAATTCTCTTAATGGCTCAATGTCAGAAGTACATTCGAATTTCAGGATATCGACAGGACAAACCCATTTCAATCTTTCGACAGGAACAGCATATTTTTTCAGGTCAATTGTAGTATTCATAAAATTCACCCCCAATTTTGTATTTTGGCTAATTATATCACCTGTAATTTTTGTCTTCAATTTTTCGGTTTACTATACGAATATGGCTGTGCTATACATTAAGAAAGAAACTATAAAATTAGGCTTAGGCTAAAAATTATAAAGTTTCGAACGTTATTTTGAGGAAGCTATATGGGTGTTTACAAGGAAAAACTTAACCAATGGAAAACAGATACAAATAAATTAAAAAAGTTAGATAGAAAGTTTGAAGCCCTGCAAATATTATATGAGCTATCTACTAACTATTTTTATTCATTTAAAGAAGTTTGTGATCAACTCGTTGTAAATCTTTCAAGGCTTATCAAAGTCCCATGTGTTACCATTCAGATTATGGAGCAAGATGGGCTAAAAACAATATCGCAAATCTCCGGTGATGATTATAACGATTATAAAGCATCCGTCGAAATTCCGATAATAGAAAAAAAAGGTGAAATCGCAGGGATTATAAGTTGTTTAGATTATGTAAAACGAAATTTTACAAATGAGGAAATTGAGATTATAGAAACCTTCGCGAGACATGTATCAAAGGAAATAGAACGACGCCTTGTTGAAACAAATCGCAGGGAATCTGATAAAGTAGAATCCCTTAGCCATATATTAGCAGCTTTAGCACATCAGATAAGAAATCCACTAAATGCTATATTGGTAATTACAGAAGCATTGTTTCAAGAAATAGGAAAGAAACCCGAATATGAATCTTATTTCGAACATATCAAGACACAGATTGACCGACTTTCAAAATTAATGGGGAATTTAATTGATATTGGCAGTTCTATTCAACATTATCAATTTGTAAAAATATCTGTTTCTGATTTATTCCCCGCAATTATAAATTTATGGAATCAAAAAGAATTCTCTGATAAACATGAAGTAAAATTGTTTTTACATCCTGACGTTCAAAATATGCATTTGATGGCCAATATCTCAAGACTTCAGCAGGTGTTTCTAAATATATTTAAAAATGCTGCCCAAAATAGCCCTGATGGTACAGAAATACAATTTATTGTCACAAAATCTAATAATGGTACCCTTAAAATTAAAATAATCGACGTTGGAAGCGGTATACCAGAGGAAAACATAGGCAAAGTTTTTGACCTCTTTTATACAACAACAAAGGGCGAAGGTTTGGGGTTAAGTTTTTGCAAACATGTTATTAATGCCCACAGGGGTACCATTATGATATATAACAACAACCCCCCACCAGGGTGCACAGTAGAAATAGAATTACCTATTTTACAGGAGACCTTTAATGAAACCAAAGATATTGGTTATAGATGACGAAGAAGGAATAAGGTTCGGGCTATCAAAATATCTATCTAAGGCTGGTTATTATATTTGTGAGGCATCACTTTTCTCTGAAGCAAAGGAAACTATTCATTCAGAACGTTTCGATGCCATTTTATTAGATTTGTACTTACCAGATGGAAATGGTTTAGATCTGATTCCGGAAATCCGAGAAAATTCCCCTGAAACCGCTATTGTTGTCATTACAGGATATGGTGACATCCCCTTGGCAGTGGAAGCAATGCGAAGAGGTGCAGATAATTTTCTAACTAAACCTGTAAATATGTCAGATCTTGAGATTTTTCTTAAAAAAAGTCTTGAGTTAGGATCTTTGAGACGCGAACATTTTGCATCCCGGAGGCTTTCAAAGGAGCCCAAACATTTCTTTGGTGAAAGCGAAGCCATGAAAGAGGTTATTAAGCTCGCATCTATTGCAACTAAAAATGATTCAAATGTATTAATTTTAGGTGAAACAGGGGCAGGCAAGGGGATGCTCGCTAAATGGATTCATAGTAACGGTTTAAGGAGAACATCCCCTTTTGTCGAGGTAAATTGTTCCAATCTTAGAGGAGAACTGCTCGCAAGCGAACTTTTTGGTCATATTAGGGGTGCATTTACTTCAGCAATTCAGGATAAGAAGGGGTTGATAGAACTTGCTGATGGCGGTACCCTATTCCTCGACGAAATAAGTGATATGGATATAACAGTGCAGGCACAGTTTCTTAAAGTGATAGAAGAAAAAAGTTATCGAAGATTGGGAGAAGTGAAGTTAAGAAAAAGTGATTTTAGACTAATCTGCGCTACAAATCGGGATATATTAGAGGAAGTGAGAGTTGAGAAATTTCGTAAAGATCTTTATTTTAGAATTAATGTGCTTACTATCATGATCCCACCTTTGCGTGAAAGACCAGAAGATATACCAGGACTTGTTAGACACATTTTAAACGACATGGGGGCTCCAGATATTGAGATTTCAGACGAGATAATAAGATTAATGCAGACCTATTCATGGCCAGGCAATATTCGCGAATTGAGGAATGTTTTAGAAAGGGCTCTTTTACTTTCAGATGGAAAAAGGTTATCTTTGGATCATTTCTCCTGCATAAATTTGACCTATAAAAGACCCGAACATCTGCTTAAATCTGATAAACTGCATAACATCGAAGAATCTCACATCAGAACCGTAATAAAGTGTTTCAATGGCGACACGCGCAGGGCTGCTGAGGCTCTTGGTATTTCAAGGGCGACACTGTATAGAAAATTAAAGAAATTTCAGAGAGGAACACAAAACAACTTATAAAATCCACTACTTAACCCACTTTATTCATAAATTTGCAGGTAATTGGCAGACGCAGTATTGTCGCTTAATTGTTAGACCAAAAAGTCTTCGACTTTTTCGGGAACCCGATTTTCGGCTCGACATACATCGAACCTCCGAGGAAAGATTTTTTCTTCGAAAGAATTTGAAAACCGATCGAATACTGCTCTGCCAAATTTTTTTATAAAAATATGGGTTAAAAATATAATGATATTTTTTCTCATCATTCTCATAATTCTCATTTCTTTTGCGAAAATGAGAATTATCTGTAAAGCTTCTTAAATTATAAGTCTTTAATTTTATTGAATTTTTTTAATCAAATTATTGGCATTTTTTTTGCTCATTTTTAAATCAAAAAGATTATACGAGGAAAAAAATGAGTAAGCGGTTGCTCATAGTAGATGATGAAATAACTATATTGATGGCATTTAAAAAATTATTTGAAGGGACAGAAATGACGGTTGATATAGCTAACAATAAAGAAGATGCTTTTAAATTACTCTCAATCCATAGTTATGATGTCGTGGTAACAGACCTGAGACTAACGAATGATTTGCCAGAGGCAGGCTTAGATATTATCCGATTTGTAAAGGATTACCATCCACGCACTCGAACAATATTGATAACTGCATATGGGAATGAAGAGATTAGGAGAAAGACCTCTGAATTAAATGGCACTATATATCTGGAAAAACCTGTATCTGGAATCTTACTTAAGGAAACCCTTAAACAATTGGGGATTTAATAAAAATTTTTTAATAGTAAGTGGGCTAAAGGGAAAAGAAAAAACAAACGGGCTTATCGATTATGAATTATTTAAATTTGTATTCGAGACACTGTTAGACATTCATGATGAAATCTTTGAATTGTCGAAAGGTTTTCCTGCTGAAAAACTCGTATTAAAGAAACAGTTACGCAGTTATTCGAAACTTGCGTGTACAGAGCTTGCAGATGCGTGGAAGTTTAGAGAAGATAAGAACGAATTTGTTAAAAAATTGTCAGATGCTGCCCATGCTGCCTCAAAGGCCCAAATCTGCCTCGAGTATGCGTGCAAATATAATATAATAGCCCCAGCGATTTTCAGAAGATTAGATTCAAAATATGAAGATATGTTTGAACAGCTGTGTCTTGGAATTAAAGAAGATTAATATTCTGTTCAATGATTTATCGATTTTTGGTTTTCTGAGAATCGTAAGTCATTGAACAGATTTAAGAATATTTCTCTCCATTTTTCTTTTTTACACTTCTTTTTTCATATTTTTCAATGACTTTTCCCCTTTTCTTTGATATACTGGACAATAGATTTAGTTCAATTTATCTATAACGATTAAAACGATTAATATGTAACGAATATGCTGTTGGCGAAGGAATTAAAAAATAAATTTTTTCGCAATCTCTTCAATATGTTAAGTGAATTTTAGGGTTAAATTATACTTTCTCACAATTATTATATAAATCTTTTAAGATTCCAAAAATGAATGCAAAACATAAAAAGCTTAAAGAAATTGCAAAAAAAATAGAACTTCTCATACTCGATGTAGATGGTGTGTTAACAGATGGCAGTATAATTCTTGATGACAAGGATAATGAATTAAAGTTATTCCACGTCCGTGATGGACACGGGATAAAGATGCTATTGAAGGCAGGTATAAATGTCGCTTTAATAACCGGTAGATTTTCAAAGGTTGTTAATAGAAGGGCTAAGGAGCTTGGGCTTAAAGATGTATTTCAAAAATGTTATGACAAAAGGGTCGCTTACAATACCTTATCACAAAAATATTCCCTCAGTGATGATCAAATAGCTTATATCGGAGATGATATTGTGGATATTCCGATATTAAAAAGATGTGGCTTGTCAGTAGCAGTAGCAGATTCTGATAATGAAGTTAAATCCGTTGTAAAAATGATAACTAAGAACAAAGGTGGAAGAGGAGCGGTCAGAGAAGTATGTGATTTTATACTAAAGGCTAAAAATTTATGGAAAGATATAATTAATGAGTATTCCAAAACTTAATTTGCCGACAATTCTTACATTAAGCAGGATTATCCTGATACCTGTTTTTATTTTTACTGTTTATGCGAATCCATTATTTGGAGCTTTCATATTTATCATCGCATCTTTAACAGATTTTCTCGACGGCTATCTTGCAAGACGGTCAGGCAAAATTACAAAGTTTGGCATTATTCTTGACCCAATCGCTGATAAATTTTTGGTAATATCAGCTTTAATTGTTCTTGTGGATATGGCAAGAATTCCTGCGTGGATAGCTATTGTTATAATTGTGAGAGAATTTATGGTAACAGGTTTAAGGGTTGTTGCTCTCTCAAAAGACATTCTTATTCCGGCCGAGATTGGCGGAAAAATTAAAACAACTTTTCAGATAATTGCTATAATTTGTCTTATAGTTATGAGGGCTATTCCTAATATAGATTTATATGATATTGGAATATTACTTATTTGGACGGCTCTTTTATTATCGATCGTATCAGGTATTCAATACACAATTTCTTTCTGGAAGCGGATTTAAATGTTATTGAAGATTTAATATATGGATGAAATCATTGTAGTTCTAATACTGATTATAGGCTTTTTTCTCGGTTCAATACCTTTTGGCATAATTGTGGCTAAGCTTAAAGGAGTGGATCTCAAAAAAGTTGGAAGTGGTAATATAGGAGCTACAAATGTTTTAAGATCAATGGGCAAGGGCTCTGCACTTATAACCCTTCTTGGAGATCTATTTAAAGGAACGCTTGCAGTTTTCTTAGGAAGAAAATTAGATGTGGGTACATTTTATGAAGGCCTTGCTGGTATTTCAGCCATATTGGGTCACAATTTTTCAATTTTTTTGAGATTTAAAGGTGGCAAAGGTGTTGCAACAAGCCTTGGAGTCCTTATTATTTATGCTCCCCAAGCGGCATTAATTACTATGATTATATGGCTAGTAGTTGTTATTTTTACACGTTATTCCTCCCTTGGAGCTTTGGTATCCTTTAGTTTTTTACCTCTAAACATATTATTGTTTGAGACTGAAGACAAATTTATGGTTGCATTTCTTATCACGATTCTTATATTTATAAGGCATAAGGATAATATCAAAAGATTGATGAGAGGTACAGAAAGAAAGATAGGGCAAAGGGAATGAAAAAATTTTTGCTTATTATATTTTTTTTATTGACTGCCAGTTCAATCTCGTTTGCTAATTCACTTCTTGAGACTCAACTAAATAGAGGTATTAAAAATTCGGAAGCTTATTCTTATTTGCTTATTGAGGAAGCAAAAAGGGATAAAAGTAATGCAAAAGATATTCTTAAAAAAGCACTGGAATATTCCCCTGATCTCCCTGCGGTTTATTTTGAAATGGCAAAGGTCAGTTTTGCTTTTAATCCTGAAGATATCTTCGAAAGTGTTGATTATGTTATTAAGGGCATAGGTGCATATGAGCGGAATTTCTGGTGGCTCTTTACAATGATAATGTCCTTATTATCAAGTATAGTAATTTCTTTGATTTTCTCAATTTTCGTTATTACATTGGTAAGATTACCACAGGATATATTTTTAATCTCGCATGATTTATCAGAAAATAAGACAAAATTAATTTTGTTCTTTATTTTTATTTTTGCTATCTTTGGTCCTTTTTATTTTCTCGCAGCTTTATTAATATTATTGAGTTTTTATGTCAAGAAGAAAGATAAATTATTGGTGTATTTCTATCTTATATTCCTACTTATTTCTCCATTGATTTATGAACTCATTTTACTTTCCGTTAATGCTTCTATTTCTCCTGAAATAAAAGCTGTTATAGAAGTCAACGAAGAAAAAGAAAATAATTATGGTATTTCAATCTTAGAAGGTAAAAATGAACCGGTTGAGCTTTTTTCATATGCCCTCGCTTTAAAACGCGAGAAAAGATTTGATGAAGCAATAGATGTATACAATAGACTTCTCTTTATGAAAAAGGATGCACGAATATATAACAACCTCGCAAACTGTTATGTTGGATTAGGAGATTTTGAAAAAGCAAAAGAACTTTATAAAAAAGCCTTGGATATTAAACCTCTTGTATCAACATATTATAATCTCAGTCAGGTTTATAGAGAAACATTTGACTTTGACAATGGAGAAAAATATTTCATCAGTGCTCAGCAACTTGATATTGGCTCTGTATTATATTTCAGGAAGATATTTAGTAGAAATCCGAACAGGTTTGTTATGGATGAAAAACTTTCACAATCAGAAATCTGGAGATATGTCTTAAAGAAAAGCGGAAATTATCTTGAAGATCTCTCACTCATTCCAACCATATTATTGATGTTTGTTTCGGCAATCATGATATTAATATTTTTTCTCATAGACAGACGTTTAAAAAATAGAGCTTATAGATGCAACAGGTGTGGAGCAATTATGTGCAACAAATGTGAGAAACATATCTTGTGGGGGCATATGTGCTTACAATGTTATAGATCTTTAATTAAGCTTGAGGAACTTGATGCAAAAGAAAGAATTGCAAGAATCCTCGCTGTCTATGAATACAGGACAAAAAAGAGAGAAAGAATCAAATTGTTATCTCTACTACTGCCAGGTTCGGGGCAAATTTATGCAGGGTATCTATTATATGGTTTAATTTTTATGTGGCCTTTTTTATTTTTATTATCTATTCCATTGATTAATTTGATATTTAATGTAGGGCTGGCTGGGTTTTCTCACTTATGGCTTAACACATGTGCTATATTTTTAATGATAATGGTTTATTTATTTTCTAATATAATAACAAGGCGGAGGCTTGCAAAAGGTTGGCTTTAGAAGGTTCTCTTAAGGATTTTGGATTAGCCGATATTCTGCAACTAATTTTTTTCCAACGTAAGACAGGTGTTTTAACCATTGAAGGGAAAATGGATAAGGTTAGACTTCTGTTTTCAGAAGGTAATGTTACAGGTGCTGAATCAAAAAGAAGATCGGAGGCTAATAGACTCGGAAAAGTTTTGGTTAAGAAGGGACTCCTTGAAGAAAAAGACCTTCAACCTATACTTAATGAACAACGGCTCTCAAATCTAAAACTGGGCAATATTCTTATAAAGAAAGGGCTTGTTAAAAGGGAAGATATTGAGGAGATATTAACAGGACAGATTAAAGAGACAGTGATCCAAATATTCAACTGGAAAGATGGCACTTATGAATTTACACCACAAGAGGTGCCGATTGATAAGGAAATTCCTATTTCTTTAGATACACAGCATTTGCTCATGGAAGGGCTTCGAATAGTTGATGAGTGGACGCTCATCGAAGGTAAAATAACTCTCGATTCTGTATTTATAAAAAGGACAGAACAAACTGAGGATATGACAGATGAAGAGAAGGAGATTTTTTCATTGGTAGATGGTGAAAATGATGTCAGTACTATTATTGATATAACAGGGAAAGATGACTTTATCGTCTCGAAAACTCTCGTTTCTCTTTTAGAAAAAGGTGCTATAGAGCTAAAAGAAGATTTGTCGATGGTGTCCGAAGCACCTCTTACAGAGCAGAAAAAAGCCACTGCCGGATTGAATATTTTGCCCATATTTATTATTGTTGTGGCTTTCACGCTTTCTTTTGTCGTAATTTTTTTAAATAAGACGGACATCTTAAAAAGATTTGAAGCCTCAAAAGCAGTTGATAATTTAAGAATTAAGATTGAAGCATACCGATTTACAAATGGTGATTATCCTGAATCACTGAATCTTGTTACAGATGAGCATGATCCGTGGGGTAATCCTTATATTTACAAAAAACATGATCAAACGTATGTGGTTCTTAGCAAGGGAGCTGACGGCAAGGAGGCTACCCCCGACGACATTTTTTAACCTAACCAAATACAATATGAATCTCCATTTTTCTAACCCATATTATTCATACTTATAGATACTTAGCAGGGGTAGTATTTTAGCTCAACTGTTACCCCTTTATCGGCTGATATCCATCGAGCTTCTGAGGAAAATTAATTCTTCGAAAGAATCTAAAATCGCCAGATATGCATCTGCCAAAATTTTTATGAATAATATGGGTTAAGCTGAAGCGATGTCCCTAGGCAATTTAATCCGAATAATGCAGAGATTGCGCAAAATTCGTTTTACGTGTCCCTCGTCTGTGTCCTTAAAGAGATGTTTTTATATTCCTCCAGAGTTACATATCACGAAATTTTCTATGCTTCCGCCATTGTAAAATTTCATCGAATTTTGAAATCTATCTTTGAGATATTTGTAGAATCCGTTCTTTAGTATTTGGTAACAGTCCTCCTGACAAAATTATGTTTCTTTCTCTATTGTTAAGATTTGAAAAGGCTTCAAATTTATAATTTTTTGTTAGATTATGAATTTTATATAACTGGGTTTCCATCAAATATTTTCTTACATCCTCAATCAAAATTCTATCTCCCTCTTGAATCTTTTCATAATCACTAATGTTTTTAAAAATCAACGGGAGGATGCCGAAATTGATCAGATTTGCTCTGTGAATACGGGCGAAAGATTTTGCAATTACAGCTTGAATCCCAAGATACATAGGGGCTATCGCAGCATGCTCACGAGATGAACCCTGACCATAATTTTCTCCACCGATAATAATACCTCCGCCTTTTGGCTTTGATTCCTTCGCTCTTTTGCTGAAATTGTTATCGATATTGTAAAAAACATATTCAGCAATTGCAGGGATATTCGAGCGTAGTGGGAGTATTGTTGAGCCTGCTGGCATTATGTCATCGGTAGTAATATTATCTCCAACTTTTAACAAAACGTTTGCTTCAATATTTTCACTCAAAGGTTCTTTCACTGGTACTTCTTTAATATTAGGACCTTTTCTTACTATGATATCTTTTGTATCTTCCAGTGGTTTTATTAGTAAATTGTCGTTAATTAGGTATCGGGAAGGTTCTTTGGGCATTTCCAAATAAATATCCGAATCAAATGGATCGACGATTTCCCCTTTGATTGCGAATAATGAGCAGACGAGTGGATTTGCAAGATATACAAATGCATCCTTATTCCCACTTCTACCTTTAAAATTCCTATTGTAAGATCTGATAGAAATCTGGCCAGTGCCAGGAGCGCCGCCCATGCCTATACATGGTCCACAAGATGATTCAAGTATCCTTGCACCTGATGCGATTATATCGGATAAAAGGCCTTTTCGCGATAGCATCTCGTATACCTGTTTTGAACCCGGATTAATAAGTAGACTAACACCCTTTGCGACCGATCTTCCTTTTAGAATTGATGCTACCGCCTTCATAACCTGAAATGATGAATTGGTGCAACTTCCTATACAGACCTGATCTATCTTCGTGCCTGAGAGTTCTTTTATAGCGACAACATTGTCAGGGCTATGAGGTTTCGCTACAAGAGGCTCTATTGAGTTTAAATCGATTTCCAGGACATCAGCGTAAGTAGCGTCTCTATCAGCCGAAAGTTCTATCCAATCAGCTTCTCTGCCTTGAGCTTTTAAAAAATGCCTGGTTCTTTTATCGCTGGGGAAAATTGATGTTGTTGCACCGAGTTCTGCCCCCATATTGGTTATCGTTGCCCTTTCAGTAACGCTCAAATCTTTAACACCTGGCCCCCCATATTCCAAAATCTTTCCAGTGCCTCCCTTAACAGAAAGTCTTCTTAATATCTCTAATATGACATCCATCGCCGTTACCCAAGGTCTTTTTAATTTTCCAGTAAGTTTTATCAACATAATCTGGGGTATATTCATTTCGAACGGAAGACCAGCCATTACAGTTGCAGCATCAAGACCGCCAACACCTATAGCTATCATTCCTATACCACCACCTGTTGGTGTGTGACTATCAGTTCCTAATGCGATCTTTCCTGGTGCAGCAAAACGTTCAAGATGAATTTGGTGGCTTATTCCATTTCCTGGTCTTGAGAAATATGCACCGTATTTTGCTGCAGCTGTTTCAAGAAAAAGGTGGTCATCAGCGTTCATAAAATTTGATTGAATCATATTATGGTCTACGTAAGATACAGCAAGAGGTACTTTTACTTTATCGATACCTATGGCCTCGAACTGAAGCCATGCCATTGTCCCTGTAGCATCTTGAGTGTAAACCTGATCCACCTTCAATCCTATTAGCTCACCAGGTTTGATTTCGCCGTACGTTCTGTGAGTTTCAAATATTTTTTCTACTATATTTTTACCCAATGCTTCCTCCCGAAATAATTCTTGATTAGCTAAATTTCTGTCTGAACTAAATTAAAGACAGAAAAAAAGACTTTTTTAAATTTAACATAGTGGTAATCTTAAATCCAGAATTCGTTTAAAAGCGACTCTTGAGATAAGGACGCAATATATATAAAATATAGCAAATTACTAAAAGGTGGTCGCACGTGCATTTATTTCATTACAGGTCAAATGAATTATATGCTGAGGATGTTTCTGTTAAAGCTCTTGCAGACAGATATGGTACGCCATTATATGTATATAGTTACAGCACGCTTCTACGACATTTTAGAGCATACACAGAAGCTTTTGAAGACTATCCTCATATAATTTGCTTTGCAGTAAAGGCTAATTCAAACCTTGCAATTCTTAGATTATTTGCAAGAAATGGTGGCGGAGCAGATATAGTTTCAGGGGGCGAACTTTATGTTGCCCGGAAGGCAGGTATACCCACAAAAAAGATAGTTTATGCAGGAGTGGGGAAAAAAGAAGATGAGATAAAATTTGCTCTTAAATCGAGGATTCTCATGTTTAATGTAGAATCTGAGGCCGAGCTAATGGAAATTGACAGAATAGCAGGTAAGCTCGGGACAAAGGCTCCTATTGCATTAAGAATTAATCCTGATATTGATCCTGAAACACATCCATATATAGCAACAGGCCTTAAAAAGCATAAATTTGGTATACCAATTGAAGACGCATTGGAATATTATAAGCTTGCTGCAAAGTTGAAAAATATTAAGATAATCGGAGTTCACAAACATATTGGATCTCAAATAACAAAGATTTCTCCTTTCGTAGATGCGTTAAAAAGAGTTTTACTTCTAATAGATGAGTTGAGTTCTCAGGGTGTGCAATTAAAATATCTTGATGTAGGCGGCGGGCTTGGCATACCCTACAAAGATGAGGAACCGCCCCATCCCAGAGATCTTGCAAAAAGTTTGCTCCCCTTGCTAAAGAATAAGAATTTTACGCTGGTTATTGAGCCTGGCAGGTCAATTGTTGGTAATGCAGGAATACTTGTCACCAAGGTGCTTTATCTTAAAAAGGGAATAGATAAAGAGTTTATAATTGTCGATGCAGGCATGAATGATCTCATCAGACCTTCTTATTACAATGCATATCACAATATAATTCCTGTAGTAAAGAAAAAAAGGGGTAGAACTTTATGTGATATTGTAGGTCCAATCTGCGAATCGAGTGATTTCCTCGCCAGAGACAGACAGATTGGAAAAGTCAAGCAAGGAGAGTACCTTGCTGTCATGAGCGCAGGTGCATACGGATTTTCTATGAGTTCTAATTATAATAGTAGGCCTAAAGCTGCAGAAGTTATGGTCAGAGGTAGGGAACACTTTCTGATTAGGAAAAGGGAAACTTATGCTGAACTTATAAAGAACGATAGAATTCCGACTTTTTTAAAATGAAGATACATTTTACAAAAATGCATGGTCTTGGAAATGATTTTATTCTTATAGATAGCAGAGAATTAAAACTTGATAACCTCCCTGAACTTTCGAGAAGATTGTGTAATAGGCATTTTGGAATAGGTGCTGATCAAATTTTACTTTTGGATAATTCGAAATCGGCAGATTTTAAGATGAGGATTTTTAATGCTGATGGTAGTGAAGTGGAAATGTGTGGTAATGGTATTCGTTGTTTCGCAAAATACATCTGGGACAGGAAACTTTCCGATAAGAAAGTTCTTATGGTTGAAACCCTTGCAGGGATTATGAAACCGGAAAAAGTTGATGATAATATGATAAAAGTTGATATGGGAGAACCCAGATTTCGTCCTCAGGAGATACCTGTGAATATCGATCATCAACCACCTGTAGTAGATTACCCATTAAGGATATACAAAACTGAATTCAAAATTACCTGCGTATCAATGGGTAACCCACATGCTGTTATATTTGTTGATGATCTCAAGAAATTATCTGTTTCTCAAATAGGGCCTCTAATAGAGAATCATTCTATATTCCCTAAAAAAACTAATGTAGAATTTGTGGAGGTTTTGAACGATAAAGAAATCAATATGAGGGTTTGGGAGAGGGGTGCAGGTGAAACAATGGCCTGTGGAACGGGTGCCTCTGCAGCAGTAGTTGCAGCAAATATTAAAGGTTTAACTTCGAAGTCGGTGTTAGTTCACCTTTCAGGTGGTGACCTTTTTATAGAATGGGCTGCTGATAACCACGTTTATATGAAAGGTTCTGCTGTAGAGGTATTTGAGGGAATAATTGAAATATAAGGTTTTGAAAGGAGGAGATAATGTTTAAGGGGTCAATAGTAGCAATAGTTACACCTTTTAAAAAAGGCAAAGTTGATGAAAAGGCACTGGGGGATTTAATCGAATGGCATATTTCGCAGGGCACTAACGCCATTGTGCCATGTGGGACTACAGGAGAATCTGCAACGCTTGATTACGAGGAGCATTATAGGGTAATTGATTTTACCGTCAAAACTGTGAACAAAAGAATCCCTGTAATAGCAGGTACAGGTGCTAATTCTACAGATGAAACCATAGAAATAACAAAGCATGCCAAAAAGTCAGGCGCAGACGCAGCTTTACTTGTAGCACCTTACTATAACAAACCTACACAGGAAGGTCTGTACAGACATTATAAAACGGTTGCAGAGGCTGTTGATATTCCCATAGTTTTATATAATGTGCCTGGAAGGACAGCGGTCAATATTCTTCCATCGACTGTTGCAAGACTTGCAGAAATTAGAAACATTGTGGCTATAAAAGAAGCAACGGGTGATATGAAACAGGTAAGTGAAATTATTCGACTTTGCGGAGATAGAATAACGGTAATATCAGGGGATGATTTTACAACTTTACCATTACTTGCATTGGGTGGCAAGGGGGTAATTTCAGTTTCAGCGAATGTAATGCCAAAAGAGGTATCTATGATGTGCTCTCTATGGTTAGACGGAAAATATGATGAAGCAAGAAAATTGCATTATAAACTTGAGCCGTTGAATGCAGCTATGTTTATCGAAACAAATCCCATTCCAGTTAAGACAGCGCTTGCAATGATGGGCAAGATAAAAGAAGAATTTAGACTACCGCTTTGCGAGATGTCATCTACCAATAAAGAGAAATTGAAAAAGGTTCTCAAAGATTTAAAGTTAATTTAGACTGTCCGAATATCTAAAAAATTTTTAGGAATGTAATCGAATTTACCATTTATAGTAGATGTTGTTTAATAAGTTTTAAATTTAAGCTTCTTACGACGGCCTTTTCAATGCTATTACTTTCTAAATCTTTAAGGTATGGAAAAATACCAATGAGTGGAATGGGGCATATTTTTTCTAAAACGTGAGGATTAGTTTCTTCAGCCAGACTTAGTTCGGGTGGCTGGCTGTAATTTATGATAATGCCTGCAACATGAAGTCCTTCCGAGATTGCACATTTAACAGTGAGCATCGTATGATTTATTGTTCCAAGACCCGGTCTGGATACAATTATAATCGGCAATTCAAAATCTTTTGCGAGATCGAGTACATAATAATTTTTCTTTATTGGTACAAGCAAGCCACCGATTCCTTCAACGATTATTACATCGTAACTTTTTGCGAGTTGGATAAATAAATTTTTAATGTTATTGAGGTCAATATCTACACCCTCTATCTCTGATGCAGTTAGTGGTGCAAGAGGATTTTCGAAACAACTGGGGGAAATATATTTTATATTTTCTTCCATGTGCCCCACGGTTTTTAAAAACATTCCATCAGACGGTATCAATACATCACCTTTTTTCAAACATCCTGTCTCAATCGGTTTCATCCCGCCAGCTCTAAATCCCAAGAGGTTTGCAGCCTTAATCAAAGCTGCGGATATAATTGTTTTACCTACTCCTGTATCAGTTCCTGTTATGAAGAAGCCTTTTATCATAGTCTCACCTCTCTTAAAGCTCTTAAAAGTTTTTCAATGTCTTCGTTATTATGTGAAGCGGTGATATTTATTCTTATACGAGGTGTCTGAACAGTAGGGGGTCTGATGGCCGGCGCATATATACCTTTTTTTAAAAGTTGTTTTGATATTCGAAGTGTGTTTTCAATGGTTCCTGTATTTATAGGAATTATTGGCGTTTCACTTCCCATAATATCGAACCCCGACTCTACAAGTTTTTGAGCTAATATTTCTCTATTTGTCCATAGTTTTTTTACTAAACGAGTATTTTTTTCTATTAATTTGAGGGCAGCTATTGATGCAGCGGCTACGCAGGCTGGAAGCGCTGTCGAAAACATGAAACTACGTGCATTATTTAAAATCCACTGGATAATTTCTGAATCGCCTGCCACAAAAGCACCAAAAGAGCCAAGGGCTTTTGAGAATGTACCCATCTGAATAATCCATGATTCAGGTGTTAAATTAAAATGTGAAAGGCTACCTTTACCATTCCCCAACACTCCTGTCCCATGCGCATCATCCAAATATAGAAGTGCTTTATATTTTTTACATAGATAATAGATATCTCTTATGGGAGCGATGTCACCATCCATACTAAAAACTGTATCGGTTATAACAAGTTTCTTCTTCAGTTTTACCTTTTGTAGAAGATATTCGAGATGAGATAGATCTTTATGTTTGTATTTCTGAACATTACATTTACTCAGCCTGCATCCATCTATTATACTTGCATGATTAAATTCGTCACTGAAGATTACCGTGTCTTCGTCGGTAATCGAGGGTATTATACCGGAGTTTGCCGAATATCCAGAATTAAATACAAGAGCGGCTTCTGTATTTTTAAATCGGGCGACCATTTCCTCAAGCGATTTATGAATAGAAGATCCACCACTTAGTAATCTTGAAGCACATGACCCGAAACCATATTTATTAAGTGCTTTTTGGACTTCCTTTATTATACGGGGATGATTCGCAAGACCTAAATAATCATTGGATGAGAAATTTAGGTATTCTTTAGTGCCTATTTTTATTCTGTGGCCCTGAGGTGACCTTCTATCTTTAATTTCTCTAATAAGATTTTTTTCTTTTAAAATCATTAACTTCTGTTTAAACATCAGATATAGTTTATCATAACAATTTAATAAAAAATTTTTATTATTAAAAACCTCTTGACAATCTTTTTTGTACTGTGGTAATCTTGCTCTGTTTTTAATCTCCTTGATGGAAGGTGAAATATGCTTGAGCTAAACAAATGGTTTTTTGTGTTGGCTTTAAATTTTTTTATATTGCTTTTCATCTTAAGAGCTATCCTTTTTAAACCCCTCCTTAATATTTTTAAACAAAGAGAAGATACTGTTAGAGAAGCACTCGATTCTGCAAAAGAGATGGCAAACAAAAGAGAAGAAAATATCGCGAGACTAAACCGGGAGCTTGCTGAGGCAAGAAATAAGGCAAAAGAGATTTTTGAATCTCTCAGGGCTGAGGGTATTAATAAGCAAAAAGAGATTTTATCTGCTGCGGAGGCCGAAGCATCCCAAATGCTCGAAAAAGCAAAGGCAGAAATCAGGGCTGAGGCTGAAAAGGCAAGGAAGGCTTTAAGGGCTGATGTTGATAAATTCTCTGATGAAATTGTAAGAAAGTTGGTGAAAGTATGAAGATGGCATGTAAAAAGCAAAAGTTTAAGGTTGAAAAATTGGGCATAGCGGTAGTGATATTACTTTTCTTTTTTACATTCCCCTCACTTGCTTTTTGTAGTGGAGCAGAAGAGGGAGCTCATCCATCACTTTTTAAAGATTATCTATGGAAGATAATAAATTTTGGTATTCTGGTTATTCTTTTATACAAGTTTGGTAAGAAACCCCTACAAAATTTTCTTAAGCAAAGAACAGAGTTAATAGAGAAAAGCCTGAAGGAAGCACAAGAGGCAAAAGAGGCAGCTCAGAAGGCATTGAAAGAGGTAGAAGATAGACTCAAGATGAAAGATGAGGAGATAGAAAAAATTATTTCTACTGCACAGAAGGCTGGAGAACATGAGCGCGATAGGATTATCGAGCAGAGTCATAAACTGAAGGAAAAGATATTGGAACAGGCAAAAATAAACATTGAATTTGAGCTTAAAAATGCAAAAGACGAGATAAAAGCTGAAGCTGTCGAGCTTGCTATGGAACTTGCAGAAAAGAAATTAAAGGAAAAATTGACAAAGGAAGAACAGGAAAGACTCCTCGAAGAATCTCTTATGAATATAGGGGGAAGAGGGTGAAACAGAAAAAGGAAGCAAAAAAATATGCAAAAGCATTACTAAGGAAAGTGGGTATTGAAAATGCACCGCAGGCACTTTCTCAGATAAGTGCAATCAATGATCTAATGACCAAAAGCAGGGAATTTAAGAGTCTTTTGGTTAATCCACTTTTTACAGAGGAAGAAAGGACAAAAGTAATAAGGGGACTTTCTGAAAAGCTCAAACTGTCTGAAGATATAATAAAGTTTATAATTTTACTTTCGAACATCGGAATAATTATTTTATTGCCAGAGATTCTCAGAATAGCTACAAATTTATACCTTGAAAGTAAACAAAAGGCTAAAGCAATCGTCATGACTCCCATTGAAATTAGTAAAGCTTATGAAAATAAGATTAAGGAATCTCTTAAGAAAGTTACCAATAAAGATATTGATTTAGAGTATGTAATAGATCCTTCGCTTTTGGGCGGTATTCTCGTAAAAATAGGGAGTACCATGTATGATACAAGTATAAGAGGCCAGTTAAGGCTTTTAAAAGATGAGCTTATAAAGGGGTGATATTATGGCAATTGAAGGCATCAAGACAGAAGAAATAAGTGAGCTGTTAAAGAAACAAATTACGGATTTTGAAAAGAAAGTGGATGTTAGTGAAATTGGTATCGTTACATATGTTGGTGATGGTGTAGCGAAGGTTTATGGACTTGATAATTGTATGAACTTGGAGATGCTCGAGTTTCCTAACGGGATATTTGGAATGGCACTGAACCTTGAAGAGGATTCTGTTGGAGCCGTTCTTTTCGGGGAGGACAAATACATAAAAGAAGGAGATATAGTTAAACGAACAGGTAAAGTTATGATGGCGCCTGTTGGTGAGGCCCTGTTAGGAAGGGTTGTTAATGCTATCGGGCAACCTATAGATGGGAAGGGGCCTATTGAAGCAAAGGAATGGAGACTGGTTGAAGTGGTGGCCCCCGGCATCATTAAAAGGCAGCCTGTTAATCAGCCACTTCAGACAGGCATTAAGGCAATAGATTCCATGATTCCAATAGGGAGGGGCCAGAGGGAGCTTGTTATCGGTGACCGCCAGATTGGTAAGACAGCTATTTTGATAGATACAATTATTAACCAAAAAGGCGGAGATGTTATTTGCATATATTGTGCTGTTGGACAGAGGAGACCGGCGGTTGTTAATACTGTAAAGAAACTCGAAGATATGGGTGCTATGGAGCACACTATTGTAGTTGTTGCAACGGCAAGTGAACCTGCTCCAATGCAATATATTGCTCCTTATGTTGCCTGTACAATGGGTGAATATTTTAGAGATACAGGAAGGCATGCCTTTGTCGGATATGATGACCTAACAAAACAGGCGCATGCCTACAGACAGTTATCCCTTATTTTAAGACGTCCTCCTGCTCGTGAGGCTTATCCCGGTGACGTATTTTATCTCCACTCAAGACTACTTGAAAGAGCAGCAAAGATGAGTGATGCAATGGGTGGTGGGTCGCTGACTGCTATCCCTGTTATCGAGACACAGGCAGGTGACGTTTCAGGCTATATTCCAACAAATGTTATTTCAATTACTGACGGTCAGATATATCTCGAGCCTGAATTATTTTATGGCGGTGTTAGACCCGCTGTTAATGCTGGCCTTTCGGTTAGCCGTGTTGGTGGTGCTGCACAGATCAAAGCAATGAAACAGATTGCTGGTATGCTCAGACTTGACCTTGCCCAGTATAGAGAACTGGCAGCGTTTGCTCAGTTTGCTTCTGACCTTGATAAAGCTACCCTCGCTCAAATTGAAAGAGGGAAAAGGATGATCGAACTATTAAAACAAGACCAATATGTTCCAATGCCTGTTGAGGATCAGATAATTGTTATTTTTGCAGGCACACAGGGTTTCCTTGATGACATTCCTGTGGAAGCTATAAGATCCTTTGAGGAGGGGTTACTGAGATATGTAAGGGCAGAAAAGCAGGATCTGAGGAAGGAAATCATCGAGAAAAAGGCACTTGATGATGATCTCAGGGCAAAGATTTCTGATGCTATAACAACCTTTAAAAAGACATTCCAGGCATAAACATAGATTTACAGGAGAATAATAGATGCCAACTTTAAGGGATATAAGGAAGAGATTAAGAGCGATAGCGAATACAAAAAAGATTACAGCAGCTATGAAGATGGTTGCTGCAGCAAAGTTGAGAAAGGTTCAGGACAGGATGTTGAATTTCAGACCGTATGCTACGAGAATGGAGTCTGTTCTATCTGATCTTGCTAAGGTAGCGGAGAGGGAGATACATCCTTTATTAATAGTAAGGCCACGCAAAACCGTGGAGGTATTAGTTATCACCTCTGATAAAGGGTTGTGTGGTGCTTTTAATTCTAATATTCTGAGGTCTACAAGCAAATACATTGAGGCCCTTAAACACGAGGGTGTCGAGTTGAGTCTAAGTGTTGTGGGTAGAAAGGCGAGGGAATACTTTCGAAGAAGAAATGTTCCTATGAGAAAAATATGGGTAGGTCTTTCAGGTAAGGTTACTTATTCGGATGCTCAGAATATAGCGAGTGATATGGTTGAAAATTATATAAACGAAACAATTGATGAGGTAGTCATAATCTTTAATGAATTTAAGTCGATGATCGCACAAAAGGTTACTACAATTAAGTTGCTACCTATAGGGGCGATTGAACCTGAAGGGGCTGAACAAAAAGAACCCTCAATTTTTGGTGATTTTATGTATGAGCCTACGCGACAGGCCATTTTTGAAACCCTTTTGCCAAAGTATGTAGAGATCCAGGTATACCGCGCATTACTTGAATCGTCCGCTGCTGAAGAGGCAGCAAGAATGACTGCAATGGAAAATGCAACAAAGAACTGTTCTGAAATGATGGATAAAATAACACTGCTTGCCAATAAAGTTAGGCAGGCTTCTATTACAAAAGAATTAATGGACGTAGTCGGAGGTGTAGAGGCACTTAAAGCATAAATAGAAATTAAAAGGCATGAGGATTTAAGCTTTTTAATAAAGGGGGTATAAATTATGAATGTAGGAAAAGTCGTACAAGTAATAGGTGCAGTCGTAGACGTTGAGTTTGAAAAACAATTACCAAAGATACGTGATGCGATAAAAATAGATGTGCCTGCTGATCCTTCAAAAGGCATTCCTGAAATTCACGTTACCCTTGAGACAGCACAACACTTAGGTGAAAACAAGGTTAGAACCATCGCAATGGGGCCAACGGATGGTCTTGTTAGAGGTATGCCAGCTGTTGATACAGGTCAACCGATTACGGTACCAGTAGGTGAGGCTGCCTTAGGAAGAATAATGAATGTCATAGGTGAACCAGTCGATGAGATGGGTCCAATAGAGGCAAAGGAGAGGTGGCCCATTCACAAACCTGCTCCTGAATTTCTGGAACAGGAAGCTACCACCCAGGCATTTGAAACAGGTGTTAAGGTATTTGATTTGCTGATACCGTTTGTTAGGGGTGGTAAAATGGGTATGTTTGGTGGTGCAGGAGTTGGCAAGACCGTTATTATTATGGAGATGATTCATAACATCGCAATGGTTCATGGTGGTGTATCGGTATTTGCAGGTGTTGGGGAGAGAACAAGAGAGGGAAATGACCTATATTTAGAAATGAAACATTCAGGGGTTTTGCCAAAGGCAGCACTTATTTACGGGCAGATGAACGAACCACCTGGCGCGAGGGCAAATGTTGGCTTGAGTGCCTTGACAGTCGCAGAGTATTTTAGAGATCAGGGACAGGATGTTCTTATTTTTATAGATAACATCTTTAGATATACACTCGCATGGGCAGAAGTTTCCGCACTGCTTGGAAGGATGCCATCAGCAGTTGGATATCAGCCTACACTCGGTACAGATATGGGTGCACTTCAGGAAAGGATAACTACTACAAAGAAAGGGGCTATTACTGCTATGCAAGCAATATACGTTCCTGCAGACGACCTTACTGACCCTGCGGTTGCAACTGCATTTACTCATCTTGATGGTAGTGTTGTTCTTTCAAGACAGATTGCAGAGCTTGGTATTTATCCTGCTGTTGACCCTCTGGACTCGACTTCAAGAATCCTTGACCCCAAGGTAATCGGCGAAGAACATTATAAGGTAGCGAGGGAGGTGCAGAAAGTATTACAGAGATATAAGGAACTTCAGGATATTATAGCTATTCTTGGTATTGAAGAACTCTCTGAAGACGACAAACTGATAGTTGCAAGAGCGAGAAAACTTCAGAGATTTCTAAGTCAGCCATTCCATGTTGCAGAAACATTTACAGGGCAACCCGGCAAGTATGTTAAGACAGAAGATACCATAAAGGGATTCAAGGCTATTGTGGAAGGGAAATATGATGATATGCCCGAGCAGGCGTTTTATATGGTAGGCCCAATCGAAGAAGCTGAGGAAAAGGCTAAGAAACTTGGTTGGACCCGACAGATATAGGATAAAGGGGGAATGTGTTCATGGAGAATAAACTATTGCTGGAAATAGTAACCCCTTATGGACTTGTTGTAAGTGAAGAAGTTGATGAAGTTGTTTGCTCGGGAAGTGAGGGAGAATTTGGAGTGCTTCCAGGACATGTGCCATTCTTCACAACGCTTAAGATTGGTATGCTTACTTATAGAAAAGGAAATTCGACAAAATTTGTTTTTGTAAATTGGGGTTATGCAGAGGTGGGGCCTGATAAAGTGATGGTGCTTGCTGACAGTGCAGAAAAGGCTGAAGATATAGATGTGGAAAGGGCAAGGGCTGCTCTGAAAAGGGCAGAGGAAAGGCTTAAGAAGACAGAGGAGATTGATTTTAAAAGAGCAGAGGCAGCCCTTCAAAGAGCAATGACAAGAATTCAGGTAGCTGAAAAAAGATCCGCTTAGTTTGACGGAATTTAGGAAGGTCGATAAGCGAAAAAGCCGTGCATATAATTGCATGGCTTTTTTTATGTATCTTTTTAGGTATCTTTAACCCAAAAAATTCAGTTAAAATAAGGCAGATGTGATGAAAAATTTTTTGATTTTTTTGTGCCCTGCAAATGCGCTATTTGTTAATCGTTATCCGTTTATCTGGATAAAAAGCATCTTCTTGCGGATACGGACGGCGGAGGCGAAAGAAGAATTTTTTTAGCAATGTATGCATTATTTGGATTAATATATGAGTATTATTTATGGATGTTACGCTGGATAGCATCCGTGACATAAAGATATACCAGTCGAAAACGGGCTATCGTTTTTCTGTGGATTCTCTTCTTTTGTATGATTTCATTAACCTTAGCAGAATATATAGTATAGCTGACCTTGGAGCGGGCTCTGGTATTGTAGGTATTTTACTTGCAAAAAAATATGCTGAAGCAAAGATTACATTATTCGAAATTCAGAAAAATCTTGTAGAACTCGCCAAGAAAAATATTGTCTTAAATAATCTCAAGGAGAGGATGGAAGTGATTCAGGAAGATATAAGAGAAATTCCAAACTTACAAAAATCATTCAGTTTTGACCTTGTAGTTTCTAATCCACCATTCAGAAAATTGAGAAGCGGACTTTTGAGTGTGGAGGAGGAGAAGGCTATTGCACGTCACGAGATTAAAATAACTCTTGGTGATCTCATCCATGTATCATCCGTAATTTTAAAATCAAAAGGGCGTTTATGTCTTATCTATCATCCCTGGAGATTATCGGAATTAATAGAAATTTTTAAAAAAAATAAAATAGAACCAAAAAGATTGAGGTTTATTCATTCCCAAAAAACTTCAGAGGCGAAGATGGTTTTGGTAGAAGGGGTCAAAGACGGACGAACGGGGTTGAAAGTAGAAAAGCCATTTTTTATTTATAGCGAAAAAGGAGATTATACTCAGGAAATGGAAAAAATTTATAATTAAGTTATGAATATTATTAATGATTTTCTTACTTATCTATCTGCAGAAAAAGGTTTAGCAAGAAATACTATCGAATCATATGGCTTTGATCTAAAAAAATTTGAACAATTTTTATTGTCGAATAGTAAAAATATAATATCTTTTTCGAAATCAGATATAGTCGATTTTATCGAAACTCTGAGGAACGAAGGTTATTCGATATCAAGTATTTGTAGATTTATATCTACAATCAGGGGATTGTGTAAATATTTACTTATAGAAGGTATGATAAACGAGGATCCCTCTGAAAATTTGCAATTTCCCAAAAGATGGGAAAGTCTTCCAAAGTCTCTCAGCATTTCTGAAATTAAAGCTATCCTGGAGTCGAGTTATTCATCAAAAAGACCGTCTTCACCAGCAGCAATAAGAGATTATGTAATGTTTGAGTTACTTTATTCGTCCGGTCTGCGCGTAAGTGAACTAATATCATTGAAGCTTGAGGATATTAATCTAGAAGCTGGCTTTATACGAGTTCTTGGAAAAGGTTCCAAGGAAAGAATAGTGCCTATTAATGCTATGGCAAGAGAAGGATTAAAAAGATACATAGAGCAATACAGACAGGAAATATCTAAGAAAAAAATATCTTCTTATCTTTTCATTACTAATAGGGGGAAAGCAATGACACGGCAGCGCTTTTGGCAAAAGATTAAGGAGGTGGGCAGAAAACTTCGTTTAAATATTTCGCCACATGTTATAAGGCATTCTTTTGCTACACATCTTCTTGAGGGTGGAGCTGATTTACGTTCATTACAGAAGATGCTGGGACACTCTGATATATCAACAACACAGATATATACGAAGGTTACCGCTGAAAGATTGAAGCGGGTTTATCTAAAATACCATCCTCGAGCATAAATAAACCAAAAAGTGCAGATAAGAGATTAGCCCATATTATTTACAAAAATTTAGCAGATGCAGTATTTGAGTGGTTTTAAATTCTTTCAAAGAAAGAATTTTCCTCGGAGGCTCGATGAATATCGAGCCGAAAATGAGCAAGAATAATACGTCTGCCAGGTATCTATAAGTTTATGGATAATATTGGTTAGTAGTCCATATATGTTGCCGTAAAAATATTTTTCATACAGATAACAGTAATCGTTGCACTAAAAAATCAAGATAAATTTTTCGCAACATTTGCACTATTTTAATTTAATTTTTCGAGTTAAGTTGAAACAAATAAGAAAACTGTGTAAACTGTGTAATCTATATTTCAAGAATTACAAATTTATTTTGATTTGGAGGTAATCAATGCCTGAGAAATTAAAATTCGAAGAGCTATACAGAATTTGTGACCCTGAAATCTTTTCCTTTAAGACAACCGAGGAATTAACAGAGTTTCGAGAGACCATAGGGCAGGAAAGAGCTATAAATGCTATAGATTTTGGGTTGAGTTTAAATAATATAGGATACAATATTTTCGTTCTTGGCGAATATGGTACAGGAAAAATGACCACGGTAAGGGCTTTTCTTTCACAAAAGGCTCAGGAAGAGCCTATACCTCCAGATTGGTGTTATGTCTATAATTTTAGAGATCCCGATGTGCCATTAGCTATCTCGCTTGAACCAGGGATGGCAACTGTATTCCAGAAAGACATGGAAGAGATGTTAAAGACATTAAAGACTGAGATACCGAAGATATTCGAATCAAAAGAGTATGAGAAACAGAGAAATAAATTAATAGAAGAATCTCAAAAAAAACAGAGGGATATTTTTTCAAAACTTGAAGAAGAGGCCAATCAAAAAGGATTTGCCGTTAGAAAAACGATTAGCGGGTTAATAATCATTCCTGTAAAGAAAACAGGTGAACCTTTAACAGAGGAAGAGTATGAATTGATAGATGAAAGGACTAAGAGAAAAATAGATGAGATCGGGAAGAACCTTCAGGAGAAATTGAATGATGTTGTTAGAGTGATCAGGGAGAATGAAAAGGAGATCAAAGAATCATTGAAAAAGCTTGAAAAAGAAGCAGCACTCACTGCCGTTGGTCACTTGATTGATGAATTAAAGAATAAGTATAAAAAATACGGAAAGATAATTTCATATCTTGAAGACGTGAAAGAAGATATCCTTGAGCATCTTGACGATTTTAAGGCACAGGAGGAGCAACCGGCTCAAATACCTTTTATGAAACTGCCGAAGACAGAATCAAATTTTGCGAGATATAAAGTAAATGTTTTGGTTAATAATAAAGATTGTAAAGGTGCACCTTGTATCTTTGAAAGTAACCCAACATATTACAACTTGTTTGGTAGGATAGAACATAAAATCCAGTTCGGGATTGCAGTAACAGATTTTACCATGATAAAAGCTGGCTCTTTACATAAGGCGAATGGTGGATATATTGTTATTAATGCACTGGATCTCTTGAGAAATTTGTTTGCCTATGATGCCCTTAAACGTGCTGTCAGAAACCAGGAGTTAAAGATAGAGGATGTGTGGGAACAATATAGATTAATATCGACCACAACGCTTAAGCCCGAACCAATTCCTCTTAACGTTAAGGTAATACTCGTTGGTAACCCTTATCTTTATTACCTTCTCTATATGCTCGATGAAGATTATAGGGAATTATTTAAGGTTAAAGCAGATTTTGAAAACGTGATGGATAGAACAGAAGTCAATATGAATAAGTATGCATCCTTCATATCCTCTCTCTGTAGAGACGAAAAACTTTTACCTTTTGATAGAACAGGAGTTGCAAGGATTATTGAAGCAGGTTCAAGACTTGCAGAGAATCAAAATAAATTATCCTTAAAATTTAGTGATATTGCAGATCTTATAAGAGAAGCGAGTTATTGGGCTTCCAGATTGAACTCCGGCGTTGTAAGCGGTGAACATGTTAAAAAGGCGATCCAGGAAAAGGTATACAGGTCGAATAGGATTGAAGAACGTTTAAGAGAAATGGTCTTGGATGGAACTATAATTGTTGATACATCAGGTGAAAAAGTAGGTCAGGTTAATGGTCTTGCTATAATTGATCTTGGCGACTATAGGTTTGGTAAGCCTTCACGTATAACTGCAAGGACATATGCAGGTAAGGCGGGGGTTGTTAATATCGAAAGAGAGACCAAAATGAGCGGTAGGATACATGAAAAGGCTATCCTCATTATAACAAATTATCTCGGAAGCAGATATGCAACTAAAAAACCCATAAGTCTTTCTGCATCTATAACCTTTGAGCAATTATATGAGATGGTGGAGGGTGACAGTGCATCTTGTGCTGAACTTTATGCACTCTTGAGTAGTATTGCTGACGTCCCGTTAAAGCAAAATATAGCTGTTACGGGCTCTATGGATCAGAATGGCACGGTTCAACCCGTTGGCGGTATAAACGAAAAAATCGAGGGATTTTTCGATCTGTGTAAACTAAATGGTCTTGATGGTAGTCAGGGTGTGATAATCCCGAGAAGAAATGTTAAGAATCTTATGCTAAAAGAAGAAGTTGTTGAGGCTGTAAAGGAAGGCAAGTTTTCTATTTATCCGATTGAGCAGGTAGATGAAGGATTAGAAATAATTACAGGAATGCCTGTAGGGGAACTTAAAGAAGATGGCACTTATCCTGAAGGTACAGTAAATTACCTGATCGTAAAAAGACTTACGGAAATTAGTGAAGCAATGGAGAAGAAAAAAGAAAAAGAAGAAGGCAAAGAGGAGGAAAAAAAGCAAGAAAGAAGGGAGGAAGATAAGGAACAAAAATAATAGGAGAAAAGATTGATTATTCGGAGGGTGGTATATTTTCTCGAGACGGTTTTATTTATTATTTTATCCGCACCTATAGCAATCATGCCTTTCAGATGGTCGTTAAAATGTGGAGAGATACTTGGCCGGTTACTATTTTATCTATGGAAAGACAGAAGAGAAATAGCAATAAATAATATTCGGACATCAATAAATATAGGGGCGTTGAAAACTATTAATTCACCAGAGGAAATAATAAAAAAGAATTTTGAAAATATAGGAAAGTCATTTGTCGAAGTAGTCAAAATATTTTATGGATTAGATAAAAAATTGTTAGATTCCATTCATATTGAGGGTAAAAGTAATCTTGAGATTGCTGAGTCAAAAGGAAAAGGGGTTTTGTTTATAACAGGTCACTGTGGTAACTGGGAACTGATGGCATTAACTATGTCAGCGAAGTTCAAAAACATCTCTGTTGTTGCGAGGCCATTGAACAATCCATATTTGAATAAATTAGTGGAATTATCGCGTAAAAGATATGGTAACACCGTAATTTACAAAAAGGGAGCTTTAAAAACAGTGATACAGACTCTGGGGGAGAAAGGATATGTTGGAATTCTTATGGATCAGGCTGTCTTAGCTAATGAAGGATACATAATAGAGTTTCTTGGAAGGAATGCGTGGACTACAAAAATGCCCGCCCTCATAGCAAGGAAAACAGGTGCAGCAGTAGTGCCTGCATTTATTCATAGAACAGATGGAACTCATGTAATAAAGATCTATCCTGAGGTAGAAATTTCTAAAAACAACGATAGAGATAAGGCGGTTATAGAGGATACAAAAAGATTTTCAAAATATATCGAGAGTTATATTCAAGAACATCCCTCAGAATGGCTCTGGATCCATCGCAGGTGGAAAAGGGTTACCCCGAATAATCCAGGCATTGCTCAAAAAGAAAATTGTTTTACGTGACCGTTATCCGTGTCCGTAAGAAGATGTTTTTATACGGATAACGATTATTGCTACACGAAGGGATCGAAAAATGATTTTTTTTCGCAACATTTAAAGGCTTGTAAGCTTTCCAGCTTTCAAGCTTGGTAGCTTTTTAAATTGCATTTTTGTTAAGTCTTCACAAGCTCCTTCCCTGCCTCATATGCTTCTTTTAAAGCTGTTGGGTGTTTTAAAATTGCACCTTTTGCGTCGACTTCTAAATAACCCAATGTTTTATGTTCAGGAACGCTGATAGTTCTGAAAAAGGCTCTTACAGTCTTTTCTGCACATTCCAGACCCGATGTGCCTATTTTGCCTTTCATCCCCCCTACAAGCAGAAGGAGTCCTTTTCTCCCATTCACGCCCTCTGGAATAGGTTTTTTAAGGAGATATTTTTCGCACCAGAAGGCCTGACATCTATCTATCATAATTTTTGTCTGTGCACTGACACTTATAAAAAAAATAGGGGAAGCCAGTATAATACGATCGGCATCCCTGATTACCTTATATATTTGGGTCATATCATCATCATAAACACATATTCCTGAGTCATCACATCCTCCGCAGTTTTGACATGGCATGATATTCATGCTGTTCAGCCTGAATGTCTGAACATGAAATCCTGATTCCTCAATCCCTTTAATCGTTTCTCTTAGTAAGAGTTCTGTGTTTCCTTCTTCTCTCGGACTGCCAAGAAATGCGATTATTTTCATTCAGTTTTAATCTCCCAACTCTTTCTTAAATTCTATCCAATCCTTCATCCGTCTGAAATTTTCATCAAAGTACCACCAGCCATTTTTGAAGCTTGTATAGTCAGGGGCACCTGTCATGGCAGAAGCATAACGTATGGAATTTGCATAAAAGAGCCATTGTCTTATCCACATCTTTTCTATTGTCTCATCAAAGGGATTAGTTTTGTTTTCGATTTTCTTATCCCAGGCGCTAATCATAAGATCTGTAGCAGCTTTTATTATATCATCTGTTTCTTTAATAGTTTTGTCCAGCTTTGCGAAATGGCCATTAATCCAGTCAGAACTGTGACAGCTATTACAAATGTTACTCATAATCTTAAACCTTTTTGCCTGTTCAGCATTATCGATCAGATACCCTGATGCTGGTTCTTTAGAAAAGGTTACTGGCAGAGGAAGGCCATCTTTATTTTTGATTATAGAGGTATCACCTGACTCGGGCTGTGCGTGTGTATAAATGAGCCCAAAGATTCTGACCCAGAGGCGTGACCCAAAATCATGTGTTCTCTCAGCAATTACATTGCCTGAAGGAGAAATAATAAGGCTATTATGGCACGCTGCGCAGGTTGGAGCTTTGAAGTCTTCTCCGATGACCCATGGCACTTGGTCGAATTCCCATTCACTAAATTTTGAGGAATAGATATTCCCGTGTTTACTCTCACGATATACGTTCCATGCAGGAACGTCGGGATCGAGATGACACTGACCGCAGGTATAAGGCTTTCTTGCAATTTCAATCGAATAGCTATGTCTGGGATGACATGCGGTGCATGAGCCGAGGCTTCCATCAGGATTTATCCTTCCAACTCCCTGATTTGGCCAGTTTGTTAAGTCAGGGAATGAAATCTCCCCGAGCATTGTTGTGACCTTCTTTAAGCCCTTTGCTTCTACCTTTGTTCCGTGACAACCAAGACACGTTTCATGAAGTGTGGATTCCGAAGGTGTTGTTACAACTATGTAGTCATCTTCTAAAGTTTTAAGTCCTGTTACCGTTTTTACAAGTGTTTCATAAATAGGATTATTCATCAAATTACCATATGCATGAGCTTTTTTACTTCCAGAATATTGTCTGACTTCAACGGGATGGCATATCTGACAATCATGCGGGGAGACGACTACATTGATTTTATATCCAAAGTGTTCAAAATTATCTTTATGGCCTTTTGTGTTCAAGCTGTGGCATTCATAGCATCCTACTGGATAGCCGGAAAGGTTTTCTGTTAATTTTTCAGCAGAGATCCTTTTTTCAAGGGTTGATTTGTTAATGGCTTCTTCGGGGGTTGTTTTCGAATGTCTGCTCGTTTCCCAGTCTTTTACAATACCGGGTGTATATAAGAGATGGCAACCAATGCATGCCTTTGTTTGGGGACTTAATTCAGGGTTATCAGGAGGTTCGGTGCTTTCAGCATAAACATTAGTTAATCTCAACCATAAAAGAAGAAAAGTTACGGAAAATTTAAAGATATAATTTTTTGTGTCCATATAAGTCCCTTTAAAATAAGCTAAATTCCTAATCAATTTTTTTGAACATTTTTTTTGGAGCTCCACAGATTGGGCACTTATCAGGTGGTTCTCCTTCTACTGTATTCCCACAGACCTGACAAACATGATAGTCTACCTCAGGATTATTACCGAAATTCTCAAGTGCCTTTTTATAAAGTTCAGCATGGATTTTTTCAACCTCATTGGCAAAATTGAAAGACCTTTCAGCCCCTTTGTCTTCGTCAGCTTTTGCGTCTTCAATCATTGCTGGGTACATATTCTCGAATTCAAAGATCTCACCATTCATTGCTGCCTCGAGATTTTCCTTAGTGGTTTTAATATCGCCAAGTTCACGTAAATGATTGAGGGCATGTATTGTCTCTGCTTCGGCTGCCGCCCTGAAGAGCTTTGCAATCTGTTTATAGCCTTCTTCCTCAGCCTTTTTTGCAAACGCAACATATTTTCTATTAGCCTGTGATTCTCCAGCAAAGGCATACTGAAGATTTTTTTCTGTTTTTGACATTGTTTACCTCCTTTTTAGATGGTTTTTATATATTTAGTAGCTATAGTAGCTACTTCAAATAAAGATTGTAAAATCAAAGATTTTCTTTTCTGATTATATCATCAGCCCAGCTAAGCGCAGCTGAAACTGTCGGGAATCCGATTGTGCTGGTCAATAATATAATTGTATGATAAATTTCCTCAGGTGTTGCTCCTTCATACAGAGCCCTCCGTGTATGGGAATGGACAGCACCCTCTGATCTTATAGCAGTAGCAGCAGCCAGCTGGATCAGATGTGACGTTTTTGTGTCGATTGGACCTGCTGCTCTTAAAGTTTTACCGAGTTTATCAACCGAATTATAAAATTTTTTGAACCTTTTTTTGATGTTAAGATATTGCTTTGGTAGCTGATTCATGATACCTCCTTAAAAACTTACTTATACAAATTTTTTATGATATTCTATAACCTGTTCTGCAAACTTTCTACCAAACTCGTAGCATAGTTTTTTATCTTCTGTCGAAGGTTTATATAATATTTGTATGCCTGGTTCAACTGTCTCAAGTCCCATTAGCTTTAGTTCATCATATATCTGCTTTACAGCACCTCCACCCCAACCATAACTTCCGAAAGCACCAGCAATCCGATTTTTAGGTCTTAACCCTTTTAAATATGTTAAAAATTCACCGACAGTAGGGAAAATGGTGTTATTAATGGTTGGGCTACCGATGAGAGAGCCTCTTGCCCGCCATAGTTCTTTGACAGCAATACTTAAGGGTGTTGCCCTCAACTTGATGACCTTAACATCAACCCCCTCGGCCTCTATGCCCTGAGCAATGGGAATCATCATCTGTTCAGTACTTTGCCACATTGTGTCATATACAATTACAACTCTCAGATCAGCTTTACCATTTGCCATGTCCAAATACATATTAATAACCTTTGCTGGATCTTTTCGCCAGATAATGCCATGATCAGGAGCGATAATTTCTATATCCAGTCCGAGCTTGTTAATATCAGCTATTTTATTTTTAATTAGCGAACCGAATGGCATTAGAATATTGGCATAATAATCTATAACTGAATCTTCTAATTCAGATATTGAAGCGGATTTTATAAAGTCATCATCAAAGCGCGCAGACGAGGCAAGATGTTGTCCAAATGCATCTTGACTTATTAAAATTTTGTCTTCTTTGATATACGTCATCATTGAATCAGGCCAGTGTAACATCGGTGTCTCGATAAAGAGCAGGGTTCTCTTTCCAATATTTAAAGTGTCTCCTGTTTTAACTATGTTTATGTTCCATTTTGATGTATCGAAAAATCTATCGAGTCCTTGCTTACCTTTTTGTGTTATATAAATAGTAGCATCTGGTGTTAATTTCATTATTCGATCTAAACTTGTTACGTGGTCATTTTCGATATGGTTGATTATAATATTCCGGATTTTTGAAGGATCTGTTAAGCCCCTGATATTTTCAATCATAATTTCCGCAAAAGTATACTTGACTGTATCGAGCAGGGTTATCTGATCATCGATGATTAAATAATTGTTATATGTTGTTCCCTTTGGTGTTACATACCCATGAAAATCTCTTATAGACCAATCTATTGCTCCTACCCAGTAAATACCGGGTTTTACTTCAATAGCCTGCATAAAATCCCTCCTCTAATTATTTTTGCGTTTTATTTTTACACTCAGGACATGTTCCGTAAAATTCTATATGATTGCCTATTATTTCGAATCCCTGGCTATTCACTTCATCCACCAAAAGTTTATATTCACCATAAATGTCTATAATCTTTTTACACTGGATACATATAAGATGGTGATGTGGTGCTGGATTAGGATCAAAGCGTTTTTTAGATGGATCTATGTGTAATTCGTTTATTTTCCCGATTTTTTTTAGATTTTCGAGCGTATTGTAAACAGTTGAAAAAGATATTGTTGGAAATTTTTTTGATATTTCTCTGTATATGTCTTCAGCAGAAGGATGGGCAGTATTATCCTTCAGGAATTCGATTATAGCTAATCTCTGAGGGGTCAATTTAAATTTTCTATTCATTTTTAATTAATAATAATATTTTTTATATTAAAAAGGTAATATAATAGTAAAAAAAATGATTATTGTCAAGAGATTAATATTTAACATTTTAACCTGAATATTTCGTTTTTCGGATTTATTATTTTCTACATCTCGGATCTGTCTCATCTATTGTATTGTAGTAAAAGAGACTATGGGCAGGGCATCCACCCCTACAATTTAATTTAAGTTTACAATCGGTCTTTTTGCATTTATTAGTTTTACTGTATTTTTTGAATAAATCCAGAGTCGGATTCATTAATATTTTTTCATAATGATCCTTAAAGATGTTTCCCAGCTTAAACCTTTTGAAACCTGCGAAGAGATTACACGGATAAACAGAACCATCGGGCATTATTGCTAACTTTTTTATTCCGCCATAACATCTGCCTTTAAATTGGTCTTCACGGACATGAAAACCAGATGCTACTACTGCCCCAATATCAACTTGCCCTAACATATTATTTTTAAGGTTTAGATAAAAGTTCCAGAACTCGGGAAAAGAAAAAAAATTTTGACTTTTTTCATTCCCTAAGATATCCTCGAACATAATGTAGTATTCAGTGATACCCATTTTTCTGAGAAATCTCACAAGGTCAAAAATCTCGGTTTGATTTTCTTTCTTTAGGATACTTTTGACATGAGGTGTTTTTCCTGCAGAAATCATGATTTCGATACACTCTATTGTTTTTTCAAAATTGTCAGAACCTGTCAAAGAATTGTGTGTATCGGAAAAACCATGTATAGAAAAACCAATATTTAAGTATTGATTAGGCAGTTTTGATAGTCGATCGATTGCGTCTACCCTGCTTCCATTTGTGCTTATAGTAACATGCAATTTAAATCTTGCTGCATATGAAATGAAATCATCTATCCATGGTATAAGTAAAGGTTCGCCTCCAAGAACATCTATTTCCTGAATTCCTCTTTTTGCAAGAATATTAACAAGCATCATGCTTTTTTCAATGGACATGTCTGAAAATAAGTCTGAATTTACATTATTGTTAAAACAAAAGATGCATCTTTGGTTACATTTAGTAGACAGATACAATTGGATATATCTTGGATAATCCATATTTATAATTATACTCCTTAAGGACATGTTTAAACTTAATAATTGTTTGGGTCAATATAACCCTGTGATATAATGAAAAAATTAAGCGATATATATAATGAGGGGAAAGCAAATCATGGAAAAGATAAAAATTGGAATAAGCTCGTGTTTACTGGGGGAGAAGGTAAGATACGATGGTGGACATAAGTTAGATAGATATATTGTAGATACACTCGGACAGTACTTTGAGTGGGTTTCTGTTTGTCCCGAGGTTGAATATGGCCTTTCTGTCCCGAGAGAAGCAATGCGACTCATCGGCGATCCGGAAGCTCCTCATCTTGTGACAATTCGCACTAAAATTGATCATACTGAAGGCATGCTGAAATGGGCGGAAAAGAGATTAAAATTATTTGAAAAAGAAGAACTTTGCGGGTTTATCTTTAAAAGCAAATCCCCAAGTTCCGGAATCAGTGGTGTAAAAGTCTATAATAATTCAGGTATACCAATCAAGAAGGGCATGGGTATATTCGCTAAAGCTTTTATTAATAGATTTCCGTTAATACCAGTCATAGATGATGGCAGGCTTCATGATCCTATTTTGAGAGAAAATTTTATAGAAAGGGTATTTGTATATAAAAGATGGAGGGACTTCGAGAAAAGTGGCGGTCGGATTAAGGATTTAATCAACTTTCATACTGAGCACAAGCTTTTGATCCTATCTCATAATCCAAAATATCTTACTTTACTTGGCAGGATGATCGCAAATGCTAAAAGATATAGGCCTGAAAGACTCCTTAACGAATATATAAAAGTTTTGATGGAAGGGCTTAATTATATTTCAACTGTCAAGAAGAATACTAACGTCTTGTTTCACATCATGGGATATTTGAAGAATCATCTATCAAAAGATGAAAAAGAAGAATTGATTGAGGTAATTGATAAATACCATAAAGGGTATCTCCCTCTTATAGTTCCTATTGTTTTGATTAAACATTATGTTAGAAAATTTGATGAGCCATATCTTAAGAGGCAATACTATTTAAATCCACATCCATTAGAATTAATGCTCAGAAATCATGTGTAAACCTAATAAACCAAATAATGCAGACATTGCTCAATTTTGTTACGGATAATGTGTTCGTAATAATTCCGTTACCAGACGGGTGCACCTGGGGTTTGGCGCATTTGGTTAAAGTGTTTGGTTGTGGTTGATTTAAATCCACGAATCATTGCACCGATGGTTCGGGATGGCGATCGAAACGTCGTATGGTTATTTCGTATTTGTAGGGGCGTATTGCCATATGCCCCTACATTGATATTTCCATTCTTCCTCAATCGTAATCCTCTATATCGCTCTCTTACAGTCTGAACCTTATGAACATATAAAATCCTATCAGAAAGGGTTCGAACCTTATGACCATATTGTCTGTGAACTGCCAGAGAAACTGATAAAGGATTAACCTGTATAGTCTCTGTGACTCAATATGTCTGTCAATAAGTATATTCGTGAGGTTTTTGGCATAAAAGGAAAATACATAAAGATGATGAACCACTAAAAGGATTATCATCGCTTCTATGATTGCCCTCTTTCTTCTCTTAAGATATGGCAGAAGGCTTGCCATTATCGCTATGGTCAGGGGTGCATTAAATGTGTAGGATGATGTCTTCACACGAAGGTCTATCAGTATGTTAAGGTTTTTCATTGGTGAAAAGGTCACCTCAACCATGTCCTTTTCGGGTTCCCTCATCTCCTCAAGCCTCACATCCTTAACAAACATGACAAGCTTCGCCCCTGTGTAGGCTACAGCATAGCCATAGTAGTCCTTTATCTGTATCCACAGTACGAGGAATACAATATATGAAATGATGAATACAGCAACTGTTCTGATTGTTGCCTTAAGACTTTGCCTTTTTCGATCTTCCTGCATAATTGAGGTAGATAAAAAATATGGCAAGGGATATTGCTATCATTACCCCCTGGGCCACGTAGATATGGATGTATTCAAAGAGGCTTTTAAAATAAACTCCCGAGTATGCTAGGCCTGCTATCCTAAGGACGTTTAATATCTGTATTATGATAAAGCCACTGATTATGCCGATTACCTTCTTTTCCAATTGCGAGGGGAAGGCTATCACTGCCACTGCATAGATCATCACTGCCTCAAGGCCATTACATCCAAAACGGATATCAAGGGCTATTGAGGGAAGCTCTATGATAGAGCCTCTGGATGTACAGGGGATGCCCATTGTCTTAAGCACTGCCGATGTTATGACAACAACCCCTTCTGTATAAAGTCCATTTATATTTATTATGTCCTGAATGGGTTTGAACCCTATCAGAATAAAGAATGCTCCCATAAGGCTCAGATACAGAAGGGCAAACCTCCTTATGCTAACCTCAACCCTGTGAGATTTTTTAGTCTTCTTACTTGGACCTCTCTGTTTCTTCATTCATCTCCATTATACAAAAAGACATGTAGGGCAGACCTCTGTGTCTGCCCCTTACCTCTCTGCTCTCTGCCTTTTCAGGTAATACATCGCACCTAACCCTGCCAGAAGCATGAATACCATCATGCCCCACTCCGTCATCGTCGGAACCGCTACGGGTTGCTGCTGGGGTTGTCCGGGGCCTCCCTGATCAACTATCACCCCGTCTGTGCCTGTGTCGTCACCAATCTGCCCGTCCTCTAGATGCAATGTCACCTGATTGCCTGCCTTCGTCACATTCGTGAATTCATACCACTGGCTCGTGCCAGGATTCCCCGGTGTCATAGGCCCGTACTTCCTGTATGGCAGGCTTGAGACATCGTTAGGGAAGGTTATGGTTACATCCGCCTGTGAACAGTTGAGGGTGAACTCAACAAGCCCGTGAGGATAATCATACTGCGGGTCATTGCCAACCTGTGCCTCCGTTTTTACAGAAACATCGTAGAATCCACAATTAGGACTGTTTGTCTGAAGTGTTATGTTGCCCGTGCCTGTTGCAGATGCAATGACTACATTGTTGTTAAGATTGAAGTTTGCCTGAACCGTGCAGGCTGTGGTTATAGCGTTTGTTGTGTAGGTGTTGCCATTCAGTGTCCCACCGCATGTGCCTGTGACATTCTGAAACGTATATCCTGCATTTGTCGTTATTGTGCAGGTTGAGGTTGACCCGTGATTTACAGGGTTGGGAGAGCAGCTCACGCTTCCGCCTGCCACAGGATTGGCTGTTGCTGTGATGGTATATTGATTGAGTGTAAATGTGGCTGTGCAGGTCTTAGCGGCATCCATTGTTATATCGCAGGTTGTGTTTGCTCCGCAGGAACTGCAGTCTCCTCCCCAGCCTGCAAAGGTTGAGCTTGCATCTGCTGCAGCGGTGAGGGTTACATCTGTGCCCTCGTTGAAATCAGCATTGCATGTCCCACCGCAGTTTATGCCGGATGGATTGCTCGTCACCGTGCCAGAGCCTGTGCCTGCCTTTGCTATCGCGAGGTTGTACTTTTGGATTGGGCACTTTCCGGCACTACCTGCATTGTAAATTGCAGCGATTTCTTCGGCTGTAAGGGCGCGGTTGAAGACCGCGACCTCGTCAATAAGGCCATAGAAATTCGACCTTCCTTCTTGATCGCCTCCGATTCTCAGCGAAAGACTGTTTACCGGTATAGAAACGGCTGCAACAAGAGTCCCGTCAAGGGAACCATTCACATAAACCTTAAGTTGAAAACCATCATAGGTTCCTGCTATGTGAGTGAATTCGTTGAGAGGCAGGTTTGTTGACCCATAGACAACTTGATCAGCAATAATCAGTCTTACCTTTCCATCATGAGTATCCAGGAGGTATCCATTTGTTTGACCCACGCTTATTTTATCTACGACTCTTCCACCTAATGCCCACGGTTTAATCCAGGCATCAATCGTAATCTGGTTAGTAATGTCAAGACTTATCGAATCAGGCACTTGAATATAATCATCCACCCCGTCAAAACTGAATGCCTGACCTACCTTGCCTGCTGCAAAGGTAGCTCCGTTCATCATCGTGCCGTGATTCGTGCCATAACTGTCATTTGCATTATCCTCAGCCTTCCACCATGAGACCATATCGGACGGCGCAGTTACACATGATGGCTTGCATTTGCCTGCCGCGCCTGCATTGTAAATAGCCTGTATTTCAGCCTGGGAGAGGGTGCGATTATATATGGAAACTTCGTCTATGAGAGCATTAGCATAACCCCATTGGTAACCCCACCATGGTGACTGTCCTAAATATAGTTCTCCCGTTCCCACATAGTCAGCTGAAGCAGTATCATTGCCAACAAGGTTGCCATCTTTATATATTTTGCGGGAATTTGTTGTAGCATCATAGGTTACTGCCCAGTGGTGCCAAAGAGTATCACCAGCAATATCCCCGGTATTAAGATCATTCCAATAAAAAGCGAATGTAAACCTATTAACCCTGAATCCTACATGCAGTGCTGTGTTTGGTGGTGGGGAACTACCTGGTTGACTTTGAGCTAATAGAATTTGATGCACTCCCGTTGATTTTCTCTTTGCCCACATTTCAATCGAGAATGATTTATTTGCCAAATCTACAGTGTTATTACCCAGAAAGACAGAATCGCCATCTCCATCCAGGTCAAAGGCTCTTCCAACCATTCCCATGTTATAAGTGGTGTCTCCAATCAAGGTGCCATTGACATCTCCCTGGATATCAATTGCGCTGTTGTCTCCCGGCCACCATGAGACCATGTCTGAAGGCGGAGGTGTGCAGACTCCCTCTATGCTATCCGCGGTTAGAGAAAAATTATCAAATATGACTGATATCGCATCACTTGTGCCATTATTCTGCAGTGATAATGACAGATAGGTGACAGGCAAATTATTAAAATTCGCCTGATAAATCTGAGTGGCATTGGCATAGAAAGTGACAGTAGTGCCGACGCGGGTCACCCTTAATATGCCGGATGTATCCGATGTACCTGTTGCTCCGACTGTGGATGCCGGCGGATCAAGCCAGACAGAATATCGACTTCCACACCAGTTCTCTCTCCTGTTGCACACATGTTGCCCGCCGAAAGTCAAATTGAGCTGTACTTGATTCTGACAGCCGCCCAAAACCGCTCCGCTATACTCTACAGATACATCAAAATCACCATATACAGTATGTTTAAACTCAATTCGTGCCCATTCTCCCGGTGCTCCTGTTCCTCCGACTCCTTTGCTTATGCGAATATCGCCCTGCGTATCATCGATAGTGTAAAGCCCGTTGGTAACCGTCCAGTGATCGGTATTGATTCCGCTTGAAAAATTATCTATAAAGGTTGCCGCCTCTGTCTGCCGCGTGAACGCGCCTGTCATGACCAAAGCCGCCATTATTAAAAACATCAACATCCAAAACCTACCTCCTTTCATCTTCCTTCCTCCTTTTTGGCTTAAAATTCTTGCCTTTTACCATGCTTTTAAATGTCTCCTTCAGTTCGTCAAATGTCTGAAATTTCTCTTTCTTCTCAGTAACGGGGTCTTCAATAATCCCTACAGCCGATTCCTGATTTTCCGCCTCAGTTTTGTGAAGTTCTACCAACCT
>FWWM01002767.1_pt1 | contig 45820 bp, 34 predicted proteins | sample 2228351 | NCBI WGS metagenome assembly FWWM01 (sample SAMEA103939774, study PRJEB20133) | metagenome
ATGATGGAAACATTACTGGGATTATTCAGGCTTTATCTCGCAAAGAAAGTAGCTGATCCTGAAGTCTAACCAAATCCCGCTCCAATCGTAGCTGGTGGCGTCTGATCTGAAAAAGCAGCTCTGATAGATTATTTACCAACTGAACCAGAGAATTGTGGATCTGACGATGACCATAACTAAACTGCTGTGATTGTTGTGATCTACCGGTGAGGAACGGTATCGAAGGTTTTTTGACATTTGATATTTTTCGATCTAAAAATAGCTCAACTTTCTTTAACTGGATTAACTCATTCTGAACCGTCTCAAGTAATCGCCATTCAGGAAATTGTTCACATATACGTTGAATCAGCCTGATAAACGCTGCTTCAAATCGCTCGCAGGTAAACTCAAGTGCCCGACGGATACCCCGTTGCGTAAGAGTAGCAAACATTGATCGCGGCTGCAATAATACTGCTAGTCGTTGCGTAAAGGTGTCAAATAACACGTCCCAGGTGTAGTTTGTTTGAACATACGCGTAGCCCTGATTACCCAGTGTAGTTGTTTTATCCGGATCGTGCAGCAAACTATCAACAACTACACTAAAGCTATTAAAATCACGACAAATGCATCCACCACCACTGCGTTCGACATGCTCTCGCGTCACGGTGCAATCAGCATGAACAATGACCGGACGGCGTTGCTGCCAGGCTTCCATTATGACGATAGAAAAGCTCTCGTTGATGGAAAGCTGACAAAGGGCAAGGGCAGCAGCGTAGGTGTCTGCCAGCTCTTGTTGATCAACTATCATTCCTAAATTGACAATGTCTGGTCGGGAGGGAATCTGTAGATCACCTTTACCGGCCAACACCAGTACCAGATTATTATCAGGATGGGATTTCTTGTAATGTACAAACCACTCGATCAGGAGTGGAACATTTTTCGCGGTTTCCAAACGTCCGCTATAGAGCAGGAAGGGCGCATCGATCCCGGTACGTTTTCGGAACCGATTGGGATCTCCCACAACTGGCTGTGCTGGAAAGCCATATCCAAGCACTGCTGTGTATGGGTTCGCCAGACTCAATGTTTCGCGTGCTAGTCGTTCTTCGGCAGATGAATTGAAAAATATCCCGCGCGCCTCTTCTAGCATCTCACGAAAGAGTGTAAACCGGACAGCCGGTTCATCGTGAAGACATGGAATGTGAAATGCTCGATCACCAGCCTTCTGAGCACCATAGTAGGTAGTACCAAAGAGGTAAGGAGTGAAGATAAATGCCGAATATTCTTCACGATGCTCAGCAATATACGTTTCCATGTCACGGCTGCGGAGATTGTGATTCATGAAATACTCTTCATCAAACCGAGAGATTTTCTCACCGCGAGCAGCCTTAACCTGAACTTCATGGAAACCGTATGAAAGAGGTTCGGCAGTGAAGCGACGTACCAATACGCCATTAATCATTTCTATGGCTGGCATATCGTCTGTTTGCCAGTTTGTAATATCGATGACATTTGTGGTTAACACTTCAACACATAATCCCCGTGCTGCCAGTTGTTCAGCCCAGACTTGAGCACCCCGCTCAGCACCACCCAGTATGTAAGGGCCGTATCGTGGTGTCACAAATGCAATCGGGCGATCCTTAAACTGCTGCAAATACATGTCTTCTGGAATTATTGCAGATACACCTGATGGTTTCAGTTCGTTTGATTGCAGAACCTGTATCACTTTCTGAGCCAGATCTTCCGCATCATCTGGATTAAACAGAAGACCAGCATCACCGACAGTTTCCGGTAATGCGGTAGTGGCTGCCGCAATAACAGGCTTACCTAATGCCATGGCCTCGATCACTGGAATGCAGAAACCTTCGTGAATGCTCGCTGTGACAAAGATGTCAGCTAACTGGTAAAAATCTGTAATCGGTCGGTTCTGAAAACCTGTAAAAATAACGGAGTCGGTAATCCCAAGTTCGGCTGCTTTTGCCTTTACTTCATTGACGTAGCCAGCATACACATGACCAGTATCACCCACTAAAAGCAGTACCGTTTCGGGATAATGCCTGTGGATTAAGGGTAGTGCTTCGACAAGAACATGCACTCGTTTATTACGAGCCATTCTGCCAACATACAGAAGGACACGCTTGCCAGCTAATCCATATTGATCCCGCAATTGTTGATCAACAAGCTCGGCGTAGAAAGCATGCCGTACGACTGCGTAGGGGAATTGTTCTACTCGACTAGGGGCAATAAGGTTAGTCGCTAATAACTCGTTCATTGTGTACCGACTGTGAGCGATCGCAAAATCAGCGTACTTGACGAGGTTAAGATGTGTAACTCCAAGTACCAGATTCTCATAACCAGGCTGTCCCACTCCCCAGATAGCCGGTGGCGTCACACCATGATAATCAAACAGTACCGGTGACTGTGCGTACCGAATTAGCTCAACGAGATTGTAATATGTTGAATAATGAACAATCACGACTGCCGATGAACGGAAATGCTCGGCGAACCGACGTGTTTGATCTGTCGGATGTAGAATATCCGATAGATTAACATTCACCATAAAACGACGGAGTGAGCGAGGGATGCGGTCATCGACAAATTCGGTTAACAACAGCGGTTGAAATCCTGCTTCAGCCAGGACACGAATCTGAGTAGCTACCTGAGAGCCGACTGCATCATAGGCAATACAATTGCCATTTATTACTGTAATACGTGGCCCACGCGGTACCTCGATATGAAACTGATGAGAGAAAGGAGGCACTCCTCGATCACGAAACCAGGCTACACCGTGTTCGACCAATTCGATTGTCAGCACATATTCTCCCGGTGGTGGGGTTTGATCAATGCGCAACTCGATCGTTCCTGTTTCACCTGCAGGGACGGGGTGAGGTAAAGGACGCCAGGGGAACTCTATAATCGTGTGCCCATCATGGCTCAACCAGCGTACAACCACCATTACTGGATAGCCATTCACCAGCCAGGGTGTGAGACCAGTATTGCGTAACTGTAAACCGATCAGGAGTGGCTCATCCTGAAACAGACGATCTGGAAGCGGTTCAAGTAACGTATATTCGACGCCGTACAAAGGTGTAGAGTTCATAGTATTCATCAGTGACTAAACATCCAATCGGCACGCTGATAAGCGTTTTGCCAAAGAGTGGTGGCTTGAGACCGATACAGTTCCAGCAAGAGACGATCTAATCGTTCCTTCTCAAAGTCCTGTAAACCTGCACCACTTTGCTGCCGCACCAGTAAGACATTTTGCCAGTGCAGAAGTGTTTCGACGTATGCCCACCGTAAAGCACGACCTTCTATCGGCCACAATACATGACGCTGAAGGTGACTCAACTCTGCTTGTAAAAAAGACTCTTCGAGATCAAGTAGAGAATAGTGCTTAAAAATAAATCGCAAACGGCCCCGATTATAGTAGCAGCTTCGCTGAAGTTCATCCGGTAACGAAAGCGACTCATGGTGAACCAGCGTCGCGGCAGGATTATACACGATTTTCCAACCCTGCCTGCGCAAGCGCTGACAGAGATCCAGATCCTCGAAATAGGCAGGTGTGAAACCTTCATCAAATAGCTGTACGGCTGCCAGGGCTTTGGTGCGCAATGCAATTGCTGCACCTGTTACAAACTCGCATTCCTGTAACGTGTCATATTGACCAGTGTCAGGTTCATGCCAGCCGATATGTTGCACAATTGCCCGTGGCCATTCCAGGTAGACACCAGCGTGCTGAATAGTGCCATCAGGATAACGAATTTTTGCTCCAACGGCCGCCACCTGCTCGTTCGCGATCATTGGCGATACCAGGTGCTCGATGCAGGTTGGGTCGAGAACAGTATCTTGATTAAGCAGCACAACAACGTCAGGTGGTAATGCATTATTGAGTGCTGCCCTTATACCGGTATTCATTCCGCCTGCGAAGCCCAAATTGCGTTGATTTCGAATCAGGCGTACTTGTGGGTAATGTCTTGTAATACCAGCCACTACCTCATCGCGAGAGGCATTATCGACGACCAACGTTTCTATCGGAATGGACTGATGGAAGAGCGAATTGAGACATGCTATCGCATAGTCGAGAGCATTCCAACTGAGCATGATAGCAACAATCCGCATGGAACTACCCTTTCTGCTGGGGAGATGGTACGGGAACACCGCCGATGTGGGCTAATATTTGGGTAGTCGTATCTTCTAACCCGGCAATTTGATCAGCAAAGTCACGGATTTGCTGAGCGATTTGATGAATTTCTTGCATCTGGCGATTGTTATGGTCTTGCATGCCAGACTCGATATTGGATACCCGCAATTCTAGCATGTGCAGTTGTTGACTTAGCCCCTTCACTTGCTGATCTAACCAGTTGATATGGTGCTCATATTGATTTGCAACTTTATACAACAGTTGGGCAGTATGATCGATTTGCTCAGCTAGTGTATATATTGAGCGCAGTGTTGCAGCGTTGTAATCTCGCTGTGATGTGATGAAGCGTTGCAAGATATAGTGCTGCACAAAGCGCAAGAATCGGTTGGAAGATGACAAAGTATCTAATTGCCACATCTGCTCTTGTACGCGAATGGCATCGTTTCGTAATCGTTGTAACGTTGCAAGCTGTGATCCATCTGGAGCTGGCATAGATAATGCCTCCTTCAAATGTGGTGTCTTAAGAATATTTAGCAGCGGATTCGCAACTTCTGACCACCGCAACTTCTGCCCGAGCGCAACAGCCTGAGCACTCTGGTACGCCCATTTCTGGCGATCAGTTAGTAAACAAATAAGCGCAGTGGCTACTGCCTGACTGTCTCCAATCGGAACAACCTCTCCGGCCTGATGTTCCCTGATGAGTTCGGCAGCAGCATCACCGGCGCTGACAATGCTGGGGCGTCCTACCCAGAAATGATCAAGAATACGCGACCTTACAGCGGCATAGCGTGTCTCTAAATGTTCCTGGTGCAATGATACCATAATCGCCGCTTCCAGCAGAAAGTCGGCGCGTCGTGCGTAGGGTATCCATTCGTTGTAGAAGTGAATGCCGTTGCCGAGTAATCCCAGGTCGGTAGCCAGTTGGCGAGTTTGCTGGAGGGTTGTCATTTCAGGAACCTGGCCTGGATGTCGTCCGGCCAGGAAGACCAGGCGGGCTTTTGGTACAACAGGCAGCACATCCGGCATCGCCCGTACTACTGTCAGCGGATCGAGCCAGTCCCAGAGGCCACTGCTCCAGAGAATGATCTGATGATCGGCGTTCAGGTCATCAAGGACACCACGTAGTGCCGGTTGGCCACTTGCCTGCGGCGGATCATCGCTCACCCCGAATGGCACAACGTCGATCAGGTCACGTAGCAGCGGATCGCTATCAACCATCGCAGGTGACAATCGGCCAAGCGCCAGTAATCCGCCGATGTACAGATCGCGCTGCCGTTCGGTAGCGCAGAGAAAATGGTCGCCACGCAGGAGCAGCCCTCGCAATAACGTTATGTCACGTTGTGTCTGTGCTTCCCGTTCGGCAATCGGTCGCTGGCGAAACAGTTCGAGATTTTCAAAGACGATAGGATCGTAAAGATCAACTATCAATCGGCCATGAAACGTAAGCAGTTCGGGATGAACAGAGGCAACGAAACCATTTGCCAGTACTGTGGTCGCTCCGTTCAGATACGGTGTGAGCGAGGTTTTGTCACCCCAGGTGTAATGTCCATACGTGATCCCCGGCGCTAACGGCAAATCAATAGGGCGAGGTGCTATCAAGGTCACCGGAATCTGTCTGGCCAACGTTCGTGCCAGCTCCCACATCCGAATGCCAGGTCCAGCCATTCGTTGACCAACGACATCATGGCTGATGATCAGCAGATCACTCATCCGTGCCAGCTCCAGTTCCCTTCGCAGAACACCATGCCGTACCGTTGGCTCAGACCATCACTATGGATGACCAGAGGATACATGCGGTCGTGAACATCAAATTCGTACAACTGTGTGGAATCGGTGGCCGAGGCACTGACCAGGTAGCGTCCACCAAGGAAGGGCAAGCGCGGAATGTGATAATCGATGATACCAGCTCCTTCAATGAACGGGATATGGTATTTATCAAAACCGGTATTTGGCCCGGTCAACCACGGCCCACTTTCGTGGTTGATCCCCACACCGAAGACCGGGCGCTCGATCCGTTGATGGGCGAGATAGTGAATGCGAATGGTGAGCGGTTCGTGGGTACGGAAGGTAATACGTTCACGCCCCTGCGCATCGAGGAGTTGCACGCGCGTGATCTCAACTTCGCGGCTACCACGGCGCATGCGCGATTCGCGAATCTGATCGTCATCTTCACTGTGCAAACGCTCCTCAAACTCAGCCCGTTCGCGCTCGTTCACATCGGCCAGATAGGCGTCAACCACCTTACCAGCCTCACCATACGCTTTCATTTCGCCGTGGTCGAGCCAGACGGCGACATCACAAAGTGAGCGCACAACGTCAAGCGCGTGCGAGACGAAGACGATGGTCTTCCCGGCCCGTCGAAAGCCATAGATGCGATCAATACATTTGCGCTGAAAGGTCTCATCACCGACGGCCAGTACTTCATCAGTAATCAGGATGTCGGGATCAACGGCGGTTGCGACAGCAAACGCTAGCCGGGTGTACATTCCCGACGAATAGTGTTTGACCTCGGTATCGAGAAACGGCCCAATTTCGGAGAATTCGATAATTTCTGGCAGTTTGCGCTGCATCTCTTTGCGGCCAAAGCCCATCAGTGATCCGTAGAGAAAGACGTTCTCGCGACCACTGAGTTCGGGATGAAAGCCACTGCCCAGTTCGAGCAGGGCCGCGATGCGACCCTGGGTTGTTACCCGACCGCTAGTCGGTTCAAGTACGCGGGTCATCAATTTGAGAATGGTACTCTTGCCGGCACCATTGTGCCCAACGAGACCAATGCTCTGCCCTTCTTCAACGGCAAAGCTCACATCACGCACGGCCCAGAAGGCTTCTGCCGGCGGTAGCCCCCGGATCAGGCCCATAAAACGCTCTTGAATAGTCGAGGCGTTCTGGCGACGGACAAACTGCCGTGAAACCTTGTCAAACTCAATCACGACACTCATAGTTCTTCACCAAAATGGCGGCTGGTGCGCTGGAACACCCAGTAGCCAAACGCGAGGATGATCAGTCCGGTCAGACCGACCCGGAGCATCGCACTAAGCGCGGGTACACCCGGTGTTGGGATCAGACCAACCGGCACAGGGTTGCCGTAAATGATCTCGCGGTAGAACTCGATGATCGAGGCGAGTGGGTTAAACCAGCGGATTAGACGGGCAGCCAGCCCTTCACTGATTGTGCTTAGTGGATAGATGATCGGGGTGAGGAAGAACCAGATGTTGATTACGATACCGATCAGGTGCACAACATCGCGGAAGAAGACGGCACCCGCACCGAGAAGGAGCGCCAGGCCGGCCAGAAAGATGGTCTGAAGTGCCATAATAACCGGCAGGTAGACGATGCTCCAGCTCAGGTTGAGGCGGCCCAGGGTAGCGAGTTGTACAACAATGATCACCAGTGCCATCATCGGTAGCGAGAGGATGAAATTGAGCAGACTCGATCCAACCGCTACCAGGGGCAATACCTCTCGCGGGAAGTAGACCTTTTTCACCAGCGCAGCATTGTCGATGATACTGCGGGTACCGCTCAATACCGCTTCTGCGGTGTAGTTCCAGGGCAGCAATCCGACAATCACGAAGACCGGAAACATCGCTAGTCCGTTGGGCAGGAGAAAGCTGAAGACGATGACGTAGACCAGCATCATCCCCAGTGGTGCGATCTGTGTCCAGAGGTAGCCGAGAGCACTACCTTTGTAGCGGGCACGTAGATCGCGCAGGATCAGGTTACGGATCAGCTCGCGGTATTGCCACAATTCCTGCAATTTCGGGAGTACGCCGGCACTGCGGTCGAGCGCAATCCCCCCCAGGCCAAGGGCCGTGCCAAACAGGATTGCCAGCGCAGTCAGCGGTATTTCATAACGTGGTTCTGGCGCAGCAGGCAGTGCTGCTGGAATGCGGAATGCTGCGCTCTCCTGGTCGGCGTTGAAGCGGGCACCCGCTTCCCGAATCATATAGGTAAGTGCTGCTTCAATGCTGCGTAATTGGGCGATAGTGCGATCACGCGCCGCCAGCTCAGCGGCAGCGGACGGATTCGTTGCGGCACAGTCGCGCAAGGTTGCTTCACGAGTGGCAGTATCGGTTAGACCAGCGCTGCCACAGAGTGCATCGAGGGTCGCGTTGCGAGTATTGATCGCAAATCGCCACAAGTCGTAACGTGACTCAAGCGCCCGCGCAACATCACTAATCTCTTCACCGGAGAGATCGCTCAGGGTGCGTGGTGTGCTAAACGGTTCTATTGGTCGCGAGAGGGGCAATGCCTCAAGACGCAGAATATCGCGCAGCAGCAGCGCAAAACGGTCATCAGCGGGCGGCGTCGTGCCGTTGAGTGCCTGCCAGAGCTGCCAGCCGAGCATGTTGCGTAAAATTTCGCGCCCACCGGCAGCTCGGATCTGGCGTACCAGTTCAGCAGCACCGGCATCGGCCAGGAGCTTCGCCTCGGTGGCGTTATCGGCAACCCCGCGCACCAGAACTTCACCCGGTTGCTGTAAGAGATATTCAACGCGAAAATTGGGTAGGCCGAAGCGCACATCGGCCCGCGCTAATGTCGAGAGGCGTAACGCTTCCGTGGCATCGGCAATCGCAATATCCATCCCGGTCAGGTTTGGCCCAACCGGCTGATAGATCGGGCCATAGCGCGCCATGTCGAAGCGAACTACCGCATTGGCATAATAAATGATCGGTCGCGTAAGGATTGGCGGAAGGGCGATACTCAGCGCGCCCACAATACACAATACCAGCCACAACCACTGGTACAAGCGTAGCGCTCCGCGTTGCCTCGTTAGCAGATCGCCGATTGCACGCCAGCCTGTCGCCCGGTTTAGCGGCTGCTTGATCGTGTTGGCCACAATGTCACCTCTACTGTCTGACCGGCAGCCAGATCGATCCGGAGCCATCCACTGTGCTGCCACTGTTCCCGTGGCACGATGTCGTTGTTGATCGCGACATCAGCCGTATCAGGTGGCAGATCGATCATCATTCCTGCAAGATGATAGGGTGATGTATTCTGCACCTGATAGCGATGTGCAGTGCTTCGACCCCGATCAGTACTGGTGGTTGGTTCGGTCAGCGTTGTTATATTGAGTGTCATGCGAGCAATTTGCCAGCCGGCAATCTCGCTAAACGGCGCGACCCAGACATCGCCACGCCCGACAGTATAAGATACCACATCTTCCCAGGCCGCCTGTTGTGCGGCACTGGTTACCTCTTCAGTGTGTGACCAGATGTCGATCATGCCACCGGCGGCTACCGTTTGTTCAATCTGCGCGACAGCCAGCTTTGCCCGGGCTGGTGTCAGATAAAAATCAGGACAGGTAATGATGCGACCTTCCCGACCGGGGAGCCAGCGACAGTGTGGGTCGCGCACCAGACCGCGTTCATCAAGGGGAAAGAGATTATAGGGTCCGTAATCACTCAGGCGTGTAACCGCACGAATACCGGCTTGCTCAAGAACGTCCCAATTTGTGTCGCTCATACCGGCACTACTGCTCCAGGGGAAGGCCAGCGCACGGGCAATGCCAACACCACGCTCGGCAGCGACACTATTCCAGGCTTCAATATCGGCCCGCCAGGTAGCAGCATCAGCGTAGCCACCGTACAGGTGACTAAAGGTATGACTCTGGATTTCGTGACCGGCGGCGCGCAATGGATCAATCTGATCGCCAAAGTACCATGCCGGATCGGTGGCAACCGTGCCATACGGGTCATCGGCAAACCATGGGCGGTTCGTCCAGCGGTCACTCCGCCAGCCATTGGCTGCTGAAGCCCAGGTGAAGACCGGATCGTTCATGAAGCGTCGCTGCTCGCGATTCCCCATTAAGAAGTTATAACCGGTCGCGAAATAGGTCGCCCGCACATTGTAACGGGCAAAAATGCTCATGCTCGTCTCAACACCGGTACGCATGCGCATCCCGCGTTGAATGGGATCTTCGTCGGCCAGCGGATCATCAACCGAGCGTGAGTGGATCAATCCCCCCATCGCAGTTTCCCAATCGAAGGTAAATGCAACTGCGGCGCGGTACCCTTCAGGCCATGGCGCAATGGTCAACGGCGGCGAGACATCTGCGTTCTGCGCCGGCGGCAGCGTATGCCCACCACGTTGCAGGCGCGGCATATCGAGATAGATACGGTCGTCGGAAGACGGTTCAATGCGTACCCGCAGGATGCGTGCCGTCTGTGGAGCGCGGGCATAGCCGGCAATCGTTGTCCAGGCATCCGGCGAGCGCTCCGGCGTCCACAAGACGACTGGTTGCCACGGGGTGACGGATCGTTCACGCAGCATACCCTGATCATCGTACCACTCAAAGACCAGGCGGGCACGGGTTGGTGAACGCAGCAATGAGTCGGTCAGGGCAGCAACCGTGAAACAATAGGCCGTGCCGGGTTGCACCCCAATCGGGGGCGTGAGAGCATAATTGGCAATCCCGATCAATTGCAGTGCCCGTCCATCACCATCAAGATCGAAGCCCTGGCCATCAACTGCCGGGCCGCGTACTTCAACCCCACCGGCACCACGGCCCCACCCTTCAGGCAGACCGGCAACGTCGCCGGGTGTGGCAAACCTGGCATTGGGCAACAGGTTTGGATCGACAAAGGGAGGTGCAGCGCAACGTTCAAGTCGCTGACTGATGAAGAGGAAGACCCCGACAGCGCCAATAATGAACGATACGATAATAGCGCTTAACGCAAACTGACGTGAAATCATGGGTTATTTGTCATAGTACACCAGACATCATGCAGACCAGGCTGCGGCTGCATTGTACCATAGATGTTTTTACTTACCGTTGTCGGGTCTTGTCCTGACATTGCGAGCGTTATTTGCTAGAGTGAGATCGTGACAAAGAGCAGTTCGTATTCTCCGCTTTGCAAAGAGGAGTATCGAGTGTATGCCAGCAACAACTGAGGTGGCGATTACTGATCAACATGTGGTTATTGATGGATTTCGCTTGCGTGTGTTGACCGCCGGTCAGGGGCCAGCCGTGCTCTTGCTGCACGGCTTCGTCGTGAGTGCTGACGACTGGATTCCGACCATTCGTCTGTTAGCGGCGAGTGGTTTTCAGGCGATTGCTCCCGATGCGTTAGGATTTGGTGCCTCAGATAAGCCAGGCGGTGCCGTCTACACGTTGCGTCGATATGCCGATCTCAATGCAGGGTTACTGCGCTTCTTCGCGGTTGATCAGGCAGCGGTTGTCGGTCATTCAATGGGCGGGAAACATGCGCTGGCAACGACTATCCTCTACCCACAGCAGGTTTCGCGCTTAGTCATTGCCGATAGCGAAGGCTTCATGCAGCTTCCATTGTTTATGCGCAAAGGGGGAGCAATACCATTCCTCGGTGAAGCGCTGGTCGGGTTGTCGGCGCTGCCCTTTGTGGTGCGGATGCAGTTACGAACGGCGTTTGCCAATCCTGATCGCTACATTACCCCTGATCTGATCGCTCGTGGCACAGCAACCCTGGGTAATCCTGAGATTCGACGCACCATGGTGGCGCTGAGTCGCTATTTTGATGCCAACGATCTGCGCGGGAGTGGTCTCTGGCCGCGACTTGCCGACATCCGGCAGCCGACGCTCATCATGTGGGGGGCTGAAGATCGGCTCTTCCCGGTACGCTACGCCTACGAAGCGCAACGTGCTCTCCCGCACGCCCGACTGGAGATTATTCCGAATTGCGGTCATTTTCCGATGATCGAAGCGGCAGATCGCTTCCATCAGCTCTTGCTCGAATTTTTGCGCCAGTGATCAGGTACCCGGCAACCTGTGATTATCCGACTATGATCAATACCTGCCGCATCTTTACGGGAAAACACAGGACTCGGCCTGTGTTAACCCTCTGTTACCTGGCGACCAGCGGTGTATTGCCCATACCATTACCCAGGCTATGTCGATTGCAGAGACGACAACATTAACAACATACCAGATGATCACCACACCCAACCAGTGGTGATGGCAACCTGCCCATCCGGCTATTTTGCCAGTCGCGTAGTTGCAAATAACGCCAGCCCCAGCGCCCCCAGACACATCAGGGTGACCCCAACCCAGCCGGCCATCTGCCAGGCGAGGCCGGGGATCACTCCGCCCAGGGTGCCACCGATATAGTAGGCGACCAGGTAGAGCGCACTTGCCGCACCTTTGGCCTGTTGCGCCAGTTGGTTGACCAATGCCGGCGCGATGGATTGGGCGATGAACATGCCGGTACACAACGTCCACAATCCCAACGCAATGACCGGCAGGTTGGGGATGAGCGTGAGGGCAATCCCGCTCATGGCGATCAGCAGGCCGAGCGCAATCAGGCGTTGACGGGGATAGCGTGCTGAGAGGGAGCCTGCCCAGGGTGAGACAATCACGCCGGCCAGATAACTGATGTAGGCCAGGGCAACAATTGACGGTGGCAATTGAAAGGGCGGTGCATTCAGGTAGTAGGGTAGATACGTGAATATGCCAAGAAAGCCAAAAAAGAGCGTGCCGGCGAGCAGGTAGGCATAGCGCAACTGTCTGTCGTAAAGATGGGCGATCATCGCCCGATACGCCTGTTGCCAGCCGCCCACCGATGAGGGTTGGTCACGAGGAAGGGTCAGCAACAATCCTATACCGCTTGCCAGGGTCAGTCCGGCAAAGACGATAAAGCTCATCCGCCAGCCCAGGCTATCGCTGATCAATCCGCCGAAGACTCGACCACTCAAGCCACCGGCCACATTTGCCGCAATCCAGCCGCCGACGGCCCGCCCCAGTGCAGATGGCGGCAGATGATCACCGAGGTACGCTACGGCTACCGCAGTTAAGCCGGGAATACACAGACCCTGAAGCGCCCGCCAGAAGAGCAACAGTTCAAACGATGGCGCCAGTGCGCAGAGCAGGGTCGGCAAACCGAGGAGAAGACAACTGCCGGCCATTACCGGTTGACGGCCCAGCCGGTCGCTGAGCGGGCCAACGGCCAGTGAACCGAGCGCAATCATCAGAACGACAACCGAGACGGTCAAACCCGCCGTTGCCGGCGCGACATTGAAGGTCACCGACAACTGGGGCAGGATCGGTTGGGTGAGATACATGTCCGAGAAGACAATCACACCGGCGCAGTAAAGGGCAATTGTCCAGGTGCGGCGAGAGGTAACTGAAGCAGCGTTCATGCGCAATTACTCATCATCGTGTCTGGGGTAGCACAGGCGTCAGTTTGCGCTACGTGCGACGGCCTGGGAGAGGTTGTGGGGCGAGAAACTCCTCATTCCTCATCATCATCGCCTACCCACAGAAACCGGTTGAGGTCAATCAGATAGTCATCACTCACCGGCACACCTTCAGCTTCCAGGCGCGCCCGTTGCTCATCGGCGGCGTAGACATTGCTGATACGACCGATCCGATTAATCACTCGCCACCAGGGTACATCGTTGTCGCCGAGCAGTGCGTGCAGCGCATACCCGACCATGCGGGCCTGGCCGGGAAATCCAGCCAGGGCAGCAATGCGCCCATAGGTACAGACGCGACCTGGCGGAATGCGTTTCACAACAGTGTAAATGGCTGTATAGGGCGATTCGCTGTTAACGCTCATCTCAACGCTGCTTCGGCGGTGACGGGCTGAAGGCGATCATCGGTTTGGCTATTCCGCGATTGCAGGATGGTCTTGAGACAATGATCTCATCAACATATGTAGAGGGATGCAACAATATCGGCAATCCCTCTACAATTTCTGACGCTACGGTGGTGTCAGGCAAGTCAGACAAACTCTTGGTTACGCCAGGCGGCCACCATCAACCGCCAGTGTCGCTCCGGTCACAAACGAAGCCTTATCTGAGCAGAGCCAGATCACCGCATTGGCGACCTCTTCAGGCGAGCCGAGCCGACCAATCGGTTCACCCTCAGCGAACTGGGCAAGCAGTTGGGGATCACCCTGGGTAAAGCGGTCGATCATCGCAGTATGAATCGTACCTGGACAGATTGCGTTGACACGAATACCGTTACGCGCATACTCAAGGGCTGCCGCTTTGGTAATACCAACAATACCGTGCTTGCTGGCTACATACGCCGAAACGCCACGTGATCCGGCCAGACCGGCGACCGATGAGGTATTCACAATCGCACCGCCACCCTGCTTGAGCATGTGCCGGATTTCGTACTTCATACACAACCAGACCCCTTTGAGGTTGATCTCGATCACCCGATCCCAGACCTCTTCGGGATAATCGGCCAGCATTGCCTGCACGCCTTCAATCCCGGCGTTGTTGTGCGCAAAGTCGATCCGACCGAACGTGTCAACTGCCAGAGCAATTAATCGCTCCACTTCATCGCGTTGCGAAACATCACAACGCACGAACATTGCATCGGTATTCAAAGCCCGACACAGCGCAATCGTCTCTTCCCCGCCCTCGACATTCACATCAGCAACGACAACCTTGGCACCCTCACGGGCAAACGCCAGTGCTGAAGCACGACCAATACCGGCTGCTGCGCCGGTGACCAGCGCAACCTTCCCAATGAAAGGTGGCTCCATGAGTTCCTCCTCTAGCCAGTCTCTGCATGCGGTATCATACCATAAGTATATCGTTTCGCATAAGTTCGAGGGAATTCCCATTATGTACCGTGACGACTACATTCTGCGTATGATTGCCCAGTTTGGAGCGATCATTCGTCATATTCTCGGTCTCTACCGCGAGGGTAAATCGCCACTGGTGCGCATCGCTATCGATAACGCATACCGCGACCGATTAGGGGTGGGCAGTGATCGGATAGCGACGCTGAGTGATCAACAATTACTGGCACTGCTTCGCTTTCATCACCGGAGCGAGGAATGGTGGGTGGAAGGGGCATACCTCGCGGCACTCCTCACAACCGAGTCGCGTCTGTTCGCCGATGATGGGGAGATGGAGGAAGCCGCAACACGTGCACTGCTGGCGTTGCAACTGGTGATTGAGTGCCGACTGGCTGCCCCGGAGGATGTGCCCGATTATATTCCGGATTATGCCGTACTGCTTGATCTGCTGCGCGATTATGTGCTGCCGACGCCAACCCTGGCGGCGCTCTTCACCCTCTGCGAGCAAAACGGTGATCTGGCGCGTAGCGAAGACCTTCTCCACGAGCTGATCTCCCGTGACCGGGCCGGCTGGCTGGCAACGGCCCGTGCGTTCTATACCCGCTTGCTCAGCCAGGACGATCAGGTGCTGGATGCCGGTGGATTATCGCGTGCGGAGGTGTTGACCGCTCTGGCAGAACTTGACCGGCCTGGATGATGAGCAAGCACCGGGGCAACAATCTTGCCAGAAGTCGTTCGTCAATCGTGAACAGTCAGGCGAGCGTGGGCAACCCTGCCGATGACACGACGTGCTCCACGCACCCTGAATGATCTACTGCAAGCGCCTATCCCGCCGGTGCGTAGGAAAGGGGCGCACGGCTGTGCGCCCCTTTCCGCTGCGGTCAATAGTCCTCAGTACGTACACCACGATCATGCAACGACCGTTAACCAACCCATCAGCGACCGTGATTTAGAAAATTGGCCAGCATCTGTTTTCCACCCTCGGTCATGATCGACTCAGGGTGAAACTGGACACCTTCTACCGGTAATGTGCGATGGCGCAGACCCATAATGATGCCATCGTCCGTCCACGCGGTGACCTCTAGTTCAGCGGGCAAATCCTCACGGCGCACGATCAACGAATGGTAACGGGTGGCGCGGAATGGCGAGGGAAGGCCGGCAAACACGCCCTGACCCTGATGGTAGATGGGTGATAGTTTGCCGTGCATCACCAGTGGTGCCCGCACGACTGCTCCACCGTAGGCAGCGCCGATGGCCTGATGCCCAAGGCAGACGCCGAGAATGGGGATGTGCCCACCTAACTGGCGGATCACGTCAACACTGATCCCCGCCTCTGCCGGCGTACAGGGGCCAGGGCTAATCACGATTCGGTCAGGAGCGCGGGATGCGACATCGGCAACGGTTATCTGGTCGTTCCGCACCACCTCAACGTCAGCGCCCAGTTCACAAAGATACTGGTACAGATTGTATGTAAACGAGTCGTAGTTGTCGATCAGGAGAACGCGCATAATTATCACTCCATCGTCTGCGATGCAATTGCCTGTTCACGTTCATCTTGGGTCAGGATAGCCCCTTTCGCCCGTGCCCGAATCAGCGCTTCCACACATGCCGGATCGAACTCCGTACCGGCACCGCGCTGCAAAAGTGCCAGGGCTTCGTCGATGGGCATTGGGGGCCGATATGGTCGATGGCTGGTAATCGCATCGAACACATCGGCAACCGCGACAATGCGGCCAAAGAGTGAAATATCTTCACCCTTCAGACCGTATGGATAGCCACGGCCATCAAGCCGTTCGTGGTGCTGAGCCAGTGCCGTCCACGACTCGCGCAGCAGATCGAGTTCGAGCAACCCATTATCGCGGAGAAATTCGATGCCGTAGAGAGGATGCCGGCGCATCTCGGCAAACTCTTCCTCGTCAAGCCGACCCGGTTTCTTGAGGATATGGTCAGGAACACGAATCTTGCCAACATCGTGCAACTTACTGGCAATGCGCAACTGGTAAATCTGTTCCCGTGATAGCCCTAGCTCTTGGGCAATGGCTACCGAAAAATCGCTGACCCGCTGACTGTGTCCACGAGTGTACGGGTCTTTAAGATCAATCGCCCCCGTGATGGCGGCAATAATCCGGGTAAACAGGCTATCCGTCTCTCGATACAGTTCAGCCAGCCGAATCACCGTTGCTGCCTGTGACGCAAGGGTTTGAAACAGAACAATATCGTCGTTAGAAAATGTTCGACCGTGCTTTGGGTTGAGGGCTTGCGACCCACCGATGATCATCCCCTCCACTTCACCACGTTCACCACCAAGAATGATTTGGGGCGAGCGCAACGGTACACAGAGAATGGCACGGGTCTGAAATCCGCTCCGTTGATCAAGTCCCTGGTAGAAGCGATGATCGCGCTGGACATCATTAACGACAACTGTTTCACCGGTTTCAATCACGTGACCGATGATGCCCTGTCCGCGTGGCACACGTAACGACTCTACGCGCTCGCTGTTTTCACCGCCGGCAATGTGCAAGACCAGATCGTTTCGCTCATGATCGATCAGCCAGATCGATGCCGCTTCGACCTCAAGCAGTTCGCAGGCGTAACTCATGATCCGGCGTAACAACTCATCACGTTCCAGGGTGGTCGTCAAATGTGAGACGATCTCGACCAGCGCATGCTGGCGGCGTTCGCGCTGTTGCGACTCCTCTAACAACCGGGCTTTTTCGATTTCAGTCACCAGCCGTGACGTAAGCAAATCGATCAGAAGCAGCTCTTCCTGTTCATCAACCGCCTCAAACGCGCCATTGAAGACCTGCACCACGCCCACCGGTTCGCCCCGTAACAGCAAAGGTACACAGAACATCGTGCGCAGATCGAGTGAACCCATTTCGCCGAAGGTTCGATTCCAGCGTGGATCATTCGCGACATCGTTGACGAAAAACGGTTGCCGATGTTGCAAGGCATAACCGGCCAATCCGGTATTGGCCGGCAGGCGGCGACCGAGCAGCGCCTCGCCGGCAGGACTGCCTTTTACGACTTTGAAGATGAGTTCATCGGTTGCGGCATCGTACAGGTAGAGGGTACCGGCTTCTGATTGCGTGATCTCGATAATGAGATCGAGCAAACGATCAAGGAGATCATCAAGTTGGGTTGTGGCAGCAATCTGATTGGCACGTTGGATAATCTCTAAGTAGCGTTTAGGTGCTTGTTCTTGATCGTTCATAACCAGTTCCCCCTCTTGACCCATAGCTGAGATGCACGCGAGAACTTATGTGACCAGCACCTACTACTCCTGGTCACTGCGGGCCAATGCCTGTACGTAGCGCACCAGTTCAGAGGCCTCACCGGCAATAGCCACCGGCATACCTGCTGCCAGGCTGATTTGGGCCGGTGAGTAATCGTCGATAGATCGTTCACCTGTGTAGTCGAACATCACCCGTGGCAGTAATGCCCGGTCACAACCAGATGCACGAAGGGCAGGAATCACATCCTGTGCCGTTAACAACCCACTCACCGTTACCGTTTCGCCGAAAAACTGATTGACGACCGGAACAACCCTGACCGTCAGGTTTTCAATCCGATTCAGGCGGTTGGCAATCTGCTCCATGACCGGTGCGATCAGCGTGCCACACACCAGCGCCAGTTGCGTGGGGCGAGCGATCCGAGCCGGCAAGCGCCGCCGGGCGCGCATCCAGGTATCGAGGAAGTCGCGCACCATTCCGACACCATTGCTGTATTGCGGCATATCGTCATAGATTTCAGCAGGTGGAATCGGGCGCCCGGCCAGCAGGTAGAACTCATCGGAAGCATACACCAGGTGTAAGCCGAATTGCTCATAGCAGCGGCGCTGATACGGCTCGATCATATCGATCACGGCGGCTGCCTCGACCGGCGTATAACAGCGAAGCGGAATATCGGTCACCGCACCGAGCCGTGAGCAGAAACCCATTTCCGGGTTGTGGAGCGGCTGTGACCCCGACTGAAGAGGGATGGTTGCGGTGGGGTCTTCCCATAGCGGCTGACGTTCCCAGTTGGTATCAATCCACTCTGGCGTCTCGTGAATCTGGATCGCGGCCCGAATCGTCTTCGGCGCTTTGCCTTCAAAGCGAAACTTCGTCAGACCCACCGGCACCACAGCAATTGACTCGACAATAGGATGGAGGGCGATCAGGTCTTCAATACTCTGCCGCAACACCTCGCCGTCATTGACCTGGGGACAGGCCACAATCTGGGTGTGAACGCGAATGCCCATCTTGCCCAGGCGGCGAATCTGCTCACGAACATCAGGCACATCGCGCTTACCCAGCATAATCGCCCGCCAGAAGGGATCGGTGGCGTGGACGCTAATGTGCAACGGCGACAGACGCTGACGCTCGATCCGTTCCCAATCGGCTTCGGTCAGATTGGTAAAGGTGACAAAATTCGCGTAGAGGAACGATAGCCGGTAATCGTCATCTTTCAGATAGAGTGTTTTGCGAAAGCCTTTCGGCATCTGGGTGAGAAAACAGAAGGGGCATTTATTATTACAGGTACGCAACCGATCAAAGAGCGGTTCGGTAAATTCAATACCCAGGTCATCGTCGGGGTCTTTATCAATCGTTATTTCGCGTTCATCACCGGTGGCGGTGCGGATCAACAGGGTTACGCGCTCTTCCGCAATCGCAAAGCGATAATCAATCACATCGCGAAGCCGCTGACCATCAATCGCCACAATGATGTCACCCGCTTGCAGACCGATGTGTTCGCCCAGACTCTGCTCTGCGACACGGGCAATCACTCCACCTTCACCGGTGATGCGTTTTACGTCGGGTTGGTACTCCACACCTGCTCCTAACCGAGAAATATGTTTGCCAAAGCTACACTGATGAAGGTGTTTCGTAGCTTTAGTATGTCTATTGTATCATCATTCAGGGATTGATCGGACACGGTAGCGGGATAACGATTCAAGAAGCTGCTGCATCCATCGTTGAAAACGATGCAATACCCACATGTCACACGGCAGTCGGTATGACGCCTCGTATCACATCGTCATGTATGACGATCACACCCGGCGTTCGCGTGACCAGCCGGGTCAACGACCTGACACGTACCAGATCGCGAGCACGGCTGGCGCGGCAGCATGGCTGCCACACTCCAAACGTCGCGACACGCGCATGATGAGCGGGCAAGGCAACCCATCCAGCACATGATGGCACCGGAGATGGTTGTGAGAGCGCGACAGTAAAGCGTTTTATGAAATAAGTTCTCGTTATGGGTAATGCATAGGCGGGGTGCCGGTGAGGAACTGGCGGGTTAAAACCCTGCCGCAAGTCGTGAAAGCCCCTGCGGGGCTGGCCTGACGGCGAAGAGCGGTACCCCTGGACACGCCTATGCATTACCCACATGTCGCGCTGCGTTAGGCCAGGCTGCAAGTGCTCCCTGTGGCGCAGGCTTCCAGCCTGCATGGAGGCATCCTCGCCACCGCCGGCAGATGCTGCCCGTGACCGTTGGTGTAGAGGCACAAACCAAGTACAACAACACTTCTACGCGCAGGGATCGCCTTCATACCTGACCGACGCGATGATCGGCATGATCCCATCCAGCCCCCCCGTGACCAGGATGGGTAACGGTATGCCACGCGCTGGATCGCGAGCACGGCTGGCGCGGCAGCATGGCTGCCGCACTCCAAACGTCGCGACACGCGCATGACGAGCGGGTACGGCAATCCATCCAGCACGTGATGGCACGGCTGGAGCGGCGCATTGCCACTGGGCCAGTCGCTCAAAACAGCACCCATAGCGATCATACCCGCTGATACGCATGTGGTTGACACCAGTTATGGGTAATGCATAGGTCCCGCAGGAACTTGCACATCGTGAGCAAGAGCTTCAGCCCCACGATATCTTATATCCTACACCCTATATCCTATCTTCTACATCCTATTTCCTAACCACCCCCCTACACCAACGGCCACTGCCGACGCCGTTCACCGGTTAAGCGAGCCAGCGCATTGGCTACCGCTGCCGCAATCGGCCCCATCGGCGGTTCACCACCGCCAAACGGTTGATCGCCGCTGCGCAGAATCTGCACAAACACCTCTGGCGCATCGGCGATGGTCAAGAGCGGGTAGCGATCAAAATTACCGGCTTCAATCCGCCCATCGGCAATCGTAATCTGCTCGAACAGTGCTGCACTCAGCCCCATCATGATGCCGCCCTCGGTCTGAGCCGCCAGACCGTCGGGGTTGATGGCGACACCGGGATCGACAGCGGCCCACACCCGATAGACCCGCAACCGGCCTTCGACCAGACCCACCTCAGCGACATGGGCAGCTATTGTGCCGGCATCAATACTACAGGCAATCCCCCGCGCCCGGCCAGGTGGTGGCTGATCGTACCAGCCGGCCATTGCAGCAACTGCCTCCAACGCGGCACGGAAGCGATTGCCCGTCGCAGTATCGGGCAGGTGACGCAGGCGAAAATCGAGCGGATCGCTACCGGCAGCCACCGCCAGTTCATCGATAAAACTTTCGACGGCAAAGACGTTCGCCAGTAGACCCAACCCCCGCCAGGGGCCGGTTGGCACCGGCAGATCGACCGTTTGCGCCTTGACTTCCAGGTTGGGAATGTCGTAGATAAGCCGGGCACCACGCCAACCGCCAAAATCACTACCGAACAGCCAGCGCAGTGGCGGCGGAAAGAGATCAAACAACACGTTCCCGCTCACATGGTGTTGCACAAGCGCGGCGATCCGACCATCGTCCGTGAGGGTAGCCCGAAAGGTTGCGTAGGTCGGTGGACGCAGATACCCGTAGCGAAACTCCTCGGTGCGCGTCCAGCCAACGTGAACAGGACGCCCAACCGCTGCCGACAACAGTGCCGCTTCGGTGGCAACAGTTGTGGTCACTTTGCGTCCAAATCCGCCTCCCAGGTAGGTTGGCGTAACCTCAACCGTCTCCGGCTTACGACCGATCACCTCGGCTATGGTGCGCGCAACCTGCACCGGTGATTGTGTGCTGACCCAGGCTCGAACCCGATCCGGTTGCACATCGACCAGGGCGGCCTGCGGCTCAAGATTGGCGTGTGCAGCCAGAGGAGTCTGATAGGTTGCCTCAATCACGCCGGCACCGCGCAGCGCTGCCGCAGCATCACCCTGCCGCTGAATCACCGTTCCCGATCCGGCCTGCGCTGCGAGCCGGGCTTGAAGCTCTGCCAGATTGAACGGCGGCGGCAGTTCCCAATCCAGTTCCAGATCGTTCAGTGCAGCATACGCCGTCAGCCGCGACTCGGCGACCACGCCGGCAAAGCCATCGCGAATCACCACCTCAACCACGCCCGGTCGGTTGCGAGCCGTACCCGCTGCTGCCCGCCGCAGCTTTGCCCCCAGACGCGGTGGTCGGGCAACAGCGCCGTAGAGCATCCCCTCAATCCGAGCGTCGTAGCCGTACACCGCTTCCCCACGAATCTTGGCCGGGAGATCGAGCCGCGGCACTGGCTGACCAATAATCTGCCAGCGCTCAGGTGGCGTGAGCGGAGCGGCTTCGGTGGGAGTCTCCCAGTTACGAGGTTGGGCGACCAGTTCAGCGAAACTGATCCGGCGTGCCGGCTGATCGGCATCAACCACGAATCCCTGCTCAATTCGGGTTTGCGCCGGTGCAATACCGAGCTGATCGGCACCGGCGGTGCGCAACATCTCGCGCAACGTCGCCGCCATCTCGCGGAGCAACGGGAAGAGTGAGATCACCGAATAGGAAGCACTGGTACCGGCACCATCGGCAACCGGGCCGAGCGAACTGCTCTGCACCACCTGCATCTGTTCCCAACTCACACCCAGCTCCTCAGCCGCAATCTGAGCCAGCGCCGTATGCACACCCTGCCCCATCTCCACCTTGGGCATCGTCATCGTCACACGGCCATCGGGCTGGATCGTGAACCAGAGCTGCGGTTCGCGCGGCATATTCGACGGAATATTGATCACATCAGCGAACATGTCGGCCAGCGCCAGCCGTGCCGCCGGTAGACCAAAGATTGCGCCCAGCGCCAACCCACCGCCAGCCAGCCCCATCCCGATCAGAAAACCCCGTCGCGTCATCCGCCAGCGTTTTGGTGATGTATCCTGCTTCATCCCGCCCGCTCCTTCATCAGCTCTGCCGCCCGCATCACTGCTCGCCCGATCCGGGCATAGGTGCCACAACGACAGTAGTTATAACGCATCGCCGCAATCATCTCTTCGTGCGTCGGCGTAGGGTTGGCGGCCAGCAATGCGGCTGCGGTCATCATCTGCCCGCTCATACACCAGCCACACTGCGGTACCTGTAGCTCAAGAAATGCCTGTTGTACCGGATGCAAACGCTCACCATTGGCCAATCCCTCGATGGTCGTAATCTGCGCCCCGGCCAGCGTCGCGATCATCGTCTGGCAACTGCGAGTGGCCTGACCATTCACATGGACAGTGCAGGCACCGCAGATACCGGCGCCACACCCGAACTTGGTTCCCGTCAGCCCCAGCTCATCGCGCAACACGTACAACAGCGGACGGGCCGGTTCATCAGCAACCGTGTAACGTTGACCATTGATCGTCAATTCCATACTCATCCTCTGGTGCAATTGTCGTGCAATACCTGTTCATAGTATACTACCAGTGCACGGCAGAGTCACGGCAAGGGCGTTAGTAACCGATATGCGCTTGCCCACGGACAATGACGTTGGCGGCAGGTGCAGACGGTGAATCTGAACGTTGCCCGGCATGTTAACGAATCACCGTCGGGGAAGCGCAGGCTTTCCCGTTTATCGTCAAAAGGCGTAATCGATGACAACATCGGTGCAGAAACAACCCATTCTGATAGTTGGTGGCTTTGGCAGCAATCCATTGCTCTACGAGCCACTGCGTGCCCATTTGCATACCATCAGTGGCCAACCTGTCTTCATCACCCCCATCAACCGCCTGGATTGGGCACAGGTGGTGGTGTTCGATAGTTATGCCGGCTTACTTGAGAAACTTGATCGAGCGGTCAATCAGACCCTGGCCGCCACCGGCAGCGATAAGGTGATACTGGTCGCCCACAGTGCGGGTGGGGTTCTGGCCCGCATCTTTCTCGGCGACAAACCGTATCGCCGGCGCGCTTACTATGGCTATCAGCGCATCAGCATGCTGGTGACCCTTGGCACACCGCAACGGGCCATTCGTGACGGTCGGATTGGTGGGTTGAGTCAGATTCGCTGGGCTGATCAGAACTACCCGGGTGCGTACTGGCCAGACGTGCGTTACGTAAGCGTCATTGGCCGCAGCATCTTCGGCGATCCCGACGGCCCCCCGCCGGAACGTGGCGCCTATCAGAGCTATCGCCTGCTCAGTGGCGAGGGTGCCCAGTGGGGAGACGGCGTCGTACCACTTGATTACGGCCTCTTGCCCGGCTCACTGCACCTGATCATCCCCGGCTTACGCCACGACCCACGACCAGATCGCCTCTGGTATGGTTCCAGTCCGGCGATTGTAGCCGTCTGGTGGCAGGCTGCGATTGCATTTGCTGCCGCACCTCCGCTCGTGATCAGCTATAATCAAGAAGAGACGCAGGTCAAACCATCTGGTTACGTTGCCCAACGGAGCTGACCTGCCACAATCCGCAGCTAATCAGCGAACAACCGCCAGCAGCGTGTTGTTCGCACCGCATAAGGGGAACCGGTATGTTTCGCCGTCTATTCGGTCGCGCTCAGGATGCACCGCGCAGCGAAGAAGAAGCTGCGCGCGAAGAAGAGCAGGTTGCTGCGTCACTGGAAAAATCGCGCAAAGGTATCTTTGGCCGGATCGCGCAACTCTTCGCTGGTGACGATCCTATCACCGATGAGCTGTGGGACGAACTGGAAGAGGCATTGATCCAGGCCGATGTCGGGCTGGAGACAACCCAGTATCTGGTCAACCGCACCATTGACCGGGTCAATCGTCACGGGGTCAAAAAGGCACGCGAGGCGCGCGAGATGCTCAAAGCCGAAATGGTGCGTACCTTTGCCGAGTACGCCGGTCAACAGCGCCCCAATGCCCGACCCTACGTGATTCTGGTCGTTGGCGTGAACGGTGCCGGCAAAACAACCCTGATCGCGAAGCTGGCCCATCGCTACAAAAACCGTTTCGGTAAGAAGGTCTTGCTGGCAGCAGGAGACACCTTCCGCGCGGCTGCCACCGAACAACTCGAAACCTGGGCCGAGCGAGCCGGCGTGCCGTGTGTCAGCCTCGGCCAGGGTGCCGACGCCGCTGCCGTTGTCTACAAGGCCATTGATGCCGCGCTCGAACAAGACGTTGACGTGCTGATTATCGACACTGCCGGTCGCCTGCACGCCAAATACAACCTGATGCAAGAACTGGAAAAAATCCGCAACATCATTGGCCGCAAACTACCGGGAGCACCGCACGAGACCATCCTGGTGATCGATGCCACAACCGGCCAGAACGGCGTGTTACAGGCGAAGGCATTTCTGAAGGCCGCCGGCGTCACCGATGTCGCGATTACCAAAATGGACGGCACAGCGAAGGGAGGCATTGCCTTCGCGATTGCCCAGGACATTGAACGACCGATTCGCTACATCGGCACCGGCGAAAAGATGGACGATCTGGCGCTATTTGATGCGCAGACCTTCGTTGATGCACTTTTTGCCGATTCTAAGTAGTAAATCAAACAGCACGCAAAGCAATGCGCTAACCGACCCTTCTTGCTCACCAAACGAGTAAGCGGGTCGTAGGGATACGTGTGGCGTGTTCAGGTTCAGAGATACAGACCTGTAGGTGACACTATGTCGGTTGAAATCGTCAAATGCCCATCCTGCAAACAAAAACTGGCCATCTTTCCTTACGTTCCGGTTGGTGGACAGGTCGTCTGTGCGAACCGAAACTGTGGTGCCAGCATTCGCCTGGTCTCACGACGCCCCCTGCGGGTAGAGCTGGTTCCCGAAGAAGCCACCTACACCGTGGATTACCGTCCGGAGTCGTATGGCTGATCACCAAAACCGCTCAATCCCAACTGGCCCCGTCATGCTTTCAGCGCTCATCCGGCGGGCAGGTGCAATCATCGCATTGATCGGAATCACCATCCTGCTCGCCGGATGTCTGCTGATTAGTGGCGAACAAACCACCATCTCACAACAAGCCGGTGCCGCCAACATCCTGACCACCTTCGTCAGCGCAGAAGGGAGCGACGAATACCTGATACCGGCACTACCGGCCAACACCGAAGTCCAGGCCATCGTCATGGTTGCCGTCGAGTCGGGAGACCTGGAAATCGCCCTCATCCAACCCGACGGGTCGGTATCATTCGTCCTGGCCGCCCGGCCCGGCTCCCAGGTCACGCGCAGTGGCCCGTTACGCAGCGACGAACAGGGGCAGATACGGTATCGGATCTCGGCCCGTAATGCCCGCAATGGTGAGATTCAGATATTTTTGTTACCGTAGTTTCACTCCATTGCGCTCATCGCCTGCCCGGTAACTTCCTGTACTGCCCGGTCATTGCGAGAGGTACCCAACCGGTGCGACTCAGATTTGGACTATGAGGCATGGCTATTAATCGGCATTGCGTGTATGATTTCAACAGCACAGACAAAGGTAATATCATATGCGAAAAAGAGAAACCATGCTGAATAGTTCAAGCATCGCAGAGCCATCAGCAGCAGAGTATGTTGCGAAGAATCAGTTACAGCCGGCTGACGAACCAATTCATGGATGGTATCGTTTCATTCTCGGTTATCCACCTCACTTAGTACGTGAATATTTACATCGTCTCAATGCTGACGCCGAGCGAGATCGGGTATTTGATCCGTTTTGTGGTACAGCCACGACGCCGGTAGAGGCTCGATTACAGGGTTTTTCTACTATCAGCAGCGATAGCAATCCTGTTGCACTGCTGGCAACTCGCGTCAAGATGGCGTGGGATATCGATGTTGCAGCGGTACTGCGCTGTCTTGATGATACGTTAGAACTGGCAATCGCCTGTCTCCGTCGGGTAGGTTTACAGCCAATTCCAGACGGCAATCATCAACTAGACCTGTTCACACCGCTGTTATCGAAGGGAAACGCCATTGCGGACAGGCATATTGCCGAACAGTTTCATCCAGATCAACTCCTTCCTTCTTCAGTAGCCACGCTGATACCGAAAGGATTTATAAGCCCGAAACCTCTGATGAGAGTGCTGGCCATTCGATTTGCCATCGAACAGGCAGTTGCTGAAGATTGTATTCGAGACTTTATGCGCCTGGCACTGGCCCATATGATTGTTACGAAAGCCGGTAATATTGGCTTCGGCCCGGAGATATACTGTCTGCCGCCTCGTGAAGATACTGATGTCATTGGCGCATTTGCCAGCACTGTTGAGCGGATGCTTGCAGACATACAAACCATTCGGAAAAACCGACCGCTGCCATTTCCACCTGCATATATGTACCAGGATGATGCGCGATCGCTTTCGCGTCTTGACCACTGTCCACCCATTGGTATTGTGATTACCTCGCCACCTTACCCAAACGAGAAAGACTATACGCGCAGCACTCGCCTGGAGAGTGTTCTGCTTGGCCTGATCCAAACGAAACAAGAGCTGCGCGCATTGAAAGCGAATCTACTCCGTAGCAACTCACGGAATGTATTTGCCGGAGATAACGACGATGTCTATATTAGAGATATTCCGGCCATTGTGCGCATCGCCGAAGAAGTTGAAGAACGACGGCTTGCATTAGGCAAAACATCAGGATTTGAACGACTGTATCATCGGGTGGTTCGTCTTTACTTTGGTGGGATGTACCGCCATCTGGCAGCATTATTTCCAAAATTACGGCCTGGAGCACGTTGTGCGTATGTTGTTGGCGATCAAATGTCATTTTTCCGGGTGCATATTCGCACCGCACACCTGTTAGCAGATGTTGCTCACAGCGTTGGATATGAAGTGGAAGGTATTGAGCTGTGGCGCACCCGGCGCGCTACTGTCACCAGACAGAATTTGGCGGAGCATGTCCTAATTCTGCGCAAGCCAACAACGAATAGAAACGCTACGAAACATCCCAGACATTATTTACACCTAACGCTCGCGCAGAAGCTTACCTGATAGAATAGAACTTATTTCATAACGCCGTGCTATCGTACTCAGGTTGCACAGACGCATGACTGCGTGCCAGGCACCAACGACAACCTACCCGGCTCCTGGCCCGTTGGCAGAGCGCAGCTCCAGCCATGCCATCACGCGCTGGAGGGGTTGCCTTGCCCGCTCGTCATGCGCGTGGCGTGACGTTTGGAGTGCGGCAGCCGTGCTCACGATCCGGCGCATGGCACGCCGTTGACCCTACCGGTCACGGATGGTTTTTGAAATAGGTTCTACAACGCAATCCCTGACGTGGTCGAAAAACTGCTACGAAATGATGAACAATTACTAGAACGTATCTCAATAAATAAATATGAGGTCATGCTACCAGCCTATCACACAGGCTCATGAACGCTTGCCAATTATCAATGACACCATACTCTACTCCCGGCATGTCGGTATGGAAACGAGCAGCGCTGCGACCATCTCCAGTGACATCACTCACTGGATGGGTTGCCTTGCCCACTCGTCATGTGCGTGGCGCGACGTTTGGAGTGCGGCATCCATGCTGCCGCATCAGCCGTGCTCACGATCCGGCGCGTATCACGCCATGCACCCTGCCAGTCACGGAGATGATGTGTATCTTCGTCAGGTAGCGTAACCGCATGAACGATGTGGGTAGCATTCGGTTCCTATAGACGTGCTACGTCACGCCTCACGGAAGCAACTCTGGTCATTCACATCCTCTGTGTCTCTGTGGTGATAAAGGTAGCAACCTGGGTTATGCCGGGCAACTTCCCTCATCCGCTAACCTTCAACAACCGCAGCACCTCTCGATAGGCCGGCAATGACGGTTGCGCACCTTCACGGGTGACCGCCAGCGCACCGGCTGCGTTTCCCCAACGCACAGCCTCCTGCGGCGATTTGCCACTGGCTCTGGCAACGCAGAAAGCCGCAACAAACGCATCACCCGCCGCCACCGTATCGACGACCGGTACCTCGAACGCCGGTTCGTGGATGATCTGATCGGCTTCAGCCAGGACCGCGCCGGCTTCAGCCAGGGTAACCACCACATTGCGAGCACCACGTTGTTGCAGATAGCGAATTGCGGTGCGCAGATCGGCTTCACCTTCGGCAAGGGCTTGCAATTCAAGCTGATTGGGAATGAGGAAATCAACCAGCGCCAACAGATCAACCGGTAACGGACGGGCCGGGGCCGGATTTAACACCACCGGAACACCGTGATGATGAGCCAGGCGGGCCGCCGCAATCACGACCTCAAGCGGACATTCAAGTTGCATCAACAGCATATCAGCCGTGGCCAGCACCGACTCTGCACGTAGCACATCCGCTTCCGTTACCTGCATATTCGCACCCGGCGCGACAACTATCGTATTTTGACCGTGAGAGTCAATGGTAATCAGCGCAACACCGGTAGGTGCCGTCGGGTCACGCTGGACAAAGGTGGTATCGACGCCGTGCTCTTGGGCTGTCGCCAGCAGGGTATGACCGAACGCATCTACTCCCACCCGCCCGACAAGGTGAACACGTGCTCCCAACCGGGCTGCGGCCACCGCCTGATTTGCCCCTTTACCACCCGGAAAGGTTTGAAAATCACTACCAATAACCGTCTCTCCCGGTTGTGGATGGCGTGGTGCGCGCACTACCAGATCCATGTTCAGGCTACCGACAACCACAATCGTAGGAGTCATAGATGTGCTCCCTCAGACGTTCATCAACGAAGGCTCAGGTCAACATCATAGCAAATGTTGCCGGGAATGGTAATGGCGGGACCGGCAAACAATTCGGTTTGTCCTGCCCACCATCAGACAATGCGGACTCATAGCTATTCTATCTATCCAATCGGAATCACGCGCCTGACTGTTTCCTGGGAGCGCGAGCCTCCGACGCGCCTATCACTGGCAATCGCCCGCCATGCCTGCTTCCGAAGGTGTATCGCAACCCTGACCTGCATCGGCAATTCTTGCCCCAGCGGGGGCGGGTGGAGATGGGGCCAGTTGCAGCGCACTGCGCTCTTCAAGACTTTGCCTGCAATTCAAGCAAACGACCGCCAGCAAGGTGTTCTAGCCGGTGAATGACCCGATCACCGCCCAGCATCAATTGAGCTAGTGCCTGATGCAGCAGTGCAATCAAATCCATCTGAGTAACAGCCACAACACTGGCAACCGGCGGGGTATTGCGAAGAAACTCCATCTCGCCAAAAAACTCGGTCGGCCCCAGACGGGCAATCAAACGAGCCGGTCCCCGTGGTCCTTGCGGCGTCTCTTCCTGCCGTAACACGGCTGCCTGACCATGTGCGATCACGTAGAGTTTTCCGCCAGGGCGACCCTGACGGATGATCACCTGACGTGCATCAACAGTTATCCGTTCGGCCTGCCGGGCCAACTCGCGCAATTGGGCCCGTGACAGGTCACTGAGCAACGGAACTCGTTCGAGTAGACGCATGCGGGCCAATAGTTCAGCCCCCTCAGCAGTGTGTGGTGCCGCTTCACGCAACATTCGTTGCAACTCACCTGCCGGTAAATAGAGGAGTTCGCTCTCGATAGTAGCCCGATATTCACACTGCGTCACCTCTGGCCCTTGCAGCTCACCGAAATAGTCGCCACGGTGCAATTCACGCACCCGATCACCATCACGCTCCAGAATCTCGCCCGTCTCAATCACCCAGATGCCATCTGGTGGTTCGCCGGCGCGCAGGATTAGTTCGCCGGCGCCAACCCGTTGCGGCACAAAGGCCGCAGCCAGCGCTTGCAGCTCCTGGTCATCGCAGGCCACGAATAACTCAATCTGGCGCAGCAATCGCATACGCGCCTCACGAGCATCGCCAAAAGCACGTGAAATATCCTTTGCCCACGGCATATGGGGCAGACAATGGCGTTCAAGTGCCTCCCGCTCTGGCCACGGCAGTGCATCATACGCTTTTACGAGCGCCTGTCGGGCGAAGGTGCGACCGGCAAGCTGTTCCAGCGTCTTTATCGCATAGCGCAAGACCTCGGCATAACGGGTGCCCTGCACATCGAGCGGTTGTTCCATCACCACCGGGCTGATCCGTACCTGATCGCGATCAAATGTGATCTCCCAGTTGGCAGTTGCCGCCAGCACATCCATCCGATTGTCTAGTGCAGTCGTGCGCTGAATACCATAATTGTTACGGAGTAACCGGTATAGTCCAACATAGACATGGCGAAAGCCATCCTGCAAGCGGACACGTTCACCCAGCGCCGGCTCCAACGGCCAGCTTAACTCATGCAGGCTAATATTACGCAGTGTGACCAGATGCGTTGCCCAGGCTGCTGCCCACAAACCTGCGGCCAAAACCAGCAGGGTCAAGGCTGGTGGTGTATTGCGCCACATTGGCAGCAATTCGAGCAAATAGCTGCCAATCTGAACCAGAATACCAAACCAGAGCAGCAACCAGCTCCAGAAGAGGCGGGCATCGCGTAAACTAATCAAGAGTGGTAACAGCAATGCCTGTCCGATCAACCCGCTGTACACCGGAACCGCAGCAATCAATGCCCACCATGGGCTGTACTCTGGGTGCGTCTGGCGAATCAGTTCGGCGGCAAGTGCACCGGCTGGAAAGGCAATGGTAAGCAGTAACGCACTGGCGATCAGTTCACCGCTGCGCTGCTGATGCAGATCAACATCAAGGAGAGCGACAAACCCCGCGAACAACAACAACGCATAGCCCACAACCTCCATTCCTGACCAGAGACGGGCCGCTGCCGGCGCGATGAGATAGCCTGCCTGTGCGATCAGTTCGATAACACTTATCAATAAAAAACTGGCCAGTGCCCGATTGATCCAGGCTCCCTCGTAATCACGTTGTAGATACCACTGCACCACCACAGCGGCTATCCAGAGCGAGGTGAGAAGAACGCCAATCTCCAGACTCAACCCAAAGCGTAGTGGGAGAAGACCGACCATCAGCGCCAGTAAGCCAAATGCACCGGCAACGATCAATGGATTACGGGCATAACCACGTCGATTCAGCCAGGCAGCGCCGGCTCGCACTGCTCCCCAACCGATCAAGCCAACACCGATCAGTAATGGCCCAATGACCAGGACAACGAGTGCGATTGCCAGCAGACGCCCGATCAAACCGCCGGCCCACAGGTTACTGAGCATACCGGCAAACTGTCGCTGCCAGAACAGAATCGCCATCACGACGGCTACCGCCGTGTAAACCGCACTTAACAGCCCATAACCGGCAAAAATCCGCTCTTCACGATTCAACGCGACCCCGGAACGCAACTTTTGCCAGAATGGCCCACTGATAAATGCCAGTGCCCGCTTACGCAGATTGGGCAGGCGCAAGGCGTCAACCAGGATAAAGTAACCATCAAGTTCGAGCAGTGGATTGAAATTGAAGAGCGCCGTGAGATATGAAGCGGTTGCAATCCGGTGCATCCATACTCCACCGATTGTTTCGGGTGCTAAGACAGCAATAATCGCAGCAAGCGAACCGACCAGCAAGTCACATAGCGGCCCTGCCAGCGACACGAGAATACGGGCATTGCGTGGGGCCAGCCAGATGTCACTGGTATCAACAAAAGCCGCCGGCATCCCGAAGTAGAGCATAATCCCGGCTCGCGATACCTGACGACCGAAATGTTTGACCGTCAGGCCATGGGCGATCTCGTGCAACGTAAGGGTCACAAACAACGCCACACCCAACAACAAAACGTCGAGGGCAAACGATTCATTGCTGATCAGTTCAATCTGCGTACCCGGCAAAAAGTAGCAAAGCAACCCAATCACGCAGATAATGCCGAGCAATATCGCAAACACACGATTGAAGAGCCACCGTCCGCCCCAACGGTATAGCAATTCAAACACACCATCAGTATGCGACAGGGTAAACGTATGGCCATGGGTAAGGCGTAAAAGACGCTGCCCCCAGCCTTCAGCCGTATGCTGTTCGAGGCGAGCGCGTATGTGTCGATAGATGCCAACCGGGCGATCAACGAGAAATCCCTGTGTCCGTAACGTCTCGACCAGTCCGGCAACCGGCAACAACTGTTTGAAGCGCACAAAACCCATCATCGCCAACTGCGCGATGGTTTGCGTGCCATCCATCGCCTGCCAGATTTCACGTTCGGTAGGGCTGAGCCGCAGGTAGTGTCCGCCCGGACTGCGTAACACCGTCACCTGCTGGTCACCCTCGTGGACGGTCTCCTCGATCACTCCATCGATGCGCTGCGGTCGGTATTGCACCGGATCAGCGCGCTGGCGGAGAATACTCCATACCCCACCTTCCCCGGCAGGCGTGGAGTGTAGCCGACGTTGCAAACTCTGGTATAACAAACGCCGCTGCGCAGAAGGTGTAGTTATCTGCTCTTCTATGGCTGTCCAGAGGCGATGATGAGAATTCAACAATGGTGTCATACAACTGCTCACGATGAGATGTCATCGTTATAAACGAGCAAGAAATATCGCATTCTCATCATAACAGGTATGTCCAGGATTGCCGACTCTTGGGTTAATGTGTATGTTGCAGAGAAGACAGGAGATAGAAAATAGGAAACAGGAACGATAGCCACAGGTAAGTGAGGACAATCTCAACGCCTGAACTATACCGCCATTGACAATGCTTGACGCCTGATCTGCACGTCGGCTACAATGATGACCCTGACAATTGGAGTTAGCCGCAAGGGAGCACATCATGACCACACACACTGAAACGGCACGGTTGCCAACCGATTACATGCCGGGCCCGGTTCCTGGCCCACGAGCGCAGGAGCTGGTGGCTCGCGATCACACTGTAATTGCCCCACTCGGACGGGTGTACCCCCTGGTGATTGACCATGCGCAGGGCTGCGAGGTCTGGGATGTCGATGGCAATCGCTTCCTCGATATGAATGCAGGCATTGCAGTTTTGGCTGCCGGTCATTGCCATCCGCGTCTGATCCAGGTTGCCCAGGAACAGCTTCAACGCTTCACCCACATGGCAGGCACCGACTTCTACAACGAACCAATGGTGCGCGCTGCCGAGAAGCTGGTCTCACTGATGCCCGGCGGCAAGGACTGGCAGGTTTTTTTCACGAACAGTGGCACGGAAGCAGTTGAAGCCAGTATTAAACTGGCCCGTTATGCAACCGGTCGCCAGAACATTATTGCCTTTTACGGCGCATTTCACGGTCGCAGCTACGGCAGCCTTTCGCTCACCGCGTCCAAACCACGCCAGCGCCAGGGGTTCTTCCCGCTGCTACCCGGCGTCAGCCATACCTACTATCCCAATTGTTACCGCTGCCCGATCAATCTTCGTTTTCCAGAGTGTGACATTGCCTGTCTTGATCTGATCGAGCGCACGTTGTTCAAGACCACAACCCCCCCGGAAGAAGTTGCCGCCATCATTATCGAGCCGATCCAGGGTGAGGGTGGCTATGTAGTGCCGCCTCCCGGAGCGCTGGCTCGTCTGCGCTCGATCTGTGATCGTTACGGCATTCTGCTCATCGTTGATGAGGTGCAGAGTGGTGTGGGTCGTACCGGTAAGATGTGGGCTTTTGAACACGAGGGTATTGTGCCCGATATTGTGGCTTCGGCCAAGGGACTGGGCGGTGGTTTACCGCTGGGTGCCATGATCGCCCGCAGCGAGCTGGCCCGCAAATGGCAACCCGGTTCGCATGGCAATACGTATGGCGGGAATGGTCTGACCTGTGCGGTCGCGTATGAACTGCTCACGATGGTTGAAGAGGAGTTGATGGACAATGCCGCCACGGTTGGTGCCTATCTCCTCGAACAACTGCAAGCCCTTCAGCAGCGATTCCCGCAGATCGGAGCAGTACGCGGGCGCGGCCTGATGATCGGTGTCGAGTTTGTCGATAGTCAGGGCAATCCCGCCGGTGCGCTGGCCGAGGCAGTGATGGTCGAGAGTTTTCGCAAAGGACTGCTGGTACTCACCTGCGGTGCCTCAACAATCCGCTTCTGCCCACCATTGACCCTGACGAAAGCTCAGGCCGACGAGGCCGTAGCCCGGTTTGCACTGGCAATTGAAGCCTGTCTGACTGCGTAGCCTGGGCAGAAGGAGGGCAACCCGCGGTACATGTGGGTTGCCCCGTATGCAAAAATAAGCTGGTGGCAACGCCCTCATCCCGGGTTAGATGATGCACATTTTGCGCGACAGCGGTATACTAAGAGTAGAGATGTAGAGCCTATCCCAAAACGCTACCGGAGCGGGTAAAGTATAGTTATCTGCTGATCGACTTGAAAGACTTGTAGTAAGATCAGCAACACTATTGGTAATAGTTAAAACGATACTGTCAGACACGAGTGACAGGTCTCGCGCATGACCTCACCTGGAACAACAAATCCGCCAGTCATCTTTGGCCGTTATCAGGTCCACGAGGCGCTCGGAGAGACACGCCTCGCGGTGGTGTACAAAGCAACCGATTTGCGGCTTCAGCGACAGGTATTTGTGCATCTGTTACGAAAGTCTCTGCTCGGTAATGAACAGAAGCGACAGCAGTTTCTCGCTGAAGCGACCCAAAGTGCCCGTCGCTCACACCCTGTCTTCCTGGAAGTGTTCGACAGCGGTGAAAGCAATGGTCGCCCCTTCCTGATTACCGAAGCCGCCGAAGGTCGCCCACTGTACGGAATTGGTGCCTTAAGCGTCGCCCAGGCTCTTAGCATTGTGCGCCAGGTGGCCGATGCCATCGCGCTCTGTCAGCGCCAGCGTTCACCCGAACTCCCGATGGGATTGTATCATCCCCCCATTAGCAGCGCGAACCTGTTACTTGTCGGTGATAATCAGGTCAAACTCGTCGAGAGCTGGCTCCTTGCACCTGCCCTTGTACCCGCCGATCTGGCCTACTACCGGGCACCCGAATTAAGCACCGGTCAGGCAGCCCAGCCGGCAAGTGTGGTGTACGCATTGGGCATCTTACTCTTTGAACTCATTACCGGCCAGCGACCGATCCACGGTGAGGATGCCAAAACAACTGCACTGGCACATCTCACGCAATCGGTTCCTTCGTTGTCACAGGTACGCCCGACAATGTACGTACCTTCACTTGACGATCTTATTGCCCAGGCAACTGCGTGCGAACCTGGACAACGCTTCGCCGATGCGCAGGTGTTTGGCTCTGCTATCAACAATCTCTGGCATCAGTTGACTGTACCTACGCGCCGCCTCTCTGTGAACCGACCAGAAGTGGCACAGGTTGCATTGCCGGTACCAGAACGAACAGCAACGCCGGTTGGCAGCACCAACTCCGTTGGCACACCGGCTACTTCGCGCCTGCGCGACCGCTTCAGCCAGGCTATAACCGCTGCCTTCGACATCGATCAATTTCGCCGCCAGGATCGGCGACGCAGCCTGACCGGTTGGCTTATCATGGTATTGCTGTTACTCGCTGTTGCCTTCGGATCATATTGGGCCGTAACCTGGGCTTTTGATCGCTTGAATCTAAGTGCGCCAAGCCTGCCGGAATTACCCGCATGGCAGTGGCCCGATTTGAACCTTGCCGGCCAAAACACCCCGGAACTATACGTCGTGAATATCAATGAGGGCTTAAATTTACGTTCTGCACCAAATACCCGACCGGAGACGATAGTGATGGTTGTACCTAACGGCACGGTCGTGCGTAAACTGGAAGGCCCGGTGATGGCCGATAATATTCCATGGTTAAAAGTTCAGTTTGAACTCAACGGCCAGGTGATTGAGGGCTGGATGTCGATGAACTATCTGCGTCGACAGCAATAAGTTCCAGCAGCGTTGAAGCGTAGATTAATCGTGGTATGATAGGAGGCGGTGTGGAGCAGGAAGCGGAGAAGCGCGAATTGCTCGGTGAACGGGTAAAAATTCGTCCATGGCGACGAGCCGACACATTGATGCAAGAGCGCTGGCCGCGTTACAGCGAACCGTTCAGTTCCTTGTGGAATATCCCGCGTCCTTATCAGGCTGATCGCGATGATCAGTTTTGGACAGGTGCAACTGAGGCGTGGGCCATTGAGTTGAGGTCAGGGACGCTGATCGGTCGCTTATCGTTACGTGAAATTGATCGCCAACGCCAGTCGGCCCGGTTGGGTATTTCCCTGGCCCAGCCGTATGTCGGTCAGGGTTTGGGTGGGGAAGCACTGCGTCTCTTCCTGGCCTACTACTTTGGCTCGCTTGGTTACCAGCGTATGGTCCTCGATGTGGCGGCTTTCAATCGACGGGCTGTGCGTTGTTATCAGCGATTAGGTTTTGTTGGTTTAGGCAGCGAATGGCGCCATATTGGTAATGAACCTGTGTTACGCTTGTTAGATGAAGAACAGTATCAACACCTGCGCCCTTATTTTCGGCGCAATCGCTTCGATGCACAGGTTGAGTTCTACGAGATGGAATTAACCCGCGAGGCGTGGCTAGCCGCCGGGGGTACGCTTATTTAAGAGGGAACCATGTCACTCATCGCCGGAAATCTTGCAATCGTTCAACGTTTACTCGACGGCGATCAGATAGCCTGGGCGGTTATCGGTGGAGCAGCAGCTCATGTGTATGGTGACCGCCGTCCTCTGAATGATGTAGATATTTTGGTGCAACGACAGGCATTGTCGCGAATTGTGAATCTCTTACAGCAATCCCACAAAGCGGTACAATCTGATGGCTCACGCGTGATCTGGCGCGGTATCAAGGTATTTGACGACCTCAGTGTGCGTCAATCCGGGATCAGTCATCCATTCTGGCTCGACGATTTGATGCAAGAACGACGGCGTCGTATGCCCCTCCTCGGTGCCCAGGTGTTCCTGGCCGCTCCCGAAGATATTGTGGCTCACAAACTGTTATTACAGCGTGGGCCTGAACAGGGTAAGCACGATAAGCAGGATGCGGCTGGGATCATTCGGCGTCACCAGCTTGATATAGATTATCTGATCATGCGTCTTCAACGCATGAATGCTCTCGACATCGTGCGCCCCCGTCTCCTCGACTTCGGGATTACCATACCGTAGCATCGAGACGTTAGTTCAAAAAAGAAGAGGCGGTACGGTTACACCATACCGCCTCTTCTTTATTTGTCGAGGGTGTACTTAGTTTCTGTTCACCCCCCAAAAAAAACGGCGAAAACACAGCCTTCGCCGTTTCTTCCCCCTATACAGCTACTTCGATAAGCTTTTATCAATTGGCCTGACAGCGCGCACAACGGCCAAAGAGCTGCAAGAGATGCCCCTCGACGCTAAAGCCAGTTTCAGCCGCAACCCGATTCAGCAAATTATCGAGATCGCACCCTTCAAAGCTGGTGACTGCACCACACCTGGTGCAAACCAGGTGGTGCAGATGACCAGGCTGGCAGGGTACATACCCCTCTTCGCCCACCGGCCCGTGAATACGGGCCAGCCAGCCACTGGCATGAAGTTGTTCAATAGTGCGATAGACAGTTGCCCGTCCAGGCGTTTCACTATGCGTACACAGATCGGCGTAGAGCTGTTCGGCACTGAAAGGAGCACGGTATGACGCAATCGTTTCAATCACCCGCATGCGAGGGACAGTAATGCGCAAACCGGTACGCTGCCATGCTGCCCGAACACTATTGAGCCAGGCCTGTGTATCAAGCGACGGTTGGGGTGATGAGGAAGCATTTGTGGTCATAGTGCTTTGTATCCAGGCGCAACGCTCTCGGCAAGTGCGTCGCACCACTGTTGTTAGCGCGTATGCGATGGATTTAGGGCGGCCACAAGGGCCGCCCCTACAGGCGTCACACCACTACTCATTTAGCGCGTATGCGATGGAGCAACCGGCAACAGGGCCAGGTGACGTGCTCGCTTAATCGCAACCGCCAATCGGCGCTGCATCTTAGCCGAGACACCGGTACGGCGACGGGGGAGAATCTTGCCTTGCGCCGTCAGGTACTTCTGCAAGCGCTTGACATCCTTGTAGTCCGGGACGATGCCCAGCTTGGTGAATTCACACTCGCGGCGGCGCGAACGAGGCCGACCTGAAGCTCGCGAACGACTCATTGATTATCTCTCTCCTTATATCTTTCGACGCGACATATTTGTTTTAAGCCGTCTTCTAGTATACCATATCTTGACCGATCAGTGCGCAGAGACGCCGGCTGCCTAAACTATCAGCCTGGGGCGCTGCGTATGCCATTCGGTCTGGCGCTGGTAGGCATCACCCACCCGCAGTAGCGTGGCCTCATCGAAGGGTCGTCCGATCAGTTGCAAGCCTACCGGCAGCCCCTCACTGAAACCGCATGGTACGACCAACGCCGGTACACCGGCCAGGTTGATCGGTAGCGTACAGACATCGCTCAGGTACATTGCCAGCGGATCGTTTATCTTCTGGCCAATCGGAAAGGCAACGGTTGGCGAGGTCGGTGCTGCCAGCAGGTCTACCTGCGTAAATACCTGCTCAAAGTCGCGCTTGATTAACGTGCGTACCTGCTGGGCACGTCGATAATAGGCATCGTAATACCCTGCGGAGAGGGCATAGGTGCCGAGCATAATACGGCGCCGGACTTCGGGGCCAAATCCCTGACCACGGGTCTGTTCGATCTGCTCCCACATCGTTTCACCCTCGGCCCGGAAGCCGTAACGCACGCCATCGAAACGGGCCAGGTTGGCACTGGCTTCGGCGGGGGCAATGATGTAGTAGGTGGGCAATGCATATCTGGTGTGTGGCAACGAGACATCGACCAGGATCGCTCCCAGATCGCGCAACACCTCGATGGCGGTGCGGGTAGCAGACTCGACACCAGGCTCCATCCCTTCAACAAAATATTCACGGGGAATGCCGATCCGCAACCCGCGAATGTCACCGGTCAGAGCTGCTGTGTAATCAGGAGTATCAATGGGTGCACTGGTACCATCACGCGGATCATGGCCGGCGATGACATTGAGCAGTACCGCCAGATCGGCCACTGTCCAGGCCATTGGCCCGATTTGATCGAGTGACGATCCATAGGCAATGAGACCGTAACGGCTGACCCGGCCATACGTCGGCTTAAGACCGCTGATCCCACAGAGCGCAGCCGGTTGGCGAATTGAGCCGCCAGTATCGGTCCCCAGGGTTGCCGGCACCTGCCCGGCGGCCACTGCTGCCGCGCTACCACCGCTGCTTCCGCCCGGCACCCTGGTTGGGTCCCACGGGTTGGTAGTAATCTGATAGGCACTATTTTCAGTGCTCGAACCCATAGCAAACTCATCGCAGTTGAGTTTACCGACCAGAACGGCCCCTGCCGCAACAAGGCGCTCGATCACTGTGGCATTGTACGGAGGTCGAAAACCGGCCAGAATTCGTGAGCCGGCAGTCGTCGGCACGCCATCGGTGCAGATGACATCTTTGATCGCGATTGGAATGCCGTCGAGCGGCCCGAGTGAGCGTCCTTGTTGCCGCCGCTCATCGGCAGCCCGTGCCGCGGCCAGGGCTGCATCTGGTGTGAGATGAAGAAAGGCGCGGATTGTCGGTTCAGTAGCGTTGATCCGGGCCAGACAGGCTTCAGTAAGTTCCACCGCCGAGATGTCGCCGGCAGCGAGTGCTGCTTGTGCAGCAGTGACGGTGAGATGATATAGTTCAGTCATATCGCCTCCAGTGGAGTCGTGGCGCATAGTCGCTCTATTGTACCAGACTTCGCCCAGGCAGAGAGAGGGTCTATCAGGCTACTGAACAGGGCGATCTGCGAAAATCTTGTATCAAATCAAATCCGTTAGCTTGTAGGGGCGACGCATGCGTCGCCCCTACGATCCCGCCAACAATTCACCAGCGATTCGCCGCTAATACACTCGGTAATACTTCAACACGAAGATCACACATGAACGATGCACCGCTGGACGCCAGTAGGGGCACGGCATGCCGTGCCCCTACAGCCCACGCAGACGACAACTAACAGACTCGCCGATGGTATACATGGCAATCCTTCAACACGAAGGTCACACCTGAACGATGCATATTGTTGATCTAGATTTGGTACTATGCATGCAACAATGCGTGTCCAGCGTCTCATCAACTCCTCCGCCTGACTGAAGAAGACACGGCTTACCTGACCAACAGTGGCTGAGTGTACTCACTCATAAATCATTCCTGTACCCTGCATTACTGCCTAAAGCTATTTCGTCCATCCACAGCGCAATTACGATGGGACATCGTTCTCGCGCACTCATGCACGTGTAGCGTAGTCTGACGCGTGGAAGTACGCTATCCACGTCCTCTACACCGGTTACTCTTCAGTTTACGGGTACAACATGTGTTCTCATCACGATCATCTGGCCTGTCAATGACGAACATGTGTCAGGGGGAAACCCTGCGGCTGCATGGTCACTCATCCACCATCTGTGCAGGATCGGGAGTCCAGGTTGAAGCCAGTGCCCCCTGGGAGCGTGCGCCTCTGGCGCGCTCATAGAGGATCGGTAACCCTTCCTAAAGCCGGTACTCCCCCTGGGAGCGCGCCAGAGGCGCGCTTCCCACCTGATACGCGCAGGATCGGGGGTCCGCACCGAAGCCGGTGCTACCCAACAATTGGTACTCAAGTTAACCAAATTTGTACTGGCTTCAGCAGCCACAACGATGTAGGATGTAGTAGCATGAACTCATAGTGAGAATCTGACACCTGTAACCAGCGCATTATGGAGGATCGAGTCGGTCACGCTATAAAAGGTGTCACGATTGGTATCACGACCTGCACAACGTCACTCCAAAGCTGATACCGGAATCAGGTAATGTGTCCGCTACGATGTCACCAATAGCGAGAACGACTTTGAGGATACCGGGGTGATATGGTATATCGCCTGTAGTGGAGCAGCAACGCATGGTGACTCTCGTGTACCAGACTTCGACCCGGCGGGTTGCGTACTGGCTGCGCCGGCTTTCAATACTCTTCTGCCTCATGTTGCTGATGACTGCCTGGCCGGCACAATCCGGTGCTGCGCACGATGAGCCATCAGCAACTCTGGCAAATCTGGTTTGCTTCGATGCGACTGAGGACGCGGCTATTGATCGCTCGCCATCCTCCTCCCCCTGGCGACCACTGCGAAACGAGGTCAGTTTTACCACGGCGGCTGCCCGCGTCTTTTCACCACCCCAGGCCATCTTTCTGGTCGAGGATGACGATGGCGACGGTGATGGTGGCATCGATGTTGATGCCTTCGGGCAACGATTTTCAATACCACCAACTACCGAACAGATAATTGGTTCATTACGGTACCGGATTGTGCCGGATGCCCTCGGCCCAAACGATAGTGTGACCATTTCGCTCAATCTACCCGATGACCCTACACCTGCCGGACGTGTCTTTGCCGTGGATATTCCGCTCAGTGGCCGGGCCGATGGTAACTGGCGCAGCTTCACCTGGGCAGCCACCGACGTGGCATCGCTGGTCGATCAAGGCGCTGCGCGGTTGCAGATCACGATGCGCGGCGTCAATGACGGTACCGCACTCGCGCTTTCGTTCGATGACATTGAAGCCCAGGTATGCACACGCACACTGGCGACCCTGGGTGGTCGGGTCAGCCAGCTCAACTGGGACACAGCCGATCTGAGCGATGTGCAGGTTCTTCTGGTACGCTCCGACACGAACGGTCAGACGGTTGTTGCCACCGCCGATGTAGCCCCTGCCGATGATGGGTTTCGCTATCAGTTCGATGTGCCGCCGCTCGCGGACGGAGAAAGGTATCAGGTCTGGTTTGTCAATCAGCCGTTGAGTGGGAGTCGAGATCAGCGTCGTCTTGGCCTCCTGGCCGGTCCGGTTGTTAGCGAACTGGCCGCCGGTGAAGAGATTCTCGACCTCGACCTGGAGCTTAGTTCACCGCGCCTGCTTGATCCACAACCTGGTGCCCGCCTGGTGCTGCGCGAGGACAGTCCGGTGCGTCTCTCCATCGAACCGCGAGGCAGCGAAGACGAGTTGTATCAGATTTGTCTCTACGATCCGGTGGTGATTGTCCCGGAAACCGGCTTACCACCGCAATTGTGCAGTCCACTGCTCACCGCGGATGAACCGTACATTGATCTCGTGCCGGCCAGTTTTGCCACCTTCCCCCTGCGCTACGGCCATCCGTATCGCTGGTACGCTATCGTTCACGACAATCGCGGCACAGAGCAGTTGCCCGCCTACGGTTACAGCTTTGCCGAACGGACGATCACATTTCTGCCTGAACCTCCTTCGCTGCCGGTGCGACCGGTCGATGATGAGGGATTGCCGGATGGTCTGCCGTCGGCGAGCTGGACGGTGTTGATCTACGTTGCGGCTGATAATGCACTCGGCGATCCATTGCGCACTAGTGCTGTTGCACGCCCGGATTTCGAACTAGAGCGCCTGCGCTCATTGGCGACGACCTATCCCAATCTTTCGATTGTGACCTTCTACGACGGTTATGGGAGTACCGGTGGTCAGATGTGTGCCTTGCGTGGCAGTGCCGTTGATTGCCGGAACCGATTAGAGCCAAACAGTGCCGATCCGGCGACTCTGCGCGAATTTGTTAGATTTGGCCTGACCGAATTTCCGGCTACTCGCACTATGCTGGTGCTCGTTGGCCCGGCTCACCCGGCACTCGGTTTTGGCAGTGATGAGTCGGTCGCGAATATACCGGCCATGACGATGGCCGATCTCGGTACGGCGCTGACCAATGCCACCACAGCCGCAGCGAAACGCCTCGATCTGATCCTGATGCAGGCCCCTCTCACGGCCAATCTGAACACAGCACTGGCCCTGGCCCCGGCGGCTGATTATCTGGTTGCACCACCCGGACAAATCTGGCGCACCGCCTGGCTCAACCGCGTGTTGAATCGGCTAAACGCGACTAACAACACGCCGCGGGAGGTTGCGATTGATCTGCCGGCATTGTACGGCAACGCCGTGCGGGCCGATGGTGTTTTGCGTGAATATGCGCTGACGGCCCTTGACCTTGCGCGTGCTGATGAAGTGAAGGCGGCACGCGATGCGCTGGCGGTTGAATTAACACGTGTCCTCAATGAGCGCGCCGCCATAATGCAATTGTTGCTGATGGATGTGCGTGCCGGCAGTACAGCCTATGATAGCTCAGGAAATGGGCTGATCAATGCAATGCGGGACTCACTTGGAGAGCGCTTCCCGGCACCGGAAGATGCCTTTATCGATCTCGGTGATTTTGCGACAGCTCTGGCTAATGCACCAGCGCTACAGGCCGCCGATCTGGCGGCAGCCCGTACTGCGACCCTGAACCTGCGAAATGCCCTTGGTGGAAGTACACCACTGGTCATAGCCACCCGCCGCCTGGCAAACGGACAGGTCGGGCTACCAGAGTTACCCATCGGCGCTGGTCTGGCCGAATTGTTCCCTCACCACGCTCTCTTGGGCACCCAACCGCTGCTGGTCGAATATCTGCTGTATCGCGGCCAGAACGATGACTGGAGCGCCTTTGTTCGTCAATACCTGGCAACAGATCGACCAGTCGGCATTGGCGGCGTCACTGATGTCCCGACCGGCGGCACGCCGTTCCCGCTCATTACCGGACTACCACTGGCGTATGATCGCTATCTACCCATCGTTGCCCGCTGACCATTGCACTAAACAGTGCGACACAGGGAGTCCTGCACGCTCTCTACAGAGGTAGGCGCAGGCGTTGACTGCACCTACCCTACTCTGTAGGATGGAATAAATCATCTCCCGCCCCTTATGCCGGCGCGGATAAGACCGGCTGCGGTCAGCCTGCGTGGCTGCCAGTTGGCGAGAGAGGTTCTACTCAGGAAATTGCCTCTACCCCGGCGGCAAATTGCTGTTGATACAGATCGTAATACGCGCCGCGCAAGGCCAACAGCTCCTGATGCGAGCCGCGTTCGACGATCTGACCATTCTTGACCATCAGCACCAGATCGGCATTACGGATTGTGCTCAGGCGATGAGCAATCACAAAGCTGGTTCGTTCCGCCAGCATCTGATCAAACGCGCGCTGAATGATCCGCTCGGTGCGGGTGTCAACGCTACTGGTCGCTTCATCGAGGATCAAAATGCGGGGATTGGCCAACGCTGCGCGCGCAATCGCGATCAGTTGCCGTTGCCCCTGACTAAGGCCGGTACCTCGCTCGCCGAGGATCGTCTGGTAGCCGTCGGGTAACCGCTCGATGAACTCTTGCGCGCCGACCAGTTGAGCCGCAGCGATGACCTCGTCATCGGTGGCAGACAGGCGTCCATAACGGATATTGTTCATCACCGTATCGGCAAACAGGAAGGTGTCTTGCAGCACAATGCCGATCTGCGAACGCAGGCTGGCGGCGGTCACCGCACGTACATCGTGACCGTCAATTGTCACCTGCCCGGCGCTGACATCGTAAAAACGCGGGATGAGATTGACCAGCGTGGTCTTGCCGGCACCGGTCGGGCCGACGATAGCGATGGTTTGTCCCGGTTCAGCGATAAAACTTACATCACGCAGTACCGGCTCACCTGGTTTGTATTCTGCCCAGACGTGATCGAAGACGACCCGACCCTGGATCGGCGGTAGCGGATACGCATTCGGTGCATCAACCAGATCGGGTTGCACATCAAGCAGCCCGAAGATGCGTTCACCACCGGCAATCGCGTTCTGGACATTTGTCCAGAGAGAGGCAATTTGCTGAATGGGCTGATTGAAGCGTTGCACGTATTGAATGAAGGCAAAGATTGTTCCCAGTGAAATGATCCCGGCACCGAAGAAGGGCGCATTGCGCAGCGCACTTAGCGCACCGACAACCACAACGATGGCGATAGCCACGTATCCCAGGGCTTCCAGCACCGGGTTCAGGGCACTGGTGAAGCTGGCCGCCCGAATATTGGCATCACGGTTGGCGGCATTGGCCCGCTCAAACTGGGCAATACTCTCTGCCTCGCGGTTGAAGGCCTGTACTTCGCGAGCGCCAGCAATACTCTCTTGCAAACCGGCGTTCACATTGCCCATCTGTTGCCGACTGGCGCGAAATGCTCGCCGGGCCTGGGTGGAAAAATAGAAGGTCGCCAGCACCATAAACGGCACCACACTCAGGCTGATCAGCGCATACGGCAGATTACTCTGCACCATCGCATTGATGGTCAAACCGATTTGCAAAAAGCCGCTGACAACGCTCAGCAAGGCGAAACTCAGAGCTTGCTGAATCGTATCGGTGTCGCTGGTAATCCGACTCATCACATTACCGGCCTCGTTGCGAGCAAAATAGCCTAGCGAGAGCCGATGAATGTGCGCGAAAACATCCTCTCGTATCTGCCGGAGTGCTCGCTGCCCAACCCAGTT
>FWWM01002773.1_pt1 | contig 45743 bp, 42 predicted proteins | sample 2228351 | NCBI WGS metagenome assembly FWWM01 (sample SAMEA103939774, study PRJEB20133) | metagenome
TGGGATGGTGGCGGGTCTTACGGACCACATCTGGAGCTTGGAGGAGCTGTTGACCCATGTTCCTGTTCCTATCAACGATTCATAGGGAGACTACCGAATTGAACGCTTTTAAGAATCCAAAGCGCAACCAGCTTCATCTGCGCAGAGCGTGCCTCAAAATCGCAAGCCTCTTCAGGGTAGAATGATATAACCCTTCGAGAAGAGGTGAGGAAACCTATGAAACCGGCATCTGCCAAAGTGATGAACAAACACGAACCTCATCTTGAGATTACAGAGATCATCCAGCTTGTGGAGCGCGGGAGGCGTCATCGGCATTATCGACGCTGGATAGAACATATCGCCCGGTGTGCCGTCTGCCGAGAAACTTATAAGGAACTGCTTGCTACAGAAAGGCTTCTCCGTTCCGCTAAACCCCACCCCACACGCGTGATATTAGCGCGTTGGAGTTTGGGCTTTGCGACTGCAAGTCTGGCTCTCATTCTGTTCTGGTGGCTTTTTTCCTCATCCCAGCCACCTGCGTGGCAGAGCGTGCTACGCTTCGAACTTGGCGTCGCCTATGAAGGGGACCTTCGCTTGCCTGAATGGGTAGGGAATGTGCTGGTGGCCTATAGCACGCCTCCCAGCATTACCCACCGCAGTACGGAAGAAGCGGTAGCGATTCGCCTTCGTACCCCTAACCCTGCGAACTTAGCGTTGGACACGCTCACCCCACGGTTTGAGTGGTCTCCAATAGAGGGGGCGAAACGCTATCGAGCGGTATTAGAACCCATCCAAGACCCTTCTAAGGCAATCTTGCTTTTGGTACAAGGGACAAGCGCTACTCTGCCTGAGGAAACGCAGCTGGAGCCTCGCCACCGCTATCGTCTGCGCCTCAGCGCCTATGCCGATGCCAACCCGTTTTCAGAAATTGCTTCTGCAACCTATGAGTTTTATACTCTGAGCCAAGAGGAACAATCCCATCGTGACTGGGCGCGCCAGAATGCAAAGCACGCGCCCTATACCAGCGCAATCGTGTTCTACCGATTGGGGTATTATCAAGACGCCTACGAGATACTCGCGCAAATGCCGAACGATGCCACGACGCGCCAGTGGTTGGAGGTTCTCAGAGCACGCATGCAAGAGCGAGGGGCGTCGTTGTAGAAGATGGCTCTTCAAGTCTCGATTCCTGAAGGATGGACGCGTGCGCAGTTTGAGTGGTTCTCTGCTTTGGGGAACGCCACTGCGCCTGAGGTTCGGCAACGCCTTTTAAGACAGCATCCTGCGTGGAGCACACGCGAGGTCGTCGAATTACTCTATCCGAAACTCATCCCCCAAACACCACACCAAGCGCGTGCATGGCTTCCAGCAAGTCGCGGGCTTATCGTGGTTGCAGATAGTCTTCAGGATGATCGGCTGAGTGGTTTTACACGGCTTCAAACGGCATTTCTGCTGGCTTTTGGGGAAGCATTTCAGGAGTCGGACCGGCTTGCAGAACAGGCACGACAATACTTCGAGCGCGCTAGTGAACGGCTTGGAATGGCGCGCGCTTTACACCTGCAAGGCGAGAACGCCTTTTACACTGCAGGGGCTCAACGCACCCTCGAACTCCTCCAGAAAGCACTCCACCTCTACGAGCAAGTTCAGGCGTACCCGTTTCTGATACACTGCGAGTATGGGCTTGTGCGTGCCTATCACACACTGGGACGCCATGAATTAGCGCTCCAAACGGTGCGTCGCGCTGAGACCCGCGCACGCCAGCGCAAGGAAACTCTTCTGCTGGCGCGACTGTTAAATGCGGAAGGCATTGTGCTGAGGTCGCTCGCACGCTATGACGAGGCGATTAACGCCTACCAACAAGCCCTTACGCTCTGGCAGACACTTGGGCACGATTTAGAGCGGGCACGAACGATCGCCAATATCGGACTGGTCCACTGGTCGATGGGGCTACTCTCGGAAGCGCGTCTGTACTATGCAGAGGCGATGCAGGTCTTTCGCTCTGCAGGCTCTCGTATCGATGAAGCAACCTGCTTGCTGAACACCGCACTAACCCATCTGCATGAGGAGAACTACGCCTCCGCTATCGAGTTGCTTAGCAATGCACGCCAGATATTCTCTGCCTTAGGCGATGAGGAGGGTGAGGCGTATTGCCTGCTGAACCTTGCGGACGCTGAAAATAATCTCCAGCGATATGACCGCGCTCTGGGTTTGGCGCACCAGGCGTGTGTGAAGTTAATCGCTCTCAACAATCCCCCGATACTGGCACAGGCACGACTGATAAAAGCACACGCACAGATTGGGCTTCGGCGCACCAGAGAAGCCGATGGTACCCTCAGACTGGCTCGTCCCCTTCTGGAGCCGCTGCGCAACACGAGCCTTCTGGTAGAGTGCCTCTTTTTACAAGGCGAATCGGCGCGCGTCGCAAAGAAGCCTACCGCTGCCGAGCAGTTTTATGAAAACTGTATCGATTATCTTGAAAATATCATCTCATCCGTGAACATCCCACCTGAAGAGATGGGTTACTACCTCCATAAGTGGAGGGGGATGGTCTCTCATATCGCCTGGTTCTATGCGGGTAGGGGACGAGCTGAGCGTGCTTATCGTGCTTGCCAAGTTGGCAAAGGAGTCGCTCTACGATTAGCGCTTGCGACTTCGAGATCTGCTTCCGTCTCCCTAAAACGGTCCGATCGCCAAACTTTGGAGCGGTTATGGGCACAGTGGGAATCGGCAAATCGTCGCGTGCAACAAGCGCGCACTCCTACCGAACGACGCTCTGCCCAACGCGAAGCAGACCGACGCTACATCGAGTGGCAACGCTATCAGCGCCAACTGGCGCTCCGAACCCCGCAGTGGGGTATCAGGCAGAATCTGATTCTGATGCCCAGTCAGCTTCCTCTGGAGGGGGGAACCCTCCTGATAGAGTATGCTCTTGCAGAGGATGGGATTGCCATCCTGTGTGTGAAACGCGAGCAAGGAAGCATACGCCTCTATCCCCATCAGGTGAATGTTCCTTACGAAACGGTCAAGCGTACCCTTGTAGAGCTTCAGCATGCCCTCGAAACCAGCACAAACTTAGACCCCATCTACCCCTTCTGCACCCAACTTTATAACTGGCTTCTGCGTCCCATAGAATCGCGGTTGAGTGGGGTGCGTCATCTTATCCTGTGTCCTGATGATGTGCTTCATGAAGTCCCGTGGTCGGCTTTACGCGATGGTCAGGGGCGATTTCTGATTGAACGGTTCAGCATTTCCACCAGCTCCTCTGCGACGGTATGGGCACTGGCGAAACGCTCCCAAGCTCAAGGCAAGCGCTTGACATCCCCGCGTGCCCTGATGGTAGCAGTGTCCGATTTTCCTCAGGCGTCCCAACAAGGGATGCGTTCCACCCTCAGCCGATTGCCGGGTGTGGCTCAAGAGCGTGCCCTATTCCAACGGCTCTTTGGGGCGCGGGCACTTTTATTGAGCGAGAGGAGTGCCACTCGGCAATCTGTGCTTTCTGCTCTCCCGCGTGCAGAGATTCTCCATTTCGCAACCCATGCCGTCGTGAATCGGAACCTCCCGATGCTTTCTGCCTTCGCCTTGCACGGAAAGTCAGCGCCTTCCTGGCTCTATGCGCGTGACATTTTGGAACAACGGCTTCCTGCGCGCCTAACCGTCCTTTCTGCATGCAGTACGGCTCAGGGTGTGCTCACCAGCGATGGGATGATGGGGTTAGCATGGGCATTTCTGATAGCAGGTTGTCCCACTGTAGTGAGTACGCTATGGAAACTCCCCGACGAAGCGGTTCCGCTCTGGATGGAGAGTTTCTACAACGCGTATCTACGCGGGGAATCGGTAGCCCAGAGCGTGCGCATGGCGACCTTACGCCTGCTACGCCACCCTCGCTGCCGCCACCCCCGCTACTGGGGTGCGTGGATTGTGCAAGGCGCAGGCTAAATCCCCGAAATTGTGCCCGATTCTCCACCCAAACCTGCAACGCGCTGAGTCAAACCTGAGTCTTTCCCGTCGCAAGGGGCAAAATACTAAACCCGCCCCTTGAAAGGAGTGAAACGATGCGAAGCATACGATTGGTGTCTGAGAGCTTAAAGTTGGTCGCAACAGCGTCCACTTGTGTAGCATTAGCGACGATAGGGCAAGCACAACTTAGTGCGCCCTCAGGAACGGTCTATACCAGCCACGGGCTTTACACCTACGCAAACTACTTCGGCGGTCCCGCGAATCCTCAGTTCAACATCCCTGGAAACGGGTGGATGACCGCGCCAGGAGCAAACTACCCCTTAGTGACGGGGCATGTGGAGCTCAGCGGTGCTCAGGTCGCTGCGGGGTCTCCTTGGTTGGACTGGTTCACTGGACCTGCAGGTAACTTTGGTGGTGCTCGTACCTCGCTTAGGGCATACTCGACTGGAAACTCGGCTTGGATTCGCTGGTCTAACTACACCGTGTTCGACCGCTCACCCATCGGAGGAGGTTCTTACAATCTCTCAGGCGGTGATGTATTCGGTACTGTCGGTCCGCTGGGTTGGGCAGGACGCGCTGTCGCTGCTTTTCCCTTCCGAGTGGTGGCTCGGAAGCCAATTGGCTATGCTGCACTGGGCGCCGCCTTCGAGGTCGAAGTGTACAATCAGTTTAATGTAGTTCAACGCGTATTCGACCTCGGCGTGATTATGGCAACGGATGGAGCTGCCACCAACCGTCCTGATGGACTCGGCTACTTCCACATCAGTCTGAACAACTCACCAGGTGTCGCTGCAACGATAGGGAGTTTCAACCAATGGTGGGACGCGTTTGGTACCTACCACGCAGCGGGGTGGGTGGCAATCGTCTCCAATCCATTCGCGATGGGTGCAGGCTGGAAGTGGGTCATTAATGGACGCCTAACCTTGCTTGCTGATCCGTCATACGAAATGTACATCGATTACGACCAGATCGACGCGATGAACCAAGCATTGGCAGATTACGGGAATGACCTGATGGGCTACAATGTTGTGCCCGAACCCGCCAGTCTTCTTGCGTTGGCAGTAGGCTTGGCTGGTGTCGCTGCTCGCCGACGCCGAAAAGCCTGAGCCTTGGCTCTCCACCCGAAAGAAATCGAGAGCAGTTTAAACTGCTCTCGATTTCGAGTTTTTGTCGTTTTCCTGAGCGGCAGAGAAAGCATCGGCTTCGTTCTGCGACAGAGGCTCTTTGCTACACTTGGAGGAATGACAGGCGCAAGACGCCTACATATAAGTTCCTCCAACCCGTTGTCATTCTGAGCGTCCAACCCATCATTCTGAGCATAGCGAAGAATCTCCGCATTTCTCCTGTATCCGTACGAACCTGCAACAGATTTCCCGAAACCTGAGTCTTTCCCGTTGCAAAGGGGAAATCACCCCCTAACATGACTTGAGCTTAGGAGGACGAAAGATGACTCGGCAGTTCAAGTGGATGCGCGCTATGGCGCGCTTTTGGGCAGTGATGTTCGTATTCGGATGCCTCTTCGGAGGTCTTTACGCCCAGCCCTTCACTTTTCAGGGGTTCCTACGTCAGGGTGGGGCACCAGCCAATGGCAACTTTAGCCTCACTTTCCAACTGTACGATGCGCCCACGGGGGGCAACCTCTTGGGAACAGTGGGACCTCTGAATGTGAATGTCACCAACGGCTTCTTCACGGTGGAGCTGAACTTTGGAACAGGTGTATGGACAGGCGCTGACCGCTGGATTCAGATTCGTGTCGGCACCACCAACTTGACACCGCGTGCAAAGGTCAACCCGACGCCTTACGCAATCTATGCAGCGCGTGCAGGCACTGCTGGCGCGGCTAACCCGATTGGTCCTGCAGGTGGCGACCTTGCTGGAACCTATCCCAACCCTACAGTGGCGCGCTTGCAAGGACGCCCTGTTGCCCCCGACGCGCCTGCGGTCAATCATGTGCTGAAATGGGACGGCGCCCAGTGGAAGCCCCAACCTGAGTCCGCTAGCTTTTGGGCACTGGGTGTGGGGAACAATATCCAAAACACTAACGCGGGCAATGTAGGAATCGGCATCGGAGCACCCACCCACCGATTGACGATTCAAGCAAGCCCGATGAATCAAGATGTGCTTCGTCTGATTGGTCCCAACGGTGCACAAGGCTTCGGGGCGCGCCTCAACTTTGGAGACGGGAACTTCGTTCGCCTCGAGGAAGATGCCGATAACGCACTGACCATATTTGCTCAGATGCGCACAGCAATTCTGGGCGGGAATGTGGGAGTGGGTCTCAACGCGCCGACCCACCGCCTGACCATTCTGGCAAACGCGAATGATAGACAAGTGCTCCGTTTGATAGGACCGGGCGCAAATCAGGAAAATGCGCGCCTGAGCTTCGGCGACCTTAACAACGGGGTCGATAAGGTGTACATAGAGGAGGATCAGAACGACACTTTACTCATCCGTGCTACCCGTACGGCGATTAAGGGAGGGTATGTAGGGATTGGACTTTCTGACCCCACTCATGCACTGACCGTTTATCCCTCCGATGAAAAAGCCTTAAGATTGATGGGACCTGGAAATAATTTTGAACAAGCGCACTTAAGTCTTGGAGACCTTGATGCAAATGGTAACGATATCGTGTTCATCTCAGAAGACATAAACGACGCTCTTCTCATCCGAGCTCCTGTTCGGATTGCGCTGATGGGTGGGAATGTCGGGGTAGGAACGGACACCCCCGCTGCGAAACTTGATGTCGCAGGTTCCGTGCGTTCTACAGGGCTGATTGTGAACGGAGCCACGACCATCAATGGGAACGCCGCAATCGCCGGCATTACCACACTCGGCGGAGGTCTGTTAATCCCAGTTGGTGCAGGAGCCGGGCGTGTGCTGACCAGCGACGCCGTCGGCAACGCCAGTTGGCAACCCTTGCCACCACCTCAAGGACCTGCAGGGGGCGACCTGGCAGGCAACTATCCGAACCCTCTCGTCGCCCGCATTCAAGGGCGCCCCGTTGCCAACACCGCACCGAACACAGGACAAGTGCTTCAGTGGAACGGCACTCAGTGGGCGCCTGCCGACCTGTCTGGCGGAAGCTCCATCTGGGCAGTATCGGGCAATAACATCTACAACATCAACACGGGTAATGTGGGAATCGGCACGAACGCGCCCGCACACAAGTTGCATGTGGAGACCAGTTCGGGCGAGCGCGCCCTCTTCTCCAATCACACCGCGACCAGTGGCACTGCCTACGCCATCTATGCGCAGAGCGCAAGCCCTGACGGTCGGGGCATCTTCGGCTCGACAACCGCCACAACAGGCACGACCTACGGCGTACATGGACAGAGCGCCAGCACAGCGGGACGCGGGGTGTTTGGTGAAGCCACCGCCACCAGCGGTACGACCTACGGCGTCTACGGACAAAGTAGCAGTAGCTCGGGAACGGGTGTGTTCGGGATTGCCACTGCCACCGCTGGCACAACCTACGGTGTCTACGGACAGAGCAATAGCCCGAACGGCTACGGGGGCTACTTCGTGGGACGCGGCTACTTCTCAGGCAAAGTCGGGATTGGCACCAATGCGCCTGCGTACGCGCTCGAGGTGATTTCCAGTACAGAAGACCGTACTCTGCAGGTGACTCACACCGCCACATCGGGCACGGTCTACACCATCGTCGCAACAACGCCCAGCCCAGCAGGTACGGGCGTACTGGGGGTTGCCTCCGCCACCACAGGCACGAACTACGGCGTTCGTGGACGCGCCAACAGTGCCAACGGCTGGGGCGTCTATGCAGTGGGACGACTCGGAGCATCGGGCACGAAATCGTTCCAAATCGACCACCCGCTCAGCCCAGAGACCCACTACCTGAACCACTTCTGCACTGAAGCGCCTGAACCGCTCAACACCTACAGTGGGAATGTCGTCACCGATGCACGCGGGTATGCGGTGGTGCAACTGCCCGACTACTTCGAAGCCATCAATCGCGACTTCCGCTATCAACTCACCGTCATCGACTCCAGCGACGATTTCGTGCTGGCGAAGGTGGTAAGCGAGATTCAGAACAACCAGTTCGTCATCCGCACAAATAAGCCGTTCGTCAAGGTGTCGTGGCGCGTGGAGGCGGTACGCAACGACCTGTGGGTACAACAGTATGGCTTCCAGACCGAACAAGAGAAGCCAATGGAGCATCAGGGCAAGTACCTACATCCCGAACTCTACGGGCAACCGAAAGAGAAGGGCATTCACCACGACCCCGTCTCTGAACCTGCCGAAACAACGCCATCTCAACCCAACAAGCAATAGCCGTGCCCATCCCCTCTATCCCCCAATCAGGGGGATAGAGGGCGTAAAACCGAACCGATGGAGGAGACTACTATGAGAAAACTGATGATGTTGGTGATTGGGCTTCTTGCTTGGACAGGAGCGAACGCTCAAACGGGCGGTGGCTTCGACCTGAGCTGGTGGACGATTGATGGCGGAGGCGTGACTTTCGCCACTGGTGGGGCTTTCAATCTCGGTGGAACAGTGGGTCAACCCGATGCGAGTGTTGCCGTGTCGGGCGGTGCGTTCAGCCTCACGGGTGGGTTCTGGTTCTCGGCACCCTGCATCGCGACCAGCGGGGATGTGGATGGCAACGGCTGTGTAGACGATGCCGACTTGCTCACTGTGCTGTTCAACTTCGGAGCGTCGGGTTTGAACCCCGCCGATGTCAATTGCGACGGGCTGGTAGACGACGCCGACCTGCTGATTGTGCTGTTCAACTTCGGTGCTGGATGCTAAGCGAGACAATCGCCATGCCAGCGATACAGTTCCCTCGTGAAGGGGCGGAGGCTCAGCTCTCGGTTTGGCACACGATGGTAGGGGCACCCAGAGGTGCCCCAAAACTAATTCTCCCACCGAAGTTCGCGCTCGTGAATAGTGCGTTCCCACAGAGGATTGCCGTCCTTATCGTGCAGGCTGAACACCAGCTGGCGGTCGCCACGCTTGCCCTGCACGCGGATTATCCCAAAGTGGCGCTTGCCCGTGACCCAAGTGCCTTCCACACGCGCAGGGTTATTCGCCTCGTCGGGATGACCACGCGCAGGTCCTGCCGTGAGCGGACTGCTCGTGACCTCATAGAACGGGTAGCCGCCCTCAGGCACCACTTTGAGCATCTCTCCAAAATGGCGGTCGCCCGAAATGAACACCACGCCCGTAATGCGCTCCTGCACGATGAAGTCGAACAACTCCTTCTGCTCACTGGGGAACAGTCCGAACCCCTCGAAGTAGACCATCGGGTTAATCATCTGCCCGCCACATGCAATCACCTTGAAAGTCGCCAGGGAGGAGCGGAGCGCGTTTTTGAGCCAGTCCAGTTGGGCGCGCCCCAGCATCTGCTTCTGCTCCATGTTCGTGCGCTGGCGGTTGGGCGTGCGGTGGGTACGGTTGTCCAGCATAAAGAACTCCACATCGCCCCATTCGAAGCGATAGAAACAACCGGGGGCTTCTGACAAACCATAGCGCACTTGGGGGAAGTAGTCGGCAAACACCTTCAGCGCGGTATCTTTGAGGCGGAAACTGCTGTCGGAGTCGTTGGGACCGTAGTCGTGGTCGTCCCAGATAGCGTAGTGGTGCGTGCTGGCGAGCAGGGGCTGGAGCTGGGGAGAGTGTCGGCTGGTGCGCCACCGATAGCGCATACCCGACTCGGTGAGCCAATCGGGTTCCACATAGTACACATTATCGCCCAACCAGAGCATCAGGTCGGGGCGCTGGCGGTGGATGGCTTCAAAAATCTCATAGTCGCCCCCATAGGGTGCGCCCGGTCGGTCGAACACAGGGTCGTTGAAGTAGGCACAGGAACCGAACGCCACCGTGAATTCGGGCGGGTCGGTGCGCCAACGCCAGTGGGGTTGGGTCTGAAACTCCAGCGGGTAGTCGCGCTGAACCCGTTCGCCATTCAGATAGAGTTCGTACTCAAAGCGCGTGCCGAACGGGAGGTTGCTCAGGCGGAACAGCGCAATATGGTCGCCCTCCTTGCTCGTGCGAATGAGGGGGGTCAGGCGGCTCGTTTCAGGCTTGCCCTTCTCCCAATAACGAATCTGAACATCGGCATCGGTAGTGGTCTGTACCCAGATTACCGTTTCGGTCATCTCGGCATAGCCCAGCATCGGACCTGCATTCAGCAACGGGTGAGGCTGTGCCCACGCCCAAAGACCGCAGAGCCATAGCACAAAGTTCAGTGCAATCCTGCGCTTCATAGCAGGTATTATAGCCCATCGAGATGTTAGGATTGGGTTAAGAGCGCACCACTCGGATTTCGCCCACTTTGGGGTCGCTATCCTGTGTGTCAGATGAGCGTCTATAATTAGGCGAGGAGGCGAATAATGAGGCGAACGGCAATCGTCTGGTTCTGGGTATCGCTTTGCGTACTGCTTGCGCCTGCCCAAGAGGCGAAAATCACCCTCCCGCTGGGCTGGTACTCGGCAGAGGAGTTAGCCCAAGCACTGAGCAACGAAGGTCGCACGGTTTCGGTTCATGCCCAACTTCAGCAACGAGTGTTTCTGATTCACCTGCGCGAGCGTTCATTTGACGAAGTGCGCGAGCTGCTCAAAGACGGCACTGGTGTTCGGGTCGAGCAGACTGGTGAAAAGCGTTGGCGATTAGAGTGGAACCCCGATGTGTTGCGCCGAGAACAGCGGTGGCGCCAACAAGTGGCGCAAGAGCTGGACAAGCAGATTGCCGAGAATATGCAGGAAGTTCTGAATCGCATTCCTCTCTTGTCAGAGGAGCATTTCTCTGCGCTCCTGCGCGCCAGCGAAGCCTACTCAGAGCAGATACGAACGAGTGAATTCCAAAGCCTTCCAGACCAATACCGACGCATGCTGGAGGTGGCGCTGGACAGTCTACCCCTCACTCCTGAAGTCGAGAGTTGGGCAAGTAAGATTGCAGGACTCCCTGAAAACATGCGCCCACTGCTCTTCTTTATGGGAAATAACCCCGACCTTGAAGCAAAAGCCGATGAGTTGCGCTATCGTACAGTGTTATTAATGGGCGCTTCCCAGGTGATGAACTATCACACGATTCTGGCAGTGGCGTTGATGTATCAGATACCGTCGTTGAGAGTGTCGGCTTTGGAGGCGATGGAGCAAGGGATGAGCGTCCGCTCCCTGCCCTTATCGCTTTTATTAGAACGCGTTCCCCAGTTGGCGGTTCTAAAACCAGCCATTACTGCAGAGTACAATCGCTTCCAACTGCCCGATGAAAAGAAGGAACCTGATTTAGACAATATTCAGGTCGTGGTGCGCCTCACGATTGAGAACGGTCAGCCTCATCTTACCTACAGCCTCATAGACCCGACTCGTGACCTGCTAAGACTGAGCAGAAGATTTCCATCAACAGATCGGCGGAAAGACCCTTCGGAGGAACCAAAGTCGCTCGCCGATGAGTTGCTCGCCTTTGCAGGGCGTGAGGGACGCCGTTATGGGGAGGAGTCTCTGAAAGCAACCCAAGACGCTCTTCAACACGCCCAATTGACCACCGAGTTCAAGGTTCCATCGGAGGCACGTTCAGAGCCTTTCAGCCGATGGGTCTACCTGTGGGCAAAGGCAACCAACAGTGAAGTCATCATGCTCCTTTACCCCCTGAACGACAGTCAGCTCAGATCGGAGCGCGATCAAACCAGACTTGCCCATCTTTACCAACAAAGGAGCATCAGTCGTACCTACGGCAATCTCGACACCCACAACTGGGCCCTCCGAATGAGGGCAGGTGTACTTTTAATAGAGAACCGATACAGTTTTATAGCACGCCTCTAAGACTACCCGCTCGCCTCGCTGAAGAGTCTGATGGAACGCTACGACCAGCTGACCTACGAGGACCTGCGCCAGTACTATCGTTCGGTGACCCCAGAGCAGAATCGGTGGTGGTTCCTGGATATCGACCAGTGGCGTATTCCGCCGTTTGCTCCCAGAGGCTCGGTAGAATACCCCGAATTCAACGCGCCTGCCGTCTTTTCGTGGGGACACTTGTGGTTCGCCGTGGCACTACTTGAGAGTTTGTCGGAAGCACGCCGAAACGAAATCTTCACTAAAGGGGACGGTCTCATTCGATTGGAGGATATTCCTCCCGTTGCCCAACGCCAACTAACTGAATGGGCGCGCAAGTCGCTTGTGAGTAGTATCCTTGACTTGGATGCGTTTCACCCTGCTTACCAGGTTCGAGAGAAGTGGCTCGAGTCGTATAAGGAGGGAGCGCGCAGGGGTTTCCTGCTGGTCTTGTTGGAACAGAAGCGCACAAGCGCCGACAAGCAGATGCTCATCCTGCGCACCACTGCAGACACTCTATTCGGAGCGGAGTGCGTCTTCACTTTCAATCACCGAGATGTTCCATACGAAATTCGCGAGGAGTAGCCATACGCTTTCCTATAAATCTGCCCGATAGAGGGCGTTCGTCTGGGTCTCGGTGACGAAGAGCCACTTGCCCTCGTTGGCGAACTCCAGATTGGTGACGCCCTTGCCCGGCAGAGTGTAGAGGGCGACCTCCTTGCCGTGCCTGTCTAACTTCGACACGCCCCGCCCATAGTGGGCGACCCAGAGGTTGCCCGCACGGTCGAAGCGCATCCCGTCGGGTCCGACCGCACTGGGAGGGAGTTCTGCGAACACCTCTGGCTCACGCCCCACCACCTGCCCCCTCTGCAACGCCCAGCGCAGGATACGATTGCGTCGGGTCTCCGCCACATACACATATCGCCCCTCAGGGTCAATCGCAATCCCGTTAGGAAAGTGGAGGTTCTTGCCGAACTGCTCCAGTTTGCCGTCTTTGCTGAGGCGGTAGACTGTGCCGATAGGTTCGTCCCAGCTGTCGCGCGGGTCGGTGAAGAAGAGGTTGCCGAACGCATCGAAGCAGAGGTCGTTCGGACCGCGTAGGGGCTGACCCTCGTAGCGGTCGACCACCACCTCTACCCGATTGGGCGCTGGCACGCGCAGTATCGCTTTGCGCTCATAGTCTGCCACATAGAGCGTGCCATCAGCGTGGAGTGTCGTGCCGTTGCCCTTGCCCGGCAGTTCAGCGTAGAGTTCCTTGCGTTCCAAGTTGCCCTCCTTGTCGAGTTGGAATCGCTCCAAGCGGTTGTTGTACACATTCACCACGAACACACCGCCCTTGCGGTCCCAAGTGGGTCCCTCAGGAAAGGCTAAACCGTCCACCACCTTTACGAAGTCCATAGCACAGGATTATAGCACATCCCCTGTGCGAACTGCCAGTTTTGGGAGAGTGTCCGCTTTCCCTGAACGAATTCGGCTATAATAAAGTATGCGATTTCTGAGTGTGTTGGGGCTAATGTTGGTGCTGTTGGGTGCCTACGCCCAGCAGACGATCCAGCGCTATGAGTTGAAGGGGGTCACAGTCGGTCGTGCCGAGCAAGTGGGGGCATCGCTGGAACCCCTTATCGGTCAGCCTGCTGATGACGCGCTCATTCAGTCCGCCTTGCAGGGGGTTGTGGCGTGGTATCAAGAGCGGGGCTATGTGCTGGCGCGCGTGCTGGACTACGAGGTCACCGACGAAGGGGTGTTAGTGGTGGAGGTCGCCGAGGGCGTGATAGAGTCCATCGAGATTCAGGGCAATCGGCGCACGCGCCCAGAGTTTCTGCGTCGGCTGGTGGGTGCGCGTCCGGGCGAGGTCTACAACGAGGTGCGGTTCCAGCGTGTACGCCAGCGCATCGGGCGGTTCCCCTTCCTGAGCGATGCGAAGCTGGGTCCCGAGCCAGGCGAGACCGTCGGCAGTGCGAAGTTGGTGCTCCAAGTGCGTGAGGAACGCTCTGCCGACATCGCCGTCGCAGCGGGCTACACTACTGAAGAGGGGCTGGTGGGCTACATCGATGCGCGGGAGACGAACCTGTTCGGGCTGGGGCATACTCTGCGCTTCCAGTGGCAACGCGAGCAGGTGCGCGACCCACTCACTAACGAATACCGCGCCTTAGAGCCATCGTATGCCATCTCCTACGAGGCTCCGCGTGCCCTGCCTGGCGCGTTCAACTTCGGCATCGAGGTGTACGACCGTGCGCCGTTCTACCCCGTGTTCTATTCGGACCTGAACAGCCTGCGCCGATACGAGCGTCGGCAGGGCTTCAGCACCTACATCGGGCTGGATTGGCGCGAACTGTTTGAGGTGCGCCTCCGCTTCCGAAACGACCGTGTGGACTATGACCGTGCGCCTTTCGGGCTGATTTCGCCTGCGGAGCAGGTCAACAATCGGGGCAAGTTCAGCGCGCTGGGTGTCCAGCTCATCTACGATTCGCGCGAGGGACGCTTCGCGAACAAGGGCATCTATGGCAACCTGCTGGCAGAGCGCACGCTGGGCGGAAGCGACTTCGAGTTCACGCGCGTGGTGGGCGAACTGCAGTACCTCATCCCGCTTGGCGAGGAACGCACACTCGCCCTACGGGGTGTGGCAGGCGCAGGCTCAGACACGATGCCCCTCAGCGAACTGTTCTGGATAGGGGGCTATGACCTCCTGCGCGGATATGGGCAAGACGAGTTTCGGGGCAACCGCGCGCTGGTGCTGAGCGCAGAGTACCGTTTCCCCGTGTTGGAAGCGACTCAGGCGGTGGTGTTTCTCGACGCTGGCTCGGCGTGGCTGGAGGGTCAGTCAGCAAGCGAGATACCCGTGCGTTTGGGTGTGGGAGCGGGCTTGCGCTTCGCCTCGCCGATTGGACTCATTCGCCTCGATGTGGCGTATGGGCGTCGCGGATTCGTCTACCTGAGTCTGGGCGGGGTTTACTGAGCAGTTGAGAAGTGTCTGCGCACACAGATAAGGTAAACCTTTACCTGTAGGAAAATAGACTGCCCACGCTGAATCATTTCAGGGATGAAATCGACCGAGTGGCACGCCTTACTGCACTTCATCTGGCGTGAGAACCCGCTCTACTGGGTCGCACGCCGTATCGAACGCCACGCCATTCACCGCTGGTTCTCGGATATGGCGATCGTTATCCTCGCAGCGCTCGCCCTCTGGCTACTTGCTATCGGGATTATGAGCCTTACTCCAAGTCTCTCAAGAGCAATCTGGGGCGCAGTACTGTTTGAGCTGACCGCTTGGTGCCATCTCTTGATCAACCTAAGCACTTTCCATAGTGAGCGGAGCCTACAAAAGTTCGAGAAGGAACACGCCAGCGACATGCTCCTCACCCGAACCTCTCCCCTCTGGTTTCTACTCGCTTCCCTACCCAACTTCCTCTGGACACGAACTCATATATCGCTCGCTCTTCTGCCCTTCTACATCACTGCTTTCGTCTGGGGCGGGTACAGTTGGGCTACTTTTTTTACCATGGTGCTGTTTCTAACGCTGGTGCCGAGAACTGGGCTTATTCTCGCGATGTTGGGGTTCGGTTTGCTATTCATCCGCCGATTCGGTGTTGCCTTCTGGAGTCAGCTTCTCGATGTGTTAGCAGAGCCTATCCGCTTAGTCGGGATGCCTGTGCCTACTTGGTTGTTGTTTATCTGCTTGATAGGGCTAATCGGTATTTGGGGACTATCTTATAAAGTTGTGACATCGGAGCCTCTACCCTCGCAAGTGCGCAAGAAGTTCGCCCGCTACGGCAATATCATTGTTGGGATTTTTGGATTCTTCTTGATGTTGATTATCTGGACTTTTCTGTCTTTTATGCCGTTCATCGGGGCGCAACCGATTTACAAGGTATTTCTCTCGTACCTTATCACTTCAGTGCTACTCTTCTACTCCAGTGCGATGCCCGTTGGCACCTCGACCCAATTGCAGACCTCTTCACGTGATTTGTTGACTTTGGCTCATTTGATAGTGATAGTGCTATGCCTTTTGGCGTGGTTTGAAGGCGAGTCGATGGCAACTGTTCTCCAGATTGGGGCGGTGCTCATGCTGATTACTTTCGCCCGCTCGGTAGGGCTGATGTGGAGTTATCGTTGGTGGGCTTCGTCCAACCGTCTACCCCTCAGCCAATACGTCCTTGTTCTAATCTGGTTTTGTGCTTGCATTGCCATTCTCTCGCCGACGCTGGCTCCCCTAATCGGGATACAGGGTTGGATGGTGCCTGTCGCCTACTTCTTGCAGGCTCTGCACGAGCGCGGAGTGAACCTCGGTTCGGATTCCCTAACGCTATGGCACGAGTGGCGTATTCCCGTTGGAGGCTCTGTCGTCGCCGTTCCGCTCTGGATACCTGCGATGGGGGTTCAGCTGGGTTGGGCGTGTCTGTTGGGACGATTGGCGCGGTCGTTCTCACCTCGCCCTGCCCCAACAGACCAACCTTCCCCTTCTACTCGCGACCCCGTGCTAAAAGAACTGCTCCGATTCGAATCTCGGCTCATGGCACGACTGGAAAACCCTCTGGTCAACCTCCAACTCATCTCCCAGCGTCGTGACACTGCGGTTCTCTTTTCTGCTCGGTTTGTGATATGGATGACTCTTCCCACGATGATACTCTGCCTTATCACCCCTCCGCTTCGCGAACTGCACGGCGGGGTGTTCTGGCGATTCTTAGATGGCTTTTGGACGCAGGCTCTCTTTGGGCTTTCGGCTCTGTTTTTGTGGTTGATTGTGTTGCTCACAGATGTTCGCGCCCTCTATACCAAGTCGTCTTCCCCGCAAGGGAGTATCACCTCGGAACCCCGATTTTTCAAGTTCACTCAGCCGAACTTCCATTTCGTGTTGACCTCTCTCAGTCCTTCCCAGTGGGCATTTGCGATGTGGTTCCCACGCTTCTGGCTCACTGTGAAACTTGGGGTTGGGTTTGTTATTTTGATGTGGATGGGCGCACTCTATAAACCTACTCTCGACAAGGTTGCGCTTGCGATGGCGTCATCGGCAACCGCAATTTCGACAGCGATGCTATGGACTATGGTAGGGGCACTTTTCAACTTCCTACCTCGCTCTGTGGAGTCGGTACGAGTCTTGATTGCGTTCATCGTAGCGGTGGCTTACTGCACTATGGGTGGAGCATTCACCCAGCTTTCGCCCTACTTGATGCTCTTCGTCTCCTTGCTATTGTCGGCAGGGATTGGTCTCCTAAGCCTGCCTACATGGTATCTACTTCTACGGACAACTCAGAAACACCTCACCCCAAAAGGCTATACCCACTGGGTGCAAACGGTTGAACAACGCGGGTAGCGTTTGGGAGTGGACTCCACTTTTTCGCTCACCCTGCCAGAATCACGGGTAGTGAGTGGTTTTTGATTGACTTCGAAAGCCCCCAACTTTCCCTATACAAGCACGCCTATCATTTTACAACTGGTATTCGGATGATTGGGGGCTTTGTAGGGGGTCACCTATGAAACGCTATGGCTTTACGCTGATTGAGATACTGATTGTGGTGGCGATTATTGCGGTGCTGTTGGCAATCTTGATGCCGACCTTTGCGACGGCGCGCCAACAGTCCTACAAGGCGGTCTGCGCCTCGAACCTGCGTCAGGTGGCGAAAGCAACCTTGCTTTATGCCCAAGACCACGACGAGTGCTTCCCGCTGGGCGCCTATGCAGTGCGTTCTGGCGATAACCAAACTCTGCGTACCGTGTGGGGTCTGTTGAAACCCTACACGAAGTCGGACGCGGTCTATCTCTGCCCTGCCGATAGCCACCCCACCCAGCTGGCTGGCTTAGCGAGGGAACCTTCTGTCGGTATGCCCCCTGCTGAAGGGGAGCCGGAGTCGGTCTCGCTGATGCCAAACTGGTGTCTGCTGGTAAACAGTTGGGTCTATCCTGATGTGCCTGCCGTCAGTTTGGCGCGCCTACCCTACCCTGCAGGCACAGGCTTCTGGTATGATGGGGTACTCATCAGTGGCGATGCTCGACGCTTTGAGCCTGTAGCACTGGTTGACCCGCGCCACACTCGTAATCGGATAGTGCCCGACCGCGTGTGGGCAGGCACCGAGCAACAGTGGACAGGGCGCATCCAAGCGGTCTATGTCGATACCCATATCCAGAGCCATCCGAACCGCCTGCGCCCCGATGCTTTTCGCAGGGGCGACATTCTTCAGGTCACTGCTCGCCCGCGTACGATAGATGGGCGCACGGTGCCTGTGTGGTATGTGCAGGGCGGTGTTTACAACGGGCGGTCGGCACTGTTTGGTTGGCCCAGCCGTCCCAACAGCAACAACCCCGACCGATACCTGCTCCAGTGCTACCCACGCCCCAACTATTGCGAGGAATGGGACTGAGTACGCCTCACCCCGGTCCCCTTGTGATGGGAGGCTGGGGTGAGAATCGTTTGCAACCGCTCTCTGAGGTATGCTATAGTCAAGGTGAGTCTAAATGACAGCAATCCCTTTTCACACCGTTAACAAGGCGGTGGAGGAGTTTTGCAAACGGTGGAAGATTGTGGAACTCGCCTTGTTTGGCTCGGTTCTACGGGACGACTTTCGTCCTGACAGCGACATCGATGTATTAGTAGAGTTCGCTTCAGGGGTTGAATACGACTACGACACGCTCGATCAGATACGAACAGAGCTGGAGACCCTCTTCGGACGCCCTGTAGACCTCGTTGAGAAGAGTGTCATTGAACAGAGTGAAAACTATATTCGACGCAGGCATATTCTACACTCCGCACAGACACTCTATGTGGAAAGATGATGCTTACCTTCTGGACATGCTTCTCTCTGCACGCCACGCCCTAAACTTTCTTCAAGGGCTTACACGAGAGCAGTTCTTCCAAAGCCAACTCCACCAGTATGCGGTAGCAAAAGCACTGGAGAATATTGGAGAGTCTGCCCGAAAAATATCAGACACTTTCAAACAAGCACACCCTCAGATTCCTTGGGTGAAAATCGTTGCGCTACGCCATCGAATCGTCCACGACTACTCTAACCTCGACTTGAAAATCATATGGCACATAGCAACCGTGGAACTGCCCACACTCATCAGCCAGATAGAACCTCTTGTCCCTCCAGAGGAGGACAACTCCCCCTAAAATCCCTCCTTCCGCAGTGAAAGACTCCAAAAGTGCGCCCCGCACTGGGAACTTTTTCGATTCCCGATTCGTATAACCTTAGTGGAAGGCACTCAAGAGACCTTCCACTTAAACACTCAAACAAGGAGGTGTAAGGTTATGCGAGCGTTGGTACGACGAGAGCCGGATCAGACGGTAGCAACTTGGAGTCCGTTCCGTGAGATGGAGCGGTTCCGCCAAGAGATGGATGAGCTGTTCAGCCGATTCTTCGACATTCGCCCAACCCGTTCGGTCGAGGCGTTCGAGTTCTCGCCCGCTCTGGATGTGTACGAGACTCCTGAGGAGTTCGTGGTGTTCGTCACTGCGCCGGGCGTCTCGGAGAGCGACCTGCATGTTGAGCTCTCGAACGGCGTGCTGACCGTTTCGGGCGAGCGCAAGGCGCTTATCGAGGGCGAGAATGTGACCCCGCACTACATCAGCCGAATGGGTGGCTACGGCAAGTTCACCGTCTCCTACACTGTACCGACCAACATCGACGAGAATAAGGTGAGCGCAGTCTACCGCAACGGTATCTTGGAGGTTCACCTGCCGAAGGCGGAGAGCGCGAAGCCGAAGACCGTGAAGGTGAAGTTCGAGAAATAAGTTTTTAGCCTCCTCTCAGGCAGTGCGCTGGCGTAAGCGTCAGCGCACTCTTTTGTTTTCGGGTATCCTACGCCTTATGCAGAGCCAAGAGTTGAACGGGCGCGTCGCCATCATCACGGGCGCGAGTCGTGGTATTGGGCGTGCCATCGCCCTGCGACTCGCACGCGAAGGTGTCCACATCGTCGTCGCTGCAAAAACCGCAGAACCCAACCCCAAACTACCGGGCACAATCTACACCGTTGCGGAGGAAGTAGAAGCACTGGGCGCGCGCGCCCTGCCTATCCAAGTCGATGTGCGCGATGAGAACGCCGTCCAGCAGATGGTCGAACGCACGCTGGAGACTTTCGGGCGCATCGATATCCTGGTCAATAACGCGGGCGCGCTCTGGTGGTACCCTGTGCTGGAGACGCCTCTCAAACGCTACGACCTCGTGATGGATGTCAACCTGCGCGGTTCGTTCGCCTGTAGCCACGCTGTGCTTCCCAAGATGATCGAGCAAGGTTGGGGACACATTCTCATGATGTCGCCCCCAATCGACCTGAAGGTGTTGCCCAACAAAGTCGCCTATATGATCTCCAAGTTCGGGATGACGATGTTGGCGCTGGGTTTGGCAGAAGAGGTGCGCCAACACCATGTCGCGGTGAACGCCCTCTGGCCCCGCACGCTCATCGAGAGCCAAGCTACGATTGCGTGGGGTCTGGGCACGCCCAAGCAGTGGCGCAAGGCGGACATTATGGCGGATGCGGTCTACGAAATTGTGCGCCGAGAGCCTGCCACCTACACCGGACAAGCCCTGATCGATGAGGATGTCTTGCGCTCTGCTGGGGTCACCGACTTCAGCATCTACAACTGTACACCCGACGGCGAGCCGATGGAGATTATCTGGGAGGGCGTCGAGGCAGGAAAGAAAAATTCGTAGCGTTCGTGGTACAATCTCAATACGATGACCTCGCGCGAGCGGATTGAGGCGGTTCTGCACGGCACGGCGCCTGACCGATTGCCGTACACTTTCTGGTACCACTTTCGTACCGAGTCGTGGTTCCCTGCCCAACTCTATCCCGAATATCGTGCGCCCGCTTCGGAGGAAGTTCTCAAGGCGTATGTAGAGGGTATGACCAACGCCGAGTATGAGTTCTGGCGACGCTATCAACCCGACATTCTGAAAGTGATGCACGATATTCCCTATGAGGTCTCGGCAGAGCAACCCTTTGTTCGTCAGCCAAGCGATTGGGAACACCTTCCCCGCTTGGAACCCGACAAGGGACATTTCGGGGCGCAGTTGGAAGTGTTAAGACGCCTACGCTCACTCGTGCCCAGCGAGGTACCGATTATTGAGACGGTCTTCAACGCCTTCTACTACGCCAACAAACTCAGCGAGGGTCGGCTCCTGCACCACCTTGCAGAAGACCCCGAAGCGGTTCACAAGGGCTTGCGTAGGCTCCAAGCGAACTTGGTGGACTATGCACGCGCCGTGTGTGAGGTGTGCGATGGGGTCTACTATGCGGTGAACGGCATCAGCATCGATACCGCTCCGCGCTCGGTCTATGAGGCGTATTTCGTAGGCTATGACCGTGAACTGCTAAAAGCAATCGCAGGCAAGGGATTGGTCGTGTTGCACCTGCACGGCTACGGCGAGCTGTATGACGACCTGTTAGCCGATGCACCTGCATCGGTCTTCTGCTGGAGCGACCAGAGTTGCACGCTGAGCCTGCCTGAGGGCTATCGCAAGTTCCTGCGTGCGGTGATGGGCGGTCTGAACGAGAGGGAGTTGCCCCACTTCTGCCGAGAGCGCGTTCACCAGCACACTTTCGAGGCGATTGACCAGATGGGCAGTGTGCCGTTCATCGTCGCGCCCGGTTGCTCCGTGCCGACCGACATCAACCCTGAGGTGTTGTTTGCGATTCGGGATGCGCTCGTATCGCATTTGTGAGTCGCTTAGAGGGATAATCTGCACTATCTGAAACTCTTGTTGCTACTCTTCTATTGACTGTTTTAAAGGGTAGTGTCTCCAATACCAACCTAATGCTCCACCTGACAAAACCCCTGCTAAGTAAGCAGAGAGTGCGCCCCTTACCAACTCCGCCCAAGTTGGCTTAAAAAATACGCCACAAATTAGTACCAGCAAGAAAGTCTTAACGAGGCTGACCCAAACGGCTACCTTGAAGCCGTTGCGCACCACCAACTTGTCGTCACCTTGCGAGCAATTCTTCAGAAACCGCGTCTGAAGCACAGCCCCCACGAGCACAGGCAAGATGATCAAGGGACTGAAGATAAGGGTGTAGTAGAAAAAGGCTGACCACAACGCAAAAAACTCAAAAACAGCCCGATAACTCCAAAAGAGGTCAGAAAGACTCAGGAGAGCGGTCATCAGGGGGAACAGCACAAACCAAGTCAGCGTGTACATAAATACACTCCACGCCCGATAGACACGCTCTGCCTTCTTCTGTTCGTTCGGGTTCATCTGTAAGGCGATTCCATTCTACCTGATGGGGTACAATACCCCCGTGCCGCAGCGTCGCGGGCAGAATTTGCACACTAAGGAGGTTTCTGTGGCTACACGAACGAAAAAACCTGTCCGTGTCTCAGGTAAAGAGCGCGAGGAACTGCTGGAACTCTATCGTCAAATGCTCCTGATTCGTCGATTCGAGGAGCACTGCGATAAAGCCTACCGTCAAGACAAAATCGGCGGCTATCTGCACCTTTATATCGGTGAGGAGGCGCTCGCTGTCGGCTTCATCTCGCAGCTGAACGCTGACGACCGCGTGCTGGGGCACTACCGCGACCACGGCTATGTGCTGGCACTCGGAAGCGACCCCAAAGCGGTGATGGCAGAACTCTACGGCAAGGTCACGGGGCTGTGCCGAGGCAAGGGCGGTTCGATGCACCTGTACGATAAGGAGAAGAACTTTCTTGGCGGATACGCTATCGTGGGCGATGTGATCGGCATCGCCACAGGGGTCGCCTTCGCCGCCAAGTACGAGAACAGCGACCGTATCGTGCTCTGCTTCTTCGGGGACGGCGCGATGAACGCGGGGCTATTTCACGAGACGCTCAATATGGCAGGGCTGTGGGACTTGCCGATTATCTACATCGTGGAGAACAACAAATATGCGATGGGCACACCCGTCGAGCTCCACTCGGCAGAGCCGAACCTTGCCAAGCGCGCTTCGGTCTACAGCTTCCCCAGCGAGACCATCGATGCGATGGATGTGCTGGAGGTGCGTCAACACGCCCGACGCATCATCGACCATGTACGCGAGACCAAGCGCCCCTACTTTGTGGAGGCGATTACCTATCGCTTCGTGGGGCACGGCGCAGCGGACATCACCGACCCCGGCTCCTACCGCACACGCGCCGAAATTGAAGAGTGGCGCAAGCGCGACCCCATCCCCAACTTGGCGAACTACCTGCTGACGAACAAGCTCGCCAGCCAAGAGGATTTGGACGCTATCGATCAAGAGGTGCGCCAGATTGTGGAGGAGGCAGTTCGCTTCGCCGATGAAAGCCCCGACCCGCCCTTAGACGCTCTCTGGGAAGATGTGCTGGTTTGAGCGCGTGGCTTGGGCATCCTGCCCATTTTGCACAAAGTGGCTTGGGCCTCCTGCCCATAACCAATCTAAGCATGGCACGGGCGTTAATGCCCGTGCCATTTGCTTCAATCGTGCAAGGTTCCCCTCTCTTGTCTATGGCTCCCGCACAATCCCCATAAACAGCACCGCCCCACTCGGCTGATGAACAATCGCAAACAGGAACGGACGGTCCGCACGCACCGAGAAGGTATTCACAGGTGCCGAGGTAATGCCCATCTGGATACCCGTCGCAGCCGCCGCTTCAGTCCCCTCTTCGTCGACCTGAACGACCGCTCGCTGAACGACCTGCTGAATGAACAGTCGCTCTGTTGGGGAATGCGCCATCCGCTCGAAGTTGGCACGGCTCTCGTCAAATGCGCTCGACATCCCCATCTTAGCCAGTGGCTTGTTCAGTAGGAACTTCGTGTCAATTTTGAAGCGGGGCATTGCCACATCGCCATCGGTCATCTGGAAACCCTGCATCCACCGCTTCCAGTTGTCAGGCGTGAGTCGTTTACGGAGGTCGGTCAGCCCCTGAACCGTATCGGGCACGAACAGATAGAACATCAGGTCGCCCTTGCCATAGGGCAGACCCACCGCCTGAAAGCCTTGCCCTTTCAGATAGGGGAACTTGCCGAACTGCCTCATCATCGGCACCGACTTCGTGTCGCCATCCTCCAGCGTGAACTCTTCCTCTTGGGTGGCGTCTTTGCTGAAGGGACTCTGCCACTTGCCCTTGAAGTAGAGCGTGTTCACCAGCACGGCACGGGTGCGCTCGTCGAAGTCGCCCGCTTGGAACAGTTGGTCAATCAGCCCGCGTGTCTGCTCCTTCACCCAGCCGTTGATTTGGCTTGCTGTGCCCTCTGGATTATTCACGAAGTCCATCGTTTGGGCAACGGCGTTGTAGTGGCTTTGCAAGGCGCGCGTGAACTCCGAACGCAAGGTGAAACCGTTCTGCACCCAAATCCCGTTTGCCAAATCGACCGTCGCTTCTGGGTCGGGTGAGCGCAGGAGACGGATGAGCGCTTCGTTCTCGGTGTTGATAGTCCCCAAATTCAGGCTCGTATAGCCCAGCGTTTGGGCAATCTCAGTATAGGTTTCGCCCCCTGCCCCGTTCAGCGCCATACTCAGCGCGATGCCTGCCGAGAGGGGCGAGAAGAACAGGTTCGGTGTCTCGCGCACTTCATCCAGTTCGTTCAGCAATCGTAGCCCAAAGCGCAGATTCGCATCGACCACTTGAGGTTCCACTTTCACGGGTTTCTCCTGTTTGGTGGGCAGGGTTTGGGTCGCAGGCGTGCCCACACCGCCTGTACCACATCCGCACAACACCCAACAGACAACGCCAGCCAGTATCCAGTACTTGGTCATCGCTCGCTCCTCCAGTAGTATAGACGATTTGACGGCAGATTCGCTACTTGCGTGCAGGAGTCGCCCCACTCAGCCCGAATCGGGGAAGTCGGAGGCAAATAGAACGATGGCAGTCAAAGTAGGAGTTCAACTCTATTCGGTACGAGAAGATTGTAAGCGCGACCTGCCCGCAACACTCGCAGAAGTTGCCAAAATCGGCTACGCTGGCGTGGAGTTCGCGGGCTACTACGACTTCAGCGCGGAAGAGCTGCGTAAGATGCTCGATGACAACGGCTTAGTCTGCTGTGGGACACACATCGGCATCGATAAACTCTTAGGCGAGAACTTAGAGCCGACTTTGGAGTTTCACCACACACTCGGTTGCAAGTATCTGATTGTGCCCGGTCTGCCTGCCGAGTACACCGCTTCGCTCGACCACTGGCGCAAAACGGCGGACCTGTTCAACGAGATTGCCGAGAAGATTGCACCGCACGGCTTCCGCACAGGCTATCACAACCACTGGATCGAGTTTCAGCCTGACCCCTCCACTGGCGAACTGCCGTGGGATGTGTTCTTCAGCAATACGAAACCCGAAGTGATTATGCAGATCGACACGGGCAACGCTCTGCACGGGGGCGCGCACGCCGAGCCGTTCGTGCATAAATATCCCGCACGCGCCATTACCGTCCACTGCAAGGAGTTCTCCAGTACGAACAACAGTGCCGTGATTGGCGAGGGCGAAGTCCACTGGCAGGAGTTCTTCACCGCCTGCGAAACTGTGGGCGGAACCGAGTGGTACATCGTGGAGCAAGAGACCTACGCCCATACGCCCCTTGAAACAATTCGGCTCTGCTTCGAAGCGATGAAGCGGTTCGGGAAGGTTTAGCCCTCACGCTGACCCCTCTCTCACGCTGTGCTTACTGCACGACTCTCTTTGAGGGAGAAGGGCGCACACGGGGATGCGCCCCTACAAAACCGCCTTGCCTGTAGGGGCAGACCCCCGTGTCTGCCCACTTGAAAAATCTCTGTGCAAGAGGGATTCAATCCCCTTTTTCTATCAGGTATACTCACTCTGCACGCACGCCGTGTGCGCCCCAGGTCGTGCTGGGGCTGAAACAGTGGGGAAAGTCCGGTGAAAGTCCGGCGCTGTGCCGCAACGGTAAGCCCTCTTAGAAGGGACAAGCCCGAATGCCCAGCCACGGCGAAGACCGCGTTCCTTCGGGAACGCCCTGCGAGCACAGGGTGCGGTCGGGATTGAGCGTGGGCTTTTCGCTCGGTCTCTGAACGCGCCTGACAACGGTCGGGCGCGATTTTCAATTCGCGCCCAGAAAGGAGGTCAGGTATGCGATACAACAGGACACTTTTGGCTCTCGGTGCGCTCAGCACCACGATTTCGATGGCTCTGGCGCAACTTTCGGGCTACACGCCCCCAACAGGCTTTCGTGCCTTCTCACTGGAACTTGGCGGAGGTGTCGTTGCCGTGAGTCCTTCGGGCAAGCTCGCCGTCGCCACCAACCAGTTTGGCGGGGGCGCAACCATCACCGTGTATGACCGTATCGCCCCTCAAGGTCGCCGTATGGTCGCCTATATCAGCGGTGGCGATTGGCAGTTCTTCGGCGGAATGGTCTGGCAAGACGAGGAGACACTCCTGTTCTCCGAGAACGGCGACATGGACACCGTGTTGAGCTGGAATCTGCGCACAGGCGAAGTGAACTTCCTTGCTCCACAAGGAAGCCTGCCGAATGTGGCGGACATCGCTCTGGTCGGTTCGCAACTGCTGGCGATTGGCGCCGACGGACCCAACAGCAACCGTCTCTATGCTATTCAAAACGGCACGGTCTCGGTACTAATAGACGGCTACGGCACAGGATTCGCAGGTGGGCTGGCGTTCCGAGACGGCATTCTCTATGCAGGCGATACGAACGACCCCAACTTTGTGGGCAACCCGGGTCAGGTGTTCCGCTTCCAACCTGTGTACGACGGCTCTGGGGCGATCGTGGGGGCGAACCTGCTCGATACTCTCTCACTGGCAGGGGGCAACGGCGCAGGATTGGCGACCTTCGTGTTCGACGCGGAGGGCGACCTGATTGCCAGCACACAGCGCACCCTAACCCTGCTGAGAGGAGAAAGTGCATCACCCTTCGGTGAGTTCAGCGGAGCGTTTCCCTTCCCGACCAGCCTCGCTTTCTATGGGGAGGGTTTCGAGCCGTTTTCAGGCACAGGCATCCTGATTGTAGATGGCTCATTCACCGAAGTGGGCGGGTTGTTTGCGATTACCCCCGTGCCTGAACCGAGCAGTCTGCTCCTGCTGGCGTCGGGGCTGGCAGTGCTCAGAGCCTGCCGACGCAAGACTGTATAGAACGGTAGGCAATCGCCTAGCTCTATCAAACTCCCCTCTCCTTCGTGGAGAGGGGATTCTTGCAAAGAGGCTCGGCTATTTCTCTTGACGCCGTGCGACTTCGCGCTGGGCGGGCTTGAACATCTGAAGCATTCGGTTGGTCACGGCGAACCCGCCCACCACATTAATCGTGGCGAAGATGACCGCCAGCGTGCCTAACACCGCCGTGAGCGTGGTGTGCTGAGTGCCTGCCGACAAAATCGCCCCGATAATCGTGATGCCCGAAATGGCGTTCGAACCCGACATGAGGGGCGTGTGGAGCGTTGGGGGCACTTTGGTAATCACCTCGAAGCCCACAAAGATTGCCAACACGAAGACCGTCAACGCCACGACGAAGGTTTCCATCGCCCCTTAGGATACCCCAGATTGCGCGCGATACCACTGCAGAATCGCATAGGCATACCGGCGCGAACTTTGGGTCAGGTCGCGCACATCGCCGACCCGAATCGGCTCGGGCAGTGCTTTCAACTGCTCGGCAATCTGTCGGAGAGTTTCGATAGGATAGTACAACCCCTCACCCAAGTTCACGACCTCGCCGAGCTGGACACCGATTTCCAACATCGCCTGAATCGCATCGGGCGGGGCGCCAATCACACGCGACGCCGAGCGGAGGGAGGGAACCTGCGCCCCTGCCTCACGATAGAGCGCAAGCACCCGATTATACAACGCCTGCTGGCGCGGATTGAGCTTCATCTCAGAACCCCGACCAGTCTAAATAAGCACGCACTGCATTCGAGAGCGGTTCCCCAAAGAGCATCACCGCCAAAGTGCCCACCACCAGAAAGGGACCATAGGGGAGCATACCCGGCAGTTCCTCAAAATCGTCTTCGAGCGTCTCCTCTTCTGGCTGACCGATGCTGGCGTAGATACGGTTCTGCAGTTTGGCAGGCATGAGCGTTATCAGCGCATCCACCCAAAGCAGGTAAATCCCGCTCATCAGGAGCAGGCTGGAGAGCGGTTCGGGCGGTGGCAGGCTTTCGGATTCATCCTGTTCACTTGCGGGATGGATTTCGGCACGCCGACGCAGATATGTCCACAAGCCTCCCAACACCGCCCCTGTGATAATCGAGAGGGCGAAGGCGACCAGCATTCCGGGCAGGAGCAGGAGCGCGCCCATTGCCCGCACGAGTTTGATGTCGCCGTGTCCCATCGCATCCCGCTTGAACACAAGGCGCCCCACGATGGCAATCACGCAGAACAGGAGCGTGCCCAAAAACGCGGACAAAACCGCATTACGCAGGTTCAACACGCCCGAACTCGCCCAGTCCCAATCGGTAGGCTGACCCGTGAGCAAAACAGCGTGCAGAAGACCAACGCCCAGCAACGCCACATTCAACTCGTCGGGAATGATGTAGTGGAGCAGGTCAATCACGAAGATTGCGATTAGGATCGAACCAGCTAGTGCATAGAACACGAATCGCAAGGGCATTTCGCCCACCACCAGCCACTGCCACCAAAGATACGCCCAAAGGCTGGCGTTTGCCACCTCCACCCAAAGATAACGCGGGCAGATACGCGCCCTGCAATACCGACACCGCCCGCCCTGAAACAGATAACTCAGAATCGGCACCAAGTCGGCAATTCCCAGTCGGTGTTGGCAGGCAGGGCAGTGTGAAGGGGGAAAGGCAATCGAAAGCCTTCGGGGCAGGCGGTAGATAAGCACATTCAGAAAACTGCCTACCGCTGCCCCGAAGGCAACTCCGAACACCAGGCTCCAAGCGGGAAACATTCCCCCGATTAGCCTTGGTTCTGGCTCAGATTCGAGATGACCTCGATCATCGGCAGAAACATCGAGATAACGATGAAGCCGACGATGAAGCCCAAGAGCACAATCATAACCGGCTCAATCGCAGCGGTCAGGCTGGCAATCGTGGCTTCGACCTCGTTCTCGTAGAACTCAGCGATTTTGTTGAGCATGTGGTCGAGCGAACCCGATTCCTCACCGACACTGACCATGTGCACGACCATCGGCGGGAACATACGGCTCCGCTGGAGCGGGTCGGCAATCTTCTCACCCTCACGGATGCGCGAGCGCGATTCCATAATCGCGTCCGAGACGACCGAGTTGCCCACCACGCCTGCGACCGTCTCCATCGCCTGCAGGATCGGCACGCCCGAAGCGAGCAGAGTGCCCATCGTTCGGCTGAAGCGCGCCATTACAATCTTGTGGTGGAGCGGTCCGAACACGGGCACGCGCAGTTTGACACGGTCGGCGACGCGCCTACCGACGCGAGTGCTCACGAACAGCTTGTAGGCGATGATGACCGCAATCACCGCAATCACCACCACATACCACCGCTGGGTGAACAGTGCGCTCAGGTCTATCAGGAACTGAGTGGGGGCAGGCATCTCTTTGATGCCCAACTCTTTGAACAAGTCGGCGAATTGGGGCACCAGCCACGAAACCAGGAAAATCACGATACCAATCGCCGCCAACAGCACGATAACAGGGTAGGTCAGTGCGGAGCGGATTTTGCGCCTCAGCTCCACATCTTTCTCCAAGAAGTGGGCGATGCGCTGGAGCGACTCTTCCAGCACGCCTCCGACCTCACCTGCGCGAATCAGACCGATAATCAGTGGGCTGAACGCTTTCGGGTGGCGTTGCATCGAGCGCGAGAGGCTCTCACCCGACTCGACACGCGCCGAGAGATCGTTCAGGATTTTGCGCAGGCGTGCGTTGTTCGTCTGCTGTTGGAGCACATCGAGACAGCGAATGAGCGACACCCCTGCGTCCAGCATCGTGGAGAACTGGCGCGAGAAGATAGCGAGGTCGCTCAGCTTCACGCGTCCATAGCCCCCTGCAGGCACACGGGGCGCCTTCTTGTCTTGGCTGATTTCGAGCACCTGAAGCCCTTCCTGCTCCAGACGCTTCTTCAACACTTCGGCGTTTTCCGCCTCAACTTTCCCCGTTCGGGTCTGTCCGTTCGCATCACGGATAGTGTAGTTGAAATAAGGCATGCTCTCAGCCTCCTAAGTCTTATCGACCGCGTCCGGGCGCAACAGGTTGCGCGCCGGGCACAGTGCCAGTGGGCGCAATCATCTTGCGCAGCTCGTCAGGGTTGATCGCGCGCGACATCGCTTCTTCATAGGTAACCCAGCCTTTCACATAGAGGTCGCGCAGAGACTGGTCCATCGTCTGCATGCCCATCTGCCCACTGGTCTGAATCATCGTATGGATTTGGTGGGTCTTGTTCTCACGAATGAGGTTGCGAATAGCCGGTGTGGCAATCATCACCTCGATGGCGGGCACACGACCGGGCTGTCCAGCGCGCGGAAGCAACTGCTGGCTGATGATTGCCTGCAGGTTGTTCGCCAGCTGGATTCGAATCTGTTCCTGCTGTCCTGGTGGGAACACGTCCACGATACGGTCGATCGATTCCGCAGCGTTGTTTGTGTGAAGCGTTGCGAACACCAAGTGCCCCGTCTCGGCGGCGGTGATTGCGAGCTGAATCGTCTCCAGGTCACGCATCTCACCTACCAGAATCACATCGGGGTCTTCACGGAGTGCGGAGCGGAGCGCTGCAGCGAACGACTTCGTGTCTTGCCCCAACTCGCGCTGGTTGATGATACTGAACTTATGTTGGTGCAGGTACTCGATGGGGTCTTCAACCGTGATGATGTGGCAACTGCGCTCGCTGTTGATTTGGTTAATCATCGCCGCAAGCGAGGTCGACTTTCCTGAACCCGTAGGACCCGTCACCAAGATGAGTCCGCGCGGGCGTCGGGTCAGCTCCTCCAAGATGGGTGGGAGGTTCAACTCGCGAATGGTCGGCACTCGGGCAGGGATGAGTCGGAACGCTGCCGCCACCGCACCCTTATCGCGGTACACATTCACGCGGAAGCGCGCCACTTTATGGAGACTGTAGGAGAAGTCGAGCTCCAGATTGGTTTCAAACTTTTGGATTTGTTCGTCAGTGAGAATATCATAAATCAGGCGTTGTGTAATCGTTGGGGTCGCCTTTTCGTAGTTCAGACGCATCAGCTGACCATCTAATCGAATGACGGGTTCAACACCCGCACTCAGGTGAAGGTCGGATGCACCCTTCTCGGTGACGATGTAGAGCAGCTCGTCGATATGGGCTTCCTCGAGACTGCGCGGCTGCCCGACTGTCGGCTGTCCTGTTGGCTGGGCGGGTTGGGCAACTCCCGCTCCTATGTGCCCCCCGTTTTGGGGCATTCCTGGCTGACCTGGCATATTCATGCTCATCGTTGGTGAGACCTCCTGTGAGTTATCAATAGAATCCTGCGGTGAAGACCACGCGTCGGACCTCGTCGGGGGTGGTGAGACCCTCCAACACCTTAATCAGTCCGTCTTCGCGCAACTCTTTCATACCGTTCGCTTTCGCCGCCTCTTTGATATCGGAGAGCGGAGCGCGTCGCACAATCAGTTCCGCAATCTCAGCGTTGACCACCATCAGCTCGTAGATCCCAACACGCCCAGCATACCCGCGTCCGCGACAAGCTTCACACCCGACTCCTTCCCAGATGGTGATGACCTGGTCGGGGTTCTCCACTTGGAAGCCGAAAGCGCGCAGGTCGGATGCAGGGATTTCGCGCGGTTCTTTGCACTGCTGGCAGACGCGTCGTGCTAAGCGCTGTGCCATCACGCCTGTCACGGTCGCCGAAATCAGGTACGGCTCCACCCCCATATCGACCATACGAATGACCGCTGAGGGCGCGTCGTTTGTGTGGAGCGTCGACAGCACCAAGTGTCCTGTCAGGGCCGCTTCGATTGCGATTTCTGCCGTCTCCAAGTCGCGCATCTCTCCGACCATGATGATGTCCGGGTCTTGGCGCAGGAAGGCGCGGAGCGCGCTGGCAAAGGTCAGACCTGCCTTGCGGTTCACCTGCACCTGGCTGATACCCGGCAACTGGTACTCAATCGGGTCCTCAATCGTCAGGATGTTCTTTTCGACGGAGTTGAGTTTGTGAAGTACCGAATATTGGGTGGTTGTTTTACCCGAACCTGTCGGACCTGTGGAGAGCACCATGCCTTGGGGCTGGATGACCAACTCTTCCAATCGCGCTTGGGTTTCGGGAGTGAAGCCGAGCTTGTTGAGACCCAACAGAACGCTCGTCTTATCCAAAATACGCATAACAATCTTCTCGCCGACGGGCGTGGGAATGGACGACACGCGCAGGTCGTAGTCTTTATTTTGATAGCGAATCGGGATGCGCCCATCTTGCGGGAGACGCTTTTCGGCGATGTTCATCTCCGCCATAATCTTGTAGCGAGAGATGAGCGGCGCCTGAACATACTTGGGCAGGGAGAGCGCTTCGTGCAGAACCCCGTCGATTCGGTAGCGGATGCGCAGGTTGCGCACCTGAGGCTCCACATGGATATCGCTGGCGCGCTCGTTAATCGCTTGCTGGATAATCGTGTTCGCCACACGGACGATTGGACCCTCTTCTGCCTCGCGGATGACCGCTTTTTCGTCGTCCTCCACATCGCCCCGTGCGCTATAGGCAGCGACTTCGGTCATTACGCTGGAGCGCAGGTCTTGAGGGCGTGCAGGCGCGGCGGCGTTCATATCTGCGCCATTGCCTGCCTCAGCAGCTGCCAGTGCCGAACCACCGTACGCCTTGCGAATCGCATCTTCGATCGCACCGGGCGCAGCGAGCACGGGGCGCACCACACAGCGCGTGTTGATACGCACATCGTCCACCGCCATCACATTGTTCGGGTCTGCCATCGCCAAGAAAAGCGTGTTGCCGTCCTTGCGAACGGGAATCACATTGTGCCGTTTGGCGATATGTTCTTTGAGGATGTTCGTGGCGGACGGTTCGGGCTGAAACTTGTCCAAGTCAACGAACGGCATCCCCAACTCGTAGGCTTTCGCTTCATACGCGTCACGCTCGCTGACTAAGGTCTGATCCACCAAAATCTGTTCGAGAGGGCGTCCAGTAGATTGTTGGATTCGTAATGCGTCGTTCAGTTGCTCCTGGGTAATCAGCCCCTTCTCCACAAGGTACTGACCCAGCGACTTGCGTGTCATAGCCATGGCTTATCACTCCTACCCATCTGTGTCCCTGCAGATTCATATTATAGCACATCCGCTGGCGATGTCAAATCCGAGCCAGATGTGTGGTACAATCTATTCGCAAGGCGGGGACCGATTCCTGCCGATTGCGGAGGTGGCAAATGGAAAAACTCTGGAGAAACATCGCTGTTGGTGGGTTGGTAGTGATGGTGGCGTTGACCAGCGCGCAGACAGGCGCGCGAACCCCACGTGGGGCACAACAAGACGACGGGCGTATCCCCATCGCCGAGGCGGTTCAACGACTCGCCGATAAATTCAAGACGAAAGTGATTGTCGACCCGCTCCTGAATATGCGGGTGCAACCAGTGGAAGCCGACAACTTGGAAGCGGGGTTAGACCAGATTGTCGCGCAGACCCGTGAGGTAGTCTGGCGCAAGGTGCATGTCAACAAGGTGCTGGGCGCACAGCCAAGCGATGAACAAATCATCAACTCGACTCGTGCCCTGCTGGGTATCGAGTTGGGCGGGGTGATGGTGGTCAACCCGCGCACGAACACGCTGAACTCGTTCGTGGCGAACTTCCCTGTGCCCGCTGGATTCGAGCAGAGCCTCGAGCAGATGCAACCGCCCTTCGATTCGAAGCCGATTTATGTCGTGCTCACCCCACGCGCTCCGACTTCAGAAGCACTGAAGGGAACCCCTATGGAGCGATTCGCTCAGGCACAACAGCAAATGATGGAACTGCTCGCCAAAATGTCGCCCGAAGAGCGACGCCAAGCCCTGCAGTCCGGCTTCTATGCGTGGATGAACGCCGACCCCGAACTGCGCAACATGATGATTTTCGAGGGCATGCGCATGTCGTTCGAGTATTGGCAGACTCTCTCGCCCGATCAACAGCGTGAAATGATGGAGATGGGGCGCAAGTGGTTCGAGCAGTACTTCGGCGGCGGAATGTGAAAAACTGGGGCGGGACAAATCCCGCCCCTTCTTGCAGGCAGGAGAGAGGAGATGAAACTGATTATCGTCGCAGTTGGGCTGAGCCTAACCTTATTCGCAATCGCACAGGAGAAAGGTACGATGGAAAACACACGCAAACGACTGTTGGTCGTCACACATACCGCTGGATTCCGACATAGCGACTCGATCGAACTGGGCGAAAAAATCTTGGCAGACATCGGGGAACGAAGTGGGGTCTTCACAGTGGACTACTGCCGAAACGCCGACGAAGTCAAGAAGATGCTCACCCCCGAATTCCTGAGAGAGGGCAACTACGACGGGGTGGTCTTCCTGAACACCACGGGCGATATCGGTATCCCCGACCTTCAGGCGTTTCTCGATTGGATAAAAGAGGGCAAGGCGTTCATCGGTATTCACGCCGCCGCCGACACCTACCACAACCGCCCCGAATATCTGGAGATGGTTCAGGGACAGTTCGCGTATCACGGTCAGCAAACGAAGGTCAACGCCAAAGTCGAAAAGCCCGACCACCCCGCTGTTGCCCACCTCGCCCCAGAGTGGACAGTGTTCGACGAAATCTATCTCTTCAAGGAGAACAACCGCCCGAATGTGACGGTGCTCCTTTCACTGAACCGCCACCCCGACGACGGCACGCCTAACGCCAACAAGGAGGGCGACTATCTCCTTGCCTGGTGCCGAGACTACGGCAGAGGGCGCATGTTCTACACTGCACTGGGACACCGACTCGATGTGTGGCAGAGCCAAGAGTATCAACAGCACCTGTTGGGCGGGATTCAGTGGGCGCTCCGCCTTGTAGAGCGGGTTGAGCCACACCGTGAGAAGTGAGTCCGAGCCACCTGCACGCTGGGTTCTGACAGGTATCCCGATGACGCCGGGCATCACGATGGGCGTCGGCGCGCCCCTCTATTTGCCCACGCCCGGCACACCACCTTGGATTGACCCGCGCCTGTTCGCTCAAGACGAGGAGGAGTGGCTCGCGCTGGACTACAAAATGCCCACCGAGCCGTTAGAGGTGGTGGCGATTGTGCGCTCGTTAAGCGATGTGCCCCCCGTGCTGGCGCCATTCGTGAGGGTGGTGGGCTGGATTGTGGCAGAGGAACCCGAACCGCCTCTACCGACCGTGCCCGTGCTGTGGGTTCCGAACCTGCCCCGTGTGCTTCCTGCCGACCCAATCGTGATTCTGGACGCAAACGCTGGGCAAGCCTACATCCAGCCCAACGCCGAATTGTTGGCACGCTACCAAAGCCAACTCCTGCGCACTGCCACCCACACCCGATACCACTTAGAGGGCGTCCATTTGCCTATTCAGACTTGGGATGGGCACAAGCTGGAGGTCGGGGCTATCGTCTCAAAATGGAGTGCCGTCGAATCGGCAGTGCAGATGGGCGCGGACTTCGTGATGGTCAGCACCACCCAACCGCCACGCAAAGTGCCCGACTTAGCACATCGGCTGGGAGGCAAACCGCTCTGGTGGCGGTTGAACCCTGCTTGGGCGTTCCAAACCGAGTCAATGAACTTGCTCTGGCGGTGGGGTGCTGAGATGAACCTCACCGTCTTGATAGACTTCAAGCACGATTGGCAACTGTGGTGGAATGCGATGCTGGACGAGCGGGAAATCTTGCGCAAGGAGCATCGCCCTATCGGCAAGATTACCCTCTGCTTGCATACGCGCGTCTCGCACCACCTCCGCGATTTGGACGAATTGCCGTTGACTTGGCTGGCGCTGGAGTTGCCGAATCGGTTCACAGCGCGCACTGCCGAACGGAGCCTGTTCTGGAGCGGTTCCGCGACCGATTGGGGTCTGCGCAAAGCAAGCCTGCTCAAGCAGGTGAGTGTAGAGAACCTCGCTATCGTGCTGGCAGGTACTCCCCACGCTATAATCGTGCCTGCCGATACAGTGCAGGAGACGAAGCGACTCGTTGCTCGGCTGGGGATTCGCGAGTGTACCGAGTGGCTCTGGCGCCGAATCGACCGCTGGAACGCCCCCGACCTGATCGCAATGCCCGATCAGTGGGTTCAAGAGCGCAGTTAGATGAGGTATACTCTCTACCGATGCCTATGACGGAAATTTGCCACTATGAACTTTCTGAGTCAGAGCGCGAGCTACTACTCGACCAGATAGCGGGGTATCTTTCTAACCGTGAAGAGATACTCTTTGCCTATGCACATGGCTCATCTGTGCTGGGGCTACCGTTCCGAGATATCGATGTGGCAATCTACTTGTCAGAGGACTATCTCGATGAGATCGATTCACTGGACTATATACTAACTCTTGGTAATCAGTTGAGTAAGCTCGTTCGCTTCCCTGTCGATGTGCGAATTCTGAATGGTGCGCCTGTAGCGTTCCAGTTCCACGCAACGGCGGGCAAGGTTCTTGTCAGCCGTGATGATGGACTTCGTCTTGACCACACCGAGCGCATTCGCCGACAGTATTACGATTTTGAGCCGATGGGGCGTCTCATTTTGAGAGAGGTGTCATAACAATGCGTGCGAACCCTGATGTTGTGAGTACTAAGATGCTGGCTATCCGCCAACAACTATCCGCCAACAACTGGAGATAGTACGAAAATATGCCAGCCTGCCCGACGATGAGTTTTGGAGCGACATGCGTAACATCGCCACTGTCAAACTCGCATTTATTCAAATGTTACCAGATGCAGCAGACCTTTGCAATCATCTCTCAGTGCGCTTGGCATCTCGTGCCCCTACAAGCTACCCAGAGTGTTTTGAGATATTAGGTGAGGCGGGTATTTTACCGAACAACCTCGCCGAAAGCCTCGTCAAAATGATGCGCTTCAGAAACCTCCTCATCCACCGATATTGGGATGTGGACGACGAACGCGTCTTGGAATATGCGCGCCATCAGACTACGGACATAGAAGCATTTCTGGAGGCTGTTAGGCAGACGCTCAACATAGACGAGACCCCCTAACATTCTCCACAAGGTACACTAAGAGTGTGCGGGTCTTAGAGGTGCTATCGGGCACAACGGCGTGTGGCGCAACAGTCCATACCCTGCAGATTGCGAAGGAGCTACTCCGCCGAGGCAACGCGCTCACGCTGATGGTCAAGCCCTACGGATGGACAGTCGAGCAGGCAAAGCGGTTGGGTATTCCCACGCTCGAATCGCGCATGAAACGCTTCCCCTTCAAAGACTATATCGATGCGGTGCGTTTCTGCAAGCAAGCAGGCATCGAGGTCATCTTGGCACATATGACGGGCGCCAACAATTTCTCCGTCGTGGTCGGGCGGCTGGCGCGTGTGCCCGTGGTGCTGAGAGCGCACGCCCACACCGTCCACCCCCACTGGTGGTTGGCTCAGCATATCATCGCAGTCTCCGAGCAGACGCGACGCTATCATATCACCCACAACTTTGTGTCGCCCAAGCGCATTAGCACAGCACATGGGTTCATAGACCCCGAGCGGCTCGCTGTACCCGACAAGGGCGTGCGTCAGCAAGTGCGCGCGGAGTTAGGACTAACCCCTGAAAATTTTGTGGTCGGTGTGATAGGCAACATCATCCCTCGCAAGGGAGTGCTTTACTTGATTCGTGCCCTCCCCCCAGTGGTCGCTCAGCACCCTTCCCTGCGCGTGGCGTTAGTTGGGGTAACACATCCTGAATCGTATGGTGTTCGGGTGCGAAACGAAATCGCTCGGCTCAGTTTGGAGCCGTATGTGTTGTGGCTCGGTGAGCGTCGCGATGTGCCGAACTTGCTCCAAGCTATCGACCTCTATGCACTCCCCACGCTCAACGATATGCTCCCGCTCGCCCTTTTGGAGGCGATGTGGGCAGGGCTACCCATACTCTCTACCACAGTGGGCGGTATCCCCGAAGCGGTTCGGGACGGGATTGACGGCTGGCTCGTGCCTCCGAAAGACTCCTCTGCCCTCTCAACTGCGCTCCTCGAAATCCTCACTAACCCCGATGAGCGTGCCCGACGAGGTCAGAACGCCCACCAACGCGTGCTGAAGTCGTTTACCGTAGAGCCTCAAGTCGCCAAGATAGAGGCAATTCTCCAGCAAGTGGTGGCAGACTACACTCGGCGCACATAACCCCCACCTCAGGTATACTTCGGCAGTATGTTCGAGAGCCTAACCGATAAACTGCAGGGCATCTTCAATCGCATTCGGGGCAAGGGGCGTCTTGACGAGAAGACCGTTGACGAAGTGCTTCGTGAGATTCGGCTCGCCCTGTTGGAAGCTGATGTGAACTTCCGCGTGGTCAAAGAGTTCGTGGCGCGCGTGCGCGAGAAGGCAGTGGGCGAGGAGGTGCTCCAAAGCCTCACGCCCGACCAGCAGGTGATTCGCATCGTGCGCGATGAACTCATCGAGCTGCTGGGCGGTGAGGCGGAGCCGATTCGCTGGTCGCCACGCCCACCCACGGTGTTTATGCTCTGCGGTCTGCAAGGCTCGGGGAAAACCACCACCTGTGCGAAGCTGGCGCGCTGGGTGCGTTCACAAGGGCGCAATCCCCTTCTTGTAGCGTGCGACCTCCAGCGTCCCGCAGCAATCAAACAGTTGGAGGTGTTGGGCGAGCAGGTCGGTGTGCCTGTCCACACGCCCAGCGCGGGGGGCACAAACGACCCCGTGAGTACCGCACGAAAGGCGTTGGAAACTGCACGCAGTCAGGGCTACGACACCCTGATTGTGGACACGGCAGGACGACTCCAAGTAGACGAGGCGTTGATGGACGAACTCCAGCGCATGCGCGAGACGCTTCAACCTCAAGAAATCCTGCTCGTGGTCGACGCGACCACAGGACAGGAGGCGGTGAATGTCGCCCAAGCGTTCAACGAGCGTCTCGAACTCACTGGGGTTATCCTGACCAAGATGGATGGCGATGCGCGCGGGGGCGCTGCGCTCTCGCTGAAGGCAGTGATGGGCAAACCCGTGCGCTTCGTGGGCGTGGGCGAACGACCCGACGCCCTCGAACCGTTCTACCCCGACCGCATCGCCAGCCGAATCCTCGGCATGGGCGATGTACTCTCGCTTATCGAACGCGTGGAACAGACCATCGAAGAGGAAGAGGCAAAAGCCCTCGAGAAGAAGATGCGTGAAGCCTCGTTCGACTTCGAAGACATGCTCAACCAGATGCGCCAAATCCGCAAGATGGGACCGTTTGAACAACTCATCAAACTCATCCCAGGCTACAACCAGCTCAAGGAACAGTTAGGAGAGGTGAATGTGGACGAGCGCGCCCTGAAGCGGATGGAAGCGATTATCCTCTCGATGACCCCGAAAGAGCGTCGCAAACCTGAGATAATTGACTACAGCCGAAAGGTTCGCATCGCACGGGGCAGTGGCACCAAGGTCGAGGAGGTCAGCGCACTCATCAAGCAGTTGATGGAGATGCGCAAAGCGATGAAACAGTTAGCGCAGATGCAGAAAAAAATGCAAAAGCGCAAATGGAACCCTTTCACCAAGCGACGGTAGCTTCAATCGTCCTCGCCCAGAAGTTTGTGAATTCGCTCCAACAACTGCTTGAGGGTGAACGGTTTAGGCAGGAACTCGACCCCAGGCTTGACCTCGCCCTGAATCACCACACTGTTCTCCGTGTAGCCCGATATAAAAAGCACCTTCAGGTCGGGATAGAGTGTCTGAAGTTGCTCTGCCAACTCCGAACCGCGCATTTGGGGCAAAATCACATCGGTAATCAGCAGGTCAGGGCGATGAGTTTGCGCCAGCTGGATTGCCTGTTCGGGATTTTCGGCAGAGTAGACCGTGTAGCCCGACGCTTGCAAGAGTTGCGTCGTGCTTTCCCGAACATCGGGGTTATCCTCCACAAGCAGCAGGGTTCCTTTGGCTTGGGTCTCGTTCGAGGTCATCGGTGAACCTCCCTGCATGGGCTGATTCAGGTCCGATTCAAGGCGTGGTAGGTAGATTTTGAAAGTGGTCCCCTTCCCCACCTCGCTGTAGACCCAAATATGCCCCTTCGCTTGGTTAATAATACCGTGCACCGTTGCCAAACCCAGCCCTGTACCGCCCTCACGCGTCGTGTAGAACGGTTCGAACAGATGTGGGAGATGTTCAGGTGCGATACCGTGTCCAGTGTCGGTAACGCTCAGCAAGATGTAGTTTCCGGGCTGTACTTGCCAGTGAGTGTGGGCATAGGTTTCGTCCAAAACCACATTTTGGGTCTCGATAGTCAGCACTCCCCCTGTCGGCATCGCTTGGCGGGCGTTGGTGGCAAGGTTGAGCAGTACCTGCTCGATTTGGGTCGGGTCGGCGCGTACTAAACCCAAATCGTCCGCCAGAAAACATTTCAGCTCAATATCTTCGCCGATGAGCCGTTGCAGTAGTGGAAGCCAGCGCTGGAGGTGTTCGTTTAGGTTCATCGGTTGGGGCGCAATCAATCGGCGTCGGGCGAACGCCAGCAGTTGGCTCACTAACTCGCCTGAACGCTCCACCGAATCCAGAATGTGCTTGAGTGGGTCTCGGCTGGGGTGGTTTTCGGGCAGGTGCATCAGCGCCAGTTCTGCAAACCCATTAATCCCCGCAAGGATGTTATTGAAATCGTGAGCAATTCCGCCTGCGATTCGCCCGATACTTTCCAGTCGCTGGCTCTGTTCTACTTGAGCGCGCAGACGCTTAAGGTCGGTGATGTCCAAGCCCAGTCCGATGAAGCCCTCAATTTCGTCGTTCTCAAAGCGCAGGGGTTCCAAGTAGACCTGAAAGGTACGCTCACCAAAAGATGCTTCGAACTCTTGAGATTCGCCTTGTAGGGCGCGCTGATGATAAATCAACGTGTGTTCGTTGTGAGAGCCTGTTGCGATTTCGTGAACAGTTGCCCCAATAATCTGTTCGGGTGGAAGCCCCAATATCGCAAGCCCTGCGCCACCAACCGATGTGAACCTTAACTCGGTATCGCAAGTCCACATTACAGCGGGGAGTTGATTCAGGATAAGTTGAAGCCGTTTCTCGCGTTCCGAGACCTCGCGCTCTAAGGCTCTGCTTCGAGCCTCACGCGCTCGCAACTCAGCATTCTCTTGGCGAAGTGTTTCCAGTTCCACAAGAGCCTGCTCATATTTCTCTTGTAAATCGTCTGACCTGTTTTCCACTCGAGTCTCCCTCGAGGTGAGTGCTCCGCCTCTTAGAGGAGTATACCTTGCTGGCGTAAGGGTGAGAATGTTCGAAAAATCCAATCGTAGCACGGGCATCCTGCCCACCAGCCCAATCGTAGCACGGGCATCCTGCCCACCAGCCCAATCGTAGCACGGGCACCCTACCCACCAGCCCAATCGTAGCACGGGCATCCTGCCCACAAGCGAAACTGTAGTACGAGCGTCCCCTTGTCACCCCGAGTCGAAGGCGAGGGGTCTCGGTGGCGCCCCAGTTGCGATTCCTCGATCCGCTCGGAATGACAGGGTGTGAGCTGCTTGAACCGACCAAGCCCATCGCAGGAGCGTCCACTCCCTATGCAGTATGGGCAAGATGCCCAAGCCACTTCTTTCTCGAGCACCCTCCGTATGGGTTGCAGGATTTTTTTACCGTTCGGTAAAATAGAGCAATCGGTGATGACGATGGTACGATGGAGTATCGCAACGGTCTTATTCGGCGGGTTATTGATGTGGGCGGGCTATGAGTCTCAGCCCTCGATACAGACGCTGAGTTGGCGCGCATTATCGGGTCAGCAAATGAGTTTTTCGGCACTGGCACAGGAGAAGAAGGCGGTCGTGTTCGTCACGCTGTCTTCACGCTGTCCTGCGGTGCCTCGTTATGCCCCGCGCCTGAATTCGCTGTATCAGACCTTTGAGAAGCGCGGGGTGGCACTAATCGGTATCTACCCCGAAACCGACGAGACACCCGACAAGGTGCGCGAGCACGCCAAGCAGATGGGCTTCAAGTTCCCCGCGGTGTTGGAGGGCGCGCCCAAAATCGCACGCACTTTAGGGGCAACCCACATTCCGCAGGCGTTCGTGGTCTCTCCACAGGGCAAGGTTCTCTATTCGGGTGCGATTTCGGGCACAGCGAAGCGCGAGGAGGGGCAAGCCTATCTCCAAGAAGCATTGAACGCCGTTGTGGCAGGTCGCCCAGTTCCCCGCGCCACCACCACCGTCGTCGGATGCTTCCTGAACCTGCCCGAAGAGGACACCCCTACAATGCCCGAACAGATTACTTTCGCCGAGCATATCGCCCCGATTCTCTACAGCCGATGTACGACTTGCCACCACCCCGGCGACATCGGACCGTTCCCGTTGCAGTCGTATGAAGATGCTCGGCGCTGGGCGCGTGAGATTAAATACTACACCTCGCGCCGATTGATGCCCCCGTGGAAGCCAGAACCGGGCTTTGGCGAGTTTCGGGACGCGTTCTACTTGACCGATGAGCAGATTGAGATGATAGCGAAGTGGGTCGATGCAGGTGCGCCTGCAGGCGACCTCTCCAAAGCGCCCAAGCCCCCGAAGTTTGAGAAGGGCTGGTACTACGGCGAACCCGACCTGATTGTGGAGATGCCTCAAGAGTACACCCTGAAAGGCACAGGCGGAGATGAATATCGCTACTTCGTCATCCCCGTGGAACTTCCTGAGAACAAGGTCATCATCGGCATCGATATCCAGCCAGGCAACCGCGAGATAGTGCATCATGCGAATATGTTCGTCGATATTTCGGGACGGGCGCGCCAGCTGGATGCCGAAGACCCCGAACCGGGCTACAGCAACTTCGGTGGCACTGGGTTCATCCCTGCGATGATGTTGGGCGGTTGGGTGCCCGGAATGCGCCCGATTCGCCTGCCTGAAGCGCATACCGTTGTGCTACCCCGCAAGTTCGACCTTGTCATGCAAATCCACTACTTCAATCGGGGTCGCCCTGAGAAAGACCGCACGCGCGTGGGGCTGTATTTGACCGACCGCAAGCCCGAACAAAAGCCCGTGCAGTTGGTGGTCATCAGCAACAACAAAATCAACATCCCACCAGGTGAGCGAGATTATCGCATTCGTGCCAGCTGGCGCACGCCCAGCGACCGCCCTGTCTATGCGCTGGCGATTATGGCGCACATGCACCTGATTGCACGGGGCACGGAAGTGATTGCGCGCACACCCGACGGACGCACCATCCCGCTCCTGCGCATCAACGACTACGACTTCAACTGGCAACAGAGCTACTTCTACAAAGAGCCTATCGAACTCCCACACGGAACGACTATCGAAGCGGTCGGCTGGTACGATAACTCCACGGATAACCCGAATAACCCCAGCAACCCGCCCCGTTTGGTGCGCTATGGGGAGGGCACTTACGACGAGATGTTCTTCATCTTTATGGCAATCCACGACCCCAAAGCGCAAAGTTCGTTCCTAATCCCTGCTGGCTCCTAAAAACGGCAGGAATCTCGGTTCATTAGCGAATCAGGTGGAGTGAGGTGCGATGATGAACGGTGCTCAACTCCACCTGATGTTGAATCACCTTCCCGTAATGGGGAGTCTCTTCACACTGGGCCTCCTGATGTGGGGTCTATTGCGCAAAAATCACGAAATCCAGAAGGTTGCGATGGGTGCGATGGTGCTGGTCGCCATCGCTGCGTGGATGGCATTTCTCACGGGTGAACCTGCAGAAGAGGTTGCCGAGGGGTTCCCCAACTTCGAGGAGGCGTGGGTGGAACCCCATGAACACTTCGCCGAGTATGCGCTCTATGCGTCCCAAGTGTTGGGACTACTCGCCTTAACAGGGCTTATTCTGACGCGCGGACGCCCAGTACCCTTGGGGTTGGCAGGATTAGTTCTGCTCGCTAACTTGGGCGTGGCAGGCGTGATGGGCTACACGGCTCATCTCGGAGGGATGATACGCCACCCTGAGATTCGGCACGGGGCGCCTCCACCCGTCGGTAAAACACACGGAGGAGAAACCGAAGCCCACGAAGCGGACTGATTATAAAAACGGGTTCGTCTCGCGCTCGACGCCGACCGTCGTGTCGGGACCGTGCCCTGGATGGAGGATCGTGTCGTCAGGCAAGCTCATCACGCGCGTGTGCAGGTGTTCCTCCAGCGTCTTGGCATCAGCATAGGGAATATCAGTGCGCCCAACACTGCCTGCGAAGAGGGCGTCCCCGCAAAAGAGGCGCAGAGGCTCAGTCTTCACCAAGAAGCCGAGGTGGTCAGGTGCGTGCCCGCGCAGAGCCAGCACCTCGAACTCCAGATGACCGACCTTGAAGGTATCGCCCTCCTTGAGAAACGAGTCGGGATAGGGCAGAGGCTCCATCGCAGGCAGGTTCAGGTAGGTAGGATGTTCATGAGCGTGCTGTGCCCAAAGCTCCCACTCGATTTCCGAAATCCAGAAAGGGGCACGGGTGTAGGCTTTCAGGGTCGGTATGCCCACCACATGGTCAAAATGCCCATGCGTGGCTAACAAGGCAACGACGGGCGGGTCGCCCATCTGTTGAAGCCGTTGGACGATGCGCTCCGCCTCCAAGCCGGGGTCAATCACAACCGTCTGGCGCGTTTCTGCGCACGAAACGATATAGCAGTTCGCCTGAAGCACGCCCAGTGTGAGTTTCTCAATCTGTATCACGGTAGGTATAGTTTACCGCACGGTGGAAACGCTCTTAGAGTGGGATCGGCAGGTCTTCTTTTGGATCAATCACGGACTGCACCATTCGTGGCTGAACCCTGTGATGTGGTTCATCACCAGTCTGGGGCTGGGTTGGGTTCAGATGCTGATGGTGCTTGGGGGCACGCTTGCGCCCTATCGGTCAGCGCTCGGCTGGCGCGTGGGCAGGCGGTGGCGCACGGTGTTCCTGCCCGGTCTGATTGCGTTTGCGGGCAGTGGGATAACCGTGCAGGTGATCAAAAAACTCGTGCCACGCCTGCGACCGTCCAACTTGCCCGAAGCGATTGTTGCGCCTGACGAGCGTATCTTTTTCGGCTCGTTCCCATCGGGGCACACAACGACCGCATTCGCATTGAGTATCTGGTTGTGGCTGAGCCTGCGCAGGACGCGCCATGCGTGGGCGGGCTGGCTTGCGCTCATCGTGGCGGGGCTGGTCGGGCTGTCGCGCCTCTATCGGGGTGTGCATTATCCGCTCGATGTGCTGGCGGGCGCAGGGATTGGCATCCTCTGGGGCTGGGTCGCCTATCGAGCAGGTGTTCGGCTCAACTCAAACCGTACACAGGGATTGCCGAGCCGTGAATCGCCTCCGCTGCGGGCGAGCAGAGAAACATCGCCACCTGTGCAATCGCCTCCGGGCGCACCCAACGACTGAAATCGGCATCAGGACGTGCTTGGCGGTTGGAGGGCGTGTCGATCGTGCTCGGCAGGATGCAGTTCACGCGCACGCCTTGCTCCTTCAGTTCCGCCGAGAGCGACTCGGTGAGCCGTATCAGTGCGCCCTTTGCCGAGCAGTAGCCCGCTCCGCCCGCAAAGCCCGCCAGCCCAGCGCGCCCGCTGATATGCACCAGTGCCCCTCCGCCTGCCTCCAAAATCAGGGGCACCACCGCCCGCGACACCAAAAACGCCGAGTGGAGGTTCATATTCAGCATCAAGTGCCAGTCTTCAAGGGGGGTCTCGTGGACAGGGGGGCCTGCCTTGAACCCGCCAATTGTGTTCACGGCGCAGTCCAGTTTGCCGAACCGCTCTCGGATAGCGGTTGCCATTCGTTCGGCATTGACGGGGTTCGTGAGGTCTAATCCGCCCAGAAGCAGGTGATTGTCGCTCAGCGCGAGGTCTGCGAACAGTTCGTCCAAGAGGCGCGCGTCCCGTCCGACCAGAGCGAGGGTCGCTCCTGCCTCATAGAACTGTCGGGCGACCACGCGTCCCAGCGCGCCCGTTGCGCCCGTGACCAGCACGGTCTTGTCTGTGAAGTCCCAGCGTACCATAGGGCGATTCTACCCACCCAATACGACACAACTACCGATACCCCTGCTGGTTCTGAGGGTCTTTTTCCCTGTTTTGTACCTTCGAATTCCTACTCAGTCTCTATCAAAATCGCTGATAGGGCACTCAAGGGACTAAACAGGAGACGAGGCTCTATCTGACGCCGTTTTGCACGACGAGGAACCTCAAAAAAGACACGCTCTTGTGCAGTGACCGT
>FWWM01001482.1_pt1 | contig 45724 bp, 36 predicted proteins | sample 2228351 | NCBI WGS metagenome assembly FWWM01 (sample SAMEA103939774, study PRJEB20133) | metagenome
CCACTCAGTTGGGCCGGTCGTCGTTCGGCGTAGCTGATCGGTAGTTTGACCAGTTGCAGCAGCTCTGGCACGCGCTGCACGGCGCGTTGGCGATCCAGCCCTCCCAGGCGGATGAGAGGGCGGATAAGCGCTTCGCCGACGGTAAGCGCCGGATTAAGGGCTTCTTGCGGATTTTGCAAGACCATCTGCAAGCGCCGTAGTTGTTCCCGACTACGGTGTTGAATGGTCGGCGCTAACGTCACATCGATCAGATCGATGCTGCCAGAGGAAGGTTCGGTCAAGCCGATCACGCAACGGGCAAGGGTTGTTTTGCCGCTCCCACTTTCGCCAACAATCCCAAGCGTGCGATTGCGCCGTAGCTTCAGATCAACATTGGTTAGGGCCTGAACAACCGACGGCGGTTTCCGGCGCATCAGATCGGTCAATGAGCGACGCTGGGTGATGGTTTTTGTCAGTTGAGTTGTGCTCAGCAAGACCTCGCCATTGAGCGCGGTAGTTGTCACAGTGGGAGAGGGAGATGGGCTATCCATAGTCACCTGCTGCCAGTAGTGGCAGCGTGTCCACTGATTATTGTTCACGTCCAGGAGTGGTGGCCGTTCATTGCGGCAGCGGTCATCGGCCAGAGCGCAACGCGGTGCAAAGATACATCCCTTTGGAAGCGCGTCGGGTGCGGGAAGCACGCCGTCGATGGGTTGTAAGGGATGATGATTATAGCGCAGGCCCGGACGTGGCAGGCTGCGCAGCAAGCCCTGGGTATAGGGATGGCGCGGTTGTTGAAAGAGCGATTCTGTCGGGGCAAGTTCCACCAGTTCGCCGGCGTACAGGACTGCGGTACGAGTAGCAATCCTCGCCACAAGGCCAAGATTATGCGAGATAAAGAGTGTCGCCGGCTGACGCTCGGCGATTAATTCGGCCAGCAGATCAACCACTGCTGCCTCGGTAGTGACATCAAGGCTCGTCGTTGGTTCATCCAACACCAGCAGACGAGGTTCGCCGTGTAGGGCCATGGCGATCATCACCCGCTGCTGCATACCACCGCTCAATTCGTGGGGATAGCTGCACATCACGCGCGCCGGATCGGCAATCTGGACACGGGTCAGCAGCGCTAATGCCTGCTGCGTTGCTGTTGTCCGATCACCACCGATAGCCTCGATCAATTGTTCGCCGATCCGCAGCGTAGGGTTGAGCGCGGCCAGTGGATTTTGTGGCACCAATCGCAACGAACGCGCCCACAGGGGACGGAGCGCCGAGGCGGGCAGATGGGTCACATCCGCACCATCAAGCAGTATTTGCCCGGAACTGATGTGGCCACCGGCCGGTAGTGCTCGCAAGACTGCCAGGCCAAGGGTGCTCTTTCCACTACCACTCTCGCCGACCACACCCAGCACGTCGCCGGCAGTGACTGTCAGGCTGATTTCACGCACAACCGGCAACATCTGCCGACCAACTCGATACGCCACGGTAAGATTATTTACAGCTAAAACCGGTACTGTCATCAATAACCTGCCATCTCGCCACGGATCGCCCGCCGCACGCCCTCGGCCATGAGGTTGATGCCGACCACCAGCAATGCAATGGCCGTTGCCGGTACATAGAGCGACCATGGAGCAAGCGCGAATTCATTGCGCGCTTCGAGCACCATCAAGCCCCAATCAGGGCTGGGAGGCTGAACACCAACGCCGAGGAAGCCCAGCGATGCGACGAGAAAGATCGCATACGAAAAGCGGAGGGCGGCTTCCACGGCCAGCGTTGGGGCTACCAGAGGCAACAACTCGCGCCACAAGATGTACCCAAGGCGTTCACCGCGCATACGCGCTGCCTCGATAAAACCTCGCGACTTGAGCGATAATACGACACTCCGCACAACGCGAGCCACGATTGGCGTGTAGACCAGTACAATCACCAGCAGCACACCGGTACGCGAAGGGCCAACCGCACCGAGAAGCAGCAGTGCCAGCAGTAGTGCCGGCAGCGCGAGCAGGCCATCGAAGAGGCGAAAAACCAGCTCTTCCAACCAGCCGCCTAGATACGTTACGCTCACGCCAATCAGTGTGCCAAGTACCACCGCCAGCACGGTACCTCCCCCGGCAAGCGACAGAATATCGCGTGCGCCGTACACGATCCGGCTCAACAGATCGCGACCAAGCCGATCAGTGCCGAGCGGGTGCGCGAATGAGGGTGGTTGCCGGATCAGATCGGCGTTCTGTGCAGTCGGACTGTAGGGTGCGATCAGCGGCCCAAAGAGTGCCATCCCCAGAAAGCAGATCACGATGACGGTGCCGGTTGCAGTTGCCGGGTCGGCAAAAAAGGCTCGTCTCAACGACTGAAGATTCATGGCTCGGTGACGGGATCAATGAGTAATTGCGGCTTGCAAGACCAGCTTTATCAGAATGCCGTAACGCCGATCCGAAGAGACCTTACCGGGATGGGAGAGGGTATGACTTTCACCTTCCCATCCATACATCCTGTCCTCTTCAGACAGGTATTAGCGCCTGTGATGCACATTGTTTGAACGTACTACGCTCTTATCTCGTTCATCTATCCGGTGAACTGCCCGGTTGGTGGAACTCCTTCCACATTCAGCCCAGGCATTCACCGGTTTGGATGCGGAAGCCACGCTTCCGCGTCCATCATGATCTGCACCGAACGGCTTTGGTCACACCAGGCCACTATATGATTTAGCAGCCCAACTCCTCGTATCCTTCCAGGATCACACCGCGATTGCCGCCAGATCGGTACGGCCCGGAAATGCTTTCGCTACATAACCGCGCAGCCCTTCACGATGCGCACTGAGTTGCGCGAAGAAATAGGGAATGATAATTGGGCCGCGTTCGATCAGAATACGCTGAATCTCGCGGTAGGCGCGTACCCGTTCTTCCTCATTGAGGGTAGTACGGGCTGTGGCTGCCAGGGCATCAAACTCGGGATCGCTGAAATGACTCTCATTCCATACGGCACCGCTAACGAGCATGACGTCGAGGTAGAACTGTGGAATCGGTCGCGAACCCCAACCGGTAATTCCCAAATCAACCTCAAGCCATCCGTTATCACCATAGTACACACTTTCCGGTTCGACAATCACATTGATGTTGATGCCGGCTTCAGCCCATTGCTCCTTGAGCACCACCGCCAGATCGGGCCGATCCCCCGAATCGGGCACGTGGAGATCGAGTTGCAAGCCATCAGGATACCCGGCGGTTGCCAGCAATTGCCTGGCCGTAGCCGGATCACGGGCCGGCAGCGGTGTCTCTTCCGAATAATACGCGCTGAAGAGAGGGCCGATGGGACTATCACGCCCGACCGCCCCAAGGCCGGCTTTGACCTGGCGAAAGATCGCGTCACGATCAGTTGCCAGCTTAAGCGCCCGAATAACCTCTGGCTTATTACCCGGCTCACGGTCGGCCCGCAGGCGTACCAGATCAAAGCCATTTGTAGGTGTCTGGACGGTAACGACACCACCCGCTTGTTGCAATGTCTGGAAGAGTGGCGTGGGCATGCGCAGCACCAGATCAACCTGCCCGCCACGTAAGGCATCGACTGCTGCGGCCTGATCGGCAAAAAAGATAATCTCAAGGCTGGCAACGGCTGGCTTGCCGGACTGGAAATAGGCCGTATTTGCCGTCAGATCGATCCGATTCTCGGTGCGGTATTCCACCACTTTGAAGGGGCCGGTGCCGTTAAACGCTGTTGCCGGATTCTCGGTATTGGCGAGCAGAATCAGGGCGTGGTTATCAGACAGGTCGTACAGAAAGAATGGATTTGGCTCGGTAAGTGTGAAGACGACCGCGCTATCGCCATCAGCGGCAATATCGGCAATGTTGGCGTAGAGATCGGCGGTTGGTAACTGCAACGCTGGATCACGCAGTCGGTTAAACGTCCAGACCACATCTGCCGCCGTGAGCGGACTGCCATCGTGAAAGGAAACTCCGGTGGCCAGGTTGAGCCGATAACGCAAACCATCGTCGCTGATCGTCCATTCCCGTGCCAGCCGGGGCACGATAGCATTGCTCGCATCAATGTCAACCAGATAATCGTACACGTGGTTGAGAATGAGGATTTCGGCATCAGATGAGGCGAATGCCGGATCGAGTTGAACGGGAATCTCGCTCGCCACCCGTAAACGCCCCGTTGGGCCGGCGGCTGGCGATGGTGGAGGTGATGCAGGGGCCGGCGTAGATGCGCCACCGCCACAAGCAGCCAGCGCAGTTGCACCCGCAGATAAGCCAAGGGCCAGACCCAGACGCAGAAAGGCTCGTCGGCTCATCCTGCCGGCCAGGACTTCAGAACGGGCCACCTGCAACAGGTGCAGTCGTTCGTCCGCAGAACTCATGAAACTGTCCTTTCCTTCTAATGCAAATGATCCTGGCACAACCTCCTGTGCGTCAGCGATGACTTTTGAGCGCATGATCGGGCAAATGGGATGATCGAGCGTGCCAGGCTACCATCCCCACGTTCCCGGCCCACCTTTGAAGGGGCCGACGACATCACTGGTGATCCAGCCACCGTAGAATCCACCCGGTTGCGGAGTGACCTGTTCATCATCAACATAGCAGGCGTCCATTGGCCCGGCGTAGAATGCGAGATAGCCGCGGATGGGGGCGAACGATGGTGTTGGATCGAGATACGACCAGGCCGCCTGCACGGCGGTGCGTTCACCAACAACTACGTCGTAATACGCAGCAATTCCCTTAAACTCACAGAACGAACGCGCTGTATTTGGGCGCAAAAACGCCATTTGTACATCATCTGGCGGCACATAGTAAACCGGTGGATGACTGGTTTCCAGTACCCGAAATGCGCGCTGACTATCCACTATCGTGATACCGGCAAAGATCACCCGGATACGCCGCGATGTTGGTTCCAGTCGCGGGGGACGAGGGTAATCCCATACCGACTCCTGTCCGGGTCCTGGTGGAATGCGCTTAATCATCGGCAAGCTCCTGTGGCATATCACTGTGGACTATCTGCAATATACCACATTCTGTATGGCATATCACCCTGAATCGTTCGTTGATAATACTGTTGTTCCCGATCTGACCAGAGCCTGTTTCAAACCGTACTGTGACCCGATTGGAAAGAAATCGACATCGGCGACGGGATTGCGGCAAGCGTGATGCCAGCGCTCTATGCAGATGGCGTAACAGCAATGAGGATGCGATCCGCGACATCTGTACCTCACCTGTATCGCCACAATAGGTCAAATATTGCATCCACACAATGCCACTTCAGGGGAGAAATGAGGTCGCCCTGGCTCACTCGACCGGGATTGCAGAGGTAGATTGTGTGTATGGTAACTCAAGTTGTTACCTATACTGCGAGCAGGCCACTGAAGCAGACGGCCAGGAACATCACGACATTGTACGCAACACCGTGTGGCGTAACGGCATATTTGAGGAGCAGCCAGTTCCTATGGACGCATTTCGTCATGCTTCACGGTAGCAACCCAGGTTATACACATCATCCGCTGTGTCCTCCGTGTCTCTGTGGTGACAAAGGTCGCAACTTTAGTTACGGTAAGAGATTTCTTGCCGAAAATCCGTAATCCAGTGCACCAAAGACGCAATGAGAGCGGTATACTAATAGGGAGGAAAAATCAACGACATCCCTCTTGCTGAAATCGCACACCTGTGCTATTATAGCACATATGTACGGGGCAGGCAACGGCGTTGACAGCGCCCTCCCCATCAAGTAGAGTAGCAAGAGGAGTGTACGTGTGAGCAAGAACAATGGAGGAGCGCCCGCGATGGCTATCACCCCGGAGAAAGAAAAAGCGCTCGCGGCAACAATGGCGCAGATCGACCGCAAGTTCGGTAAAGGTTCGATCATGAAGATGGGCGAGGCGAGCAGTCGGCTGGCAATTGAAGCCATCCCGACCGGTTCCATCGCGCTCGATATTGCCCTCGGCATTGGTGGTGTACCGCGAGGGCGCGTTGTCGAAATCTTTGGCCCTGAGAGCAGCGGTAAAACCACACTGGCCCAGCATATCATTGCAGAAGCGCAGAAGATGGGCGGAGTCTGCGCCTTCATCGACGCCGAGCATGCCTTTGACCCGGTCTACGCTGCGCGGTGTGGAGTCAACATTGATGACTTGCTCGTTTCGCAGCCGGACACCGGCGAACAGGCGCTCGAAATCTGTGAGATGCTGGTTCGCTCGAATGCAATTGACGTGATCGTTATCGACTCGGTCGCCGCTCTGGTACCGCGTGCCGAAATCGAGGGCGAGATGGGCGATTCGATGCCCGGTATGCAGGCCCGGCTGATGAGTCAGGCGTTGCGCAAGTTGTCAGGTGCCATCAGCAAGAGCCGTACAGTCGTAATCTTCATCAATCAGTTGCGCATGAAGATCGGCGTTATGTTCGGCTCGCCGGAAACCACGACCGGTGGTCAGGCCCTGAAGTTCTACGCCTCGGTACGGCTCGACATTCGTCGTGTGGAAACCCTCAAGCAAGGGCAGGAGGCAATCGGTTCGCGGGTACGGGTGAAGGTGATCAAGAATAAGGTTGCACCGCCCTTCCGCCAGGCGGAGTTCGATATTCTGGCCAACGAAGGTATCTCGCGTGAGGGCAATATCATCGATATCGGTACTGAATTGGGGATTATTCGCAAGAGTGGCGCATGGTTCTACCTCGGCGAGGATCGGCTCGGCCAGGGGCGGGAAAATGTGCGCGAGTTTCTGAAGAATAATCCTGCCCTTACCGATGAGATCGAGCGCCTGATCAAAGCGCAGGCATTGACGAATCCAACGGTGATTGCGCCGAGCGTCGATGTTGGTGACGATGACGCTATTTTTGAAGAGTAGTACGCTCGGCGTGCGAACGAAATAGCGATCTTGGGGGCAGGTTTTGAAACCTGCCCTTTTCTGTTGGTCCAATGGTAGGGTGGTTATTGGTGGCAAGATTACTGTGTATTCGATTGCCATGCGGGTATGCAATGGGTTGGCGAGTCGGCGGTTGTTACGAGGCGGGTTGAGCAGCCGGCGGGTTAAGGGGGCAGCGGGTTAAAACCCTGCCTCAATACGTGGAAGGCCGGCGGGGATGCCTGACGGCGGGGCGGGGGAGATAGCGGGCGTGCTCCTGGATAGCCCCGCAGGGGCTTGCACGTTGTCAGGGAGGGCTTTAGCCCGCCTGACGGCGGCTATGCACTACCCACATGTCGCGCTGCATTAGGCCGGGCTGCAAGTGCTCCGCGTGGCGCAGGCTTCCAGCCTGCGTGGAGGCATTCCTCTCCACTGCTGTCAGGTGCTGACCGTGGCCGATGGTGTGCCGGCACGAACCTGGTACAACCAAACATCTACGCGCAGGTATCGCATGCATGCCGGACCGACTCGCTGGTCGGGATGAGCACATTCAGCCCCCCGTGACCAGGATGGGTAACGGTATGCCACGCGCCGGATGGTGAGCGCGGCTGGCGCGGCAGCATGGCTGCCGCACTCCATACGAGGGCAATCCGGGCTGGAAGCGGTATCCTTGCCGGTGTACGGGATGGGGACGAGATACAGCCATTTGTTCGTGATATGACCATCCGGGGCACCCCTCCACCACGCGCCGGATGGTAAGCGCGGCTGGCGCGGCAGCATGGCTGCCGCACGCCATACGAGGGCAATCCGGGCTGGAAGCGGTATCCCTGCCGGTGTATGGGATGGGAACGAGATACGGCTATTTGTTCGTGCTATGACCATCTGGGGCACCGCTCCACCACGTGCCGGATGGTGAGCGCGGCTAGCGCGGCAGCATGGCTGCCGCACTCCAAACTGCGCGACACGCACATGATACGCGGGTACGGCAACCCATCCAGCACATGCTGGTACGGCTGGGTCGGCGCACTGTCACCGGGCCAGTCGCCCACAACAGCACCCATGTCGATCATACCCGCTGATACGCACGCGGTTGACACCAGTTGTGGGTAATGCATAGCTGCCGGCGGGGCGGGGGATAGCGGGCGTGCTCCTGGATAGCCCCGCAGGGACTTGCACGTTGTCAGGGAGGGCTTTAGCCCGCCTGACGGCGGGGCTGATCTGACCGATCCTGTCGGCGAGATATGAGCGAGCACTGCAACCACATTAGATGGATGCCGGTGGTGCAGAAGCCGGTCTGCCAGGTGCCGTATGGTGCGATACAGAGCAGGATAATTGCTACGCTTTACCCATCACCTACCTGTTGTTTTTCACTGCTGGTCTGGCTCAACCGTGGTATCGCCATCAGAACGATCAAGATCGATCACGGCTAAAGTGTTTTCAGGCGACACGATCTGGATAATCAATTGCAGCCGGCCCGGTGGCGTACCGATAACGCGCTGAAAGATAGCACTGGCTTCGGCAGCAAATGCCTGCTTCCGGGTACGGTCTGGCGGTCGATCCCCGCTGTAGAAGACTTCGAGCATCGGCATATGACTCTCCTTCACACGAACCGTAAGTGGAGTGGTGGTTGATCATGCATTTCCAGCGTGAATAGATCGCCGCGTTGCACCGGAATTGTTGCCGCCAAAGCTCCAGAGATCACAATATCACCGGCGCGCAGCGGAATCCCGAATGCGCGCAGTTTGTTCGCCAGCCATGCCACCGCCAGTGCCGGATGCCCAAGCGCGGCGGCACCGGAACCAAAGACGGATGGCCGACCATTGTGACTCATCACCATACCAATGGTGCGCAGATCGCTGCTGCGCATTGCCCTGCTCCAGGCGCCAATCGTCAAGCCACCGTAGGAAGCGTTATCGGCAATTGTGTCGGCCAGCTTAATGCGCCAGCGATCAATGCGACTATCCACAATTTCGATAGCTGCCGCTAACGCCTCGGTTGCTGCCAGCACCTGTTGCGGGGTAATATCCGGCCAGTCGAGGGTTTCTCCGATTAGAAAGGCAATTTCACCCTCGACCCGCGGTTGGAGAAAGATCTCAAAAGGCGCTTCTGCGCGCCCATTCCTGGCCGGAAAATAGCGCGAAGCCCATAGAGTGCCATAATCCGGCTCGTTGACGCCCATCTGCTCTTGCACAGCTTTGCTGGTCAGGCCGATTTTGCGCCCGATGATCCGCTCGCCGCGCTGAACGCGCATGTCTGTCCAATGCGTCTGAATCCGGTAAGCAATGTCTGCATTGGTAATGCCCTCGCTTTCGGGGAGGGGAAGTATGGTGAAGCGCTCTTCCCAGGCCTGATCGAGCCGTTGTGCCAGAGCGATAATAAGTGCGTCATCGGTGGTTTGGGTTGTTACTGATTGCTCAGGCATATCGTCTTTGCCTCCGTGTAGAACTCAAGGCTGTAGTGCCCACCTTCCCGGCCAATTCCACTCTGTTTCATACCACCGAAAGGTACGCGCAGATCGCGCACAAAAAAGTCGTTGATCCAGATCGTTCCGGCTTCCAGGGCCGATCCCATCCGTACTGCTCGCCCGACATCACGAGTCTGTACCACGGCGGAAAGTCCATAGCTGACGCCATTGGCGATGGCAATCGCTTCCTCTTCATCGTCAAAGGGCACAACCGTGACGACCGGACCAAAAATCTCGTCCTGGCAAACCTGATCATGCGGCTTGACGTCGGTAATGATGGTGGGCTGGAGAAAGTTGCCTTGGGCGAATGGTTCCGGCAAGACGGGATCTGTGCCACCGGTGAGGATGTGAGCGCCATCGGCGCGAGCCAGATCAATAAAACCGGTGACCCGTTCGTAATGTTCACGCGAAATGAGTGCCCCCACCCGCGTTTGGGGGTCAAAGGGATCGCCAACCTGAAGCTGAGATGTAGCCCTCTGAAAGCGGGTGAGAAATGCTTCGTAGATTGGCCGTTGTACGAGCAATCGCGGCCCGGCGAGACAGAACTCTCCCTGATTAAAGAATGAGGAGCGCAGGCTAATCGCAACGGCGCGATCAAGATCAGCATCGGCGAAGATAATATTCGCCCCTTTTCCACCCAATTCAAACGAGACCCGTTTAAGAGTTGGTGCCGCAGTAGCCATGATGATCTTGCCAGTGGTGGTCTCACCGGTGAAAGAGATGAGCTTTACATCAGGGTGACGGGTTAGCAGCGCACCTGCCGAGTTGGGACCGAAGCCGTGAATCACATTAATCACCCCCGCCGGCACCCCGGCAGCATGAGCCAGTTGCGCCAGCCGCCAGGTACCGATTGGGGTCAGTTCAGCCGGCTTTAGTACGACGGTATTCCCAAAAGCCAGCGCTGGCCCCATTTTCCAGGTCGCCTGGAGGAGGGGAATATTCCAGGGCGCGATGAGCGCGGCAACGCCAACCGGCTGGCGCAGCACGTAGTTGATATAGCCGTTATCCATCGGATAGGACTCACTGCCGTGGGTAACGGCAAAATCGGCAAAAAATTCGATATTGGCCGCGATACGGGGGATGTAGCCGGATCGATTCTCGGTAATTGGACGCCCGACATCCCAGGTTTCGATGGCCGCCAGTTCTGCTTCGTGATCGCGGATCAATTGGGCAAACCGCTTGAGAATCAGGCGGCGTTCGGCAGCCGGCATCCGGCTCCATTGGCGAAAGGCGCGGGAAGCGGCGGCGACGGCTGCGTCCACCTCATCGGCTCCGGCCTCTGGTGCCGATCCAATAACCTGGTTGGTGGCCGGATAGAGAATATCAAACCGCGATCCTCCGTCAACGAACTGACCATCAATGTAGTGACTGACGTGAAAAAACGGGTAATCCATCATGCATCTCCTATCAATCGCGCCTGAAGGATGGTATTACCGCACGTGACTTCGAGGACACCGGCACTGGCCGGTACGGCCTGAGCCGGCGAACCGAGAAAGACGATTTGTCCGGCAGCCAGACCGCCGACAGCCTGTGTCAGCCAGCCCAGTTGTTGCTCGATATTGCCCAGAGCGGCGACCTGACCGGCAGTGCAGAGTTCACCGTTCAGGTACAAACATAACTCGCCGGTTGGTACCTGGTCGAGGAGCGACTCACCGAGCAGAAATCCGCCACCAGAGGCATTATCCGCGATGACTTCAACGGCGCTGAAGCGGTAGTCAGCCCACACGCTATCGAGCACATCCACACCCAGAAAGATACCACCGATGGCGCGAGCGATCATGCCGGGTTCGGCGTGTGCCGGCAGGCTGTGGCGTAAGACGACAGCCAGCTCTGGTTCCAGGCGCGGCTGAATGAAGTGGGTGAGCTGTACCTCACGCTGGTAGATCATGGAACGGCTGATACGTCCATAGATTGGTTGCGCTAAGCCCATCTGGCGTTGCTTCGCCGGGCTAATCAGGCCAAGTTTGTATCCAATACACGCGGTATCCGGGTGATGCATGCGCTGAATACGATAAGCGCCATTGAGATCGACACCCCAATCGGTTGTTCGACCAACCAGGGTGCGGCGTGTCTCACGAGCGGTTTGAATTGCGTCGGCAAGACTTGCTTCGGCAGCAGTAAGATCCATAGTCATCTCCGTGCGGTGACACGTTATGCGGGTGAATCGCAAATGTTCTGAACAAACGAGTTACTGACCCTGGGTTGACGTAGAGGCTTGCTGGCGCAACTCAGCCATTGAAATCCCCCCGACAGTCCAGTGGGTTGGGGGAACCTCTTGAATGATCAAGCGCACCTCTGCCAGTGGCACGTCAAAGGCTGCTGCCGCTGCTGCCGAAAGCGCACGGGCCAGTTCAGCCTTTTGCTCTGTGCTCCTCCCCTCCAGCATCGTAATGCGCAGAAGTAGCATATCACCGTCCTCTCAGGTCTCGGCAAAAAATGTACGCACAAGCTGATGAAAGCGTTGACTGTGTTCAATCTGGGTCCAGTGGCTACAGCGTCCTATCACATGGAGTTCAGCATTGGGAAGCCGGTTGAGCAAATAGTAGCTGGTATCAGCCGGGACAATGGCATCATCGCGTCCGTGGATCAGCAGCACTGGATGGGTCATCCGGCGTAACGCGGCATCGGGTACGATCAATGCATCGAGGTGTTGCTGACGGGGAGCCGGAAACATGGCAGTATACGAGCGCCAAACGTCAGTACGCATCGCTGCGGTATAGCGTACCCGCACAATCTCATCAAGCCGGTCGCGCACAAACGCATCATCGTAGACAAACCAGCGAATGGCCTGGGCCAGCAAGGCTGCCGATGGATCGTCGTAAAACCCCCACAGGCGATCAAGTTCTGGTGTCAGCCGACAGGGTGCGCCAATCGCTCCCATCAGTACCACCCGCCGAAATCGTTCTGGCGCTTCCAGTAACAAGTGCAACGCAACTGCCCCACCCATCGAATTGCCAACCAGATCAACCCTGGCTAATCCCAACGTATCGAGCAGAGCCAGCATCTGATCAACCCACAACCGCATCCAGCGCCGAATGTCTGTCGGTGGTGGATCGGGGTGCTGACTATCGCCAAATCCGATCAGGTCAGGCGCCAGACAGTACCACTGTTCACCCAGTGCCGGTAGCGCCAGGTTCCAGTTCGACCAGCCATTGGCACCTGGGCCGGAGCCGTGAATGAAGAGGATGGCCGGTGCATCGCCAGACCCCTGTCGATGGAGGGCGGTTGTGAATTGACCGGTGATGATGTGTTCAACCATCGATTTATCCTGTCTTGTACAGACTGTAGCTGTCTACCAGGTCTTGGAATGTAGATGATTAAGGATCGTGTATCCTCTCGCATCTACACGGCAGCCATCTTGCCGTACTGCCCCCGGAAGAAGAGCAGTGGACGCCCTTCGCGATGGTGCAGATACTCCACCTGGCCGATGAAAAGCGTGTGATCGCCTGCGGGATGGGCATCGGTAATACGGGCTACCACATGCGCCAGCGCATCGGCAAGCAATGGTGTTTCGGCGTGCCAGATGAACGTGGGTTGCAGACCGGGAATTGGCTTGCCGCTAAAATGACGACTGAGCTGCTCTTGATCCTCGCTTAGTTTACTTACCCCGTAGCGACGGCCAGGGGCCAGCAGACTATGCATGCGTGAATGGCAACCAATGGAAACCAGCACCAATGGGGGATCGAGTGACACCGACAGAAACGCATTCGCCGTCATGCCGTGAATCTGGCCTTCATAGGCTGTCGTGACGACCGTCACTCCGGTTGCAAAACAGCCCATCGTGGAGCGAAAGAGGCGTGGATCGATGGCCGGAACCTCTGCTCGTACTGATACTGCATTGCTCACGGGCGAGACTCCTTTCGCGCACTTGATTGATGCCGGCGACTCAGTTCGAGCGCAACATCGATAATCCAATCTTCCTGGCCCGCTACCGCCTGACGACGGCCCAACTCGACCAGAATTTCACGCGGATCGACGTTGTATTGAGCACCGGCGCGCTTGGCGTGTAGCAGAAATGTTGAATAGACACCAGCATAGCCGATGGTGATGGCATCCCGATCGGGGAACGGTTGGAAGGGCATGATAGGGGCAACCACATACTCAGCCGCATCCATGAGACTGAAGACATCAAGACCAGGATTGAGTCCCAGCCGGTCAAGCACTGCGGCCAGCAATTCGGTTGCCGCGTTGCCGGCACCGGCCCCCAAACCTCGTAGACAGCCATCGATCTGATCGGCACCGGCTTCGAGCGCTGCCAGGGTGTTGGCGATACCAAGCCCTAAGTTGTTGTGTGCGTGGAATCCAACCTGCACTGATAGGGTGTCTTTCAGCGCCTGCACCCGTGCTGCTGCATCCTGGGGTAGCATCGCCCCCGCCGAGTCGACAATGTAAACGCAGTCGGCGCCGTAAGACTCCATTAATTTCGCCTGCCTGGCCAGCTCTTCGGGGGGACGCATATGGGCCATCATCAGAAAGCCAACCGTCTCTAACCCCAGCTCTTTTGCCAGACCAAAATGCTGTTCAGAAATATCTGCCTCTGTGCATTGTGTCGCAATCCGTACTACTTGCACCCCACGGGCCACCGCCTCTTTCAATTCTTGCCGGGTGCCGATGCCCGGTAGCATCAGGGCAGCAATTTTCGCTCTTTCGGCATGTTGACGAGCCGTTTCAATTAAATCAAATTCTGATGTGTGCGAGAAGCCATATTGCAGCGACGAACCGGCCAAGCCATCGCCGTGACTCACCTCAATCACCGGCACGCCGGCCCGGTCGAGAGCCTGGACAATCGTAGCTACCTGCTGGCGGGTAAACTGATGACGCATCGGATGTGAGCCATCACGGAGCGTTGTATCGGTCAGCCGTGGTGGTTTCATACGGTCACCTCCAGTTTCGACAAGAGGTGTGCGGCGAATAGTTCACCCACCCGTCGTGCGGCGGCAGTCATGATGTCGAGATTCCCGGCATAGGTTGGGAGAAAATCACCTGCACCTTCAACTTCCAGGAGCATAATGATGACCGGTCGCTCACCCCACGGCGTTGATCGTTGTTCGATGACAGGCAAACTCTTTAACCGATAGCCGGGAACATACTGTTGTACATCAGCGACCATCTGTGCCACCGATTGGCGGACGGTTTCTTCATCAAAATCGCCCTCTGGCACAACGTAGATGGTATTCCGCATCAGAATCGGTGGATGCGCCGGGTTCAAAATAATAATCGCCTTCGCTTCACGGGCACCGCCGATGGCTTCCAAGCCCCGTGCTGTGGTAAAGGTAAACTCATCGATATTCTGGCGTGTGCCTGGCCCGGCTGAACGACTCGCAACGGTGCTCACCATCTCGGCATAGCGAACGGCTGTTACCCTGCTCACCGCATAAACCAGCGGAATGGTTGCCTGTCCGCCACAGGTAATGAGGTTCACATTATGTGCCTCAAGATGCTCACCGAGATTGACCGGTGGAACCACATACGGCCCCCGTGCAGCCGGTGTCAAATCGATAGCGATGCGTCCATGATCGCGCAAAAGCCTGGCGTGGCGCACGTGTGCCTTCGCGCTGGTGGCATCAAATACGATACGAATATCAGGATCGGCCAGAATCGATTCAATGCCGTCAGTTGCGGTCGGAATACCGATCTGTCTGGCGCGCGCCAACCCTTCAGAGGCCGGATCGATACCTGCAACGAGCGCCAGCTCCATTCTGCCCGGCTGCTTCAGCAGTTTGTACATCAAATCGGTGCCTATATTGCCGGAACCGAGGATGGCGACTTTAACTTTGTCGATTTGCATGCAGATGTTCCTCCATAGTATCCCAACCGCTCAGAGATACGTTGCGCACCTTCAACGATTGCGCGCGTGTATTGTTCGCGATGCTTGCGAAAGCGGTGGGTGGGAGTCGAGAAGCTGATGGCAGCAATCACATTCCCCTCATAATCACGGATTGGAGCTGCCACACAACAGAGGCCAATCGAGACCTCTTCCAGATCGTATGCATACCCACGTTGGCGCACATGGGCTAACTCTTCGGCCAGCGCGTCAAGGGAGGTGATGGTGTTGGCGGTGAACGGGTAGAGTTGATCATCACCAACCACCCGCAGAACCTCTGGCCAGGGTTGGTGTGCCAGCAAGACCTTACCCACGCCAGAGCAGTGAGCCGGCAAGCGCACACCAATCCCCGACAGCTCGACCTGCAATCCCTGCTGGCCGCGTAATTTCTCTAAATAGACAACCGTCCCTGCTTCGAGCACGGCCAGATGCATCGTCTCACCCCATGCTGCAACCATCTCTTGCATCACGGCCCGCGCCTCTTCGCGAAACTCTGTCGTTTTGAGCAGGGTTTGGCCCAATTCGAGCAGGCGCCATCCTAATCGATAACGTCCCGGCCCCACCCGGCGGAGCAGATTTTGTTCGGCCAGACTACTCAACAATTCCGAGACGCTTGATTTGGGTAATTCGAGCGCTTTTGCCATATCGCCAACACTCCATTCCGGGTGCATCGGCGTAAATAGCGTGAGCGCTCGCGCCGCTTTTTGCAGAGTTTGCAGCATAGGGTGCTCCTTCCTGCCTGATCACCGTTGTGAGGTAAGGCATTGACGGAAAGCGCAATCATGCAGGGTGCTTGCGCTTTCCGCGAGTAGTGATTATGCCGATGCCAGTGCCGGCTCTTGTTCGTGAACAACCGGCGTACCGTAGAGGAAGAATTCACCCGGCAGATTACCACCGAACCAGACAATCCCGGCTGCCAGGGTCTCTTCCGTCCAGACAATCGGCTTCCACGCCGGATCGAAGATCAGGTAGCCAGGATCGCCAAACAGTTCAACCCGATTGCCACCCGGTTCGTAGACGTACATAAACATCGCCTGGCTGATGCCGTGCTTGCCGGGGCCGGCTTCAATGAAAATACCTTGCTCGCGGAAGACATCGGCCAGATCGTTGAGATTCTGGGGATAGCCGTACCAGTAGCAGACGTGGTGCAATCGACCACGGGCACCCTTGCCGTCGCGCATGAGCGCCACTTCATGCACTAACGGCGAGACACTCAACCAGCAACCGGCTTCGATCCCGTTGTTGAGCATAATGTGCTCACGGAGCCGGAAGCCCAGCTGTTCCATCATAAATTGCTTGTTGACGGTCACATCTGAGGCGAGCAGATTGACGTGATCGAGACGGCGGACCGGTACGCCGCGCAAGGGGCGCTTCTGGGGTCGATTGAGCAGTGGCGACTTCTGATCCTCTGCCGGCTGGAAGTAGTCAACTTCCCACAGAATCTCCATCGGGTGACCATCGGGAGTCGTGAATTGATAGGCCGGCCCATGGCCGAGATCGCCGTCCAGCCAGCCGCGACCAAAGCCAGATGCTTCGAGCGCCTTCACCCGTCGCTCCAACGCCTGTGGTGAACTGGCCCGCCAGGCAACGTGGCCCAGTCCCGGCTCTCTGGCTTCGGTAATCTTGAGGGTATGGTGGTACCAGTCTTCATAGGCCCGCAGATAGACTGACTGACCCTGTTGGGTTGTCACCTCCATACCGAGCAGGTCGCGGAAAAACCAGAGTGTCTGATCAGGTTTGGGCGTTAAGATTTCGACGTGGGCTAACTGGTGAGTGTCAAAGATCGGCTCGCTCATACATCCCTCCTTTGTGCTTAACTAATGCTGACCCATCACAACATTGACATCGGTTGGGTTGATCAGATCATTCGTTGTCCAGCCATCGAGGTCATACTCGGCCATGCAGCGTTCGGCAAACGATTTCATTTGGGCCGTTACACCCATAGCCATCGCCGCGCCGAGGGTCTCGATCCGGATATTCTCGTGATTGCCGGCGTAGTTCCGCTCGTACAACTCGTGGCGACCACCAAATTCGGTACCCATGGCATCCCAGAGCAGTTTCATCAACTTAATCCGCTCCAGAGCACTGTAGCCGTTTGATCCGCGCACAAACCGATCCAGGTAACCACGCACTTCGGGGTTCTTCAGATCGGCGGCGTGCGAAGGGAGATAGATCAAGGCGCTGGCCACATCTTTCTCGATCAAATCTTTGATCTTGACGTAGGCGTCCGGTGCCATGACCCGATACGCGAAGGCAGCTTCGAGATTTGGCAGCAGGTAACCATCAACCCACGGCATCGGGTTACGTACCATCGCCTCTGTCAGTTGCCAGAAGAGATTGCGATATGTGACAATCTCACCCAATCGCGCCTGCACACCACGAAACTCGGCAACGCCGGTTGCTTCTACCGCTTTGAGCATCAGGCCGGTGATGAAGTCAAGTTTGACGGCAAAACGTACCCCGCCGTGGAGTGGGAAGCGATGACCAAAACCGGACAGCGGGAAGAAGGTGTTGACCTTCTCAATGTCGCCGTAGACAAACACGTTTTCCCAGGGGATCAAGACTTGATCGAACACCAGGATAGAGTCGTTCTCATCGAGACGGCTTGAGAGCGGGTAATCGAAGGGACTGCCGGTGACTGCCGCATTATACTCGTAGGATGTGCGAGCGATCAGCTTGATACCGGGCGCATTCATGGGAACGGCGAAGATCAGCGCAAATTGCTTCTCTTTGATGGGGAGCGGCCCGTAATGCGCAATAAAATTGACATGGGTCAGGGCACTGCCGGTTGCTACGACCTTTGCCCCTGAAACGATTAGACCGGCATCAGTTTCGCGCTCAACGTGCATATACACATCACGAACCTCGTCTGGAGGCCGGTTGCGGTCAATCGGTGGGTTGACAATGGCGTGGTTCCAGTAAATCAGCTCTTCCTGGGTCTTCCGATACCAGCGGCGAGCATTTTCCTGGTAGGGAGCATAAAATTCAGCATTAGCTCCTAACGTACCGGTAAATGCGGCTTTGTAATCAGGTGCGCGCCCCATCCAGCCGTAGACGGCTCGCTGTAGTTCGGCAATGGTGTCTCGCGCCCGCACCAGATCGGCAACCGTTCGCGAGCCAACGAAGAAGGGATGTGTCCAGCCGCCACTGCCGGTATCGGTCGGCATTGTCCACTTCCAGTCTTCAGGCCCACCTCGTGCCACGTCTTCCTGGTGCAATTCGTGCAGACGATCATACCAGCGTGCCACCATACGCGCCGAGTTGCGAAACGCCGGATGGGTAGTAACATCCTTCACCCGCTCCCCTTGAAAGTAGATCACTCGATCATCGCGCAGGCTGTCCAGATACTCACGCCCGTTCATCGGGCGCGCACCGGCTACGGTAGTCTCCGTCATCGCTTCGGATACCGTCATAACCTCACCTCCCTGTGAAATGAATCCCAGCGCCGTTGCCGCGTTGTGGTATATCCCTGGCTTTTTATCTTCGCGGTGATTTTGATTATAGGGGGAGCACTGGCCGGTGTCGATAATGAAATTCGACATAGTCGAACGCGGGTTGAGATTGTGGAAAATGTGCGTGACAACCTGTCTTCGTGTACAATGGTGACAGTTACCCCAAACCATATTCATACGGAGGTCTACGATGGAAGGACACGAAGTTGCTGTCGAACCATTCGTCTTGAGCGAGATTGATGGACGTGGAGTGGTTCGCCTTACCCTCAACCGGCCACGCCAGTTCAATGCCCTGTCGGAAGAGATGCTCGAAGCACTGCAACGTGAACTCGATGCGATTGCCGCCAATCCGCAGGCACGGGTGGTGGTGTTGGCGGGCGCCGGTAAAGCCTTTTGCGCCGGTCATGACCTCAAGCAGATGCAGGCGCATCCCGATCAGGCTTACTACGAAGACCTCTTTGCCCGTTGTACGCAGATGATGCTGACGATACAGCGCCTGCCGCAACCGGTCATTGCACGTGTGCACGGGATTGCCACTGCCGCCGGATGCCAGTTGGTAGCAATGTGTGACCTGGCTGTTGCGTCGACTGAAGCAAGGTTTGCCGTGTCGGGGATTACGGTTGGTCTGTTCTGTTCGACACCATCGGTTGCGCTGTCGCGCAATATCGGGCGTAAGGCCGCTTTCGAGATGCTGGTCACCGGTGAGTTTATCGATGCCGTTACCGCACAGCGGTTAGGGCTGGTCAATCGGGTAGCAGCACCGGCAGACCTCGATGCCGAGGTGCAGCGATTGGTGGATGCAATTTTGGCGAAGCCGGCAGAGTCGATTGCTATCGGCAAGTCGCTCTTCTACCGCCAGCTTGAACTGCCAATGGAAGAAGCTTACCGGCTGGCCGGGCAGACGATGGCATGCAACATGATGGAACCGTGTGCTCAAGAGGGGGTCAGTGCATTTGTCGAGAAGCGTCCGCCGGCGTGGGCGAATGTCGAACGCTAACAACAGGAGCTGTACTAACCCAGGTTGCTACCTTACGTCACCACAGCGGTGCGGGGCGTTGAGCGCGACGGGGGGAGGGGTGGAACACGGATGGACGCGGGTGAGGCGGATGCACGCGGAGAGATCGTCACCCAGGGTGCTCCCTTCTATCACCCCAGCGACACGGCGGATGGGCATACCAGATGGCCGTGACGTAGTGCGTCTACAGAACTGGCTGCGACCCATACGACGCATACCGGTCAGGTACGCTGCACGATGGTGTGCGCAGGGTCGTGCTGGTCATCATCGCCGGTAGTCTTTCGTGGCATGCTCACGTAGCAACTTGGGTTAGTATAACCCAAGTTGCTACCTTTATCACCACAGAGGCACGGAGGACACAGCGGATGGGTATAACCCAGGTTGCCTCTTTGAGGAGTGACGCAGTGCATTTATGGGAACTGACTGCCCACATCGTTCATGCAGGTACGCCACACAGTGTTGAACGCAATGCTGTGTTGTTCATCCTGGCAGTCAACCTCCGTGGCCTGATCACAGCAAGGGGTGGCAGCTTGGGTCAAGATTGTCAGAGCCGTGCTGCCGGCGAGACATTCGGGCGTCGTTGCAGGCGCACTGATTGATTCAGAACATTCATACTCAGTTGCAACACTAATGTTAAATTGCCACCAGAGAGCCACTCGTGAGGCGTTACAGGTGCGGGAACGCTGATCCGGTGCATCTGCACTCAGATGCAGATCGGATATGGTGGTGTATATTCGCTGCTACCAGATTTGACATACACTATAAACAGAAAGCGCACTGCAACAGGCAGTGCGCTTTTATGGTGCCCCCAGCGGGATTCGAACCCGCGATCTCCACCTTGAAAGGGTGATGTCCTAGGCCACTAGACGATGGGGGCCTGACGAGCAGGCATTATACCATACTTTGCGATTGTTGCAACTGGACTGAAGTCGGACTGCTTGCCGACCAGCCGTGCGCGTGAGCAGAGAGGCGATTAACGACACAGGGACGGTTCACCGCTCCTGTGTCACCGGATTAAGCCGGTGCGCTACGCATCCGGCAATTCATCGTAGTAGTCGGCCAGACCGGCCAGCGTCATCTGGGCCAGAAATGGAGTGACCTCGTTGCCGAGTGAGGTGCGGAACGCGCTGTAATCAATCGCCACCGCTGCCTTCCAATCGCCTGCTGTGGTAAAGCGTGGCAGGTAGCGACGCAACTGCGCTGCCAACAGCCGACGCGGATTGGGAAGGGCGAAGAGTAGAACGGCCTGCTGAAGGTACTGCGAGAAGGCCGTTGGGTCTGACTCGTCGGCAACTGGTGGTTCACCGAGTTTGTCGATAATTCGACGAATGATCTCCGGCCCGATATGAAGCGGGTTAAAGATCGGATCGCGGAACAACTCGACACAGTAAGCGTCGAGTGCTGCCGGATCGCGGTGCAATTCAAGGGCTAATGCCCGTTGACCGTTTAATGCCCGCACTGCCTCGGCAATCCGCGCTTGCTCATCTGCATCGGGCGGATCGGCCAACCAGGTGCCCGCACACCGGGTTAAACGAATTGCCTCTTCTCCACCGCCGGCTCGATCAACCGGACGCACTGCACGACCGCGCATTGCTTCTCCCTCTTGTTCTGAATGAACCGTTGCGCCGTCCAGTATAGCATGAACTTTCTGCGTGATTGTCATGACAAAACTTGACTTTTTTGCCTGACAAATTGACATTTATTGCTGCTCTGAGTACAATAGCAGATAGAGCGTAAACCGTTTAGCGTAAAGGAGCCAACTGTGGCCCGTATTTACAACTCGATCACAGAACTGATTGGTAACACGCCGCTGGTGCGGCTTAATCGTGTGAATGACACCCAGGCTACTGTGGTAGCCAAGCTCGAATTCTTCAACCCTGCCAGCTCGGTCAAGGATCGTATCGGTCTGGCAATGATTGACGCTGCCGAGCGTGAAGGGTTGATCCGGCCCGGCGAGACGGTCATTATCGAGCCGACGAGCGGCAATACCGGGATCGGCCTGGCGTTAGTCGCTGCGGCACGTGGTTACCGGCTGATCCTGACGATGCCGGAAACGATGAGCATCGAGCGGCGCAAACTGCTGCGTGGCTTTGGCGCCGAGCTGGTGTTGACGCCGGGTAGCGAAGGGATGCGGGGTGCCATTGCCCGTGCCGAGGAGTTGCTGGCCGAAATTCCCAATAGCTTTATGCCGCAGCAGTTCAAGAACCCGGCCAACCCGGCCATTCACCGTGCCACTACCGCCGAAGAAATCTGGCGCGATACTGACGGTCAGGTTGATATTGTGGTTGGCGGTGTCGGTACCGGTGGCACACTCACCGGAATTGGCGAAGTGCTCAAACCGCGCCGACCGAGTCTGCGCATTGTCGCAGTCGAGCCGGAGGCTTCGCCGGTGTTGTCGGGTGGCAAGCCTGGGCCGCACAAGATTCAAGGCATTGGCGCCGGGTTTATCCCCGATGTGTTGAATACCAGCATTCTCGACGAGATTCAGCAGGTGAGCAACGAAGATGCCTTCGCGATGGCCCGTCGGCTGGCCCGCGAAGAGGGTTTGATGGTCGGTATCTCAAGCGGTGCTGCGGCGACCGCAGCGCTGCGCGTGGCGCGCCGTCCGGAGAATGCCGGCAAGCTGATCGTCTTTATTGTGCCCTCGAACGGCGAACGTTATCTATCAACGCCACTCTTCGCCGAAGAGTGATTGGCCGCCGGAACAACGACCGATTGCCCCAACTATAAGGTTGGGGCAATTTTACTACTCGTATGAAACGCATCTACATCTGTCTGGGGCCACACTGCCGCGGGCGCGGTGCTACCGACATCCAAATCGCGTTAGAGGATGCTATCTGGCGCGCCGGCTTGTCCGATCAGATCACATGCATTGCTGGAAGTTGTCAGGATCGTTGTACCATCGGTCCGAATCTTCTCGTCTATCCAGGGGGGCGTCGGTTCCACGGCGTGACTCGGGCTGAGATTCCCACCCTCATCGCACAGCTTGCTGATACCGGTGTATAATGCCAGCGCATGCGTCGAATTCGCTGTATCATTGAGCAAGCAGGCTGACTACACGTTGTGGGAACCGCTGTGCAACAGGCTATACTCCGCTATCGCGTCTGGTTCGTCCGCCTTGGGCTGACGGCCATTTTACTGTTAGGGTTCTACCTGCGGACGCTAAACATCGCTGATTGGGATTCTGGAACCGGTCAGCATCCTGATGAGCGCTTTTTTACGTATGTCGCCTCAACGGTACGACTACCGGGCGATGTAGCTGAGTTTTACGACTCCAGTCGTTCACCACTCAATCCGCGTAATTACGAACAGTTTCCCCTTTACGTCTACGGGCCGCTCCCTATTATGCTGACGCGGGCCGTCGCGGTGATGCTGACTCCACCAGAAGAGCTGCCGGCGCAGGTGCTCACGATTGCCGGACCACCACGGGTAGGGGCCGATCCAACAGCGCCAACCGAACGACGTACCGATTACGGCCCGGCAATTGCGAACCCGGAACGAGCCTGGCCACGCCTGCCCCCCCTGATCTGGTGGCTGAATCCCAACCAGGTCAATCTGACGAGTTACGGTGAGATTGTTAAAGTTGGACGCACCCTGGCGGCACTGTTTGACCTCGGTAGCGTTGTCCTCGTCTATCTGATTGGCACGCGCCTGTTTCGGCGACAGGTGGGCCTGATAGCGGCACTGCTGACAGCACTCACGGTGATGCACATTCAGCAGAGCCATTTCTTTGTCGATCCGGCCTTCTCAACCTTCTTCTGCCTGCTCGGGTTGTACTGGACGGTGCGGGTTGCCCAGGGGGGAGGTATCGGCTCATATCTTGCGCTCGGTCTGAGTATTGGAGCAGCAACCGCTAATCGGATCACGATGGTGACAATTGGTGGCCTGGCCGTTGTTGCGGCGCTCATCGCAGCTCAACGGGCATTGCAGGGGCAACGCTGGACGATGCTCTTCAATCGCTGGGTGCAGCGCGAACTGTTGCTCTTGATCCTCGCCGGTCTGGTCTCGTTTGTTGCATTCCGCGCCCTGGCTCCCGATGCGTTTATCGGCTCACGAGCTGATTCGCCACGCATTGATGGCCCATCGCTCCTCCACGGTGCCGGTTTTTTTGATATTCGGCTCGATCCCCGCTTTCGCGATAATCTGAATACAGCACGTGCCCTGGTGACCGGTGAGTACGACTTTCCACCTGGTCAGCAGTGGGTTGGCCGACCGGCCTATATCTTTCCGTGGCTGAATATGGTGCTGTGGGGAATGGGGCCGTTGCTGGGGCTGGCGGCCTGGGGCGGATGGCTCTTCTTCGCCGGGCGGTATGTCCGTCGTGGCTGGCAATGGGCGCTTCACCCGACATCACTCATTGGACGGCCATGGCATCCGGCCTGGGTGATCTGGTGCTGGGCAGCATTCTATTTTGCCTGGCAAGGTAACCAGTTCGCTATCACTATGCGTTACCTGCTGCCAATCTATGGTGCGCTCACAGTACTGGCGGCCTGGGCACTGGTGACTCTGGCCCGGTGGGGACGTTGGCGACTGTGTGCAGTCGTGGCGGCCCGGTGGGTTACCTTGCACCAACGGTTGGTTGATAACACGCAGCGTCTGCTGTTCTGGACGGCCAGAGTTGCGCTGCCGGTCGTGCTGGTAGCGACCGCCGTTTGGGCCTATGCCTTCTCACGCATCTACACCGTTCCCCATTCGCGGGTACAGGCAGCACGCTGGCTGGCCGAGCATGCCCAACCCGGCAGTGTTGTCATCTCCGAGCGCTGGGACGATCCGCTTCCGTTGCAAGCCACGACGAATGCCGCCTGGAATATCACGTTTTTTGGGATCGATTCGTCACCGTATGCCGAAGACGAACCGGTCAAGTATTTCGGTATCGGCAGCGAACCCGGTCTGCTCGATCAGCTCGATCAGGCTGATTACATCACGCTGACCAGTAATCGCGTGTACGATAGTACCTCACGGTTGCGGATGCGCTATCCGGCCCTGATGCGCTATTACCACTACCTGTTCAACGGTGAACTCGGTTTTGAGCTGGTGGCGGAGATTACCTCGTATCCAACGATCCTCGGCATTCGCATCCCTGACTGGATGGCCGAAGAGGCTTTTAGCGTCTACGACCATCCGCGCGTGCTCATTTTTCAGAAGACACCGCTCTATAGCCGTGAACGGGCCGAGCGACTGATCACCGAGAACGTCGAATGGGGCGAGGTGTATAAGTCGCCGCTCTTGATTGCCGACCGCAACCCGACGGCTCTGCGCCTGACCGAGAGTGTCTGGCCACGATACGCGGCTGGCGGTGAATGGTGGTCCTGGCTCGGCACCACTCCCTTCGCCGCGATGTGGTGGCTGTTCTGGCTGGAAGGATTAGGGCTGGCAATCTTTGCCGTGATTGGGCCGCGTTTACGAAACCTTCCCGACCGGGGATTTAGTCTGGCCAAGATCACGGGTCTCTTGCTGGTCGCGTATCTGGCGTGGTTGGGAGGCAGTCTGCATCTGGTACCGTTCGCACCGGCCACACTCTGGACAATCGGGATGGTTGTGCTGGGGGTGGGAGGATTCATCGGCTGGCGTGAACGTACTACATTGCGCCGCATCTGGCACGAGCGCTGGTCGGCGCTCGCTATGGCCGAGATGGTCTTTCTCGGTTTCCTGCTCATTGGTCTGACGTTACGCTGGTTCAACCCCGATCTCTGGCATCCGGCGCGTGGCGGCGAGAAGCCGATGGACTTCGCCTATCTCAATGCGGTGCTGCGAAGTGCTGCCTTTCCACCCCTTGATCCGTGGCATGCGGGTGGGTATATCAACTACTATTACTTTGGGTTTGTGCTGATTGGTGCGCTGATCCATCTCAGCGGTGTCGCGCCGGCGGTCGGCTACAACCTCGGTGTGGCGACGATCTTCGCGCTGACGGCGCTAGGAGCCTTCGGGGTTGTGTATAACCTGCTGGCAGCACGTTCACCGCAACCGCAGCGTGAACGAACAGCGCTGGTAGCCGCCGGATTGGCGCCGGTTCTCGTCTTGCTGATCGGTAATCTGGCGCAGGCTGGCTGGTTCTTGAACGGCTATGCCGCCGAACAGATGGCCAAAGGGCGGTATGAGTGGGCCTTTTGGGATGCCACTCGCATTACCCCGGGTACCATCAATGAATTTCCCTTCTTTACGTTTCTGTTCGCCGATCTTCACGCCCATATGGTGGTAATGCCCCTGAGTCTGGCGGCATTGGGGCTGGCGCTGGCGTGGATGCGCAAGGGAACAGCCGCGCACTGGTGGCTCATTGGTCTGCTGGGCCTGGTCGCAGGTGCGATCCGGGCCACCAACACCTGGGATTATCCAACGTTTGTTGGCCTGGCCGGGTTGATGGTGGCGCTGGCAACGGGTCGGCGCTGGCGCCAGGCCGGGCGAGGATGGCCAGCTACGCTCCTGGCTGCGCTGGTCGTTGGGGTTGCCCCGGCTCTGATTGGAAATGTCCTCTTTGCGCCATTTATCGCCAGCTTTGCCACCGAATCAAGTGGCATTGCCCTCTGGCAGGGGCCTGGCTTTACCCTGCTGGAGACGATCCTGACCGCTGAACGCACTACAACCGCTCAGATCGTTCAGATTGGTGGTCACTGGCTCATCATCTGGTTCGTGTTTGTGGGATTGTGGGCGTGGCGACAGCGCGAAAGCCTTTTGATAACGATTGTGCCACTCGCGGTCTGGCTGGTGGCCCTGGGCCTGAATCTGCCGGCAATTCTGCCTCTGATCGGAGTGCTGGCTACAACAGCCTGGCTCTTATGGCGCATCCGTCGTCGTTCATTCACGATCTTCGTGCCGCTACTGTGGGCGTTTGGCGGGATCGGGCTGTGGGTCATGGTTGAGATGGTGGTAGTGCGCGGTGATGTTGGGCGCATGAACACTGTCTTCAAATTCGGCCTGCATACGTGGATACTGCTTGCCCTCGCGACTGCGGTGGCGCTTCCCTGGTTGTGGGTAGCAACGCAGCGATTGCTGCCGTCCTGGCGTTGGGGACTACGCAGCCTGTGCGCTCTCTTCCTGGCTGCCGGCCTGGTGTATCCGGTCACCGCTGCTCCGGCCCGGATTGCCGACCGCTGGAACCCTGACGCACCGCGCACGCTTGATGGCGCGGCATTCCTGAACACTATCACCGAGATGCGCAATGGCCCTGGCTACTCACTTGATGAGGACGCGGCAACGATTGACTGGTTGCGGCGGAATGTGCGGGGAACTTCGATCATTCTCGAAGCTCATCAACCATCGTATCAGTGGGCCGGACGTATCGCAACCTTTACCGGTCTGCCGACGATCCTCGGTTGGGAGTGGCACCAGATTCAGCAGCGCAGTGCAGTCAACGCAACGCCGGTCATCAATCATCGTCAACAGACCATTGCCGCGATCTATAACTCTCTCGATCCGACAGCAGCGCTGGCGGCGATTCGTCGCTATGGTGTGGAATACATTTACGTCGGCGGGGTTGAACGACAACTCTACAGTGCTGAAGGACTGGCAAAATTCGCTGCGCTGGTAGATCAAGGCGAACTGGAACGGGTCTTTCAGGCCGGGCAGAGCGTGCTCTATCGCGTGCGCACACCGGGCCAGCCACAGATGCTGACCAACGATCTCCCGATCCGTGCCCCGTCGCTACGCACAACACCGGCCCTGGAGCTGTTGCAACCGGTACAGGATTTACCTTCAGTTGGCCGATTGGGCTGGAATACCGTGCTGAACGAGCAGCCGTGGCTGGCTATCGTGGCCTGGTTACTCGTCTGGTATCTCATTGCCGGGCTGGGTGTATTGCCTGCCTATGCGGCTCTGGGGGTACACGGTCTGGCCTGGGCACGTCCGGTTGGCTTGATCTTGTTGGGGTATGTCATCTGGCTGCCGGCCAGCCTTGGCTGGTGGCGGTACGATAGTGCAGGTCTGACGGGTGGCTTGCTCATATTGATCGGGATTGGGCTATTCCTCTGGTGGGCCGGCGTGCGCCCGGAGCGAGCGGCGTGGCGGTCACTCCTTCCCGGCGAGGTGATCTTCCTGGCCGGTTTTGCCGCTATGACCATCATTCGAGCACTGAATCCCGATCTGTGGCATCCGGTTTGGGGTGGTGAAAAGCCGATGGAGCAGGGCTTTCTCAACGCCATCCTCCGCAGTCCACAGATGCCACCCTACGACCCGTTTTACAGTAACGGGTACATCAACTACTACTACTACGGCCTCTATCTGATGTCGATGCCAATCAAGCTGCTCGGCATCGATTCGGCAGTCGGTTTCAATCTGGCATTGGCGACGCTGTACGGCATGCTTCTGGCCGGGGCTTACGAATTGGGTACTCGTCTGGGTGGGCGTCGGCGCTACGGTATTGTTGCTCTCAGTCTGATCGGTCTGATGGGGAATCTGACCAGCCTGATCCCCGCCGGCTGGTCGTTGGGAGCACAGGGATTACGCCTCTTGCTGAGTGGTCAGGCCGAACTGCTCGGTGATTGGTTTGTCGGGCCGAGTCGCGTTATTCCCTTTACGATCAACGAATTTCCGCTCTTCAGTTTCCTGTACGCCGATCTGCATCCGCATCTCATCGCACTGCCGCTGGCGCTGCTGGCAATCGTCTGTGGCTGGCACCTTATCTTGCACCCTCAACGTCCGCTCTGGCTCCTCAGCGCACTGACCCTGGGGACACTGGCGGTAACCAACTCGTGGGATTTTCCGACCTACGGTCTGTTGTGCGGGCTGGCAATTATCGCCAGTGCTATCCGTCGCACCGGCTGGCGCTGGCAACCGCTGGCGCTGGCCGTCGTACAGGCCATGGGGCTGGGTGGAGGATCGTTGCTGCTCTTCGCGCCCTTCTTCGACCGCTACTGGCCGATGGTACGGGGCATTGGCCTGGTCACCACCGGCGTCACGCTTCCCCTGGATTATCTGCTTATCTACGGCGTGCCCCTGATCATCGTGATTCCGGTGATTGCCGGTGGATTGCTCCAGCGCTGGCGAAGCGGCTTTGCCGGTCGCCGCTGGGCACTGATGGCGAGTGGGATCGGTCTGTTAATGATCATCGGTGCTGCCGTCCCCGAACTGGCACTACGGCTATCGCTGTTCGTTGTGTTGATGGTGACGACGATCTTGCTGGTGCGACGGGCAGCCGGCGCACCGGCATGGTATGCGCTTCTCCTGTGCTGGGTGGCGTGGGCGGTGTCGTTGGGGGTAGAGGTTGTCTACATCCGCGACCATCTCGATGGCAGTGACTGGTACCGCATGAACACTGTCTTCAAGTTTGGTCTGCACGTTTGGGTGTTGTTGGGGCTGGCAGCAGCCGGCCTCTTGCCCCGGCTGCTGCGTGGCTTGCAACGCTACGGTGGTTCCAGCGCCGCCATGGCAGGATTAGCGATCATTGCCATCCCGGCCATAATCGCCGGCAGCTATGCACCGGTGGCGATTCCCTCGCGGCTGGTGACCCGGTTTGATATCGAGACCGGCCCGACACTTGATGGCATGGCCTTTATGGAACAGGCCACATTTTCCTACGATTGTCAGGCGTTTGGAGGATGTGCTCCCGATACAGCCTTTGTCCAGGTTGATCTCAGTGGTGATGCAGCAGCGATTCGCTGGCTCAACCAGCAGATCGATGGCACACCGGTTGTGCTGCAATCGAGCCTCTGGTTCTACCGCGCCTACGGTATTCGCGTAGCCGCAGCCACCGGTTTGCCGACGGTGATCAGTGCGCTGCACGCTGATGAACAGCGTGATCCGGTGGTCGCCGGGCGGCGGGTGCGCGATGTCGAGACCTTCTTCACCACGACCGACCCTGATACCGCACTGCGGATTCTGGCCCGCTACAACGTAGACTACGTCTATGTCGGAGGTGTTGAGCGGGCATTCTACCCGCAAGGTCTCTCCAAATTCGCCGTGTTGCGTGATCGCTATCTCCGTTCGGTCTACGAACAGGATGGAGTGACCATCTACGCCGTGACCGATTTACCCGACAGTTATCGGCTCTTACGTGCTGAAAGGCTGCCGGTGACTCAACCTGCGCCACCGCCTTCGCCGCCCCCAAATGAACCGGTGATCGATCTGGCGGAACTTGAAGCCGCAGTTGCGGCACAACCTACCAACGCCCCACTGGCATTTGGCCTGGCCGAAGCCTATCGTCGGCAGGGACGGCTTACCGAAGCCGCAGAGGTGTTGGCGACTGCTGCGGCTGCCAATCCTGATGATGTCGGCCTGCACCATCTCTGGGGCGACATTTTAGCCGACGCCGGACGCTACGAGGAGGCTGAGCAGGCGTATCTGGCCGCAGTGCGGGCCAGTCCGACTGCCGGGAATTACAATAAACTGGCAACTGCCCTGCTTGATTGGGGCTGGCTGGACAAGGCTGAGATTGCGTTAGGGCAGGCGTTGAGTACTGATCCGGGCCTGCCCGACCCCTACTTCCAACTGGCCCGGCTGTTCATGTTACGAAACCAGACTACCCTGGCCCAGGATGCGTTGCAACGCTACCTGCAACTGGCACCTGAAGGCCGCTGGGCCGGAGAAGCGCGCCAGATGCTGGATCGCCTGAACGGAGGACAACCATGAGCGAACTGGTCGGCGATGTGCTGATCTGGTGGGTCACCGTTCAGGTCTTCACCATTGTGGGCTGGCCGGCTGCGGTGCGGCTGTTTGGTCATCTACCCGGCCTGGCCTTTGCCCTGGCCCGCCCGCTCGGCCTGCTACTCAGTGGTTTTACCGCCTGGCTGCTGGCGATGCTCGGATTGGGCCGGTTCGAGCTGCCATTGATCATCATCAGTCTGTTGCTGGTCGGGAGCAGTGGCTGGCTCTGGTTATGGCGGGGGAACCATCGGCGTTTACCACCGATAGCGGCGGCGCTGCGCGGTGAAGTCATCTTTTTGCTAACCATGCTCTGCATTGTCTGGTTGCGGGCACACGATCCGACACCGTGGGGTACCGAGCGCCCGATGGACTTCGCCTTCTTCAATGCCATTCAGCGGAGCGGTCTCTTTCCACCGCAAGACCCATGGCTGGCTGGTTACAGCATCAACTACTACTACTTTGGCTATCTCTTGATGAGTGTGCCGGCGATGATCAGTGGCTTACCGCCGGCGACTGCCTACAATCTGGCGCTGGCCCTGCTGGCCGGAATGACGGCGCAAGGGGCTGTCGGTCTGATCGAGACGCTGTTGGGGCTGCTCAAACGGCCTCCACCTGCCTTCGTGCGGGCAGGGCTGGGTGTGCTGGGGGCGCTGATCATTCTGGGTGCCGGCAATCAATCGGGTGCGCTTCAGGTCATGCTGGGTGATGAACGGGTGGTGGCCCTCGATGATCGGCAGCTTCTGGCGGCGATAGCGCAATCCTGGCGCGGCGAGTCGATCATCGTCTTACCCTACGCGACAAACGCCCAGGACTTTGGCCTGATCGAGAGCTGGCGCCGGGCCGATAAGTGGAACGATTTCAACTGGTGGTGGCCATCACGCTCGCTGTGGGACGGCTACACCATCCCCGGCGATCCACCGCAGCGCGAACGGCGCTACACGATCACCGAGTTTCCGTTCTTCAGCCTGCGCCTGGGTGATATGCATCCGCACGTGATGGCATTGCCCTTCACTACACTGGCAATCGGCTTGGCACTGGCGGTTGCGACCCTGTCCGGCGGCGCACAACGTCCTGACTGGTTCACGCGCATTGGTCACGGCATCATCCTCGGCAGCCTCTACGCGATCAACAGTTGGGATTTGCCGACCTATCTCTTGCTCTACTGGGGAAGCCTGGCGCTGGCTTACCGGCAACCGACTGTCGCTTTCCCCTGGCGTACCTGGTTGCGTGAAGCAGTGATCATCGCTTTGCTGGCATTCGTGCTCTTTCTACCCTTTCACCTCACCTTTCGGGCGCCGGTTGGCGGGGCAACGCCCTGGCTTGATCTCCCACTACTCAATCGCCTCACCAGCATCATCGGTATCTACCTGGGGGAGCGGAGTGGCTGGCACGCCTTTATCATCATTTTTGGTCTGATGGCGCTGCCGATCATCGCCGGTAGCTATCTCTACCGATCAACCACCGTGGTTGATAGTACGGGCGTAGCGATCGGCGAGATGCCACGCTGGGTGGAATGGCTACCGTTCATCCTCCTTTGCATTGGCCTGCTGATCGGTTTTCCCCTGCTCGCTCTGGCCGGTCTGGCCGTGTACACCGGCTGGCGTGCGCTCACGACCGATGAAGCCGGTGTACGCTGCGGGATGCTGATCGCCACGCTGGGAAGTGCAGTCCTGTTCGGCGTCGAGATCATCTACATTCGCGACGTGTTCGAGGGGCTATCGGCGCGGATGAACACCATCTTCAAGTTCTACTACCAGGTCTGGCTGCTGTGGGGCGTTCTGGCGCCGGTTGCCCTCTGGTTGGTTTGGGCACTGGCATCTGGCCGGCAACGTCTACTGGCCGGATTGGTGAGTGTGTGCACCGTCCTGTTGCTGATCGGAGCCAGTGTGTACCCGTGGATTGTGGTGCGCGACATCGGGCGCGGGCCGATGATCGGCCTGAATGGTTACACGCCGCGCGAACAGACGGCGGCAGGGGCAGCAGCAATTGCCTGGTTGCGCCAGTATGCTCCGGCGGGTAGTGTCGTACTGGAGGCCGTGGCGGTAGAGAACGAGGCCGCTGTGGCTGCGGGTAGCGAACAGCCACGGTGTGGAGGCTCGTACAACTGGCAGGGCTTTGGTGGCGTGTCGGCAGCGAGTGGCCTGCCCACCGTGTTGGGATGGGTCGGTCACGAGATGCAGTGGCGTGGCGGCGACCAACAGGCCCTGGCCGAGCTGGGGCCACGCTGCATCGCGGTTGACACCATCTACCGCAGTGGCGATCTCAACCGGATCAGGCCGCTGATCGATCAATACAGCATTGACTACATCTACATTGGCAGCCTGGAACGTGAACGTTACCCGGCGAGCGGCCTGGACGTGCTGGCCCAGATCGGCACCCCTGTGTTTGCGCAGGACGAAGTCGTGATCTATCGGGTAACGCGCTAAGCACCGATGACAAAATCTCTCCAGCCGAGCCGCAAGATGAATGTATACTGATCATGGAACGTGTTGTGTAAACAGTGCAAGAAAGGTTGTCCATGGCAGCAACGAGCGACTACGACGTGATTGTCGTAGGTGGTGGTCACAATGGCCTCACCTGTGCCGGTTACCTGGCAAAGGCCGGTAAGCGCGTACTGGTACTCGAACGACGCCCGATTGTCGGCGGAGCCGTCTGTACCGAAGAGGTCATCCCCGGCTACAAAATCGATGTTGGCTCATCGGCCCACATCATGATCCACCTTACCCCGATTGTCCGTGATCTCGAACTCGAACGTCATGGTCTCGAGTACATCGACATGGACCCGTATGCCTTCTATCCACTTCCCGACGGGAGTGGCGCGATCTACTTCTACCGCGATGTTGAACGCACGTGCCAGAGCATTGCCACGGTCAGCCCGCGCGATGCCGAAGCCTACCGGCGCTTCCTCGATTTCTGGACACCCCTGAACGAGGCGGTGTTTGATGTCTTCCTCAACCCGCCATCAGTTACCCGGCTGTTCGGCAAAGTGGCGTCGAGCATCCCCCGCTTGCCGAAAGCTGAACAGAAGGTGTTGGAAGTAACGCGCCGGCTCTTCACCAGCTATGCCCAACTGATTGAAGAGACCTTCGAGAGCGAGGCGATGCGGGCAGCGATGACCTGGCTGGCGGCGCAGAGCGGCCCTCCACCAGACGAAATCGGTGCCGGCGACTTTTTCGGCTGGCACGCCATGTTGCACTACAGCGGCGCCAAACATCCCCGTGGTGGTTCGGGCATGCTGACCCAGGCCATGGCCCGCTCGCTCAAAGCCATGGGGGGCGAAGTCATCCTCGATGCCCCGGTGCGGCGCATCCTGGTGCAGAACGGGCGAGTGCAGGGTGTCGAAACGGCAGACGGTCAGCGCTATTCGGCCCCGATTGTCGTTTCCAATGCCCACGTGCTGACAACCTTCCTGCAACTGGTTGGCCCCGAGCATTTGAGTACCGATCTGGTGCGACGCCTCAACCACATTCGGATCGGGAACGGCTTTGGCATGACCGTGCGCTGCGCCGCCGAAGAGCTGCCCGACTACATCGCCGCCCGCAGTTACGGCCGCCCACACGAGAGTCACCACGGCCTGCAACTGCTGAGTCCCAGCATGAACTACGTGCGGCGCGCCTACGAAGACTACCTGCGCGGCGAACCCAGCCGCGAACCGGCGGTGATTGCCATGACCTTTTCGGCCATCGATCCCGATGTGGCACCGCCCGGCAAGCACACCGTATTCCTCTGGTCGCAATACTTCCCGTACCAGCTCAGCAATGGCCGGCATTGGGACGACATCCGCGAGTCGGTTGCCGATTCGATCCTCGAAGTACTCTACCGGTACGCGCCAAACATGCGCGGCAAGATTATCGACCGCTTCATCCAAACCCCACTCGACCTTGAGCGGCGGATCGGCCTGCTGCGGGGCAACGTCATGCACGTCGAGATGAGCTTTGATCAGATGTTCTTCTTCCGCCCCCTGCCAGAACTGGCCGGCTACCGTACCCCGATTCGGGGGTTATACCTGACCGGCGCCAGCACCCATCCGGGTGGCGGCGTCTTCGGTGCGAGTGGCTACAACACCGCGCGAGTTGTGCTGGCCGATACCCGTACCCGGCGTTGGGGGCCAATCGTGCTCGGTGCCGGCGCACTGGCCGCCGGAGCGGTCCTCGCCGGGCGCAAACTACTGCGGGACTAGCCGCCGCACATTGACGGAGAGGCACTAACAGTGGTGCCTCTCCGATTTGTACAGCCAGAAGCCAGGTCATATCTCCGCCTGACATACCCTGGTGTACCAGTAAATGCTTTGGCTTGCTGGGGAATGACATATTCCTCCCCCTTCCCTCCTCCTTGCCGAACCAGCCCGGCTCTGGTACGATACGTGTACGCCGTATCGCAGAGAGTTTCAAGCCCTATGAACTCACAACCTTCTTCCTCAGCACTGAACGGGCTGCGCCTGCTGACCGACGAAACGCGCTGGAAGATCATCCAGTCCCTGCGCGACAGTGATCGCCAGGTGAGTGAGCTGGTGACGACGCTCGGTCTGGCCCAGAATCTGGTTTCGTATCATCTGCACGTCTTGCGTCAGGCTGGACTGGTACGTGCCCACCGCAGCGACGCCGATGGGCGGGTTGTCTACTATAGCCTCGATCTGACAGCGATGGCGGCACTGCTTGCCAGCATCGGTGACGAACTGGCATTGCCGGGCACCCGTCCGCTTGATTTACCGGCGGTGAAAGTAGCATTCCTGTGCCGCGCCAACAGTGCCCGCTCGCAAATAGCCGAGGCCTGGTTGCGCGTGTTGAGCGATGGTCGGGTCCAGGCGATGAGTGCCGGAACGCACCCGCAGGCTGTCCATCCATTAGCCATCTCTGTCATGGCAGAGGTTGGGATTCCGATGGATCAGCAAATTTCCAAATCGATCACCATGATCATCGATCAGCGCCCTGATCTGATTGTGACAGTGTGTGACATTGCGCGCGAGGAGTGTCCGGTGTGGCCAGAGGCGGCCCGCCATATTCACTGGAGTGTAGCCGATCCGGCGGCTGTTCAGGGTACTGCTGATCAGCGGTATGCCGCCTTTGTCGCCGCCCGCGAAGAATTGCGCGAGCGGGTGCAGGGCCTGTTGGCGTTATTGCCGCGTTGGTTTGGAGACCATGTTGATCATTAGCCAGAAAAGGATTGGCTCCTAAGCTTCGAGATATATTTCTGATATGTCTGTAACCTGTAAACACATTATTCTCAATCATTGACTCGCAGCAGATACATGTGGTAAGCTAACGAAAGAATCCGTCTCAATACTCAATGTACGAAAACTATGCAGGTAATTATAGATATTCTGCGCGATCCGGTATGGCAGGGTGTCGGTGTTCTGATTGCTCTAATCATCGGTTTCATCGGTTTTTATTATGTCCGCAATGAGCGTATATGGCTCCTCCTCACAGGAGCGATACTCTTCGTCATATTGGGCTTGTGGCTGGGTGTTGAATTGCAATCAATAAGAAATAGCTCAGGACCCGTTGGAGGGGGAGGTAATGCACCCAATGCAACCCTGCCACCACCTGTGACGGCGGTGACCGCCGTGACAATTGTTCCCCCGCCAGTAACAGCGGTGACCGCCGTGACAATTGTTCCCCCGCCGGTAACAGCGGTAACTGCGGTGACAGTTGTCCCTCCGCCGGTAACGGCGGTAACAGCAATAACAGTTGTGCAGGAAGATCGGTCAGGGGAGGCGGCTGTTCCAACGTCGGCAAGTGGCTCTTCCGGGAATAGCGTAGTTGTATTCCGTGATGATTTTAACTCTGTAATCGATAGTCGCTGGAAGGTGATTTACAGTGGATTCACAGTTACTGGCGGGCGAATAGCAGGAAGTGGAATGGTACTTCTTCCGATAGATCATTCGAATATTGAGATCAAATCGAGGTTTTCATGTGGTAACGACGTGAGTTTTTTCTTTAGACTTCAAGACCAGGTTTTTCGTACTGATGTTGACTTTGACAACACTAAAGGTTATTATATTCGTGCGAATTGTTCAAGTCTCATCTTTTATAGAAGGTTTGACGAATATGCAAGATATTTTTCACAGATTAGCGATATAGGTATATCTAAATTTGTTGTCGAGAAGAATTTACAAGATATACTTATCAAAATTGTTGATCGAAACTTTATTGTTTACTTGAATGATCAGGAGGTTGTATCGTTCGCGGACGACACCTTTGCATCGGGAGCAGCGATTGCCGTATCTCTAGGTTACAACGCATCAATGGAATACATAGAGATCGCGACACTCCCGTAGCGAAGGCTGTTCACAATATCATTACGAGAATATCATTGGTTGCAAATACGTTATCTCATACCACTACTTGCGAAGACTATGTTGAAAACTATTAGCCTGCTCGCGTTATTTCTGAGTTGGTTTGGGTGCGTTGCATCAAGCCGCGATACGTAGGGTATATGGTCGGGTTTGGCGTGCGGAAGCCACGCTTTCGCGTCCCCTGTACATCGATCGGATGCGAGAGACTATGATCCCCCTCTCGCGACCATCAATCGCCATCAACCTGTAAATAATCAGCCCGTGGCGGACTAAAGGTGTCAATCGCGAGTGTATCCTCTACCGTCCACACCGCGTGGGGGGTGCCACCGGGAATAGCAACCGAACGACCTGCCGTCGCGTCGATGATCGCTTCACCAACCTGAAACCGCAACCGGCCACTGACCACATACGCCACCTGGTCTTCGGGATGGCTATGCAGCGGCACGTGACTTCCGGCTGCCAGCCGTACTTCCATCTGGTACATGCGGTCGGTAAGGGCAATCCGCCGGCGATGAACGCCGGGGAAGAGTTCGATCCAGGGTCGTTCGGACATAGAACCTCTCAGACGTGTTCAACCTTCTGCACCATCCGGGCTGCAGCAGCCTGCGCTTCAGCCCACGAAGTCTGCGCCAATCGCTCTTTGACAACCGGAATGCGCGCCGGGGCCATGCTCAATTCGTTGAGGCCCAGGCCGGCCAGGGCCACCGCAGCATCCGGTTCGCCACCGAGTTCACCGCAGATGCCAATCGGAATACTGGCCTGCTGTGCGGCGCGAGCGGCCAGTTCAATCATCCGCCACACGGCTGGATCATCGGCCCGGTATTGCGTGGCCAGCGTCGGGTGACCACGATCAACCGCCAGCGTGTACTGAGCAAGATCGTTACTGCCAATGCTGAAGAAGGCGGCGTGACGCGCAAATTGGTCGGCCAGTACCGCCGCTGCCGGTGTCTCAATCATAATGCCCAGCGGCGGATCGGCGCGATGTTCAATCCCGGCTGCGGCCAGCGCGGCGGCCGCTGCGCGCATCTGCTCTCGCCCCCAGGCCAGGTCGGCCAGCGTGGTGACCATCGGCAGCATAATCCAGAGGTCGCCGTAGAAGGCAGCACGCAACAATGCCCGTAATTGCACCTGAAAGAGATCAGGACGCTGCATCGAAAGTCGAACGCCACGCACACCCAGAAATGGATTGGCTTCAGAGGGCAGTGGCAGGTAGGGCAGCGGCTTATCACCACCTACATCGAGCGTCCGAATCACAATCGGACGGTCGGGCAGTTCGGTGATGACGGCGCGATAGGCCGCAAATTGCTCGTCTTCATCAGGAGGTGCACTGCGGTCAAGGAAGAGAAACTCGGTCCGAAAGAGGCCAATCCCTTCGGCACCGTTGTCACGGGCCAGGCGAGCCTCGGCCGGGCGACCGATATTTGCCCACAGTGCGATTGAGCGGCCATCGCGTAGCCGACCGGGAAGATCGCGCAGGGCCGCCTGGCGGCGGCGAGTCTCCTGAATGGCGGCCATCCGTTCCTGAGCTGCCTGTAGTGCCGCTTCATCTGGATCAACCATCACCAGGGCCGCATCACCATCGAGAAGGAGCGTCGTACCGGCGGGGATGTGCAGAATAGCCTCTCCCAACCCGACAACCGCCGGCACCCCACGCGAACGGGCCAGGATGATGGTATGACCGGTTGGGCCACCGCCGGCAGTGGCAAAGCCGGCAACGTGATGCGGCAGATCAACCGTCTCCGCGGGAGTCAGATCATCGGCGATAACAATGGCGCCGGGTGGGATCGGCGGTGGCGCGTGATCTCCGCTCAGCGCACGCAGCAACTCAACCCCAACCGCGGCAATATCGGCTGCCCGTTCACGTAAATAGTCATCATCAAGCGCGGCCAGCGCCTCCTCCATCTGATGCACCACCGTCTGAATCGCAGGAATGAGGGGCTGACCATCGAGCAGCAATGCGGTTACACCGTCAGTCAGCGTTTCATCTTCAACCAGCAGCGCCTGTGCATCGAAGAGATCGGCTTCGCGCAGCCCGGCAGCACGCTGCCGTTCGGCCAGTGCCCGTAATCGGTTGGCCGCGGTGTGTTGGGCAGCGTGAAAACGGGCCAGGGCTGCTTCTGGCGGTTCATCGGGCGGATCGGTAGGGATGGACACTCGTTGCCAGTGGTACGCTGGCCCTAACGCCAAACCGGCAGCTCCCCCTGCACCGCGAAGTGTCCCAGACATCATGATGCCTCTACCTGCTACTCGCCAAAATTCTCTTCCACCAGTTTGGTCAGAGCAGCAATGACTTCTGCCTCATCTTCACCACTGGCACGCAGCCGGATTTGGTGTCCCTGACGAACACCAATCTGCAACAGATTAAAAGCAGTGACCGGCAACTCTTTCGTTTGCGGTCGACTCAAATTCTGAATAGTTACCGTACTCTTGTAAGCACGGACAGTTTCAACAAAGAGCTTGGCCGGTCGTGCGTGAAGACCAACCGGATTGGTCACGGTTAATATCACTTCAGTCATACAATTACTCATACACCTTAATCAGGTCGCGGGCCTGCAAGGCAGCGCTGGCCACGTGTTCAAGGGTGGCAGTGGCGCTGGTTGCCTCGATTGCAGCCAGATAAGCACCTTCTACCAGCGGCGCATTACTGATATGGACTGGTGGGCCGGAAAAATGCTCCAGGGCTGTTTCCACACTCATCACAGCACTACCCAGATCGACCAGCGCCAGAATGCCGTCTGTGGTACGCAACTGTTCGAGGCCGGCCAGAATGCGTTCGACGCTGGTACCGAGCGAGCCATCACTGGCACCGCCGGCAGCGATAATCGGAATCTGACCACCACTGATTTGGCCGACAAACTCTTGCACGCCTTCTGCCAATCGTGCGCTATGCGAGACGATCAAGAGACCTATCATGCCTCCTCCTCATTACGGCTACACGTCATCGCCAGCGCTCGTAACAGATACGCCGTCGAAGTGGCTCCCGGATCCTGATGCCCGATACTGCGTTCACCAAGGTATGAGGCACGTCCCTTCATCGCCAGCATGGGAATGGTAGCTTTTGCCCCTGCCTCAGCAGCCGACGCCGCAGCCAGCAATGCCCGGCCTAACGACTTACCTTCGGCCAGTGCTGATTGGAGCGCTTCAATTGCCGGTGCCAGCGCATCAACCATTGTCTTTTCACCGCGTTGCGCTTTGCCACGCGCAACGATACCGGCTAGAGCGGCTTCCAGGGCCAGGACAACATCTTCGTCACTCATCTCGTGCCGGTCAGCCAGGGCCATGCCGGCGCGAACGAAGGCAGTACCGTACAAAGGGCCGGAAGCGCCGCCTACTGTCGAGACAATCGTCATTCCGGTCGTCTTGAGCACGGTGCCGATATCCTTGTCGGCAACGGTGGGCAGGCGGGAAAGTACCGCAGCGAATCCGCGATCAAGGTTTGCGCCATGATCGGCATCACCAATTGCTGCATCCAGTGCAGTTAGCTCGTCACGATGAGCATGAATAATTTCCGCCGCCGCTGTCAAGAAGTGCGTGACGTGTTCTACTGTGATTGGCATCGTTGCCTCGCTCGTAGTTGCATCATGCGCGCTGGTCTGCAAACCGCGCATGCTAGGTCATGACGTCGTACCCGCATCATACCACGGATACACCAATGCTTGCGCGGCAGTAGGCTGGCGAACGAACTTGCCTTTTTCTATGCTAGGGCATGACAGGTGTTAAATCAAGATCCGATGGCTTCGTTCGCCGTTCATTTTCGTTTCAATTCTGAAACATTTCAGGCGATCAGTGCCGTTTTGCTCATTTCTGTCAGTGGAGACCACGTATTTACCTCTTGCTGCTATAATAGCTGCTATGGCTGTCTGAGGTCTTTCCTCGGTTGTATGAAACACCGATTTCTGTATGAACCATCATCTTCCAATGAAACGTCCATTGCTTTCAGTTATTATTCCCTGTTATAACGAAGCTGCTACCCTCCCGCTAATCCTCGATCAGGTTGAAGCTGTTAATCTCGATAAAGAGATCATCATCGTTGATGATCACTCTACCGACGAGACACCGGCAATTCTGGAAGAACTACGTCGTTCTCGTCCCTATATTACCGTCATCCGTCACCCTCACAATCGCGGCAAGGGCGCGGCGGTACGCAGTGGTCTGGCCCATGCCCGTGGGGAGATCACCATTGTGCAAGATGCCGATCTCGAGTACGATCCACAGGATTATTACGAGCTAGTCAAGCCGATTGCCTCTGGTCGAGTTGATGTTGTATTCGGAAGCCGTTTTCTTGGGCGCCATACCGGTATGTATTTCTGGAATGCGCTGGGGAATAAGTTTTTAACCTTCCTGACCAATTTTTTGTTTAATTGCTGGATCTCCGATATGGAGACCTGCTACAAGGTGGTACGAACCGATATTTTGCGTGATTTGCGGTTGGAAAGTGATGATTTTCGGATTGAGCCGGAAATTGCAGCGAAGGTTTTGCGCCGAGGTTATCGCATTTATGAAGTACCGGTGAGCTATCTGGGGCGTACTTATGAAGAGGGAAAGAAGATGAAACCTATTCAGGGGTTTTATGCGATTTTTGCCCTTTTCAAGTATCGGTTTTGGTGGTAACCTCAACGACCAGCAGGGGCGTAGAAATAGAACTTATTTCATAAAAAGCTGTACTATCGCGCTCTACTAACCATCTCCGGTGCCATCATGCGCTGGATTGGTTGCCTTGCTCGCTCATCATCCGCGTGTGGCGTCGTTTGGAGTGCGGCAGCCATGCTGCCGCGCCAGCCGTGCTCACGATCCGGCACGTGTCACGTCGTTGACCCGGCTGGTCACGCGGATGCCAGATGTGCTCGTCACGATCATGGAATTTGGTCGGCAATGAATGAGATACCTTCACAGTAGATGTTTTTGAAACAGGTTCTAATTTGTCACCTTTTGGTACTTCGTCGTGTGGAGCAATCTTCTGGCTGCGCTTGCCATCACTCTCTGCCCATACGACCGGCGGGCAGGGTAGAGGCGTGGCGTGCCCTGCACCGATAACGACACTCACGATCATTCCACATCGTTCATACCAGTTGAAGATAATGCGTCGTGACGATTTGTACACAGGTCGTGAACAGGATGAACCCCGGTTTCCTCGCCGCCGGGTTACGCCGTCACCAGTTTTTCCGCTAATACTTGTGCAATCAGGTAATTTGTGATACAACACTCGAGAAAGGCAGGTTTTGTACCTGCATACTATTCCGCTGAGGGGCGGGCGGTACGGGTTTTCCGATACGCTCGCTTTTCATTCGTTATGAGGCATCCATGCGAGTGGCGATGTTGAGTGTACATAGTAGTCCGCTGGCCCGGTTGGGTGGTAAAGAAGCGGGCGGGATGAATGTCTACGTGCGCGAGCTGGCCCGTGAATTGGGGCAGCGGGGGATACTGGTTGATATTTTTACCCGTAGCCAGGACCGCGATACGCCGATGATTGTTCCTCTGAGCCGTGGTGTGCGGCTGATTAGCCTGCACGCCGGCCCGGCAGCACCTTACGATAAAAACCTGCTCTTGACCTATCTGCCGGAGTTTGTCAGCCGGGTACGCTGTTTTGCCGATGGCGAAGATCTGAGTTACGATCTCATTCATAGTCATTACTGGCTATCGGGTGAGGCTGCGCTGCGTCTGCGGCGGGTCTGGCGGGCGCCGGTGGTGCATATGTTTCACACCCTGGGCGCTATGAAAAACAGTGTCGCCCGCTCCGAAGAAGAGGTGGAAACGAAGCGTCGGATTGCAATTGAGCGGCGGTTAATGCGCGAGGTTGATGCCGTCGTTGCGGCTACACCACTTGATCGAGCGCAGATGGTCTGGCATTATGGCGCCGATACCGGGCGGATTCGGGTTATTCCGTGTGGGGTTGATTTGCGTCGCTTTCAACCGGGGGATCGCACTGCGGCACGGGCGGCATTGGGCATTTCGGCAGACGCGATCCTTCTGGTGTGTGTGGGGCGGATGGAACCACTGAAGGGGATGGATGCCCTGATTCGGGCGGCGGCGCGGTTGCTCGCCGACCATCCAGAGTGGCGTGATCGCTTGCAGGTGGTGCTGATCGGTGGTGAAGACGAGACTCAGGCCACACTGTGGAATGGTGAACAGCGCCGTCTCGATCATTTGCGCCGTACCCTGGGCGTGCAAGATCAGGTCGTGTTTGCCGGTGCCCAACCCCAGGAACGTCTACCGCTCTATTACGTGGCTGCCGATGTGGTGGCTGCTCCCTCGCATTATGAGTCGTTTGGGCTGGCTGCCCTCGAAGCACTGGCCTGCGGTGCAGCGGTCGTCGCCTCTAACGTCGGTGGATTGGCATTGACGATTGAAGATCGCCATAGCGGGTTGCTCTTCCCGCCCGATAATGATGCTGCGTTAGCTGCCCAGATTGAACGTGTTCTGACCGACGCAGAGCTGGCTGCACGTCTGCGTTCGGCTGCGGTACAGCGTGCAGCCGAGTATAGCTGGCCGACCATTGCGCGTCGCATTGCTGCGCTTTATGATGAATTGACTGCCGCAAATGCAGCGAATTGGGCGGTACGGCGATTGGTACGGGTGTCGTGAAACCATCATTGGCTTTATTGATAGTAGGCGCTCTTTACCTGGGTGTGGGCTGGATGTTGTCGGCTATCGGGCCGAGTCTTCCTGGCCTTGCAGCTCAGGTCGGGCGTGAAGTGACCGATCTGGGCGCTGTGTTTACGGCGTTTTCCCTGGGTGGCGTGCTGGCTTCTGTAGGCGTCGGTTCGGCCATCCAGCGCTGGGGGATGCGTCCCGTGATTGCAATTGGTGCTGCGCTGATGGGTGGCGGCATGCTGGCACTCGGTTTCAGTCCGGTTCTGATTGGGATGTTGCTTGGGGCCGGTATGGCCGGTTTTGGTTACGGCGGTATGCTGGCCGGCGGGAACCTGCTAATCGCACGCCTGTACCATGGCGCTGCCGGTGCCTTGAATGCCCTGAATCTGTTCTTTAGTGTTGGTTCAATTGGCGGCCCTTTGCTGGTTGCGCTGATGTTGACACTTGTCGACCGTCCCCAGGCTGCCATCTGGATCGGCGCACTGCTCATGCTGGCTCTGGTCTGGCCGGCCACCCAATTGCGTGAGCCGACGCAGGCCCCCTCCGCCCAGATGGCCGGGCCGCCACGCTGGCTGGCAGCCGTGATGTGTGGGTTGCTGATGTTTACCTACATCGGTACCGAAATCGGCATTGGTGGTTGGATTGCGCTGATTCTCGAACGCGGTGGTGGTCTGGCTGCGCCGATTGCAGCCCTGGGCAGTAGTCTGTTCTGGGGGATGTTGACCGCCGGGCGCATGGCGGCCATCTTTTGGGGAGATCGCCTGGGTGCGTTGCGTATGCTGCTCTTGTGTCTGATCGGTCTTGGCTCCGGTGGTTTGCTGTTAGTCATCGGTGTTAATCAGGTCGCTTTAGCACTGGTTGCAGTTGCGCTGATGGGGCTATCGTGTGGCCCGATCTTCCCTACGACGATGCTGTTGATCACACAGTCTGCTGGTCGTAGTGCGGCTGCGCTGAGTGTTGCGCTGACCATCGGTACCGGTGGTGGGTTGTTTCTGCCGGCACTCTTTGGTCAACTGATCGGCTGGTTTGGCCCGGTGAGTGGCGCAATTCTGGTTGTGGTTGATGCCGGTGTGATGCTATTGCTGCTGCTTGTGGCACGACATGGGATGAAACGGGTGCCGAGAATTGCCGAGGCACCAGTAGGGTAGCGAAGCGATGTTGACGATTGATATCAACTGCGATTGTGGTGAGAGTTACGGCGCTTTTCAGGTCGGTGACGACGATGGCGTACTGCCGTTTGTCAGTTCGGCAAATGTCGCCTGTGGCGGTCATGCTGGTGATCCGATAGTGATGCGGCGCACTGTCCGGCGTTGCCGTGATCTGGGGGTAGCGGTTGGTGCTCATCCATCCTATCCCGATCTGTACGGTTTTGGCCGCCGGGTATTACCGCTAACGCCAGATGAGGTCGAGGCGTGGGTGCTGGCTCAGATCGGTTCTTTAGCCGCAATTGCCCGCTCGGAAAAGGTTGAATTGCGTCATGTGAAGCCACACGGCGCACTCTACAATGTGGCCGCCCGTGACCTTGCCGTGGCGATGGCGATTGCCCGTGCTGTGGCTGCCTTCAGCCGCGAACTGACCCTGGTTGGACTGGCCGGCTCGTTGCTGATCACTGCCGGCCACGAGGTCGGTGTGCCGGTGCTGGCAGAGGCTTTTGCCGACCGTGCTTACGAAGCCGATGGTACCCTGCGCAACCGGCATCATCCCGATGCCCTGATTATCGATCCGGCAGCATGTCTGGCCCAGGCACTGCATATTGTTCGCGATGGTGCGGTCAGAGCTGTTGATGGCACACTCGTGCCATTACAGGCCGCCACGATTTGTATCCACGGCGATACACCGGGTGCTGCACTGCGGGCAGCAACGATCCGCCAGGGTCTGGCTGCCGCAGGAATCACCGTACAGGCGCCACAACGATGAGCGGACGGGTGGATCCATTTGGCGAAGCGGCGTTCCTGGTACGCTGGCCGACCGAGCTGGCCGGCGCGGGGGCGCCGCTAGCTGCAATGGCCGCTCTCCAATCCGATCCGCCCCCCGGTTTGATCGATCTGGTGCCGGCAATTGACTCGTTGCTGGTCTGTTTCGATCCGCTAATCGTCAATCGTGATCAACTTGCCACTCGTCTGGCCGATCTGGCTGCACATCCGCCCTTGACCGCGATGCCCGTCGGGCGTGAGGTGGTTATTCCGGTACGCTACGGCGGCGATGAGGGGCCTGATCTCCATGAGGTCGCTGCACAATCCGGGTTGTCACCAGATGAGGTGGTGGCCTTACATACCGGTACCGTACAACGTGTGCTGATGATCGGTTTTGCCCCAGGCTACCCTTATCTGGGCTGGTTGCCGCCAGCCCTTCATCTGCCACGGCGGGCAACACCGCGCCTGGCAGTTCCCGCCGGATCGGTGGCAATTGCAGCCGGTATGACCGGTATCTATCCGACAAGACTGCCCGGCGGCTGGCATATCATCGGTCGCACCGGCCTGCGATTGTTCAATCCGACTGCTGATCCACCGACACTGTTGCAACCGGGAGATCGGGTGCGCTTTGTGCGCGAAGAGTGACCAACGCCGGTATTTGGTATCCTGTTCGTCAGCGTATCTTCGGGTAGGGGCACGGCATGCCGTGCCCCTACCTCATCAGGTTGCGCTGGATTTGCACCAACACCTGGGAGCGCGCGCCTCCGGCGCGCACGGGCATCGCCCCCTTGCCCCAACA
>FWWM01002779.1_pt1 | contig 45673 bp, 43 predicted proteins | sample 2228351 | NCBI WGS metagenome assembly FWWM01 (sample SAMEA103939774, study PRJEB20133) | metagenome
GGCTGATGGGAGGAATCGAGACCACCCGGCTGATCCACCGCACCTTTGCCGTCCTGCTCCTCCTGCAGTCCGTCTACCATATCGGCGCGGTGTTGGCAGCGCGGCGGGCCGGCCGCGAGCGCGGGGCCATGAGCATAACCTTCCGCGACGTGCGCGACGTGCTTCTGGATGTGGCGTACCTGGCGGGACTGCGACGGGAGAGGCCGGCCTTCGGCCGCTACGACTACCGGCAGAAGTTCGAGTACTGGGCGGTGGTCTGGGGGACGGCCATCATGGCCACCACCGGGCTGATCATGTGGTTCCCCGAATTCCTGGCCCGCTTCTTGCCCGGCGTGCTGGTGCCGGCAGCGCGTGTGGCCCACGGGGGAGAGGCCATTCTCGCCGTCGCCGCCGTGATCATCTGGCACTTCTACAATGCGCACTTCCGCCCGGAGGTATTCCCCATGGACCCGGCCATGTTCACGGGTGAGGTGGAGGTGGAACGCCTGCGCCGCGAGCACGCCGAGGAGTACGCCCGCCTGGTGGAGGCGGGGGTCGTGGCGCCTCCGGTGTCGGAGGGCGCCGGTCCGCCCGCTTCGTCCCTACCTCCGCAGCAGGCCTGATGGCGGAATCAGGCGTCGGCCCGATGCGGCATCGTCCGAAAGGGTCCTAGGCTACTTCCGGGTGTACCCGTCACTGTATCTCATGCGAGGGGAACCCGCAGAGGAGGGAACGGGCATGCGCGTACGCCTGGTGGGCACGATAACCGTGGTAGCCCTGCTGGCGGCCCTGTTGCCGCCGCCCTCCGCCGCTGCGCCGGAGCCGGTGCGCATCGGCGTGATCACCTCCCTCACCGGCCGGTTCGCGACCTTCGGCAAGATGCAGATGGCCGGCTACGACGTCGCCCTGAAGGAGATCAACGGGAAGGGCGGGGTACTGGGCCGGCCGCTGGAGCTGCTTATCGAGGACGATGCCAGCGCCGTCCCCGCGGCCCTCTCCGCCGCGGAGCGCCTGCTGGCCAAGGGCGTGCCCCTGATCCTGGGCACCTACAGCAGCGGGGTGAGCAAGCCCTTGGCCGGGTACATGGAGCGGCGGGAGATGCCGCTTCTGGTCTCCGGCAGCGCTGACGACAGCATCACCAAGCCCGGGTCGCCCTATGTCTTCCGGGCCAAGAGCGTCTCCAGCACTTACGCCCGCACCCTCTTCGACCTCTTCGACTTTCTGGGCGGGATCCAGACCATCGCCATCCTGGCCGGCACCGGCGCCTTCGAGCAGTCGGTCGCCGACGCCGCGGAGGCCTTCACCAAGGTGCGCGGCTACAAGCTGGTGGCGCGCGAAGCCTACGACCGAGGGCTGACCGACTTCCGGCCCCTGCTGAACCGCTTCCGCACCCTCAACGCCGACGTGGTCTTCATGGTCTCCTACGAGGAGGACGCCGTGGCCATCATGCGGCAGGCCAAGGAGGTCAACCTGAACCCCAAGCTTTTCGCCGGTGCCGCGGCGGGGTTCGCCATCCAGTCGTTCCTCAAGGGCGCGGGCGACGCCGCGGAGTGGGTCTTCACCGCCACATCCTGGACGCCGGATGTGAAGTACCCGGGCGCACGCAGCCTCTACGAGCGGTTGAAGGCGGCCCTGGGCGGGGCAGAGCCCTCCTACCACGCTGCGGAGGCCTACATGGCGCTCATCGTGGCCGCGGACGCGCTGAACCGGGCAAAGAGCCTGGACAAGAAGGCCATCATGGATGCCCTGGCCGCAACCAATCTGATGACACCTGTGGGGCCGGTGCAGTTCCAGAACTTCGCCGGGTTCCGGAACCAGAACCCCATCCCGATGGTGGTGCAGCAGGTGCAGGGCGGGAAGTTCGTCACCGTCTTCCCGGTGCAGATCGCTCCGGGGCGGCCGAGGTACCCCACCCCTCCGTGGAACCGGCGGTAGCGACCCTGCGGGCGGGAGGGGATCCCTCCCGCCCGCAGGCCCGGTGACGGGGTGACGGGAACATGACCGAGATCACATCCCTCATCCAGGTGGTGGTGAGCGGGATCCTCACCGGCGGCGTCTACGCCATCGTGGGCATCGGCCTCTCCCTGATCTTCGGCGTGATGCGCGTGGTCAACTTCGCCCACGGGGAGTTTCTGGCGCTGGGGATGTATGCGGCGCTGCTTCTCTTCTCCCGCTTCCACCTGGACCCATACCTGGCCATCGTCATCGTCCTTCCGGCGGCGGTGCTGCTGGGCTACGCGACGGAGAAGATCTTCATCGCGCCCATCGCCCACGCCCCGGAGCACTCCTCCATCCTGATGACGGTGGGCGTGGGGCTGGTGATCAGCAACCTGCTGCTGTTTGGCTTCGGGGCCCAGCCGCAGAGCATCTACACCGCCTACTCCACCTCCACGCTGCGGCTGGGCGCTGTGACCTTCAGCCTGCCGCTGACGGTGTCCTTCCTCATCACCGTGGTGGCCATCGCCGGGTTGTACGCCGTGCTCACTCGCACCGAGGTGGGGAGGGCGATGCGGGCGACGGCGCAGAACCGGGACGCGGCGGAGCTGATGGGGGTGAACACGGCGCAGATCCGCGGGCTGGCCTTCGGCATCGGCATTGCCCTGGCCATGCTGGCGGGGACGCTGCTGCTGCCGGTACTGTACGTCATCCCCACGGTGGGCGGCGTCTTCACCTTGAAGGCCTTCGTGGTCACGGTGCTGGCGGGCATGGGCAACGTCCTGGGGGCCATCGGCGGCGGGCTGATCCTGGGGGTGGCTGAGTCGCTGGGGGCGACCTACGTGAGCAGCGGCTACCGCGACGCCTTCGGCCTGATCGCCTTCCTCCTGGTCCTCCTCTTCAAGCCGGCGGGGTTGTTCGGCAGGAGCCGGGTCTAGGATGGAACGCGCCGGGCGCACGCTGCTGGCTGTGGTGGCGGTGGTCGCGGCCTTCGCCCTCTACCCGCAGCTCTTCCCCACCCGGCTGAACCTGGGCGTGGCCATCGTCCTCTTCGCCGCCATGGCCACGGCCTGGGATGTGCTGGGCGGGTGGGGCGGACAGCTGTCGCTGGGGCACGCCGCGCTTCTGGGGATCGGCGGATACACCATGGCGCTGCTGTCGCTGCGCCTGGGCGTGGCCCCGTGGTGGGGGACGCTGGCGGGCGTGGTCCTGGCGATGCTCTTCGCCGCAGGGTGGGGGTGGCTGGTCTTCCGCCTGCGCGGCCCGTATTTCGCCCTCTCCACCATCGCCGTGGCTGAGATGCTTCGCCTGGTGGCCATCAACTGGAAGCGCGTCACCGGCGGGGCTGAGGGGCTGTTCATCAAGGCCCTGCCCCGGCCCTTCGGCCTGGACCTCTTCGACCGCACCGTGGAGTTCTACCTGGGGCTGGGGCTGCTGGCCCTTGTCCTGCTGGTGGCCTGGTGGCTCTCCTGGAGCCGTTTCGGCTACTACCTGCAGGCCATCCGCGAGGACCAGGAGTCGGCGCAGGCCATGGGCGTCAACCCCACCCGCTACAAGATCCTGGCCTTCATGGTCAGCGCCGCCTTCACCGCCGCCGGTGGGGCGCTCTTTGCCATCTACGTCTCCTTTTTCGAGCCGCACATCATCTTCGACATCGGTGTGAGCGTGGAGCTAGCCCTGATCGCCTACATCGGCGGGGCGGGGACGGTCTTCGGGCCCACCATCGGCGCGGTGTTGCTGCTGGCGGCGGGAGACCTCTTCCGCAACTACTTCCAGCAGGCGAACCTGTTGATCTACGGGATCCTGATCATCCTGATTGTGCGCTTCGCCCCCGAGGGTGTCGTGGGCGGGTGGAGCTTCATCATCCGGAGGTGGCCGCGTGCCAGACGTCCTGCAGCTGCACCGGCTGAGTAAGCACTTCGGCGGCCTGGCCGCCGTCAACGATGTCTCCTTCACCGTGGGCGAGGGGGAGATCCTGGGGCTGATAGGGCCCAACGGCGCGGGGAAGACCACCCTCTTCAACGTCGTCAACGGGTACCTGCCGCCCAGCGGCGGCCGCGTGCGCTACGTCGGCCGCGACGTGACCGGGACTCCTCCCCACCAGATGGCGGCCCTGGGGGTGGGGCGCACATTCCAGATCGTGCGACCCTTCCCCCGCCTCACCGTGCTCGAGAACGTGCTGGTGGGTGCGTTCCTGCGTCACCCGCAGCGGCGGGCCGCCGAGCGGAAGGCCTGGGAGGCTCTGGAGTTCGTGGGCCTGGCGCAGGTGGCGCTGCGGCAGGCAGCCTCGCTGACCCTGGCTGGCCGCAAGCGCGTGGAGTTGGCCCGGGCGCTGGCGCTGCAGCCGCAGCTCCTCCTGCTGGACGAGGTGGCGGCGGGGCTGAACCCGACGGAGACGGACCGCCTGATGGACCTGATCCGGCAGCTCCGCGACCGCGGCCTCACCATCCTGGTGGTGGAGCACGTCATGCGCGTGATCATGGGCGTCAGCCACCGGGTGGTGGTGATGAACTACGGGCAGAAGATCGCCGAGGGTCCGCCGCAGGAGGTGGCCCGCGACCCGACGGTGATCGAAGCCTACCTGGGAGAGGCGGAGCATGCTGCAGGTTGACGGGCTGGACGTGGCCTACGGGGACCTGCAGACGCTTTGGAGCGTCTCTTTCGCCGTCAACACCGGGGAGCTGGTGGCGCTGGTGGGGGCCAACGGTGCGGGAAAGACCACGACCCTGCGGGCCATCTCCGGCCTGCTCCGGCCGCGCGCCGGGTCGATCCGCTTCAACGGGGAGAGCATCGGCGGACTGGGCGCGCACAGCATTACCGCGCGGGGGATCGCCCACGTTCCGGAAGGGCGGCAGCTATTCCCGCTGATGACCGTCGAAGAGAACCTCCTCCTGGGTTCTTACACACCCCGCGGCCGGCGCGCGCGGCGGCAGAACCTGCAGCGCGTCTACGATACCTTCCCCGTGCTGGGGCAGCGGCGCCGACAGGACGCGGGGACGCTCTCGGGCGGGGAACAGCAGATGCTGGCCATCGGCCGGGCGCTGATGAGCGACCCGGTTCTGCTCCTGCTGGACGAGCCCAGCCTGGGGCTGGCACCCATCGTCGTGCGCAACGTCTTCGAGGTCATCCAGCAGATCCGCCGCCAGGGGACCACGGTCCTGCTGGTGGAGCAGAACGTGAAGCAGGCCCTGGCCATCGCCGACCGCGCCTACGTCCTGGAGAACGGCCGCATCACGCTGCAGGGCTCCGGCCGGGAGCTGCTGGGCCGCGACGACGTGCGCCGCGCCTACCTGGGCGTCTGACCTATCGGAATACGGCACAGGCCTGATTGCCGCCCGGGCCGGACCCCTGGACACTGTGGTTCAGGAGGACGGGACTCAAGAAATGAGCCCGGAGACGGAAAATGCCGCGGCGGCGCGCCCTCTGGCAAGCCTCCCGGCGGGGAGCCGCGGGACCATCGTCCGGATCCCCCTGGAGGACCCGGGCACCGCGGCCGAGCTGGCGGCACTGCGCCTCCTTCCGGGTGAGTCGGTGGAGGTGATCGAGGTGGTGCCCTTCGGCGGGCCGGTCCTGGTGCACACTCCAGGGGGCACCTATGCCCTGGGACGGCGGCTCGCCGCGCGCATCGAGGTGCGCGACGCCGCATGAGCGTCCTGGCCTGCCACCCGCCAGCGCGACGCGACCGGCGGACCGGTACGAACATCGCCCTTGTCGGCAACCCCAACGTGGGCAAATCCACGATCTTCAACCGGCTCACCGGCCTGGAGGTCCTGACCACCAACTACCCGGGAGCCACCGTGGAGGTGAGCGCAGCCACCGTCCATCTGGACGGGCGGGTGGTGACGCTGGTGGACCTGCCGGGCCTCTACTGCCTGACATGCACCTCGGACGACCAGTGCGCCGCCCGGCAGGCCCTGCTGGAGTGGCCGCCCGACGCGGTGGTGGCCATCGTCGACGCCACGAACCTGGCGCGCAACCTCTACCTGGTCCTGCAGTTGATCGACCTGGGCTTCCCCGTGGTGGTCGCCCTCAACCTTGCCGATGCTGCGGAGCGCGCGGGCATCCGGATCGACGTCCAGCAGTTGCGCGACCTCCTGGGCGTCCCGGTCGTACCCACCGTGGGCATCCGGGGGTGGGGGCTGCGCGAGGTCCTGACCGAGGCTCTGCGGGCGGCCGGGAGGCCCCCTGCGGTCCGGCACCGCTACAGCCCTGCCCTGGAACGGGAGGTGGCACAGGTGGCCTCCTCCCTGGACGGCCGGATTCCCCTGTCGGCACGGGGGATGGCGCTGCTGCTCCTGGAAGGCGCGCTGCATCCGGAGGCCATCGCGGCCGTCGCGCCTCAGGCGCGGGCGGCCCTGGCGGAGCGCACCGCCGCTTCCGCAGCCCGCCTGGAGGCGGCATACAGGGAGCCTGCGTCGGTGGCCGTGGCCCGGGAGCGCCACGCGCTGGCGGATCGCGTGGCGGCCAGGGTGACGGTCTCCCCGGGAGAGTTCCGCGGCCGGGTGGCCTGGCGGGTCGCCGTCCGTCCGGCCTCGGGCGTCCCCCTGCTCCTTGCCGTCCTGTCCGCGGTTTTCGCCACCCTTTTCTGGGGCGGGGGAGCGCTGGCCGCGCTGGTGGACGGGGCCTGGGGCCGCCTCGCCTCGCCGCCCATCCGGACGCTGCTGCTGGGGCTCTTCGGCGAGGGCGTCGTGGCGCGCACGCTGCTGTGGGGAGTGGACGCTGGGCTGAACGCCGTGCTCTCGGTGGGCATCCCCTACGTGCTCACGTTCTACATCCTCCTGGGCGTCCTCGAGGACACCGGCTACCTCAACGCCGCCGCGGTGCTGCTCGACCGGGTGATGCGGGGTCTGGGACTTTCGGGGCGGGCGGCGCTGCCGCTGGTGGCCGGCGCGGGGTGCAACGTCCCGGCGATCATCGGGCTGCGCACGCTGCGCACCGAGCGGGAGCGGCTGATCGCCGGCACCCTGATCACCATGACCCCCTGCAGCGCCCGCACCGCCGTGATCTTCGGCGCCGTGGCCTACTACCTGGGATGGCCGTGGGCCCTGGCGCTTTACGGCGTCGTCACCGCCGTGATGCTGGCCGCGGGGTGGGGGCTGAACCGCCTCATCCCCGGGGGAACGCCGGACCTGCTGGCGGAGGTCTTCCCCTTCCGCCTGCCCACGGCGCGCACGGTCCTGCGCAAAACATGGGTCCGTGTGCGAGACTTCATCTTCGTGGCGGTGCCCATAGTGCTGGCGGGGAGCATCGTCCTGGGGGCTCTCTACGAGACCGGCCTGATCCGCCTGGCCGCCAGGCCGCTGGCCCCGGTGGTGGAAGGGTGGCTGCGCCTGCCGGCGGTGGCGGGTCTGACGCTGCTGTTCGCCGTGCTGCGCAAGGAGCTGGCGCTGCAGCTGCTGGTGGCACTGGCCGTCATGGAGTACGGCCGGGGGGCGGAGAACCTGACGGCCTTCATGACCCCGTACCAGATTTTCACCTACGCCCTGGTCAACACCATCTACATTCCCTGCATCGCCACCATCGCCGTGCTGGCTCGCGCCCTCGGGCGGCGACGGGCGGGGCTGGTCTCCCTGGGGACGGTAACGCTGGCCGTGCTGGTGGGGGGGATCGCCGCCCGCATCCTCCAGAGGCTTTAGTCGGGTCTTCCCTGCAGGAAGGTACAGGTCCCCGCGTTCAGACGCTGTAGGACCTCCCCTCCCCGGCCGACTGAAAGATCAGGCGCTCTCCCTATGGACAGGTCGGTGCTCTTTGTGCAGATTTGTAGATTGTCTGGTAGAAAAATGTAGAATTTTGCCGATGAAACCTCTCGTGACCTCGGCACGGCGCTGGTTGTCCCTGAGTCAGGCCGCCTCCCTCCTGGGCGTGGACGAGGCCACCCTGCGCCACTGGGCGGACCAGGGCAAGGTGCGCACCTTCCGCACACCCGGGGGCCACCGCCGCTTCCTGGAGGAGGACCTGCGCGCCCTCATGGCTCCCGCCCGCCCGAAGCGCGGCGATGTGGCGGCGACGCTGCGGCGCCACACCCTCCACCTGGTCTCGGGGCTTCCCGCGCGCCGCCTGCGCGCGGTCCCCTGGTTCGCCGCGCTCAGCAACTCCTTCCGGGCCAAGGCACGGGAGCACGGCCGGCAGGTGGTGGAGCTGCTTGCGAACTCGGTGGGCGGCACCGTGGAGCGGCGGGAGGCCCGGCGCCGCCTGCGGCTGCTGGGGCAGGAGTACGCCCGCGAGCTGCGCGGCGCCGGCCTTGCGCTCTCCCAGGCCGTAGAGGGCTACTGTTTCTTCCGCGACCTGGTGCTGGCGCGCACGGTACAGGCGCTGCCGGCGGGGGAGGCGCGGGTGAGGACGGCGCGAGACCTGGGCCGGCTGCTGGACGAGATGCTGCTGGCCATCGTGCAGGCCTACGAGGCCCCGCCGGGGCAGGGAACGCCGTGATCACTAGCGTCGGGCTCAGCCACAAGACCGCGCCGCTGGCCCTGCGGGAACGGTTCGCCCTGGGACCTGAAGCGGTGGAGCGCCTGCTGGCCCGCCTGGACGGCGAAGCCCTCCTGCTGGTGACCTGTAACCGCACCGAGCTCTACGGCACGGCGTCGGTGGATGGACTGCGCCGCGCCCTGCTGGAGGCGGCGGACGCCCCCGACGAGACCCCGCTGGTCGTCCTGCGCGGCCGCGGCGCCGTGCGCCACCTGCTGGCGGTGGCCGCGGGGCTGGATTCCATGGTGCTGGGCGAGCCCCAGATCCTGGGACAGGTGCGGGAGGCACTGGCCGTCGCCCGCCGCCTGGGCAGGCTGGGAGCGGTGCTGGACCGGCTGGGGCAGCACGCACTCGCCGCCGGGCGGCGCGTCCGCACCGAGACGTCCCTGGGGCGCGACCGTCCTTCCATTCCCAAGACGGCGGTGGCGCTGGCCGCCGAGGTGCTCGCCGCTTCCGACGGCAGGGCGGTCCTGGTGATCGGAGCGGGAAAGGTGGGAGAGCTGACGGCACAGGCGCTGCGGGATGCCGGCGCGGGGCCCATAGTGGTGACGAACCGCACCCCGGCGGCTGCGTTGGAGCTGGCGCGCGCCGTCGGCGGGGAGGCGGCTCCGTTTGAGGAGTTGGAGCGGCTCCTGCAGGAGGCCGACCTGGTCATCTCCTGCACGGGATCCCAGGCTCCGCTCCTTAACCGGGAGGTGGTCGGGCGGGTGGTCTCCGCGCGGTACGGACGCCCCCTGGTCCTGATCGACCTGGCGGTGCCGCGGGACGTCGCTCCCGAAGTGCGGCACCTGGCGGGTGTGCGCCTCTTCGACCTCGACGACCTTCGCAGCCGCGCCTCCCGGGACGTCTCCCCGGAGGTGCTGGCGCGGGCGGAGGCCATCGTGGAGGAAGAGACGGCGCAGTTCCTGACGTGGCTGGCCGGCCGGCAGGCCGTGCCGACGATCCGGGCGCTGCGCCGCCGGGCCGAAGCCCTTCTGGAGGAGGAGCTGGCGGCGCTCTCCTCCTCCGACCCGGTGCTGCGGGCCTTCGGCCGTCGCCTCCTGAACAAGCTCCTGCACTACCCGCTGGTGCGGATGCGGGACCGGGCGGCGACACACGGACCCATCTACCTGGACGTGGCCCGCGACCTGTTCGCCCTGGATGCCTCCGACGGCGGCGAGCCGAAGCGGCGGGATGGCTGAGCTGCTGCGCCTGGGCACCCGAGGCAGCGCCTTGGCCCTGGCGCAGGCGGAGCTGGTGGCGCAGGCGCTGCGCGCCAGGGGCATCTCCGTCGAGATCGTCACCGTGCGCACGGCCGGGGACCGCGACCGCAGCCCGGGAGCCCTTCGGCGGGGCATCGGGATCTTCGTCAAGGAGCTGGAGCAGGCGCTGCTTTGGGGCCGCATCGACCTGGCGGTGCACAGCGCCAAGGATCTGCCCACCGCCGAGACGGAGGGGGTCTCCGTCGCGGCCTACCTGCCCCGCGGCGACCCGCGCGACGCGCTGGTCAGCCGCACCGGTGGGGAGGTGGCGGACCTGCCCCCCGGGGCCCGGGTGGGGACCGACAGCCCCAGGCGGGCCGCCTTCCTCCTGGCGCTGCGTCCAGACCTGAGGATCGTCGGGCTGCGCGGCAACGTGGACACCCGGCTGCGCCGCCTGGATGCGGGCGCGCTGGACGCCGTCGTGGTGGCAGCCGCGGGGCTGCAGCGTCTGGGGCTCGCCGGACGGATCACGGCGGTGCTCTCCCCCCAGGTGATGCTGCCGGCCGTGGGACAGGGCGCGGTGGCGGTGCAGGTGCGGAAGGGCGGTCCGGCCGCCTCGCTGGCGGCCTCGCTGGACCACCTGCCCACGCGGGTAGAGCTGACCGCGGAGCGCGCCTTCCTGCGGGCGGTGGGAGGCGGGTGCAGGGCGCCCATCGCCGCGCTCGCCCGGGTCGATGGGGGGCGCCTGGTGCTGGAGGGCGCCGTGGTCTCCCCCGACGGCCGGAGCATGGTGCGCGACCGGACGGAGGGTACGCCGGAGGCGGCGGAGGAGGTGGGCGCGGCGCTTGGGGCGCGCCTGCTTGCCCGCGGCGCCGCGGCGCTGGCCGGAGGGCGGACGTGAGCGTGCGCCGCGGCGGTGAGTGCGCAGGCGGGCGGCGGGTGCTGGTGACCCGTCCCGACGGCCGCGACCTGTGCGCACGCCTGCAGGCTCTGGGATGGGACGCGCGGTGGGTCCCCACGGTGGCCCTGCTGGAGGCCGAAGCGGGCGGACCGCTGGATGCGGCGCTGCGCCGGCTGGAAACCTACGACTGGGTAGTGGTCACCAGCGCCGCCGGGGTGCGCGCGCTCTTCCGGCGTCTGCGCAGCCTGGGCCTGCCTGTTCCTGCCGCTCCCCGCTGGGCGGCGGTGGGGCCGGCCACCGCAGGGGCGCTGCGGGCCGAGGGGATCACCGCCGCCTTCGTCCCCGACCGCTACCTTACCGCGGCGATCGCCGGCGGCCTGGGCGACGTCGCCGGACGGCGCATCCTTCTGCCCCGCGCCGACGCAGCTTCAGCGGAGCTGCCCCGGCTGCTCCGGGCGCGGGGCGCGCACGTGGATCAGGTGGTGGCCTACCGCACCGTCGAGGGCCCGCAGGAGTCGCGCGAGCCGCTGCGCCGCCTGCTGGCCGAGGGGATCGACGCCGTCCTCTTCACCAGCGGGTCCACCGTGCGGGGCTTCGCCCGGCTGGTGGACGATCCTCCCGCAGCTCTGGCCGGGGTCCTGGTCGCCTGCATCGGCCCGGTGACCGCTCGCGCCGTGCGGGAGCTGGGGCTCCGCCCGCACCTTGTGGCCGGGGAGCACACCACCGAGGGCCTGATTGCCGCACTGCAAAGGAGGGAGGCACGTGCAGCAGCTCACCATCCGAGATGAGCTCGTCCGAAGGCCGCGCCGGCTGCGGCGGACCGCCGCCCTGCGGGCCCTGACCAGCGAGACCCGCCTCAGCCCTGCGCGGCTCGTCTACCCGCTCTTCGTGCGAGCCGGGCGGGGTGTGCGGGAGCCCATCGGCTCCATGCCCGGGCAGTTCCGCCTCTCGGTGGACCTGCTGGCCGGGGAGGCCGCGGAGCTACGCGGCCTGGGGATCCGCGCGGTGCTGCTCTTCGGCATCCCCGAACGCAAGGACGCCGCGGGGAGCGGAGCCTACGACCCCGACGGTATAGTCCCCCAGGCCATCCGCGCGCTGCGCGACGCGGACCCGGAGCTGGTCATCGCCGCCGACGTCTGCCTGTGCGAGTACACCACCCACGGCCACTGCGGCGTCATCCGCGATGGGCAGGTGGACAACGACGAGACGCTGGAGCTGCTGGCGCAGACGGCCACGGCGCTGGCGGCGGCGGGAGCGGACATCGTCGCCCCCAGCGCCATGATGGACGGCCAGGTGGCCGCCATCCGCAGGGCGCTGGATGGCGCCGGCCATCACCAGGTGGCGGTGATGGCGTACTCGGCCAAGTACGCCTCCGTCTTCTACGGCCCCTTCCGGGAGGCCGCCGGCTCGGCCCCGCAGTTCGGCGACCGCCGCGGCTACCAGATGGACCCGCCCAACGTGCGTGAGGCGCTGCGGGAGATCGCCCTGGACGTGGAGGAGGGCGCCGACCTGGTGATGGTGAAGCCGGCCCTCGCCTACCTGGACGTCATCCGCGCCGCGCGCGATTCCTTCCAGGTGCCGCTGGCTGCCTACAACGTCAGCGGGGAGTACGCCATGGTCATGGCCGCGGCGGAGCGGGGCTGGCTGGACGGTCGGGCGGCAGCGCTGGAGATCCTCACCGCCATCGCCCGCGCCGGCGCCGATGTGATCATCACCTACTTTGCCAAGGAGGCGGCGCGGCACCTGACATGAGCGAGGGGCCATTCGTCCACGTCCTCACCCTTCGTCTGGACCCCGCCTGGCGGCGCGTGGAGGCGGCGGAGCGGGAGGCGGACCTTGCCGCCTTCTCTCAGGCGGCGGCCGAGGCAGCGCGGCGGGTGACCGCGCACACCTACTCCATGGTCGGGCTGCGCGCCGACGCCCAGCTCCTCCTCTGGCGCCTGGGGGCCACACCGGAGGACCTGGAGGAGACGGCCAGCCTGCTGTTGCGATCCGGGGTGGGCCGCTGGTGCACCCCGGCCCACTCGCTGCTGGGGCTGCTGCGGCCGTCGGTCTACGTGCAGCGGGCCAGCGAGCAGGAGCAGGCCATGGTGGCGGGAGAGCGGTCCCGCTACCTGGTGGTCTACCCCTTCGTCAAGTCGGCTGACTGGTACCTCACCCCGCGGGCGGAGCGGCAGAAGATCATGGCCGAGCACATCCGGGTGGGGCGTGAGTATCCCCAGGTGCGGCAGTGCCTGGCCTACTCCTTCGGCCTGGACGACCAGGAGTTCATCGTCACCTACGAGACGGACGACCTGCGCGTCTTCCAGGACCTGGTCATGGCCCTGCGGGAGACGGAGGCGCGGCGGGCCACCGTGCGCGACGTGCCCATCCTCACCGGGATCCACAGGCCGCTGGAGGAGGCGCTGCGGCTGCTGGGATAGGAGGAGCCATGAACCCACACGTCTTCGCCCGTGCGCCGCTGCTGATCTACTGGGAGGTGACGCGTGCCTGCGACCTGGCCTGCCGCCACTGCCGTGCGGAGGCGGTGGCGGCGCGCCATCCCGGGGAGCTCTCCACGGAGGAGGGGCGGGCGATGCTGCGGGAGGCGCGGCGCTTCGGAAACCCGCCGCCCCACCTGGTGATCACCGGGGGCGACCCCCTGAAGCGTCCCGACCTGTGGGACCTCATCGGCGCGGCGGTGGAGCAGGGGTTCGGTGTCTCCCTGGCTCCCAGCGGGACGGTCCTGCTCACGCAGGAGGTCATTCGCCGCCTGGCCGCCTCGGGAATCCAGAGCATGTCGCTGTCCCTGGACGGGTCCACGGCCGACCGACACGACGCCTTCCGCGGGGTCCCCGGGTGCTTCGAGGTGACGCTGCAGGCGGCCCGCTGGGTGCGCTCAGCCGGCATCCCCCTGCAGATCAACACGCTGGTCACGGCGGAGACGCTGGACGACCTCCCGGACCTCTACGCCCTGCTGCGCGGCCTGGACATCATGCGCTGGAGCCTCTTCTTCCTCATTTCGGTGGGCCGCGGCCGGCTTCTGCGCGAGATCACGCCCGGGCAGTCGGAGCGGCTCTTCCACTGGCTGCTCGACCTCTCCCGGGAAGCTCCTTTCGCCATCAAGACCACGGAGGCCACCCACTACCGGCGCGTGGCCGTGGTCCGCATGCGGGCGGCGGGGATGGACGACGCGGCCATCGCCCGCACACCGGTGGGGCGCGGGTTCGGCGTGCGGGACGGCAACGGGATCATGTTCGTCTCCCACACCGGAGAGGTCTACCCCTCCGGGTTCCTGCCGCTGGCCGCCGGAAATGTGCGCGCGTCCAGCATCGTCGACATCTACCGGGCTTCGCCCCTCTTCGTCCGCCTGCGCGACGTGGATCTTCTCACGGGCAAGTGCGGCGCCTGCTCCTTCAAGGCCATCTGCGGCGGCTCCCGCGCCCGGGCCTACGCGTGGACCGGGGACGAGATGGGCAGCGACCCCCTCTGCCCCTACCAGCCGTGACCGGGACGACCAACGCGGAACTCTTCACCCGGGCGCAGCAGCTCTTCCCCGGAGGGGTGAACAGCCCGGTGCGGGCCTTCGGCGCGGTGGGAGGGACGCCGCGCTTCATCGCCCGCGGCTCCGGCGCCTACGTGTGGGACGCAGAGGGGCACCGCCTCCTGGACTTCATCGCCTCCTGGGGAGCGGTGATCCTGGGCCACGCCGCTCCCGAGGTGGTGGAAGCGGTCCAGGCGGCGGCCGCCCGCGGGACCAGCTTCGGAGCGCCCACCCCGGAGGAGGTCGAGCTGGGCGGCCTGATCCAGGCGGCCTTCCCCGCCATGGAGCGGCTGCGCTTCGTCAGCTCCGGCACCGAGGCCACCATGAGCGCCCTGCGGCTGGCCCGCGCCTTCACCGGACGGGAGAAGATCGTCAAGTTCGCAGGCTGCTACCACGGGCACGCCGACATGCTCCTGGTGCAGGCCGGTTCGGGCGTGACCACCCTGGGGCTGCCGGGCTCCGCCGGCGTGCCCGCCGCCGCGGTGCGGGACACGCTGGTTGTGCCCTACAACCATGTGGACGCCGTCGCCGCGCTCTTCCGCCAGCTCGGGGAGGAGGTTGCCGCGGTGATCGTGGAGCCGGTGGCCGCCAACATGGGCGTCGTCCCCCCGAACCCTGAGTTCCTGTCGGCGCTGCGCGACCTGACCGCCGCGCACGGTGCCCTGCTGATCTTCGACGAGGTGATCACCGGCTTCCGCGTGGCCTTCGGAGGGGCGCAGGCGCGCTACGGCGTCACCCCCGACCTGACCTGCCTGGGCAAGGTCATCGGCGGGGGGCTGCCCGTGGGTGCCTACGGTGGGCGGCGGGAGATCATGGAGCGCGTGGCCCCGCTGGGCCCTGTCTACCAGGCGGGCACCCTCTCGGGGAACCCTGTAGCCATGGCGGCGGGGGCGGCGGTGCTGCGCCGCCTGGCCGGCCCCGCCACCTACCGCACGCTGGAGGAGCGTGCCGCTTCCCTGGCCGACGGGCTGCGCGCCGCCCTTGTCGGGAGGGCCGCTGTGACCCAGGTGGGAGCCATGCTCACCGTCTTCTTTCGAGAGACCCCTCCGGCCGACCACGCCCAGGCCCTGGAGTGCGACACTGCGGCCTTCGCCCGCTTCTTCCACGCCATGCTGGCCCGGGGAATCCTCCTGCCCCCCTCCCAGTTCGAGGCGTGGTTCCTCACGCTGGCCCACGGCGAGGCGGAGGTGGAGGCGGCAGTGGCCGCGGCGCGGGAGGCAGCCTCGTGAACGACAGGTTCCTGCGGGCCTGCCGCAGCCAGCCCGCCGACGGGACTCCCGTGTGGTTCATGCGTCAGGCCGGACGGGCGCTCCCCGAGTACCGGGCGCTCCGTGAGCGCTACAGCATCGTGGAGATCACCCGGCACCCGGAGCTGTGCGCCGAGGTCACCCTGCAGCCCGTCCGCCGCCTGGGGGTGGACGCGGCCATTCTCTTCGCCGACATCACCCTGCCCCTGCCCGGGATGGGGGTGGAGGTGGAGCTTCGCGACGGGGTGGGACCGGTGGTGGCAGAGCCTCTGCAAACCGCCGCGGATGTGGAGCGGCTGCGGCCCTTCGACCCCTACGAGCACACCCCTGCCATCCTGGAGGCCGTCGCCCTGGTGCGCAGGGCCTCGCCCGTCCCCCTGATCGGTTTCGCCGGCGCGCCGTTCACTCTGGCCTCCTACCTCGTCGAGGGCGGTCCCTCGCGGCAGTTCCTGAAGGTGAAGGCGATGATCCACGGCGCCCCCGAGGTCTGGCACCGGCTGATGGAGCGGCTCACGGACGCCGCGGTGGCCTTCCTCAGGGCGCAGGTGGCATCCGGGGCGCAGGCGCTGCAGGTCTTCGACTCGTGGGTGGGCTGCCTGGGCCCTTGTGACTACCGGAGCGCGGTGCTGCCCCACATGCGCCGCCTCTTCGCCGCGCTGCCCCAGGTGCCGGCGATCCACTTCGGCACGGGTACGGCGGGCCTGCTGGAGCTGATGGCGGAGGCGGGTGGCGACGTCATCGGTGTGGACTGGCGCGTGGCGCTGGATGCGGCCTGGGCGCGCATAGCCCCCCGGGGAATCCAGGGGAACCTCGACCCTGCGGTGGCGGCCGGGCCGTTCGAGGTGGTCCGGGAGCAGGCGACGGCCATCCTCCGCGCCGCCGCCGGTCGCCCCGGGCACATCTTCAACCTGGGGCACGGGGTGCTGCCGCACACGCCGGTGGACAACCTGCGGCGGCTGGTCGACCTGGTGCATGCGGGGGTGGGCGTGACGCCGTGAGCGAGGCGGTCCTGCTCATGGCCTACGGCTCCCCGGCCAGCCTCGAGGAGGTGGAGTCCTACTACACCCACATCCGGGGAGGTCGTCCGCCCTCCGCCGAACTGCTGGCCGAGCTGGTGGAGCGCTACCGGGCCATCGGCGGAAGGTCGCCGCTGCCGGAGATCACCCGCCGCCAGGCGGCGGCGCTGGAGGCGGCGCTGGCCGCGCGGGGGTGCGCCGTGCAGGTGTGCGTGGGTATGAGGCACGCGCCCCCCTTCATCGGCGACGTCGTCCGGGAGATGGCTGCCACCGGGATCAGGCGCGCGGTGGGTCTGGCCCTGGCTCCCCACTACTCCCGGCTGAGCGTGGGGGCGTACGTCGAAGCGGCCGAGCAGGCGCGGCCCCCGGGGCTGGCCCTCACCTTCATCCCGAGCTGGGGCGATCACCCCGGATTCCTGGCCGCCGTCGCCGCCCGCCTGCGTGCGGCGGCGCAGCGCTTCACCGCAGCCCCTTATGTGGTGTTCACGGCGCACTCCCTCCCCGAGCGCATCCGTATCTGGGACGATCCCTATCCGGAGGAAGTCAGCCGCAGCGCCGCCGGGGCGGCCCGCCTTGCCGGCCTGCGGCGGTGGGCGGTCGCCTACCAGAGCGCGGGCCGGACGCCGGAGCCCTGGCTTGGCCCCGACCTGGTCTCGACGCTGGGCCGGCTGCGCACAGAGGGCGAGCGGGAGATCCTGATCTGTCCCATCGGCTTCGTCGCCGACCACCTGGAGGTCCTCTACGACATCGACGTGGAGGCGCAGGAAGTGGCGGCGCGGCTGGGGCTGCGGCTGGAGCGCACCGCCATGCCCAACGACTCCCCCGACTTCATCGCCGCCCTGGCCGACCTGGTCTCACCTCGCCTGGGGGCGCGCGTGCCGTGAGGGTCGCAGTAGTCGGCGGGGGCATCACCGGTCTGGCGGCGGCCTACGGGCTTGCGCGGCCCGGGGGGCGGCGCGGGGCGGAAGTGACGCTCTACGAACAGGCTCCGCGGCTGGGCGGCAAGATCCTCACCGAGCGCATAGACGGCTTCCTCCTGGAGGCGGGGCCGGACTCCTTCCTTACCAGCAAGCCCGAGGCGGTGGCTCTCTCTCGGGCGCTGGGGCTGGGAGAGGAACTGGTGGGCACCGGACCCGACCGCACCGTCTACGTGCTGTCCCGCGGACGCCTCCACCCGCTCCCCGAGGGGCTGGCGCTCGTCGCCCCCACGAAGGTCCTTCCCTTCCTGCGCAGCGGGCTGTTCACATGGCCCGAGAAGGCGCGCATCGGCGCAGAGCTACTCCTCCCGCCGCGGACGGCGGACGGCGACGAGAGCCTGGGCGCCTTCGTCCGCCGCCGTCTCGGTCGGGCCGCCCTGGACCGCATCGCCGCGCCGCTGTTGGCCGGCATCTACGCCGGGGACGCCGAGCAGCTGAGCCTGGAGGCGACGTTTCCACTGCTGCGGGACCTGGAGCGGCGGCACGGCTCGGTGATCGCCGGCATGCTGGCCCGCCGACGCACGGCGGCGGATACCGACGCGCGCCTCTCTCTGTTTGCGACGCTGCGGGGGGGACTGGACCGGCTGGTGGAGCGGCTGGTTGCCGCTCTGGAGGGGGTGGAGGTGCGCACCGGATCCGGGGTGGAGGCGATCGCCCGCCAAGGGTCGGGATACCTGCTCCACCTCACCACAGGAGATCGGGCGGGGGCCGATGCGGTGATCCTGACCACTCCGGCGTTCGTCGCCGCCTCCCTGCTGCAGTCCCTGGCGCCCGAGGCCGCCTCTCTGCTGCGGCAGATCCCGTACGCATCCACGGCCACCGTCTCTCTGGCGTTCCGGGAGGGCGATCTCCCCCTGCTGCGGGGGCATGGGTTCGTGGTGGCGCGCGGCGAGGGGCGGCGGATCACGGCCTGCACCTGGGCCTCGGCCAAGTGGCCGGACCGTGCACCGCCGGGTTTCGCCCTGCTGCGGGCCTATGTGGGCAGCGCCGGCGACGCCGCGGTCCTGGAGCAGAGCGACGAGGAGATCCTCCGGGTGGTGGGCGAGGAGCTGCACGCAGCCATGGGGATCACAGCTTCGCCCGTCCTGTGGCGCATCGTCCGCTGGCCGGCCTCGATGCCCCAGTACACCGTCGGCCACCTGGAGCGTCTGGCGGCGGCGGAGGCGGCGCTGGCTCGCTTCCCCGGGCTTTACATGGCCGGCGCCGCCTACCGTGGGATCGGCCTGCCCGACTGCATCAGGCAGGGGCTGAGGGCCGCAGCCATGGTGGCTGGCAAGCGGCTGGATGACGTAGACCGGAGCTGGTCGGGCAGTTGCGGGTGAGAGAGCGTGCGGTCCATGGCGTGTTAGGCTGGCGCAGACGGGTTGTCAGGCCGGTCAGCCTAAGCACGAGTCAGGGCGAGATGCGAGTCGATTATGGCCAGGGAAAGGAGGACCTTACGTCATCGTTAGAAGAGAACCAGGCGTTGGTACGGCGGTTCTACGAGGAGATCGACAAGGGGAACATCGACGCGATGGACGAGTTAGTTGCCGAGGACTACATCAACCACGATCCGCCTCCGTTTCCTGGCCTGGCGGCTGGCCGTGCCGGTTTGAAGCAAGCATTCGCAATGTTCTGGAAGGTTAAGCCTGGCCGCCACATTATCGAAGACCTGGTCGCTGAAGGCGACAAGGTCGTAACCCGGCTGAGGGCGGTGGGCAAGCATGAGGGTGAGTTGGCCAAGCTTCCGAGAACTGACTCCATTCAAGAGCTTGCTGCGTTCTGGCAGAGTCACGACGTGACCGACTTCGAGGACTAACTCGAGAAAGCGCGGCGGCCGGTGTTTCAGCGAGCCCACGTTGTCCGTGTTGCGCTGACCAGAGATGAGCACGAAGCAATCAGGCATGCGGCGACCACTCGCGTCATCGACTAAGGGAGAGTATGTTCTCGATCCGCCTGGCCGCAAACAGTGATGTTGACTCCATCTGTGAGTTTGACCATATCGCTCAGCAAGACAAGCAGCCCTCCACCAATCTATCGAACTTGCCCATGCAGTCACTCTTAGCGAAATTGGGCTACACCTTGAGTGGCGTGATTCATCATCTTGATGAAGATGATCCAGAGTTGGTGTACGTCAAATGCCTCAAACAGAACGCTGGCTAACAAGCCCATGCACTCGACCGCTGCGCGCTCCTGGCGGTGATGCGCCGCCGTTAGGCCCTTTCAGGATTAGCCGTTGAACTTGAGGAAGTTTATGAGCCAAAGTAATTTTCTCTTGATTTTTTCAACGAACTATATCCAACTGGCATATGTGGCTTTTCTTCCTGTGTTTGTGCCGTTGCTTGCATGGAGCGAGCGCAGCCGGAACAGCATTGAGAGGAGAGGATGCGATGCCCCACTCTGTGATCGAGATAAACGAATTGGTCAAGAAGTACGGTGACCGGGTCGCTGTCAACGGAGTAAGTTTCTGCGTCCATGAAGGAGAGGTCATCGGGTTGCTGGGACCCAACGGAGCGGGCAAGACAACCACCATTTCTATCCTGGCTACGTTGCTCCCTCCGGATCAGGGGCAGATATCTATCAGCGGATACGACCTGGTGCGAGAGGCAGATCAGATCAAGCCGCTGATTGGCTTCGTCCCCCAGGAACTGGCCCTCTACCCGACCCTCAACGCCTGGGACAATCTGGCCTTCTTCGGCCGCATCTACGGCCTGGGGGGGAGGGCCCTTAAGGAGCGTATTGCCGCTGTGCTGGACCTGGTTGGGTTGCGGGATCGCGCCGGGGACGCCGTGCGCACCTTCTCCGGCGGGATGAAGCGCCGTTTGAACATCGCTGCCGGCCTGATCCATGGGCCGCGCATCCTTTTCCTGGATGAGCCCACCGTGGGTGTGGACCCTCAATCGCGCAACTTCATCTTCGAGCATGTCGAGCGGCTGAAGGCCGCGGGGATGACCATCCTCTATACCACCCACTACATGGAGGAGGCCGAACGCCTCTGTGACCGGGTGGCCATTATGGACGAAGGGCGCATCCTGGCCCTGGACACCACGAAGGCGCTGATCGGCCTGCTAGGCGGCGGGATCATCTATGTTGGGTTGACGGCTGGCGCTATCGAGATGTTGTCCCCCCTCATCCGTGCTTTGCCCCATGTGCGGGCCATTTCCACCCAGGAAGGCCAGCTTAAGGTCGAAACGAGCGATGCCCATCTGGCCCTGCTGGAATTGATAGAACTGTGCAACTCCCGTGATGCGTCTATCCTCTCTCTGGAGGTGCTGAAACCGAACCTTGAGAGTGTCTTTCTGCACTTGACGGGCAAGCGCTTGCGCGATTAAGAGGTGTAGCATGCTGAACCAGATTCTGGCCTTAGCCTGGAAAGACCTCAAGATCTTTTTCAAGGATCCGGGGGCAGTAGCGCTGATCTTTCTCCAGCCTTTCATGTTCATCGTGGTGATGAGTTATGCCCTGGGCGGCCTGTTCGAGCCCGGTGAGGATCTGATCGAACTCCTCGCCGTCAACCAGGACCGTGGGGCGCAGGCAGCAGCCGTTCTCCGACAACTGGACAACATGGAAGCCTTTCAGGTGGAAATGACCTGGAAAGGCCAACCTTTGACCCGGGAGATGGCAGAGAAGCTGATCGTCGAGGAAAAACGCAGCCTGGCCCTGGTTTTTCCACCTGACTTCTCTGAGGTTCTGGAGCAAGACCCGGCCGCAGCAGATCGGCATTCAACCAAGATCTTGGTCATCGTGGACCCGGCCACCTCCAGCCAGTTCGTCGAGCCGATCCTGGGGACCCTGCAGGGCCTTATTGAGCGGGCCACCTATACGGCAATGATATCGAAAGGATTGGACTACCTCTTCGAGAGGCTGGCCCCCCAGACACCCGCCGAGCAGCGCGAGACGTTCAAAGCCCAGGCGCGGGAGGCCATGTCCGGCGGTCTGTTGGGTGGAAGGGAACCGGTCGTCACCGTGGAGCGGACGACTCCCGCGGGGATGCAGGTGGAAAGGTACCCGGACACCTTCCAGCAGAATGTCCCCGGCTACACCATCTACGGCATCTTCTGGATCGTGAGCCTGCTGGCCGGCTCGGTCCTGCAGGAAAGACGGGAGGGGACCTTCCGCAGACTGCTGGTCGCTCCGATGAACCGGGCGGTGATGCTGGCTGGGAAACTGGTGCCGTACTACGCAATCAACCTGATCCAACTTGCCGTCATGCTGGGGGCGTCCAGCCTGTTGTTCGGGATGAGCCTGGGCTACTCGCCGGCCGGCCTGACGGCCGTGAGCCTGGCCGCAGCGGCTACGGCCACCGGGCTGGGGGTGTTGGTCTCAGCGCTGGCTCGCACTGAGGCCCAGGTAGGTGGCCTTACTGTGCTCTTGCTTCTGACCCTCTCTGCCCTGGGTGGCTGTTTCGTCCCACGCTTTATCATGCCAGGCTGGCTGAGAGCAATCGGTCTCGTGACGCCCCACGCCTGGGCACTGGATGCCTATCAGGATTTGCTGGTGCGAGGGTACGGGCTGTTGGCGGTGTTGCCCAAGGTCGGGGTTCTAGCCGCTTTTGCGGTGGTCTTCTTCGGCATCGGTGTGTGGCGGTTTCGCTTTGAATGAGGTAGCCGCTACTGTAGAACGTGTCCAGGCAGACCAGCTCGCCCGGCTGCTTGGCGGCCAGGTGTGGTGGCCGCCCGCGCTGGGCCCATGCCAGGACTCGGCGGGCCCGCTCCGTCAGCAACCCCGCATGGCGCTGTGGACTTCCAGCACCGCCGGGCACTGCGCTCAACCCGACACGGCTTCGCCGTGCGGGCTGGCGCCGACGATGGGCAGCAGCCGCCCCGCTACGTGAAGACACTCCGGTCGCGATTATCAGGAATCGCGAGAAGCCGGTGAAGGAGGTTGTGCGATGAACTCGCATTTTCTGGCCCAGGCCAAACAAGCCCTCCGCAGCTCGATGCTGACAAGATCCTGTCCGCCTACGCCGATGACTTTGAATTCGAGCACATCCCTTCCGAGGAGAAGATCCTGGACAAGCAGGCACTGAGAACCTACTTCCAGCGGCTTTTCAGCCTTCCTGACGTAACCTTCTCCGATATTGCCGTGCACGAGGGCGCCGACTTTGCAGCGATTGAGTGGACTTGGTCGGGTACGAATCGTTCCACCGGCGAGCCATACCGAGTTAGGGGAGCGTCCATAGTCGAGCTAAGCGGAGGGAAGATTGCGCGAGAGCGCCTCTACTACGATCCTAGGCCCGCTCTCACCTGACCAGCAGCACCCCTTCCCAGCTCGCACTTGGCTGCTGCCCAACACCTCGCTGCAGCTGACCCGGCCAGCGGGGGAAATGCCGGCGTGTCTTGCCTGCGAAAATGCGCGATAATGGTTGAGCCGTCGCCTGAGCCGGGCAGCTGAGCTCGCAACCGTTAGGGCGGCTCATGGGAGATGCGTTCTTGCAGTACCATCGTGGCCGCAGTCCTATGGCGTAAGGAGGTGTTCCATGTGGATCCTGGTTCTCATCCTGCTACTCCTGGGTGTGCAACTCAATCTCACGGCCCTCGTCCCGCTTCAGCCGAATAATCCCCCACCGCCCTGGTGGGTCGGCGGAAGGCTGATCTGGCCTTTCGCAGTCGAGACACGCACGCTCATCCCGAAGGGGGACTTGCTCAACACTCTCACACCCGTCCTGGGGATTGTCGCGGCGGCCGGTTTCCTCATGGCTGCGGGCGCCCTTTTGCGGTAGGTCGTTCCGTCGCAGTGGTTTGCCTGGCTAATCGTCGCCGCAGCCGTGGCCTCTATCGCCCTCCAGGTTGTCTGGTTCTCTGGGTGGGCGATCCTTCCACTCATCATCGATGCGGCGCTTCTGTGGGCTGTTTTCGCTCAGCACATCACAGTTGCGAGCCTTCGCGGCTAAGCGCCAGACATGATGCTGGTCCCGGGTCAGAACTGGTACGGTAAATCGATTCAGCGGTGTGGTTGCAGGTCAGATCCCTTGTAAGGAGGTAGAGCCCGGTGGATCGGTCTACTCATCATCGAGAAAACCCGCCGGAGACCGTTGGAACAGCAAACCGCTCTTCGAGACCGTTCTTAACGCAGCATGCCTTGCCCTCGAGGGCATTCGGAGTCGCCTCGCTGGCTCTCTCGCTTTTTGGCTTTGCTGCTGGCACCTCTACATATGCCCGCTGGCTATTCGTGGCTACGGCACACTACCAGTGAGTCCGCTGCACAAGGGGTCGCCGGTGCCTGGCTTGCTCGGCTTGGTTTTTAATCTTCGGATTGACGATAGTTTGGCTCTCCATTCTGCTGCGAGATCAGTGTTGGTTCAGGATGAATTAGGTCTGGTGGCAGCCTTCGTCGGCACTCTGTTCATCTCCTGGGGCTGGACGGTGGCTGATCCCATCGCTGTCATCGTGGTAGCCACGATCATCGCCGTCACCGCCATCGGCCTGTTCCGCGAGAATCTCTGCCATCCATCAGGGCGCAGATTTGGGATATTGCATCATTCGTGTCGATGCGGAAGATAGCGAGCAATCGGCGAGAGGAGGAAATCCATGCTGTCCGGCCTAGTTGCGGGTGTTCTGGCAGGTGTTGTCATTTTCGTCTTGTTTCTACTCTCTGACGTGCTCTTCTTCTCGAAGCATGGCGAGTTCAAAGCCGCCAGGCATTACGAAAGAACGCGAGACGAGCGATGGTCCTCTTGGCAATTGCCGTCGTCCACCTGGGCATATTGGGCGTCATATTCGCTCTCTTTGGGGAAGGGATACCGGGTGTCACGCCGGTTGTAAAAGGGCTGGTATTTGGCTTTGCCGCCGCCCTGATCATGTCTCGACAGAGCGTGGAAGCCCTTTTCTTTTTCACTGAGGAGTACGTCCCCAATCGGTGTGGATACTATTGGTTGATCGAGTATTTGGTTGGATACACGTTGGCTGGAGGCCTGATTGGGGTTCTGTACAACAGCCTCTGATAGCCTCTGTCGTCAGACGGGAGAACAAACATCCCGATGAAGTCGGCGGCAGCTTTGCCGGGCTCAGCCCCTGCGAGTTATCGTGCGCATTGCGCGGCTGGCGGCACTACCAGGGCTTTCGCACAGAGGGTAGAATAGGACAAGCGGTGGGCGAGACGGCGAGGCGGTGCGGCAGCCTCCGCTCATCGAGATTGAGGAAAGGCCGCCTGAGGTGGCTCGATCATGCCGTTCAGTGTGAGGGACCTCCACGATCTTATTCGGCTGCTGGAGCAGCGTCCGGAGTGGCGGACGGAATTGCGCCGCCTCCTGCTGACGGAGGAGATTCTATCTCTTCCCCAGGTGGTTCGCGAGCTGGCTCAAGAAGTCAGGCTCTTGGCGGAGGCCCAGAGGCGGACGGAGCAGCGGTTGGAGGAGTTGGCTGCGGCCCAGAGGCGGACGGAGCAGCGGTTGGAGGAGTTGGCTGCGGCCCAGAGGCGGACGGAGCAGCGGTTGGAGCAGCTCGCCGTCGCCCAGCGGGAGACAGAGCAGACCGTGCGGGCCCTGGTCCGCGACGTCGCCGGTCTCAAGGGGGAGAGCCTGGAACGCCGCTACCGTGAGCGAGCTGCTTCCTACTTCCAGCGAGTCCTCCGCCGCATCCGCATCGTCGACCACCAACAGCTGGGCCTGCTCCTCGACGACGCCGTGGACAGCAGCCGCCTCACGCCCGAGGAGCGTGCGGACCTGCTGGAGGCCGACGTGGTACTCATGGGGCTGCTGGACGGCCAGGAAGTCTACCTGGTGGCTGAGGTCTCCGGGGTTGTCATGGCCCACGATGTCCGCCGCGCCCGGCGCCGGGCGGCCATACTCGAGAAGGCTACGGGGCAGCGTGCCATCCCCGCAGTCGCCGGGGAGCGCGTGCTTGACGACCGCGAGACACAAGAGGAAGCCGCAGGTGTCTGGAAAGTTCTGGACGGCCGATCCGAGCCGCCGGCGGCGTAGACACTCCCCACCGTCACTTCCGTCCCTTCAGCTTCGAGTCGGCCTCGATTCCTGATCGCATGGCAACGCGCGCCGGCAAGCGTCAGTGGGAGGGGCCGCTTCCGCAGCGCTGCAGGCTGTGCGGCCTCTCCTCTCCCTTGGTCGCCGCCCACCTGGCCGTCTGCGGCCCCTGCATCCGCGCCAGGCCCGATGAAGCGCGGCAGGTGGCCGCGGCGGCGCACGCCGCGGTGCGCCGCGCCTTCCGCATGCCGCTGGCTCCACCGCGCGCGGCGGGCGGGGTGCGCTGCGGGCTGTGCCTGCACGGCTGCGTCATCGGGGAGGGGGAGACCGGCTACTGCGGGCTGCGCACCGTGCGCGGGGGGCGGCTGGTGCACCTGGCCGGAGTCCCGGGGCGCGGCCTGCTGCACTGGTACCGCGATCCGCTGCCCACCAACTGCGTGGCCATGTGGGCCTGCGCCGGGCGGACGCGGCGGCAGGGGCACAACCTCGCCGTCTTCTACGGTAGCTGCACCCTGAACTGCCTCTTCTGCCAGAACTGGCACTACCGGGAGCTGCTGCCCACCCCCGCAGAGGCGGCGGCCACCCCAGGCGGGGCCGCGGAGGTGGCGCCTGCGCTGCGGCGGCGGGCCACCAGCGCCGTGGAACTGGCCGCGGCGGCGAACGCACAGACGTTCTGCGTCTGCTATTTCGGTGGCGACCCCGCCTCCCAGATGCCGCACGCCCTGGCCTCAGCAGCCCTGCTGGCCGCGCGGGGCGTCACAGTCTGCTGGGAGAGCGCGGGCACCTCCAGCCCCGGCCTGCTGGAGCGGGCGGTGGAGCTCTCCCTGCGCAGCGGTGGCACGGTGAAGTTCGACCTGAAGGCCTTTGACGAGACCCTGCATGTGGCGCTGACCGGCCACACCAACCGCCAGACGCTGGCCAACTTTGCCCGCGCCGCCCGCCGCTTCGCCGAGCGGCCCGACCCGCCGCTGGTGGCGGCCAGCACCTTGCTGGTGCCCGGCTACGTGGACGCGAAGGAGGTGGGGCGCATCGCCCGCTTCATCGCCACCTTCAGCCGCGACATCCCCTACGCGCTGCTGGGATTCGCCCCCAACTTCTACATGCCAGACCTACCCTGCACCTCGGTGCGCCATGCGCAGGAGGCGGCCGACGCGGCGCGTGACGCCGGCCTGACCAACGTGCGCATCGGCAACCGGCACCTGCTGTCGCAGGATTACTGAGCCGGTGGAGGCGCCGGGGGCCCGGTGGGGCTGGAGCAGATCCACGGCCGTCCCGCCGCCTACCGCGCGCCGTGGAGGCGGCGCAGGCAGACAGCCAGGTTGGCCACCAGGCTGCGGCGGCTGGTGACCACGAAGGACGGCCAGCCCCCGCCGAGCTCGTAGACCCCCGGGGTCGCCCGGATTACCGGGTGCGGGCCGGTCTCCCCGCGCAGCAGCCGCACCAGGTTGTCGATGATGTTGCGCTCGATGCGCAGGGTGGTATCCACCAGGAGGATGGTGAAGTCGGGGCTGAGGCGGCGGGTGCGCTCGAGGTAGCGGGTCAGGGCGTCCGCCGAGATGTTGTACGGCGGGCTGCCCTTGCACTCCACGTAGCCCAGTCGGCCGTCCAGCACCACCAGGACGTCAAAGTCCCCGCCGCGCTCCAGGCCGCGGACCCGCACGTCCCAGGCCGCCGGTGCCGCGAACTCCCGGACAAACACCTGGGCGACGAACCATTCCAGCGTCTCCCCGAATGTCTTCGCCTCCTCCGCCACCAGTTCGACCCCTCTCCCCCGGCGGCGGAGCAGGCCGTACTGCACCAGCCGGTCCAGGGTGGCGGCGGTGCGAGGGCCCCAGCGCGCCACCAGCTGGCGCACGTCGGCGGCACCGAGCCTCCGCCGCTCGGCCGTCTCCTGGAGGATGCGACGGAAGTGGTAGTGGCGGAGATCGGCGTAGAAGCCGTCGACACGGGCGGGTGCCGCGGGCCGGGGGAGGAGCACCCGCTGCAGCGAGGAGTGGACCGCCGGCGCCCAGCCGCGGTGGCGCAGGGTGGCTTCGACCGAAGGCAAGAAAGGCGTCGGGCGCTGCTCTAGGGCATCCACCCGCTTCTCCAGCCCGTCCAGGCGCTCCCGCAGCCCGCGGAGGATGGAGGCCATCTCAGGCTCGGGGAGACGCATCACGGCCGTCGCTGCGGTACCTCCGACTGTAGGCTTCTAGGCGCAGAGGTCCGTCCCTACCGGCCGCCGGGTGCACCGACCGCCCCGCCGGGACGGTGCGGCGCAAAGACCGGCAGGCGCCTGGCGATCCAGCCGTAGGCCGCCACCCCCGCTGCGATGCTGGCCAGGCTGATGTAGACCTCCATCCAGGAGGGGATGTACCGGGCGTGGCTGCCGGCCAGCATGCCGGTGATGGAGACGTTGAGCCGGTTCAGCACCACGCCCAGGACTACCAGACCGGCAGCGGCGAGCAGGGCGCGCGCCGTGCGCCCGCCGTTCCCCGCCAGCAGCGCCATGGGCACCAGTACCCCCAGGACCACCTCCAGGCCGAAGAAGACGCTCTCCACCGACGGGACGAGCAGATACGCCCAGGCGCCGCGCACCGTCATGTCGACCACCTTCAGCCCCAGATAGATGGAGAGCACCACGAAGGTGGTCCGTCCCAGATCCCGCAGCAGGGAGAACTCCAGCGCGCGACCAAAGGCACGGGCGCTGAGGGCGGATTCCACCACGACCATTGCCAGCCCGACGGCGAGGGCCGAAACGAAGAAGAGCAGGGGGAGCAAGGGCGTGTACCACAGGGGGTGGAGCTTGCCCGGCACGATGAGGAATAGTGTTCCCAGGGAGGACTGGTGCAGGGTGGAGAGGATCACGCCGGCGACCACAAGGGGCGGCATCGCCAGCCGGGTGAGGTGCAGCAGAGTCGTCCGACCCAGGCGCTCCAGGACCATCTGCCCGAACTCCAGGGCCAGCACCAGCGTGTAGAGCATCACGCACCAGGCCACCTCGAACATCACCGAGTGCGGGTTCCACATGATCAACGGGTGCCAGATGCGGTAGGGGCGCCCCAGGTCCAGCAGGAGGCTGACGACGACCAGCAGGTAGCCGAGGAATCCGGTGACGATGGCCGGCCGCAGCAGGGGGCGATACCGCTCCAGGTGCATCACGTACACCGCGGCGGCGATGGTGAATCCCCCGGCAGCCAGGGCCACGCCACAGAGCACGTCGAATCCGACCCACAGCCCCCAGGGGAAGCGGTCGGAGAGGTTGGTCACGGCGCCCAGGCCGAGGGTAAAGCGGACGACGACGATGGCCAGGGCCCCCAGCAGCAGGGCCGAGGAGAGGATGCGGACGGCAGAGCGCCGGCGCCTCACCGTGGCGGCTCCTCCCCGGTGGGCTGCTCGTTGCGCCGGCGGGCGAGGGCCTCGATGGCGGTGAGGAGGGCCCCCAGCGTCATGACCACTGCCGGGAGCTTGCCCAGGACGCGCCAGGTGTACGCGGGAAGGGGCTCGCGCACCACCACCGGGAAGCCGAGCTCCTCGAACGGCACGTCGGAGATGTAGAGGACGGACGTGCCGCCCGCCTCCTCCGCCCCGAAGATGGCCGGCACGTAGCGGGGGTCTGCGCCGATCCGCCGGGCCGCCTCCGCCAGCAGGGCGGGGCGCGGGCCAGACTGCAGAGCCCCCACCGGGCAGGCCTCCACGCAGGCGGGGAGCTCCCCCCGCTGCTGCCGCTCCGCGCACATGTTGCACTTGGTAATCCGGGGAAGCGGGCTGCGCCATTCGAAGCGGGGCACCTGGAAGGGGCAGGCCACCATGCAGTAGCGGCAGCCGATGCAGCGGCTGGCGTCGTAGGTGACGGGCCCCTCCGGGGTCTTGCGCAGCGCGGCCACCGGGCAGGCCGAGGCGCATGCCGGCGTCAGGCAGTGCATGCACTGGACCTTGAACGTCCGCCGGCCGGCTCCCTCATCCCCCAGGCTGAGGTGTGGACGGGGCCTTCGCAGCGGCGCCGTCCGCACATAGGTCCATGCTGTGGGGCTCAGGTCCTGCGCCTCGCCCCGGGCGAACTGGTGATAGGCCTTGCAGGCGGCCTCGCAGGAGCGGCAGCCGATGCAGCGGGCTATGTCGACGAGGATCGCTCCCCCTGCGGCCGCCGTCGCCCGGCCGGTCCGGGCCGCGACGGGTCGTGCGGCGGAGAGCACCGTCACTCCGGCGCCTGCCGCTGCCGCCAGCTGCAGGAACTGGCGCCTGCTCAGCCGCGAAGCCATGGCCCTAGCGCCAGGCCCCTACCAGCGCCGACACAAAGAACACCGAGAGGCCCAGCACGATCACTCCCAGGACGATGCCGGAGACGGCCTCGTCGAACCCGCACAGGCCGCCGCGGCTGCGCGCCACCCTGGACAAACCCAGGACGCCGGCCCCCACCGCCGTCAGTGCCAGCGCACAGTTCACGCCCGGCAGCCAGCACAGCCGAAGGGCCATCAGCCCCAGGACGAAGCTGAGGGCGGCGGCAGGGCAGACCGGGCGGTCGGACGCTCCGGCAGAGTTTGGCAGCCCTGGATGCCGGGGCAAGATGGACGTCATGGACCCCACCCCCCTCCCACGCTAGGCGCGGGGCGTGGTGGCCGCATCCAGCAAGCTCCCTACTGCCCGGGGGAGAAGATCCCGAAGCGCGGGTGAGTTTCTCCCACTCCCGATCCCGTCAAGGTGCGCACGGCAGCCGGCGGCCTGCCGGAGAGGCCCGGGCTGCCAGCCGGCCGGGCCGTGGTCACCCGCTGGCCCGATAGGACGATAAGGTCCTAGTCCCTGCCGGGGGTCGGGAATACAGCGGCCGCGCCCTTTTCCCGGCACGCCTGCGTAGGGCGTTTCAACTGCGTGCCCGATGCCGCCCGCGGCCGTCCGCACCTACCATGGAACCGGAGATGCATCTGTCGAGGACGGTGCCCGATGCCTGACGCGGTCGCGGCCGGGGGGCCGGAGTCTGTAGTGGAGCCGGCGCTGGCAAATCTGCTGGCGACTCCTGAGGGGCGGAGAATTCTCACGTGCATTCAGTGCGGCCTCTGCGCGGGGACCTGTCCCTACGGAGAGGTTATGGACTACCCGCCGCGGCGGATCATCGGGCTGCTGCGCGCGGGGATGTTGGGGGAGGCCCTTTCCAGCGACAGCATGCTCGCCTGCGTCGCCTGCTATGCCTGCATGGCCAAGTGCCCGCGGGGCATCAGGCTGACCGAGGTCCTCCTGCCCCTGGTCAAGGAGGAGGTCTTCCTCCGCCTGCCCGACGTGCCGGCAGAGCTGCGGCGCGCCCTGGACAACACCCTGCGCTACGGCAATCCCCTGGGACTTCCCCCGCGGCGCCGGGCCGAATGGGTGAAGAGCGCGGAGGTGCCCGTGCCCTTCATGGCGGAGGCGTTGCGGCCGGTGGACGTCCTCTGGTTCGTGGAGTGCTACCCGTCCTACACACCCCGCGGTCAGGACGTCAGCCGCGCCACCGCCAGGGTCTTCCACGCCCTGGGCATCGACTTTGCCGTTCTCGCCCACGAGGAGAAGTGCGCCGGAGAATGTTCGCGTCTGGTGGGCGAAGCGGGCCTCTTCGGCACCCTGACCGACTACAACATGGCCGTGCTGCAGAAGTACCGCTTTGGCAGCCTGGTCACCGGCGACCCGCACGCCTACGACGCCTTCAAGTACCAGTACCCAGCCTTGGGTTTTGCCCTCCCGGTTGAGCACACGGTCCCCTTCCTGGCCCGCCACCTGGAGCGCCTCAAGCCGCTGCTGAGACGACGGCTGGACTATGCCGTTACCTATCACGACAGCTGCTGCCTGGGCCGGCACAACGGCTACTACGACCAGCCGCGGCAGCTCCTGGCGGCGATCCCCGGGTTGCGGCTCGTGGAGATGGTGCACAACCGGTTGAACACGGTCTGCTGCGGCGGTGGGGGCGGGGGCATGTGGCTGGACGCCTACTACAAGGCCAAGGGGTACGAGCGGCTGTCGGAGCGGCGGGTGCAGGAGGCGGTGGCCACGGGCGCGGACGTGCTGGCCATCTCCTGCCCCTACGAGATCGCCCGCTTCGAGGACGCGCTGAAGGTGCTGGGCTACGAGAAGCAGATGGTCGTGCGCGATGTGGTGGAGCTGCTGGCCGAAGCCCTGGCGTAGCCCCGTCGCCACGCCGTCTGCGGCGGGAGGGTCGGAAGGACGACCGGCGTGAGTACCGTGCATGAGCTTCTCCACCAGGCGGGCGTGCGGCCGCTGCTCCCTGTCAGGCGGTTGTGGCTGGCCGTAGCGGCCCCGCGGCGGCCGTCCATCGGTGCCAAGCTGGTCCTCAGCTACCTGCTGATCATCGTCATCGCCGTGATCGTTTTCATCGTGGTGGGGACGCAGTTGGTCGGCCGCCTGATTCTCTCCGAGGCGCAGACCTCGGTGACCAACGCCCTGAACACGGCGCGGGAGATCCTCTACGACCGGCTGGACGACGTGCACGACGTGGTCCGCCTGACCGCGGACCGCTTCTTCCTGAGGGACGCCCTGCAGAGCGGACGGATCGAGGGGGCGGCCGCGGAGCTGGCCCGCGTCGCCCGCAGTGAGGGGCTGGACTTTCTAACGGTGACCGACGCCGCCGGCAGGGTCCTGCTGCGGACCAGCAACCCCGGGGTGACCGGAGACTACCGTAACCACGACCCGCTGCTGGCCGCGGCGCGGGAGCGGAAGGTGGCTGTGGCCGCGGTGAGCGTCATGGCCGGAGCCGACCTGCGCCTGGAGTCGCCGCTATTGGCGGACCGCGCCTACATCCGCTTCGTCCCCACGCCCAGGGCGCGGCCGCGTCCGGAGACCGAGGAGACCGCCGGAATGGTGCTGCAGACGGTGGCGCCCATCCTGGATGCGCGCGGCGGCCTTCTCGGCTTTCTCTACGGCGGCGTGTTGCTGAACCGCAACTACGAGATCGTGGACAAGGTGAAGGAGACGGTTTTCCAGGGCCTGCGCTACGGAGGGCGGGACGTGGGCACCGCCACCATCTTCCTGGACGACCTGCGCATCGCCACCAACGTGCCCAACAGCGACGGCAGCCGCGCCGTGGGCACGCGCATCGCCGCCGACGTCTATCGTCGAGTGGTGGAGGAGGGGCGGCGGTGGACCAGCCGCGCTTTCGTGGTGAACAGCTGGTACATCGCGGCCTACGAACCCATCCGCGCCCTGGACGACCGCATCATCGGGATCCTCTATGTGGGCGTGCTGGAGGGGAAGTACGTGGCCATCCGGCGGCGGACCGTCGCCGCCTTCATGGCCATCAGCCTGGCGGGCGGGCTGCTCTCCATGGCCGTCTCCTACTACATCTCCCGCCGCGTCTCCGCCGGGATCGGGCGGATGACGCAGGCCGCTCGGGAGATGGCCCGGGGAAAGCTGGATGTGCGGGTGGAGGTGCACAGCAACGACGAGCTGCAGGAGCTGGCGGAGGCCTTCAACGCCATGGCCGCCTCCCTGCAGCAGCGCGACACCCAGTTGCGGGAGTACGCGCAAAGCCGCATCCGGGAGTCCGAGCGGCTGGCCATCACCGGGCAGCTGGCCGCCAGCGTGGCGCACGAGCTGAACAACCCTCTGCAGGGGATCCTGGCCTACGCGCACATGCTGTTGGAGAGGGTGCCGCCGGATGACCCGCTGCGGCCGGCGCTGCAGAAGATCGCCGCCCAGGCAGACCGCAGCCGTGAGATCATCCAGGGGCTGCTGGAATTTGCCCGACCGCGCCCACCGCAGGTGCGGCCGGCCAGCGTCAACGGCATCCTCCAGGAGTGCCTGGCCCTGCTGGAGCACCAGGCGATGTTCCACAACATCCGCCTCATCCGCAACCTCCAGCCCGACCTTCCCCCGGCGGTGGTGGACCCCGCCCAGATGCAGCAGGTGTTCATGAACATCCTCGTCAACGCCGCAGAGGCCATGGACGGGACCGGCACGCTGATCGCCAGCACCCGCTTCGACCCCGCGTCGCAGATGATCCACATTGCCATCAGCGACACCGGACGAGGCATCCGCCCCGAGGACCTGGAGCGGATCTTCGACCCCTTCTTCAGCACCAAGCCCTCAGGCCGGGGGATCGGGCTCGGGCTGGCCATCAGCTACCGCATCGTCCAGGAGCACCGGGGCGCCATCAGCGTGCAGAGCGAGGTGGGCAGAGGAACCACTTTCACGGTGAGCCTGCCCGCCGCGGGGCAGGAGGCTTAGCCGTGGAACCCGCCGGGCGCATCCTCATCGTGGACGACGAGGAGATCGTCCTGGAGTCGTGCGCCGAGATCCTCCGCACCGCCGGCTACGCCGTGGCCACGGCCTCCGACGGTGCGCAGGGGCTGCGGCAGGTGGAAGCGTTTCGCCCCGACCTGGTCTACGTGGATCTGAAGATGCCGGGGATGTCGGGAATGGAGGTGCTGGAGCGCATCCGCGGCGCCGATCCTTCAGTGGTCACCATCGTCATCACCGGCTACGCCACGCTGTCCTCGGCCGTGGAGGCCATGCAGCGGGGGGCCTACGACTTCGTGCCCAAACCCTTCACCCCGGAGGAGCTGCGGCTGATTACGCGCCGCGGCCTGGAGCGGAGACGGCTGGTGCAGGAGATGATGGCCCTGCGCCGGGAGCAGGAGATGCTGCGGGAGCACTTCGCCGCCATCATCGCCCACGAGGTGAAGTCCCCCCTGGCGGCGGTGCAGCAAAGCCTCTACCTGCTGGGGGCAGAGCTGCGGGAGGTCCTGACGGAGGCGCAGCGGGAGCGGCTGGCCCGCCTGCAGGCGCGCCTGGCCGACCTCCTGCAGATGGTGGATACCTGGCTGCGGGCGAGCGCCCCGGACCTGCAGGGCATCCGGGAACGCTTTCGGCCCGTTGCCGTGGCGGACCTGGTGGCCCGGGCGGTGGAGGCGGTACGGCCCTTCGCCCGGCGGAAGGACCTGCAGATCACCGCGGCTCTCGCCGAAGGGCTGCCGCCGGTGGCCGGCGACGAGGTCACCCTGGTGCAGGCGCTGGTCAACCTGCTGCACAACGCGGTCAAGTACTCCTACCCCGGTGGCAGCGTCACCGTGGCGGCGCGCGCCGAGGGGGAGCAGGTGCGCATCAGCGTGAGCGACCAGGGCGTGGGCATTCCCCCCGACGACCTCCCGCACATCTTCGGCGCCTTCTACCGCGGGCGGGCCGGCGTGGCCGGGGAGGTGGGCGCGGGGCTGGGGCTGGCGGTGACGCGAAGGATCGTGGAGGCCCACGGCGGGGTGATCACGGCGGAGAGCACGCCGGGGAGGGGCAGCACCTTCACCGTGGCTCTGCCCACGGCACAGGAGGCGGGACAGACAGCGGTGGGGCTGGACCGGCCCGCGGCATCACTGGAGGGTGCGGTATGAGCGAGAAAGCCAGGCTGCTTATCATCGACGACGACCCGGAGTTCGTGGAGGCGATCCGCGGGGTGCTGGAGGGAGCCGGGTACGAGGTGGACGCCGCCTACAATCCCCGAAGCGGGTTTGAGGCGCTGAAGCGCCGTCCCCCCGACCTGCTCCTGCTGGACATCCTAATGGGCCGGGGAGCCGAAGGGGTCATGCTGGCGCGGAAGATGCGCAAGGACCCGCAGCTGTCCCAGATTCCCACCCTGATCATCACCGGCATCCGGGAGCAGATCGCCTTCCTCTTCCCGGGGCAGGCGGTACACCCCCACATCCTCCCCGTGGACGAGCTGGTGGAGAAGCCCGTGGACCCCGAGCTGTTGCTGGACCGGGTGCGGGCGCTGCTGCAGGCGGCCGCCGCCCGGCGGGCGGCGGGATAGGAGACGACCATGGCCCGGGCGCCGACCTTCGAGCAGGAAATCGCCAACCTCTTCTACGCCATGGACACCAACCCGGTGCAGGCGTGCATCCAGTGCGGGATCTGCTCCGGGACGTGCCCGGCGGTGGCGTTCATGCAGCACTCTCCGCGGGCGATCATCGCCATGATCCGGGCCGGGCAGAAGGCGGCGGTCCTGGCCAGCAACACTTACTGGGCCTGCGCCTCCTGCTACGCCTGCAGCGTGAAGTGTCCCCAGGGGATCGACGTTGCGGCGATGATGTACGGCCTGAAGCGCTACGCCCTCTGGCGCAACCACTACCGCAGGGTTCCCCCGGCGGCAGACTTCTCCCGCCGCTTTGTCCGGCTGATCACCCGCTACGGCCGCTCCTATGAGCCCGCCCTGGCCGCCCCCTACCTCTTGCGGTACGGCCTGCGAGGCCTGCTGGATGAGCTGCGCACGGCGCTGGGCCTGCTGCGGCGAGGGCGGCTGCCCCTGCGGCCGCGGCCGATCAGGCGCGTGGAGCGGCTGCGGCGGGTGATCGGCCAGATTCTGCCCGCAGGAGGGCTGGCGTGAGGGCCTACAGCTACTACCCCGGGTGTTCCCTGGAGCGGATGGCCGCGGCGTACCACCTATCGGCGGTGGAGACGGCGCGGGCGCTGGGGGTCGAGCTGCGCGAGCTGGAGGACTGGAACTGCTGCGGGGCGACCGCCTACTTCCACATCGACGAGCTGCTGGCCACCACCCTCTCCGCGCGCAACCTGGCCCTGGCGGAGCAGCAGGGGCTGGACGTGGTCACGCCCTGCAGCGGCTGCTACAAGAACATGTACTTTACCCGGGAGCACCTGCGTCAGGACCCCGACCTGGCGGAGCACGTCAACACGGCCCTGGCGGAGGACGGGCTGCAGTTCCGGGGGACTGTGCACGTGCGCCACCTTCTGGAGGTCCTGGTGCAGGAGGTGGGCCTGGAGGAGATCCGCAGGCGCGTCACCCGGCCGCTTCACGGTCTGCACGTCGCTCCGTACTACGGCTGCCAGATCCTGCGGCCGCGCAAGGCTGCCACGCGGGATGAGACGCCGCACTACTTCGAGGACCTCCTGACCGCCGTGGGGGCCATCCCGGTGGACTTCCCCCTGCGGGACCGCTGCTGCGGGGGCTCGCTGATCGTCACCCACCGGCCGGCGGCGCTGAGCATGGTCTATGCCCTGCTGCAGGACGCGGCGGACCACGACGCGGAGGTGGTGGCCACCGCCTGCCCCCTGTGCCAGTTGAACCTGGAGTGCTACCAGCGGCAGGTCAACCGAACCTTCGGCACCACCTTCCGCCTGCCCGTCCTCTACTTCACGCAGTTGGTGGGGCTGGCGTTGGGGATCCTTCCGCAGCGGCTGGGGGTGGGCACGGAGCTGGTCTCTACGGCCGCCGTGCTGGCCCGGGTGGCGGGATGAGGGCGGGGGAGTGAGGAGGCTGCTGGCATGGTGAAGGTGCTGGTGCTGCTCAAGCTGGTCCCGGACGTGGTGGAAGAGCCGGAGATCGCCCCGGACGGGCGGTCCCTCGACCCGGCCTCGGTGCGCCTGGTGGTGAGCGAGCGCGACGAGCACGCCCTGGAGGAGGCGCTCCTGCTCAAGGAGCGCCACGGGGGCACCGTCACCGCCGTGGCCCTGGACGTTCCTGAGGTGGACGACGTCCTCTTTACCGCCCTGGCCAAGGGCGCCGACCGGGCGGTGAAGGTCTCCGGGGTGGAGCCGGGGATGAGCACCCGTGCGGCCGCCGCCGCCCTGGCCGGGACGCTGCGCGCCGCACCGGGGCTGCTGCCCGCGGACCTCATCCTCACCGGCGTGCAGGCCATCGACGACCTGGACGGGCAGACCGGCCCTGTGGTGGCCCGGATGCTGGAGCTGCCCTACGCCGGCATGGTCTCCCGGGTGGAGGTCGACCCGGCGGGGCGCACGGCTGTGGTGGTGCGCGAGTACGCGGGAGGCGTTGTGGGCACCTTTGAGGTCCCGCTGCCCGTGGTCCTGGGCATCCAGTCCGCCGAGAAGCCTCCGCGCTACGTGCCGGTGGCCAGGGTGCGCGCGGCGATGAAGACGCAGCGGCTGGAGGTGCTGCCAGCGGCGGGGGAGGTGGAGCCGCCGGGGCTGGAGATCCTCCAGTTGCGCAAACCGGAGGTGGCGGGCGGCGCCGTGATGCTGGACGGATCGCCCGAGGAGGTTGCCGCGAAGATCTGCGACCTCCTGAGAGAACGTGGTCTCGTCTGAGGCGGTGAGGCAGATGGCCGGGGACATCTGGGTGCTGGTGGAGCAGTGGCGCGACCGCATCTCCGACGTCACGTACGAGGTGCTGGCCCTCGGCCGCGAGCTGGCCACAGCCACTGGCGGAAGTCTGCAGGCGGTGGTGCTGGGACCAGGCCCAGCGGAGTTGCCTCCCTCGCTGGGAGCCGCCGACGGTGTCCTGGTTGTGGAGCACTCCGCGCTGGCGGAACCGGAACCGGGTCTCTACGCGCTGGCTCTGGCGCAGATGATTCCCCAGCGCCAGCCGGAGGCGCTGCTCATCCCGCAGACCAACGTCATGATGGGGTGTGGACCGCTGCTGGCGGCGCAACTGGGATTAACTTGTATCAATTCCTGCCGGGACATTTCCCTGGCGGCGGAGCGGCTGACAGCCCGCTGTCTGCTCTACGGCGGCAAGGTGGAAGCCGCCGTGGCCCCACAGAGGACGCCTGTGGTCCTGGGGATCCTGCCGGGAGCGCGTCCGCAGGAGAAGGGGCGGATTGAGCGCACACCTCCGGTTACGGTCGTCCCCGTCGATCTTCCCGCCGAGCCAGTGGTCCGGTTCCGTGGCTACACCGAGCCACCCCCCGGCGACGTGGACATCACGCGGGAAAGCGTTCTCGTGGCCGTGGGGCGGGGGATCCAGCGTCAGGAGAACGTGGCCCTGGCGGAAGAACTGGCCGCAGCACTGGGGGGCGCTGTCTGCGGATCGCGCCCCGTGATCGACCAGGGCTGGTTGGCCGCATCCCGCCAGGTGGGGACCTCCGGGATGATCGTCGAGCCCCAGTTGTATCTGGCCCTGGGCATCAGCGGAGCGCCGGAACACGTTGAAGGGATGAAGCGGGCCAAGCTGATCATCGCCATCAACACCGACCCGCGAGCCCCTATCTTCGGGGTCGCGCACTACGGGGTGACGGCCGACCTGTTCGACATTGTGCCGCTTCTGATTGATCGCCTCAGGGCTGTGCGGCAGAAGGCGGCGAGCTGATGGAGGGCGTAGAGCTCATCGGCCGCCCGGTGTTCTTCCTGCTGCCGACCTGGCTGGTGGTCGTCTTCTACCTCCTGAGTGCCGGGGCCCTCGCTCTCTTCTTCCGGGGTGTCTACCTCAAGGTGCACAAGTACCTCCGCGGCCGGCAGCAGCCCGAGGAGCGGCTGACATGGAGACGGCTGGGCCGTGCGGCCCTGGCGATCCTGGCCAACCGGACGGTCCTGCGGGGAAACCTGTACCCGGGGTTGGCGCATCTGGCTGTCTTCTGGGGATTTGCCGCGCTGTTGGTCGCCACCCTCCTCGTGCTGGTGGACAACGACCTGCTCAAGCCGCTGGCCCCCCAGTGGAGGTTCCTCACCGGGGGGTTCTACCTGGGGTTCTCCTTCGCAGCGGACCTCTTCGGCCTGACATTGCTGGGCGGTCTGATCATGTTTGCCTTGCGCCGCTGGTTGTTTCGCCCTCCTCAGCTGGCATACAGGTCCGCGACGGAGGCGCCGTATTCGCCGCGGTCGCTGGTGCGTGAGGACTGGATGTTCCTCTTGCTGCTGCTCCTGGTGGGCGTCGGCGGGTTCGCGGTGGAGGCTCTGCGCATCAGCGCCACGCAGCCCGCCTTCGAACGAGTGTCGTTTGCCGGGTGGGGTCTGGCACAGGCTCTGCTCGGGGTGGGCTTCGCCCCCGAAGCAGCGAGGCTTGCCTTTCCGTATGTCTGGTCGGCACACGCGCTGACTGCCCTGGCATTCATCGCCTACATTCCCTACAGCAAAGCGTGGCACATGGTGGCGGGGTGGTTCAGCCTGGCCCTCAGAGGGGATACCGATCCCGGAGCGCTCCCCGCGCCCATCCAGGCTGAAGCCCCGTCCTATGCCAGGCTGGAGGACTTCACGCGCGGGGAGCTGCTCATGCTGGACGCCTGCACCCGGTGCGGACGGTGTCATGCTGCCTGCCCGGCGGCGGGCAGTGGGTTTCCTCTGTCCCCGCGCGACCTCATGCTCACGCTGCGCACGTTCGCGTATCGGCTCCCGCCTCGGAGCGCGGGTAGGCCGGCGGTAGTGGCAGCCAACCCGGGTCATGCGGTCCCCTCCGCCGCCGGCCTGGTTCCGGCGGAGTGGCTGTGGTCATGTACAGCCTGTCTGGGCTGCGTCGACCTCTGCCCGGTGGGTGCTGCGCCGTTTGTGCTCATTCTGCAGCTGCGGCGTTTCCTGGTGGCGCAGGGCGAAGTGGAGGAGCGGCTGCAGGCGGCGCTGCAGAACCTGGCCCGCTACGGCAACTCTCAGGGGCAGCCGCCCCGCGCCCGACCCCGCTGGACGCAGGGGCTGGGCTTCCCCCTCAAGGACGCGCGGGTGGAGGCGGCCGACTACCTGTGGTTCGTCGGCGACTACGCCTCCTACGACCCGCGGGTGCAGCCGGTCACCCGGGCGGCGGCGCGGGTCTTCCACCGCGCCGGCCTGGACGTGGCCATCCTCTACGAGGAGGAGCGCAACGCCGGCACCGACGCGCGCCGCGCCGGGGAGGAGGGCCTCTTCGAGATGCTGCGGGAGAAGAACCTGCAGGCGCTGGCCAGGGCGCGCTTCCGCCGCGTGCTCACCACCGACCCGCACACGCTGCACGCGCTGCGCAATGAATACGTCCTCCCCGGCGACGGAAATGCTCCACCGCCCGTGCGCCACCACACCGAGGTGCTGGAGGAGCTGCTGCGGACAGGTCGCCTGGGGGTGACCCGGCCGCTTGGGCTGCGCGCCACCTACCACGACCCCTGCTACCTGGGACGGGCCAACGGAATCTACGACCCGCCGCGGCGGGTGCTGAGGGCCCTGGGGGTGGAGCTGCGGGAGATGCGGCGCAACCGCCGCGGCAGCTACTGCTGCGGTGCCGGCGGGGGGCGGATCTGGATGGAGGAGATCCCGGGGGTCAGGGAGCGTCCCGCGGAGAGCCGCGTGCGCGAGGCGGCCGCGCTGGGGGTGGACACCCTGGTCGTGGCATGCCCCAAAGACCACGTCATGTTCCAGGACGCGCTGAAGACCACCGGGTTGGAGGGAAAGCTGGCTATCAGGGACGTGATGGAGCTGGTGGACGAAGCCACGGCTCCGTCGGAGGGATGATGCGTATGGCGGAAGCAGTGCCAGGTCCCAACGGCAGCCCGAGGATCGGCGTCTACATCTGCCACTGCGGCACCAACATCGCCGGCACCGTGGACGTGCGGGCGCTGGCGGCGTACGCCGCCACGCTGCCCGGCGTGGTGGTGTCGCGCGACTACCGCTACATGTGCTCAGACCCCGGCCAGGAGCTGATCGTCAAGGACATCGCGGAGCACCGCCTGCAGCGCGTGGTGGTGGCCTCGTGCTCGCCGCTGCTGCACGAGCACACCTTCCGCGGCGCCGCAGCCCGCGGCGGGCTGAACCCCTTCCAGGTGCAGATGGTGAATATCCGCGAGCACGACTCCTGGGTGCATGAAGACCGGGAGGCGGCCACGGCCAAGGCCCGAGACCTCATCCGGGCGGCCGTGCGCCGCGTGGCCTTCCACCGCCCTCTGGAGCGGCGGCGGGTGACCATCAACCCCGACGTCCTGGTGGTGGGCGGGGGGATCGCCGGGATCCACGCCGCCCTGACCCTGGCCAACGCCGGCAAGCACGTCTACCTGGTGGAGCGGGAGCCCACCATCGGCGGGCACATGGCCATGTTCGACAAGACCTTCCCCACCCTGGACTGCGCGGCCTGCATCCTCACCCCCAAGATGACCCAGGTGGGGGCCCACCCCAACATCACCCTGTGGACCTACTCGGAGGTGACGCAGGTCGGCGGCTATGTGGGGAACTACGAGGTGACGGTGCGTCGCCGGCCTCGCTACATCATCGAGGAGCTCTGTGTGGGCTGCCGGGAGTGCATCGAAGCCTGCGTCTACAAGGAAGGGAAGACGCCCGACGAGTTCAACCTGGGACTGTCACGGCGCAAGCCCATCTACATGCCCTTCCCCCAGGCCGTGCCCCAGGTGGTGGTCATCGACCGGGAGGCCTGCATCGAGTTCAAGAGCGGGAAGTGCAAGAAGACCTGCGTGGAGGCCTGCGGGGAGCGGGGGGCCATCGACTTCACCCAGCGAGAGCGCCTGGAGACCATCCGGGTGGGAGCCATCATCCTGGCCACGGGTTTCAAGACCTTCGACGCCCGGCGCATCCCCTACTACGGCTACGGCACCTATCCGCAGGTGTACACCGCGCTGGAGGTGGAGCGGCTGGTGAACGCCGCCGGGCCCACCGGGGGCGAGGTGGTGCTGCGCAACGGCCGACGGCCTGAGAGCGTGGCCATCATCCACTGCGTGGGCAGCCGCGACGAGAACACCAACCGCTACTGCTCCCGGGTCTGCTGCATGTACTCCCTGAAGCTGGCCCACCTGATCAAGGAGAAGACCCAGGCGGAGGTCTACAACTTCTACATCGACATCCGTGCTCCCGGAAAGAGTTTCGAGGAGTTCTACAACCGCGTGCAGGAGGAGGGCACCCACTTCATCCGGGGCAAGGTGGCCGACCTCTACCCCGCAGGCGACGGGCGGCTGGTGGTGCAGGCGGAGGACACCCTTCTGGGTAAGGTGCGCAAGATCCCCGTGGACATGGTGGTGCTGGCCGTGGGGCTGGAGCCGCGCGCGGATGCGCAGGAGGTGCGCCGTCTGTTCAACATCAGCTGCTCCACCGAGGGGTGGTTCCTGGAGCGGCACCCCAAGCTGGCGCCGGTGGCGACCTTCACCGACGGGGTCTTCCTGGCGGGGGCCTGCCAGGGCCCCAAGGACATCCCCGACAGCGTGGCTCAGGCCGGGGCGGCCGCCGCGGAGGCCCTGGCCCTGATCGACGCCGGGGCGGTGGAGCTGGAACCCTACACCGCCTACGTGGTGGAGGAGGACTGCTCCGGCTGCAAGACCTGCATCCCCTTGTGTCCCTACAACGCCATCAGCTTCGTGGCCTCGACCAAGAAGGCCCAGATCAACGAGGTGCTGTGCAAGGGGTGCGGCGTCTGCGTCGCCGCCTGCCCCTCGGGGTCCATCAAGCAGAACCTCTTCGAGGATGAGGCCGTCTTCGAGGAGATCCAGGGGGTGCTGGCCCATGCCTGAGGCAACACGCACACCGGAGAGCGCAGCGCGGGCGGCGCCGGACGGCTTCGAGCCCAGGATCGTCGCCTTCTTCTGCAACTGGTGCACCTACATCGCCGCGGACCTGGCGGGGACCTCCCGGATGAAGTACGCACCCAACGTGCGGGTCATCCGCACCATGTGCTCGGGGCGCGTCGACCCGCAGTTCGTGCTGGAGGCATTCGCCCGCGGCGCGGACGGGGTGCTCATCGGCGGGTGCCATCCCGGCGACTGCCACTACCAGGAGGGCAACTACAAGACCCTGCGCCGCGCCACGCTGCTGCGGCAGGTGCTGGCCGCCCTGGGCATCGAGCCCCAGCGCTTCCGCCTGGAATGGATCTCGGCGTCGGAGGCGGAGCGGTTGCGGACGGTGGTCAACGAGATGGTGGAGCAGGTGCGCGCCCTGGGGCCGCTGCGGGTGGAGGTGCCGCAGGAGGTCCCGACGCCGCGGCAGCGAGAGGAGGTGGCGGCCTGATGGCGGATGCGCCGCAAGCGGGCAAGCCCAAGGTGGCCTTCTACTGGTGCGCCTCCTGCGGCGGATGCGAGGAGGCCGTGGTGGACCTGGCCGAGGGCATCCTGGAGGTGGTGGGCGCTGTGGATATCGCCTTCTGGCCGGTGGCCCTGGACTTCAAGCGCCAGGACGTGGAGGCCATGGAGGACGGATCCATCGCCGCGGCGTTCATCAACGGGGCGGTGCGCACCACGGAGCAGGCGGAGATGGCGCAGCTGCTGCGGCAGAAGTCGCAGCTGGTGATCGCCTTCGGCGCCTGCGCCCATCTGGGCGGGATCCCCGGGCTGGCCAACCTCTGGAACCGGGAGAGCATCTTCCGCCAGGTGTACCTGGAGTCGCCCAGCACCGAGAACCCGGAGGGCGTCCTGCCCCAGGTGCGGTACGAGGACGACGGCCGCTCCCTCACCCTCCCCGGCTTCTTCGACACCGTGCGCGCCCTGGACCAGGTGGTCCCGGTGGACTACTACCTCCCGGGCTGCCCGCCCACGCCCAACATCATCATGCAGGCGGTGCAGGCCCTGCTGCGCGGCGAGCTTCCGCCGCGGGGAACGGTCCTGGCCCCGGACCGGGCGCTGTGCGAGGAGTGCCCGAGGAAGGATTCCAAGCCGGAGCGCCTGGCCCTGGCGGAGTTCAAGCGGCCGCATCAGGTGCTGATCGACGAAGAGAGGTGCCTGCTGGCGCAGGGGCTGCTCTGCCTGGGCCCTGCCACCAGGGCGGGCTGCGGGGCGCTGTGCGTCCAGGGCAACATGCCCTGCTCGGGGTGCTTCGGGCCCACCAGCCGGGTGCGCGACTACGGCGGCAAGGCCATCTCGGCGCTGGCCTCCGTCGTGGCCAGCAACGACCAGGAGGAGATCGTCCGCATCTTCCAGCAGATCCCGGATCCCACCGGGACGCTCTACCGGTACAGTCTGCCCGCCTCGCTTTTGCGACGGCGGCGGGAGGTCGAGGTAGGTGGCTGAGATGGCGCAGGAAGAGCAACAGGCGGTGCAGAGGACCTGGCAGGAGGGGGCGAAGCGGGCCACCGCCGCGTACGTGCGGCGGCGCGTCACCATCGATCCCATCACCCGCCTGGAGGGGCACGGGAAGATCGACATCTTCCTGGACGAGCAGGGTGAGGTGGAGAGGGCCTACTTCCAGGTCCCCGAGCTGCGCGGCTTCGAAAAGTTTGCCCAGGGGAGGCCAGCGGAGGAGATGCCGCAGATCACCTCCCGCATCTGCGGGGTCTGCCCCACGGCGCACCACATGGCCTCCACCAAGGCCCTGGACGCCCTCTACCAGGTGACCCCGCCTCCGGCGGCGCGGAAGATCCGCGAGCTGGTCTACAGCACCTTCATGACGGAGGACCACGCCCTGCACTTCTACTTCCTGGGCGGCCCCGACTTCGTTGTGGGCCCCACCGCGCCCGCCGGCGAGCGCAACGTCCTGGGGGTGATCGCCCGCGTGGGGCTGCAGGTGGGGCAGAAGGTGATAGCCATGCGGAGACGGCTGCGCGAGCTGGTGGCCCTGGTGGGGGGCAAGGTGGTCCATCCGGTGCTGGGCCTGCCGGGCGGGGTGGCCAGGCGCCTCACCCCCCAGGACCAGATGCGCTTCCAGGAGGTGGCGCGCGACGCGGTGGAGTTCGCCCGCTTCACCCTGAGCCTCTTCCAGGACGTGGTCCTGAAGAACTCCGACTATGTGGCCCTCATCCGCGGCGACGCCTTCACCCACCGCACCTACTACATGGGGCTGGTGGACGAGCGCAGCCGGGTCAACTTCTACGACGGACGCATCCGCGTGGTCTCCCCCGAGGGGGCGGAGCTGACCACGTTCGCCGCGGCCGACTACCTGGACCACGTTGCCGAGCACGTGGAGCCTTGGAGCTACGTCAAGTTCTGCTACCTGAAGCCGGTGGGGTGGAAGGGGTTTGTGGACGGGCCGCAAAGCGGCATCTACTGCGTCGCCCCTCTTGCGCGGCTGAACGTGGCCGACGGCATGGCCACGCCCCTGGCCCAGGAGGCCTACGAGCAGTTCTACGACACCCTGGGCGGAAAGCCGGTACACCACACCCTGGCCAACCACTGGGCGCGGGTGATCGAGCTGCTATACGCCGCGGAGCGGATGCAGCAGCTGGCCGACGACCCGGAGATTGTCGACCCGCACGTGCGCAACCTGCCGACGGCCACACCGCACGAGGGTGTGGGGGTGGTGGAGGCGCCTAGGGGGACGCTCTTCCACCACTACGTGACCGACGAGCGCGGGGTCATCCAGCGGGCCAACCTCATCGTGGCCACGCAGAACAACGCGGCGCGCATCGCCATGAGCGTGGAGAAGGCGGCGAAGGGTGTGCTCTCCGGACGGGAGCTCAGCGAGGGGCTGCTGAACATGGTGGAGATGGCCTTCCGCGCCTACGACCCCTGTCACGCCTGCGCCACCCACTCCCTCCCGGGGAGCATGCCGCTGCTGCTACGGCTGCGCGACCGGCAGGGCAACATCCTGGCGCTGCTGCGGCGGGACCACGACGGCAGCCTGCACCGGGAGTGACCCCAGGGGAGGCGGGCAGGACGAGCATGTGTACCCCTCCACCGGAAGCGGCGGAACCGCGGGAGCACGTGGCCGCCAGGGTGCTGTGTTTGGGCAACCCGTTGCTCGCCGATGACGCCCTGGGGGCGGAGGTGGCCGGTGCGCTGGCGGGGCGTCTGCCCCCCGGGACGGAGGTGGTGCGAAACGACCTGGCGGGTTTCGGGCTGCTGGACGACCTACTGGAGACTCCGCGTCTCGTCGTCGTGGACACGGTGCACACAGGGACGGCCCCACCCGGCACGGTCCACCTCATCCGGGAGGACGGCCTGCCGTCCGCGCCCGGCCCCTCCCCCCACTATGTCGGGCTCCTGGAGATGCTGCAGCTTGCCCGCAGCCTGGGGTTGCCCGCA